>OCTA010000344.1_pt1 | contig 43211 bp, 40 predicted proteins | sample 1538991 | NCBI WGS metagenome assembly OCTA01 (sample SAMEA3539302, study PRJEB22396) | soil metagenome | biome: tundra; feature: field; material: soil | place: USA | collected 2010-05 | depth 0.15 m | reverse complement strand
GGTACATCGGACCTCCAGAGCCTCCTCCGCGATCCTAACGCGCCGGGACGGGGCTTCCTCCGGGGCCTGCTATATTCCCACGGCTTCTGCGGCCCGCCGGCGGCCACGTGCCGTCCGGTCGAGGCCCGACGCGGAGGTCACCGAAAAGAGATGCTCGAAGCACAGGGACTTTCAAAGTCGTTTTACGGAACGCCGGCGGTCACGGACGTGAGCTTCCGGGTCGAGAGCGGCGAGATCCTCGGCTTTCTCGGCCCGAACGGGGCCGGCAAGACGACGACGATGCGGATGATCACGGGCTTTCTAGCGCCGACTGCGGGCCGCGTCACGCTCGCGGACGTCGACGTCAGGGAAAAGCCGCTGCTGGCCAAGCGCGTGCTCGGGTACCTGCCCGAGACGCTCGCGCTCTATCCCGAGATGCGGGTCAAGGAGTACGTCGCCTTCCGCGCCGAGCTGTGCGGAGTGCCGGGACGCGACGTGAAGGCGTTCGTCGACGAGGCGCTCGGGAAGTGCTTCGTGGACGACGTCGCGTCGAATCCGATCGGCAACCTCTCGAAGGGATATCGCCAGCGCGTCGGCCTCGCGGGGGCGCTCGTCCACAAGCCGAAGGTGCTCGTCCTCGACGAGCCCACGGTCGGGCTGGACCCGCGGCAGATCGTGAAGGTGCGCGAGCTGATCCGCGACCTGAGAAAGGATCACACGATCCTGCTTTCGACCCACATCCTCCCCGAAGCCGAGCTCGTCTGCGACCGGATACTCATCATCGACAAGGGACGCATCGTGGCGTCGGGGACGCCCGAGACGCTTCGCCACCAGATGTCGCAGATGCCCAGCGTGACTGTCGCCCTGAAGGGCGAGGTGCCCGAGGCCGACTCCGTGTTCCGCCAGCTGCCCGGCGTCTCGGGCGCGTCGCGCATCGGCGCGGGCGGCGAGACGCGCGTTACGCTCGACGGCGACCCGGGCACAGACCTGCGCGAATCCGTCTTCAAGGAGGCCGTCACCCGCGGCTGGACCCTTTTGGAGCTCACGCCCCGCCAGGCCTCGCTCGAGGACGTGTTCGTGCGCCTCGTCTCGCGCGACTCTGCCGTCGAGGTCGACACGCAGCCCGGTGTCGACTCGAACGTGCAGACGCCCGCCGCGGGCACGGAGGTGGCGCCGTGAGGGCCTTCGTCGCGATCGTCAAGCGGGAGTTCTTCTCGTACTTCGTTTCGCCGCTCGGGTACCTCGTGCTCACCTCGTTCCTGCTCGTGAGCGGATGGGTGTTCATGGTGCTCGTCGGAGCACTCAATTCGCCGGACACGCCCCGGATGGCGCTCATGTCCACGTTCTTCACGAACGTGTTCCAGTGGATCTTCCTGATGCTCGTCTCGGCGATCATCGCGATGCGCCTCCTCACGGAGGAGCGCAAGTCGGGCTCCATCGAGACGCTGCTGACCGCCCCGGTGTCCGAGGCGACCGTCGTGGCGGCGAAATTCACGGGAGCCTGGTGTTTCTTCCTGTTCCTGTTCGTGCCGACGGCGATCTACCCGCTCCTGCTCTCTCGCTTCGGGGGGCTCGACCTCGGCCCGGTTCTCTCGGGCTACTTCGGAATCGCGCTCATCGGCGCGCTCTTCATTTCCGCCGGGACGTTCGCGTCGGCGCTGACGAAGAACCAGATCGTCGCCGCGATCCTCGCGTTCGTCCTCATCCTCGGCAGCTTCATCATCGGGATCGCGCGTGACTTCCTGCCCTTCCCCGACGCGCGCGACGCGCTGAGTTACCTGAACATCCTCGAGCACATGGACGATTTCTCCCGGGGCATCGTGGACACACGCCGCATCCTTTACGTCGTCTCGACGGTCGTCTTCTTTCTCTTCCTCTCGACGCGCGCCCTCGAGGCGAACAAGGCCCGCTGAGATGGACGCCAACACCGCGAAAGACACGCCCTCGCGCTCCACCTATCGTGCGACGCTCGCGATCTCGATCGCGCTCGGCCTCGGGATACTCGTCCTCGTGAACTACATCGGCTCGCGGCGCTACGCGCGCTTCGACTGGACGACGACGGGCCGCTACTCGCTGTCCGAGAAGACCGTAAACGTTCTCAAGGGCCTGAAGGTCCCCGTCCAGGTCACCGTCTTCATGACCGCCGGTACGCCGCTCTATCCGGACGTCGACGAGCTCCTCAAGCGCTACAAGGCGAAGAGCGCCATGCTCACCGTCGAGACGCTCGACCCGACGCGCAACCCGGTCCGCGCGAAGACCTTCGTCGAAGAGACCGGGGTGAGGAATCTCGCCGTCGTCTTCCGCGCGGGAGACAAGAAGAAAATCGTCACCGAGGACCGCATCGTCGAGTACGACTACTCGCGCGCTCGCATGGGCGGCGAGCCCTCGGTGAAGAGCTTCCGCGGCGAGCAGGAGTTCACGTCCGCGATCCTCAGTGTCACGCAGGCCAAGGCCCCGAAGGTCGTCTTCACGTCCGGGCACGGAGAGCGCAAGGTCGACGCGGCCCGGAGCCGCGAAGGGTTCTCGGAAGTCGCCGAGTCGCTCAAGGCCGACAACTGCACCGTCGAGGAATGGGCCACGCTCGGCGCGGCCGCCGTACCGGAAGGCGCCGATCTCGTGGTCGTCGCGGGGCCGCGCACGCCCTTCACGGAGAGTGAGCGCGACGTGCTCAAAAAGTATCTCGACGCCGGCGGCCGAGCCCTGTTCTTCCTCGACGTGGAGTTTCCGCCGGGAACGTCGAGCACGCTGTCCGACTTCGGGCTGGGCCCGCTGCTCACGTCCCTCGGCGTGACGCTGGACAGCGACGTCGTGGTGGACCCGAAGAACACGCTTCCCATGATGGGAGCCGAGACGGTTTTCGCGAAGAGCTTCCGGAGCCATCCCATCACGAAGCTCCTCACCGGCATGCCCGTGGTCTTTCCGCTCGCGCGCTCGGTGAGCGTGGCTCAGGCGCCCGTTCCGGGCTGGAAAGTGACATCGCTCGTCGAGACCTCGCCCGACGGCTGGGGCGAAACGAACCTGAAGGAGCTCGAGAAGACGGGCCTGCCGAAAAAGGACGACAAGGACGTCAAGGGTCCCGTCTCCCTGGCGGCCGCCGTCGAGGCGGACGACGCTTCCGGGGCCGTGCCCGACGACGGAACGAAGCGGGGCGAAGCGCCGAAGAAGAGGGCCCGCGTCGTCGTCTTCGGCGACGCGGATTGGGCGTCGAACGCGGGCATCGCGAACGCCGCGAACCGGCTTCTCCTGTCGTCTGCCGTGAACTGGGCGCTCGAGCGCGAGTCCCTCGTGGCGATCCCCCCGAAGAGCGCCGACCAGGTCGCCGTCACGCTCACGCGGCGCGACATGGGCCAGGTCGCGTTCGTCGTGCTCCTTCTCCTGCCGCTCGCGTCCGTCGCGATGGGCATCGCGATCTGGTTCCGCCGGCGCAAATAGATAGAGCCATGCCGACGAAGAAGCTCCTCATCCTCTCCGGCGTCTTTCTCGCGCTCCTCGCGTTCGTGATCCTCTTCGAGCGCAAGCAGCCGACGTCCGAGGAGCGCGCGGTGTCGGCGAGGAGGCTCGCGGACGTGAACGTCGAGGAGGTGGCTTCGATCCTGCTCGAGCGCCCGGATCTGCCGAAGGTGCAGCTCGTACGCCGTGAGAAAAACCGGTGGGTGCTCTCGGGCGAGCCCGAGGGTCCGGCGGACGGCTTCGCGGCCGAGAACCTCGCGAGCGACCTCGGGCGGCTCGACGTCGTCGGCGAGGTGCGCACCGACGTCGACCCGAAGGAGTTCGGCCTCGACACGCCGAAGGCGAAGGTCACCGTGACCTTCAAGGACAACTCCGTAAAGAAGTTCGCGTTCGGGCAGGCGATTCCCGGAACGGACGCCACCGCGGCCTCCGAAGGAGCGCGCTTCGCGGCCGTTCGGGCGGCGCCGCTCGCGGCCCTCACGAAGCCGCTGGACGATTACCGCAGCCGTTCCCTCTTCGAGACGCCGACCGCCGAGATCACCCGCGTCACCGTCACGAAGGGCCCGTACACCGTCGTGGTCGCGCGCGGATCGAAGCCGGACCGCGCCGCGGGCGGCTGGAAGATGGAGAAGCCCGTCGCGGATTTCGCCGCGGACGCGTTCGTCGATCGCCTGCTCGGCGACCTCGCGAACGAGCGGATCTCCGAGTTCCCGGCCGTTCCTCCGGCCGAGCTCTCGCGCGTCGGCCTGTCTCCGTCCTGGGCGACGGTGAGGCTGGAGAAGGGCGCGGAGGTCGTCGCCACGATCTCGTTCGGTGCCGCCAAGGCGGACGCCGGCGGCAAGCTCTACGCGAAGGTCGGAAACGTCGTGGCCGTCGTGGACGACCGGGTGCGCGAGGACCTCGATGCGGAAATGTCGGCCTGGCGGGAAGGGCACGTCCTCCCTGTCGACGTGCCCGCTCTCCGGCGCGTCTCGTTCGTCGCGGATGAGCTCCGGGTGGGAGCCGAGAAGGTGGAAGGTTCCTGGCGTTCGACGGGACGCGAGATTCCCGCGGAGGTCGCCGAAGCCCTGGGCGGCGGAATCGCGCGCGCCGAAGTGAAGGCGTTTCTGCCGAGGCGAAGCGGAAAATCCGCGAAGGACAAGCCCGTCGCGACGCTCGAGCTGCTGTCCGAGGGGGAGACGTCGGAGCGGGTCGTCTCGTTCTTCGAAGCGCCGCCCGGCGCCGCCGGAGCCGTGGCGGAGGTCACGGGCAGGCCGGAACCGATGCTCGTCGACAGAGCCGTCCTAGACGATCTGCGCCGCGCGGCGGCCGCCTTGCGCGACGCGGCGAACGGGAAGCCGAAGGAATCCGACAAGGCGAAGGCGAGCGCGAAACCCGGGTCCGCTCCCGAGCCCGGCGCCGCCAGGACCGTCCCGCCCGCGAAAAAGAAGTAGCCGCTCAGCCTCTTTTCGGCGTCTCCGGAGACGACCGGATCGACTCCTTGGGCGTATCGGCGTCGCGCCGGATGCCCATCGCGCGCGCGCGCTCGTCCGCGCTGCGCTCGAGCGCGGCGAGGCGCGAGAGGCGCTCGGCCTCTTTGTCGCGCTCCATCTGCTCGCTCTTCTTCTTCGCCGAGCCGAGGAGCGAGCTCGCCGCCAGGACGAGCTTCAGGTGAAGCTGGCCGGTGAACTTCGCGTTCTCGCCGAAGGCGCCCACGAACGAGGCGCCGCCCAGGCGGGCCTCCGAGAAATCCGCGCCCCCGATGTTCGCCTGCCTGAACGAGGCTCCCTCGAGCTTCGCACCGACGAGCTGGGCGAAGCGCACGTCGCTGGCCGAGAAATCGGCGTCGTCGGCCTCGATTCCGAAGAGGTTCGCGCCGGACAGATTCGCGCCCACCGCGATCGCGCCCGAGAGGCGCGAGCGCTTCAGGTTCGCGCGCCTGAGATTCGTCCGCGCGAGCTTGACCTTGGCCATGATGCAGCCCTCGAGGTTCGCCTCGGAGAGGTCGGCCCCCGAGAGGTCGGCTTCCGTGAAGTTCGAGCCGCGCAGGTTCGCGCGCACGCCGTTCGCCTCGAGAAGGCGCGCGGCCGTGAAGTTCGGTAGCCGCATGCGGGGCGTTCTCAGATCCATCTTGTCGAGCGAGGCCCCCAGAAAGTCGGTCTCCTCGAGCTGTGCCCCGAGGAAGACGGCGTTCCTCAGGTCGGCTCGATGGGCGCTCGTCTTGCGCATGATGGCGTCCGAAAAATTTGCGCCCTGAGCCACGACGCGCTCGAGATCGGCCTCGGAAAGATCGGCCCCCGTGAAGTCGGTGCCGTTCGCCTCGGCGCCGCGGAAAACCGCGCGCTGGAGCTTCGCGCCCCTGAAAGACGTCTCCGTGAGCTTCGCGTCGCGGAAGAAAGAAAGTGTCAGGTTCGCCTTGTCGAAACGGCCTTTCCGGTAGGTCACCCCGTCGAACACCGCCTGGGTGAGGTCGGCGCCCTCGAAGATGCACCCGTCGAGCTGGGCACCGCGGAAGTTCGCGTAGAGGAGGCGCCCGAAGGAGAAATCGGTCGCGGAGAAATCGGTCCCGTCGAGCTTCGCACCCGTCATGTCGACGGCGGTCATGATGCTCTCGCGCACCGTGGCGCTTCTCAGGGTCGCGTTCCGGAGTGTCGCACCGACGAAAGAGACCCGGTCGAGGACCAGATAGTCGAGGTCCGTGTCGGAGAGATCGACCCGGTCGAGCGTCGAGCCGTTGAACGAGGCCCCCGTGACGTGAGCCCGCGTCAGGGACGCCCCTGAGAGGTTGCAGCCCTCGACCTTCGCCCGGGAAAAGTCCGCGCCGGAGAGGTTCTTTCCCGAGAGATCGACGGCGTGAAGGCGCGCATCGGTGAAGTCGGGGGTGAGAGAAGGCCGCTCGGCTCGCCACTCGTTCCAGTCGGGGGCCTGCACGTGTTCGAGGTGTTCGGGGTTCACGACCGTCTAGTGTATCGAAGCCTGTAACATTCGTGGGGATGAGCGTCGTCCGGGGACCCGAACGGATACGCCGAGCCCTCCTCGGCGGCTACCCTCTTCTTTACATCGTGTCCTGGGAGGAGGGGCGCGTGGAGCGGGCCATCGCGGCGCTCGCCCAGAAGTTCTACGAAAAGCCCGTACCCTTCTCGGTCTGGAGCTGCGTGGACGGCATCGTCACCGGGACGGAGCGGCTGCCCGACACGGCCGATCCTCTCAAGGCGCTGGACGCGATCCTCGCGGCGAGCGGCCCCGGGTTCTTCCTCATGAAGGACCTCACCGCGTTCCTCGGCAAGCCCGAGGTCGTGCGGCGCCTGAGGGACGCCTATCGGGCGCTCAAGGGCAAAGGCCGATTCCTCGTCCTCATGTCCCCGCGTCTCGTCATCCCCGAGGATCTCAAGAAGGAGGTCTACGTCCTCGACTACGACCTTCCGGACGAGAGCGAGATCCTGTTCCTCCTCGGCCACCTCGGCAAGCGCTACTTCGGCGAGAAGGGCCTCTCCGAAGCGGACGCGAAGAAGCTCGCCATGGCGCTCAAGGGCCTCACGCAGGACGAGACGGAGCACGTCGTCTCGCGGGTCTTCTCGCGCCGGCCCGTCTTCGACGACGAGGCCTACTTCGAGGTTCTCGCCGAGAAGCAGCAGGCGACCCGCAAGGACGGCGTCCTCGAGTTCGTGCCGCCGCGCTTCTCCCTCGCGGACGTGGGGGGCCTCGAGAACCTCAAGGAATGGCTCGTGAAGCGCCAGAACCTTTTCACGAAGGAGGCGCTGGATGCCGGCATGCCCGTGCCGAAGGGCATCCTGCTCATGGGCGTATCGGGCTGCGGGAAATCGCTTTCGGTGAAGGCCATCTCCGCGCTCTGGAACCTCCCGCTCTTCCGCCTGGACATGAACCTCGTCTTCGGCACGGAGAACCCGGAGCAGACGTTCCACCGCGCGCTCCAAAGCGTGGAGTCGCTGTCGCCCGCGCTCCTGTGGATCGACGAGATCGAGATGGCGATCACCGGCGGGCGCGAGGCGGGCGGCGGCGACCCGTCGCTCGGCCGCATCTTCTCGACGTTCCTCACCTGGATGCAGGAGAAGCAGGGGCTCGTCTTCGTGGCGGCGACGGCAAACCGCATCCACCTCCTGCCCGCCGAGATCATCCGTAAGGGCCGCTTCGACCAGGTGTTCTTCCTCGACCTGCCGAACGAGAATGAGCGCAAGGCCATCTTCAACGTCCACCTCAAGAAAGTCGGCGCGGACGTGAGTCTGTTCGACGTCGTGTTCCTGTCGAAGGCCACGAAGGGCTTCGTCGGCTCGGAGATCGAGGCGGCCGTTCAGGCCGCGGCCGTAGAGGCCTTCAATCAGGGGCGCAAGCTCACCGAGGACGACATGTCGAAGATGCTGACCGCCACCGTGCCCCTCTCGCGCACGATGGACGAGCAGATCAAGGCCATCAAGAGCTGGGCGCACGACCGCGCGATGCCGGCCTCGAAGCCCTGAGCGCGCGCGAGTCCGGCCGGTTCAGCGCAGCGGCGGGGGAGGCGGGGCGGCGCCCTCGGAGGCCACGATCACGGCGGTGCCGTAGCAGAGCACCTCGGTGACGCCCTGCATCACCTCCGTTGCGTCGTAGCGAACGCCGACGACCGCGTTCGCGCCGATGTCGCGCGCGTGGGTGAGCATCATGTCGAAAGCCTCTGTCCGCGTCTTCTCGCACAGCTCTGTGAAAAGGGTGATGTTCCCGCCGACGAGCGTCTGAAGCGACCCGCCGATCGTCCCGAAGATCGAGCGCGAGCGCACGGTGATGCCGCGCACGACACCGAGCGTGCGCGCGATCCGGTAGCCGTCGAGCGTGAAGGCGGTCGTGGTCATCGGATGCGTCATGACGGAATCCTCCTTCAGTTGCAGCGCGGATCGAATCCGGATCGCCGGAACGGCTCGAGGAAATCGAGTCGCTTCTGCACGTTCGCGATGTGCTCGATCGCCCAGGCGTAGCGCTCTTCGAGGCGGTCCATGACGAGGAGGCGATAGCCCTCTTCTGCGTCCAGCCCGAGCCGGGTGAGCGCCTCGTTCACGAACCCTTCGTCCGAAAGCTGCGACGGCAACGAGCGCGCCTGCGAGCGGCCGACGGAATCGGCAAGCCGTTCCACGCTCTTCGCGAGAAGACGCCGGAGGTCGCGCCGGGTCCGGCCGCCCGGTGACGTCGCGGGAAGAGGATGGACGGCGAAAGGAGCGACCTCGGCGACGCGATAAGGAGCCGGCGTCTCGCGCTCGCCCGCGATCCGGTACCGGAAGGTTCCCCGAAGCAGGATGTTCGAGCGCCCGTCCTCGAGCGGCTCGTGCCGCACGATCTCGCCGGCGCAGCCGATCTCGAACACGGCAGGCCGGCCCGCGCCGTCCGGAGGCGCAGTCGGGTTCAGAAGCTGGATGCCGATGAGCCGGTCGCCGGCGAGCGCGTCCGAGAGCATCGCCCTGTATCGGGGCTCGAAGACGTGAAGAGGGAGAGTCGTCTCCGGCAGAAGCAGGACGTTCGGGAGCGGGAAAAGAGGGAGAAGGATGGGTGCGGTCATGGGCGCGACAATGATGCAGACTGATGAGTGCGTCCCGAATCGGGCATGTTATCTTTCCGCAGGATGGCGAACAAAGACGACCGCTACGCGGAGAACGTTCCCGGGAAATTCTACGTCGACACGCAGTGCATCGACTGCGATGTCTGCCGCGTCACGGCGCCGGCGAACTTCACTCGCCAGGAAGACAAGGGCTTCTCGTACGTGATGAAACAGGCCGAGACTCCCGAGGAAGAGGCCCAGTGCCAGGAAGCGATGGACTCCTGCCCGGTGGAAGCGATCGGTAACGACGGCTAGCTGCCCGCCAGGACAGCTCTCCTCGCGTGGTAACTGGATCTGACCAGCGGCCCTGACTCGACGAGAACAAACCCCATCTTCTCACCTTCCTTCCGGATCTCCTCGAATTCCACCGGCGTGTAGTACCTCTCGATCGGCAGCCGGCGCGCGTGCGGCTGCAGGTACTGGCCAACGGTGACGACGTCGACACCGTTCGCGCGCAGGTCGCGCAGCGTCTTCGACAGCTCGTCGCGCGTCTCGCCGAGACCCACCATGATTCCGCTCTTCACTTTCATGGAAGTATTCCCTTCATTCTTCCACGACGCAGCCCGACACAGCAGCTCCAGCGACCGCGCATAGACCGCGTCCGGCCGTACGCGCCGGTAGAGGCGCTCGACGGTCTCCATGTTGTGGTTGAGGACTTCCGGGCGCTCGTAAAGCACGGTTCCGAGCGCGGTCTCGTTGCCGAGAAAGTCCGGGATGAGCACCTCGACCGTGACGCCGGGGGCGAGCGCGCGGATCTCCCGGATCGTGGCCGCGAAGTGCGCGGCTCCGCCGTCCGGCAGCTCGTCGCGGTTCACGGACGTTACGACGGCGTGCGCGACGCCCAGCGTCTTCACGGCTTCAGCGACGTGGCGCGGCTCCTCGGGGTCGAGCGGCTTGCCTGCGCCCTGTGCCACCGCGCAGAAGCCGCAGTGCCGCGTGCAGACATCGCCCATGAGCATGAACGTAGCGGTCTTCTCGACGCCCCAGCACTCGAAGATGTTCGGGCAGCGCGCCTCCTGGCACACGGTGTTGAGAAGCTTGTCCTCCAAGAGCTTCGCGATGCCGCGCGACGTCTCGTTGTCGTAAACGCGTACCTTCAGCCATTCGGGGCGGGGGGTGATGCCATAGAGAGGCTTCCCGAGCGCGCTCACGGAACGAGTCTAGCGGGTGTCATATGCTCCGCCCCACCAAAGCGGAGGAAACATGGTCTCAATCCCATCTCTTTGGCTGCCCATCCTGCTTTCTGCCGTCGCCGTTTTCGTGGCGAGCTCGCTCATTCACATGGTTCTGCCCTACCACAAGTCGGACTACAAGAGACTTCCCTCCGAGGACGGCGTGATGGACGCCCTCCGCTCGTTCGACCTTCCCCCGGGCGACTACATGTTTCCGATGGCGAACGCGGGCGACATGAAGAACCCGGCTTTCGTGGAAAAATGGAGCAAGGGGCCGGCCGGCTCGATGACGGTGCTGCCGAAAGGGCCGTGGTCGATGGGCCGGAACCTCTCGCTCTGGTTCCTGTACTCCGTCGTCGTCGGCATCACGGCGGCGTACATCGCCGGGCGCGCGCTGCCGGCGGGGGCGCGTTATCTCGCGGTCTTCCGCTTCGCGGGCGCCACCGCGTTCTACGGCTACGCGCTGGCTTTGTGGCAGAACACGATCTGGTACAAGAAGAACTGGATGACGACCCTGAAGTCCAACGTCGACGGCCTCATCTACGCTCTCCTGACGGCGGGCTTCTTCGGATGGTTGTGGCCGAGGTGACAGCGGCGGGCTAACCGCGTCCGCGGATCCCTTCTCGCGCCGCCCACTGCCAGACGGCGTCCCACGCGTGGTACACGCAGCGGATGCCTTCGACGTCCTCTTCCTCGAGCGCCGCGGGAAAGCGGAGGTCGGCGGTGCGTTCGACGGCGGAGCGCGCGGCCTCGCGCACGACGAGCCACTCGCGCGCGTCCTCCTCGCGGCCCTCGTGGTACGGGTCCACCCCGAGCGTCAGCAGCGTGGGGAGGTTCTTCGGGCTGCGCTCGACGTCGAGGATGCGAACGGCCTGCAGGCGGTTGCGGCCGTTCGGGTCCGTCAGGAACTCGCGCACCGCCACGTGGAGATCGTCGGGGTCGAAGTAGGCGAAGGCCATGAGCGCGTCGCAGCGGACGGCCGGCTCGGCGTCGAGGAGGAGCTCGCGCACCTTGTCCGCGAGCGGCCGGAACGGTTCGAGACGTTCGGCGGTCTCGTCCTGGAGGCCCGCGAAGATGAAAAGGCCGGCCCGGCGGGTGTCTGCGTCGGCGTCGACGAGCGCCTGCGCGACGAGGCCGACGGTCTCGTCGTCCACCGGAGCGCGCACGATCCGCTCGAACCGCAGCGTCTCCCCTTCGCTGGCGTAAGGCGCGATGCGCCCGGTGAGGAGCTCGTAGATTCCCCGGTGACCGCGCTCCGTCATGGCGTTTTCCCCTTTCCCCTGTCGAAGACCTTCAGGAAATGACTCACGAAGCATTCTGCGACCTCCGGCAGCGCCGGCGGCGGTTTGTTTGGGGTTTCCCGTGAAAGGGACGTCACGCCGCCGTCGGCGATCCCGCAGGGAATGAAGAGCGAAAACCTTGCCAAATCGGTCGAGACGTTCAGGGCGGCGCCGTGCGTCGTGACCCAGCGCGACAGATGGACGCCGATCGCGGCCAACTTGTCGTTTTCGACCCAGACCGAGGCTTTCCTCTCCGGAACAGGGCTGCGAGCCGCCGTCACTCCGAAGTCGCGGGCGGTACGAATAAGTGTCTCCTCGAGGTCGCACACGTAACGCCGCACGTCGCGTCGGCCGTGAGCCAGATCGAGAACCGGGTACGCGACGAGCTGCCCGGGGCCGTGGAACGTGAGCTTGCCGCCGCGATCGGCGACGCGAAGCGCGACGCCTCGCTGGAGAAGGAAGTCCTCCGACACGAGGAGCTCGCCGAGTCCCGCGTTCCGGCCCACGGTGATGACGTCCTCGTGCTCGAGGAGGAAGAGCGTCTCGTCCCCGCCCGCCTTCACGCGCGCCTCGGCCTCCCTCTGAAGCGCGAAGGCCGCGTCCCAGGAGACGCGGCCTTCAGGAAGGAGATTGACGACGTCGACCGTCCGGGGCATGGACGATTCTACCCGATGGACTCCAGCTCGCTCCACGTGCCCTTCTCGAGCGTCGCCTTGACGACGTTCACGAACGCATCGCCCTCGGCTCCGTCGATGAGCCGGTGGTCGAACGTGAGGGCGACGTAGCCCATCGTCTTGATGGCGAGCGAATCGGAGCCGTCCGGCATCTCGACGACCTTCGCGCGCTTCTCGATCGCGCCAACACCCATGATGGCAACCTGCGGCTGGTTGATGACGGGCGTCGCGAAAAGCGAGCCGAACGACCCGTGGTTCGTCACGGTGAACGTGCCTCCCGCCACCTCGTCCGGCACGAGCTTCTTCGCGCGTGCCCTCGCGGCCAGGTCGTTCGCGGCGCGCGCGAGGCCCACGAGCGACAGGTCGTCCGCACGGCGGATGACGGGCACGATGAGACCCCAGTCGAGCGCGACGGCGATGCCGAGGTTTACCTCGCGGTGATAGACGACGTCGTCGCCGACGATGGAGGCGTTCACGAGCGGGCGCGCCTTGAGCGCCGCGACCGCCGCGCGAAGCAGGAAGGGCAGGTACGACAGTTTCGTGCCGTACTGCTGCTCGAAACGGGCTTTCACGCGGTTTCTGAGCTTCGCGATGCTCGAGTAGTCCACCTCGAACACGGTGGTCACGTGAGCCGAGGTCTGCTTCGACTCGACCATCCGCTGCGCGATCTTCCGGCGCATCGCGCTCATCGGTTCGACGGTGACGCTGCTCCCAGACGGGAACGCGAGCGCCGTGGGCGAGGGGGCGGGGGCGCGCGGGGGGACGGGAGCGTCGACGGGGCGCGCGGCCAGCGCGGGGGCCGCGGAGGAGACCGGGGGTTTCTCAGAAGGCGCGGGGGCCGCTACAGCAGCCGCAGCCGGAGGAGCCGCGGGGGCGGCCGCTCTCTCGACCTTCGAAGAATCTTCTCTTCCGGTCCCCGGCGCCGCCGCAGGCGGCGCTCCCGCTCCGGCGAGGAATCCCTCGATGTCGGCCTTCGTCACGCGGCCCGAGATGCCCGTGCCTGGAATCTGTGAGATGTCGACGCCCTTCTCCTCCGCGATCGCGCGGACGACGGGCGACGAGCGGCGCCTGAGGAGCTCCTCCTGCGACTCCCCGGGCCCGGGAGGAGCGGAAGAGGAAGAAGGAGTTGAAGACTGCTGAGAAGGCGCGGGGGCCGCCGGAGCAACCGGCGGGGCGCTCGCCGCGGCGGCGTCCGGCTGCCCACCCTTCAAAGAATCTTTCGCCGGCGGAGCCTGCGGTGGCGCCGCTGCGGCTTGGGCCGCCATTCCCGCCGCCGTGGACGCGCTCTCCTTCTTCGAAGAATCTTCCGCCGCCGAAGGCGGCGCAATATCCGTTTTCTCTCCCGCCTCCCCGAGGCGCGCGACGACGGTGTTGATCGGCACGGTCTGGCCCTCGGGCACGAGGATTTCGAGGAGGGTGCCGGCTCCCGGGGATGGAATCTCGGCGTCGACCTTGTCGGTGGAGATCTCGAAGAGAGGCTCGTCGCGCTTGACCGCGTCGCCGGGCTTCTTGAGCCACTTCGTGACCGTTCCTTCGGCGATCGACTCGCCCATCTGCGGCATGATGACGTTCGTCGGCATGGTCTTGTCTCCGGTAGCTAGTACCGCACGAGCTTTCGCACGGCGGCCAGCAGGGTTCTCACGTTCGGGAGGAACGCCTCCTCCAGGGGTGGAGAGTACGGCACCGGAGTGTCGGGCGCCGTCACGCGCAGGATGGGGCCGTCCAGCCACTCGAACGCTTTCTCGGAAACCGTGGCGGCGATCTCGGCTCCGAGCCCGCCCGTGCGCGTGTCCTCGTGCAGGATGAGGCACTTTCCCGTGCGCCTGACGGACGCGAGAATCGCCTCTTCGTCGAGCGGCAGGAGCGTTCTCAGGTCGAGCACTTCGGCCGACACGCCGTCCTTGGCGAGAAGCTCGGCCGCTTCGAGAGCCGTCCAGAGCATCGCGCCATAGGTCACGATCGTGAGGTCACGGCCGGCCCTGCGCACCGCGGCCTTCCCGATCGGCACGACGTAGTCCTCCTCCGGCACGCGGTCCTTCACCCGGCGGTAAAGGAACTTGTGCTCCAGAAAGATCACCGGGTCGTCGTCGCGGATCGCGGCCTTCAGCAGGCCCTTTGCGTCGTAAGCGGTCGCAGGGGCCACGACCTTGAGGCCCGGCGTCTTGACGAAGTACATCTCGGGGCTCTGCGAGTGATACGGCCCGCCGTGGACTCCGGCGCCCGACGGGCCGCGCACGACCATCGGCACGCCGACGCCCGTGCGGTACCGGTTCTTTGCCGCGAAGTTCGTCAGGAGGTCGAAGGCGCGCGAAATGAAGTCGATGAACTGCATCTCCGCGACTGGGCGCATCCCACGCATCGCCGCGCCGATGGCTCCGCCGACGATGGCCTCCTCCGAGAGCGGCGTATCCAGGACGCGGTCCACACCGAACCTCTCCTGCAGCCCTTCGGTCGCCTTGAAGGCACCGCCGTAGACGCCCACATCCTGGCCGAGGACGAACACGCGTTCGTCGCGCTCCATCTCCTCGAAGAGCGCCTGGCGAATGGCCTCGAGGTAGAAGGTCTCGACGCCCGCAGTCGCGTCCGCCGTGAGCGTGAGCGTGGCGCCGCTTCGGGCGACGCGCGGATCGGCCATCAGAGGCCTCCCATGAAGACGCCGGCGCGGCCGCGCTCGAGGATGCTCTCGTCGGCGTAGACGCCGCGGAAGGCGAGGGCCGGGTCGGGGAACGGCGACGCCTCGGCGAAGGCCACGTCCGCGTCGAGCTGACTCTCCACCTCGTCGTGGATCCGGCGCCGCTCGGCGGCCGGCATCGCGCCCGAGGACTCGAGGGCGGATTCGAAGCGGGCGAGCGGGTCGCGGACGCGCCAGGCGGTCAGTTCTTTCGGATCCACGTACGCCTGCGCGTCGTGCTCGGCATGGCCCTTCATGCGATAGGTCTTGCACTCGAGAAGCGTGGGCCCCCCGCCCAGGCGCGCTCGATTCACGGCCGCGCGGGCGGCCTCGTAAACGGCGAGCGCGTCGTTTCCGTCCACGACCTCGCCGGGAATCCCGTAGCCGAGAGCCTTGTCGGCGAGTGTCGCTGCCGCGCACTGCTTTTCGTATGGCGTCGAGTACGCCCATCCGTTGAACTCCACGACGAGGACGAGCGGCAGCCTCTGCACGGCGGCGAAGTTCAAGCCTTCGTGGAACGCCCCCACGGACGTCCCGCCGTCTCCGAGGTACGTCATGCCGACCGTGCGCTTGCCCTGCATGCGGTCCGCGAGAAGCATCCCCGCGACGACCGGCACGAGTGTTCCGAGCATCGCGATGGGGGAATAGACGCCTTTTTCAGGGACGGAGAAGTGGAGATTAGCGTCCTTGCCGCCTGAGGGTGCGGTCGCCCGTGCCATGTATTGCGTGAGGATGTCGCGAGGCGGGATGCCGCGCGCGAGCACGGAGCCGAGATTCCGGATGAGCGGTGCGAGGAGGTCGCCTTCGTCGAGCGCGAACGCGGTCGCGACGGACGTCGCCTCCTGCCCGAGCGATCGATACAGGCCGCCCACGACCTTCCCCTGCCGGTACAGGTGGACGAGCCGCTCCTCGAGCAGGCGGTTCAGCAGCATGCAGCGATAGAGGTCGGCGAGGCGTTGCGGCGGCAGAGACGTCGTCATATTCGGGAGCTCGTCCGGAATGCGGAGCGAGGAGCGATTATCAAGGGCCGCTCCGGCGAGGGTCAAACGAGCCGGCGAGGCGGTCTCGGACTCCGTCCCGCTCTTGACAGGCCCGTTCCCGGCGCACTAGGCTGCACGCCACGATGAGCGCCGCCTGCGCCCGAAAGCGCAAGACCGCGAAGAAGACGACGCCGCAAGGCGGGCGAGGGAGCGTTCTGTAGATCGACGCGTTTCGACGATCCCAGGAGGCACACCAGGGCCCGCCTTGAACGGCGGGCTCTTTCGTTTCGAGAGGAGCACCCATGGCGACCGCGAACGATTTCCGGATTCCGGTGGCGGTCCTCGGCGCGACGGGCGCCGTGGGACAGCGCCTCGTCTCGCTGCTCGACGGACACCCGCGGTTCGTCCTCGCGGAGGTCGCGGCCTCGGAGAGGTCGGCGGGGAAGCGCTACGCGGACGCGACGCGGTGGATCCTGCCGGGCGACATCCCGGCCGCCGCGAGCGACCTCGCCGTAACGTCCGTCGAGGACGAGCTGTCCTCGCCCCTCTGCCTCTCCGCGCTCGATGCCGCCGTGGCCGACACGGTGGAGCCGCTTCAAGCCTCGCGCGGGAAGCTCGTCGTGTCGAACACCAAGTCGTTCCGGATGAAGCCGGACGTCCCGCTCGTCATCCCCGAAGTGAACCCGGACCACCTCAGCCTCCTCGACCTGCAGTCCTGGCGCGCGACGGGCGGCGGTATCGTGACGAACCCGAACTGCTCCGTCGTCGGCCTCGCCATGGCGCTCGCGCCGCTCGAGCGCGCGTTCGGCGTGGGGCGCGTGCTCGTCACGACGATGCAGGCGCTGTCGGGCGCGGGCTATCCCGGCGTGGCGTCGCTGGACGCTCTGGGCAACGTGATCCCCTTCATCGACGGAGAGGAGGAGAAGATCGAAAGGGAGCCGCGAAAAATCCTGGGGCGCCTCGTGAACGGGCGCGTTCAGGACGCGGAGTTCCCGATCTCCGTCTCCGTCAATCGCGTGCCGGTGCGCGACGGCCACATGGAGTCGGTCTTTGTCGACCTGAAAAAGAAGGCATCTCTCGACGACGTGCGCGCCGCGCTCGAGGCCTTCACGGGCGAGCCGCAGCGGCTGAAGCTGCCCTCTGCTCCGGCGCGGCCGATCGCGGTCCGCGACGAGCGCGACCGCCCGCAGCCCGCGCGCGACGTCGAAGCGGGGAACGGCATGACGGTGACGGTGGGCCGCCTGCGCCCCGATCCCGCCTTCGACCTGAAGTTCACGGTTCTCGTCCACAACACCGTGCGCGGGGCGGCCGGGGCGGCGCTGCTCAATGCCGAGCTGCTCCTCGCGCAGGGGCGCGTCGCGACGCGAGCTCCCGTGCGATGACCGACGTTCTCAAGTTCGGCGGCACCTCGGTCGGATCGGCCGAGCGGATTTTGGACGTCGCCCGGCTCGTGCGGACGCGCGGGGGAGACCCGTGTCTGGTCGTCGTCTCGGCAATGGCTGGGGTGACCGATTTCCTGGTCGGATTGAGGAATTCTTCGAAAGACAAAGAGCGGGCCGCCACCGAGTCCAAACTCGACGAACTGGAAGATCGCCATCGCGCGACGCTCGATGGGCTTGTTCTCTCGGAAGGCGAGGCGCGAAGCTGCGCCGTGGCGATCGACGAGGAGATGCGGCGCTGCCGGGAGCTTTCTCTCGGAATCTCTCTACTCGAAGAAATCTCTCCTCGAACGTCGGACGCGCTCCTTGCGATCGGAGAATTGATCTGCTCACGTCTCGTCGCCGCCGCGCTCCGCGCGAGCGGCGGAGAGAGCGTGTGGATCGACCCGCGTGAGATCCTCGCGACGAATGCCTCGTACGGCGCGGCCCTTGCGGACGAAAAAGAGACGGCCGTCCGCGTGGCCCTGCGCGTCGCGCCTCACCTCGCGGCTGGCCGGACTGTCGTGACGGGAGGCTTCGTCGGTGCCGCTCCGGACGGCTCGACGACGACGCTCGGCCGAGGCGGCTCGGACTACTCGGCCGCGCTCTTCGGCGCCGCGCTCCATGACGTCGGCCGCGCCGTGGGCCGCATCGAGATCTGGACCGACGTGGACGGGATTCTGACGGCCGACCCGCGCATCGTGCCTGCGGCGCGCCTCGTGCCGGAGGTGAGCTATCCCGAGGCGGCCGAGCTCGCGTTTTTCGGCGCGAAGGTGCTCCATCCGGCGACGATCCGCCCAGCCGTGGCGCGCGGGATCCCGGTCGCCGTGAGGAACTCGTTCCGGCCGGAGTGCCCCGGGACGGTCGTGCGGCAGGACGCGCCCGGAAACGGCGTCCGGGCCGTCGCGATGCGAAGGGGAGTGACGGCGCTCTTCGTGGGCAGCCCGCGCATGCTGCTCGCCCATGGGTACGCCGCGAAGGTCTTCTCCGTCTTCGAGAAGCACGGCGTGCCGGTGGACGTCATCGCCACGAGCGAGGTGTCGATTTCCATCACGGTGGACGAGAAGGCCTCGCTCGAGGGCGTCGTGCGCGACCTCTCCGAGTTCGCCGAGGTCTCGCTCCTCCCGCATCTCGCGGTCATATCCGTCGTCGGAAAAGGCCTGCGCTCGACCGCGGGCGTCGCCGTGCGCGTCTTCGGCGCGGTCGGCGACGTGAATGTCGTTCTCATCTCGCAGGGCGCGTCCGACACGAACGTGACGTTCGTGGTCGACGGGAACGACGCCCCGGAAGCGCTGCGCAGGCTTCACCGGGAGTTCTTCGAATGAGAGCGCTCCTCGTCGGATACGGGAAGATGGGGAAAGCGATCGGGGCGGCGCTCGTGCAGCGCGGACACGACGTCGCAGGACGATTCGGACGAGGAGAGATCCTCTCGTTCTCTTCGGACCTCCCGGCCTGCGACGTCGCATTCGAGTTCACCGCGCCGGACGTTGCCCCGCGCGTCGTCCCCCTCCTCCTTTCTCAGAAAATCCCCGTCGTCTCCGGCACCACCGGCTGGGACGTGACTTCGGCCGCACATCTTGCTCGGGAGCAGAGAATCCCTTTTCTTCACTCTTCGAATTTCTCCCTCGGCGTCGCCGCACTGCGGCGCGCCGTCGCCGCCGCAGCCGCCGCGCTCGCGCCGTTCCCCGAGTTCGAGCCGGGAATCGTGGAGCGGCATCATGCGGCGAAGAAAGACGCTCCCTCCGGGACCGCTCGCGTTCTCGCGCTCGACATCTCGCGGGAGCCTCTTTCGAAGAGATCCGTCCCGATCGTCTCTCTCAGGCAGGGGGCCCAACCGGGAGAGCATTCGGTTTTCTTCGAAGGGGCCGACGAGACGGTGGAACTCGTGCACCGCGCCCGGTCGCGTTCGATCTTTGCCCAGGGCGCCGTGCGCGCCGCGGAGTGGATGATCGTGTCGGGCCGCTCGGGCCCGTTGACCTTCGACGAATTCTTCGACGACCTGTCGCTAAAGGGGGGCGCCTCATGATGGCTTCGGCACACGCGCAGGACCCTTCACCTTCAAGGAATCTTTCTCTTTCCGGGGTCTTTACCGCGATCGTCACGCCGTTTCGCGACGACGGCAGCGTCGACGAAGCGGGCCTGCGCCGTCTCGCGAAGCGCCAGATCGCGGGCGGCGTCGCGGGTCTCGTTCCGTGCGGGACGACGGGCGAAGCCGTGACGCTGGACGCGGACGAGCACGAGCGCGTCGTGGCGGTGGTTGTCGAGGAGGCACGCGCGTCCTCGCGGCGCGTGACCGTGATAGCGGGCTGCGGCTCGAACGACACCCGGAAATCCCAGGGCCTCGCCGAGCGGTGCCGCCGGGCCGGCGCCGACGCGCTCCTCGTCGTCACGCCTTACTACAACAAGCCCACGCCGAAAGGCCTCGTCGCGCACTTTTTGGCCGTCGCCGACGCGGGCCGGCTGCCGCTCGTTCTCTACAACGTACCGGGCAGGACCGGACTCAACATGCAGCCCGACACCGTGCTCGAGCTCGCGAAGGACCCGCGCATCGTGGCCGTGAAGGAAGCCTCGGGCAGCCTCGACCAGGCCTGCGAGATCCTCCGAGCCCGCCCGGACGGATTCGCCGTCCTCTCGGGCGAGGACTCGCTCGCGATTCCGATGATCGCCTGCGGCGCGGAAGGCGTGATCGCCGTCGTCTCGAACGAGGCCCCGGGTCTGTACGTGGACGCGATCGCCGCGGCCCTCGCCGGCAATCGCGCTCGCGCCTCGGAGCTTCAGGCGAGAATTTTCCCCCTCATGAAGGCGAATTTCCGCGAATCAAATCCGATCCCCGTGAAATGGGCGCTGGCGCGGCTCGGCCTCATCGGGGGCGCCCTGCGCCTCCCGCTCGTGCCGCTCTCGCCGCAGCACCACGCCCCGCTCGAGGACGCGCTCCGGAGCGCCGGCCTCCTCGACGCCGCCGGGAAGCCGGTCGAAAAGGCGGCGGCGTGACGCGCGAGGAGATCGTCGCACTTCTCGGGGCGCTCGAGCGCGGCGAGGTTCGCGCGGCTGCCCCCGACGCGGACGGAAACTGGGTGGCGAACGCGGCTGTCAAGGAGGGCATCCTCGCGGCCTTTCGGCTCGGCGTCGAGGAATCGAGTGAAGCCGGCCCGCTCCTCTTCCGCGACCGCGACACCCTCCCGCCGCGCCGGCCGCTTCCCGAAGGCGTGCGCGTCGTCCCGGGCGGGACGGCTCTTCGCCGCGGCGCGTTTCTCGCGAAGGGCGTCGTCGTGATGCCGCCCGCCTACGTGAACGTGGGCGCGTACGTCGACGAGGGCTCGATGATCGACAGCCATGCGCTCGTCGGCTCCTGCGCGCAGATCGGGAAGAAAGTCCACCTCTCAGCCGCGGCGCAGGTGGGCGGCGTCCTCGAGCCCGTGGGCGCGGTTCCCGTCGTCATCGAGGACGAGGTCTTCGTGGGCGGGGGAGCCGGGATCTACGAAGGCGTCCGCGTCAGGAAGCGCGCCGTCCTCGCGGCGGGCGTCATCCTGACGGCTTCGAGCGTCGTCTTCGATCCCGTGAACGAGCGCGAGCTGCGCTCGACGCCGGACCGCCCGCTCGTCATCCCCGAGGGCGCCGTCGTCGTCCCGGGCTCGCGGCGGGCCACCGGTGCCTGGGCCGAGGCCCGCGGGCTTTCACTCTCGGCTGCCGTGATCGTGAAGTATCGCGATGCGAAGACGGACGCGAGGACGGCGCTCGAGAGCGCGCTGCGGTGAAGGGCGATCCGGTTCTCGAGCGGGCGGCGCGCCGCTTCGGAACGCCGTTCTATCTCTATGACTTCGAGGTCATCGAAGCGCGCGTGAGCGCGCTCAGCGCCGCACTTGGCCCGCGCTTCGAGCTTGCGTATGCGGTCAAAGCCAACCCCTCGCTCGGGATTCTTTCCTTTCTGAGAAAATTCGGTCTCTCTTCGGACGTCGCGTCCCGAGGCGAGCTGCTCGCGGTGCGCCGCGCCGGATGGCCACCCTCGAAGATTCTTTCGACCGGCCCCGCGAAATCCGACGCCGACCTCGAGGCGCTCGTGCGCGCCGGGGTGTCGATCATCCATGCGGAAGGCGAGTGGGAGCTCGAGCGCCTCGAGCAGATCGGAAGACGCCTGAGAAGGCGAATCGCGGTCGGCCTACGCCTGAATCCGCCCTGGGGAATCGCGGAGAAGAGGGTCATGATCGGCGGTCCCGGCGCGAAGAAGTTCGGTTTCGATTTGAAAAGCGCCCAGAGGATTCTTCGAATGAGAAGGAGATTCCCGCACCTCGAGGTGTGCGGCTTTCAGGTGTTCAACGCCTCGAACGTTCTCGACGCGCGGCTTCTCGTCGAGAACACGCGCCGCGTGCTCTCTCTGGCGCTTTCACTTTCAAAGAAATACTCCGTTCCGCTGCGCTCCGTCGATTTTGGCGGCGGCTTCGGCGTGCCGTACGCCGAGAAGGAGAAACCGCTGGACCTCGGAATTCTGAGAAAGGGGCTGGCGGGGATCGCGAAATGGGCCGCCGGCGAATCACGCTTTCGCGGCACGCGCCTCGTCTTCGAGCCCGGCCGATTCCTCGTGGCCGAGAGCGGGACGTACGCCGTGAAGGTCCTCGGCACGAAGAGGAGCCGCGGCGTCGACTACGTCCTCGTGGACGGCGGCGTCCACCACTTCCTCCGCCCCCTTCTCCTCGGAACCCCGCACCGAGTGAGGCTCGTGCCGGGAAGGATCGGAGGCCGCCCTCGCCCCGCTTCCCGTTCGCAGAAATCTCTCGTCCTTGCCGGCCCTCTTTGCACGAGCCTGGACATCCTGCACCCGGCCGCGCGGCTGCCGCTCCCCGTTCGCGGCGATCTCCTCGCCTTCGAGAACGCAGGCGCGTACGGCTTCACCGAGTCGATGCCGCTCTTCCTCTCGCACGAATGGCCGGCCGAGGTGGGAGTCCGCAAGGGCCGGCTGGCGCTGTTGCGGCGGCCGCCGCGCGTCGCCGACCTGCAGGCGCGCCAGAAGACCCCCTTCTGACGGGGCGCGCGCCGGGAGGATAATGGCCGGCCGCAGGGAGGCCGTATGGACGTTCGTTCGCTCGGCACCCACGGCCCCACCGTCTCGGCGATGGGCCTCGGCTGCATGGGGATGTCGGAGTTCTACGGGACCCGCGACGACGAGGAGTCGGTCCTCACGATCCATGCGGCCCTCGACGCCGGGCTCGACCTCCTCGACACGGCCGATATGTACGGCCCGTACACGAACGAGGAGCTCGTCGGGAAGGCCATCGCGGGCCGGCGCGACAGGGTCGTCCTCGCGACGAAGTTCGGCATCCTGCGCGATCCGGCGGACCCCACGAAGCGCGGCGTGTGCGGGAAGCCCGATTACGTCCGCACGTCGTGCGAGGGGAGCCTGAAGCGGCTCGACGTCGACACGATCGACCTCTATTACCTCCATCGGGTCGACCCCGCGACGCCGATAGAGGAGACCGTTAGCGCGATGGCGGGTCTCGTGAGGGAAGGAAAGGTCCGGTGGATCGGCCTCTCGGAGGCCTCGCCCGAGACGCTCCGGCGCGCGAGTCGCGTCCACCCGATTGCGGCGCTCCAGAGCGAGTACTCGCTCTTCTCGCGCGACGTCGAGGTGGCCGTCCTCCCCGCGTGCCGCGAGCTCGGGATCGGGTTCATCGCATACAGCCCGCTCGGGCGCGGGTTCCTCTCGGGGCGGTATCGCAGCCTCGCGGATTTCCCGGAGGGCGACTACCGGCGCATGGCGCCGCGCTTCCAGGGCGAGAACTTCGCGAAGAACCTCGCGCTCGTCGCGAAGGTGGAGCAGATCGCGAAGCGCCGGCGCGCCAAGGCGGCGCAGGTCGCCCTCGCGTGGGTCCTCTCGCGGGGGGGTGACGTCGTGCCCATCTTTGGGACGAAGAGCCGCGACCGCCTCCAGGAGAACCTCGACGCTGCGGACCTCGTCCTCGCCAGGACGGACCTCGACGAGCTCGAGGCCGCGTTCCCGCCAGGCGCCGCGGCTGGGGAGCGCTACCCGGCGGAAGGGCTGACGACGGTCGGCCGCTGAGTCTCCTTCTCGGGCGTAGCCCGATAGAATCCGCGACATGAGCGTCAAGGTTCCGGAGTCCCCTGTCCTTCCCCTGACCCCCGAGCAGGAGCGAATCCGCGCCGCGAAGGAGGAATGGCGCCGGAAGGCGGCTGCCGCCTTCGCGAAGACGCCCCCGTGGAGGAAGGACTTCACGACGATCTCGTCCGCGGCGGTGAACACGCTCGGGACGCCGGACGATCTGCCCGGCTTCGACTTCGACCGCGACCTCGGCTGGCCCGGCGAGTTCCCGTACACGCGCGGCGTGCAGCCCACGATGTATCGCGGCAAGCCGTGGACCATCCGGCAGTTCGCCGGCTTCGGCACCGCGAAGCAGACGAACGAGCGATTCAAGGCCTTGCTCGCGCACGGGCAGACGGGCCTCTCCACGGCTTTTCACCTGCCGACGCTCTACGGCTACGACTCGGACCACGCCATGTCGGCCGGCGAAGTGGGGAAGTGCGGCGTCGCGATCGACACGCTGCGCGACTTCGAGGCGCTTTTCGAGGGCATCGACCTCGGCGCCGTGACGACGTCCATGACGATCAACTCGACGGCGCCCATCGCCCTCGCGATGTATCTCGCGGTGGCCGAACAGCACGGGACGCCGTGGTCGAAGGTCGGCGGCACGCTCCAGAACGACATTCTCAAGGAATACATCGCCCAGAAGGAGTACATCTTCCCGCCCCGCCCTTCGATGCGGCTCGTGACGGACCAGTTCGCGTTCTGCGCGAAGCACGTTCCGAAGTGGAACACCGTGTCGATTTCCGGGTACCACATCCGCGAGGCCGGCTCGACGGCGCTCCAGGAGCTCGCGTTCACCCTGCGCGACGGGATGGAGTACGTTCAGTACGGCATCGACGCGGGCCTCGACGTCGACGACTTTGCGCCGCGCCTCTCGTTCTTCTTCAACGCTCACAACGACTTTTTCGAGGAGATCGCGAAATACCGGGCGGCGCGCCGCATCTGGGCGAAGGTCATGAGGGACCGTTATGGCGCCAAGAAGCCCGAGAGCTGGAAGATGCGTTTCCACTCGCAGACGGCGGGCGTTTCGCTCACGGCGCAGCAGCCGTACAACAACGTGGCGCGCGTCGCGATCCAGTCCCTCGCGGCCGTGCTCGGAGGCACGAACTCGCTCCACGCGAACGCGCTCGACGAGACGCTCGCTCTGCCGACGGAGTTCGCCGCGAAGATCGCCGTGAGGACGCAGCAGGTCATCCTGCACGAGACGGGCGTCGCCAACACGGTCGACCCCCTCGGGGGCTCGTATTTCGTGGAAGAGCTGACGAACCGGATGGAGGCGGGAGCGTTCGACTACTTCCGGCGCATCGACGCCTTCGGCGGGATGGTGGAGGCCATCGAGGCCGGCTTCCCGCAGAGGGAGATCATGGACGCCGCGTACCGCTTTCAGCGCGCGGTCGACGCGAAAGAGAAGATCATGGTCGGCGTCAACGCGTTCACGGAGTCCGTTCCGGAAGACGAGGTGCCGATCCTGACGATCTCCGAGCAGATGGCCGCCGAGCAGGTGAAGGCGCTCGCCGAAGTCCGCCGGACACGCGACTCGCGCACGGCGATGCAGAAGCTCTCGGACCTCAAGGTCGCCTGCGCGGGCGGGGCGAACGTGATGCCGCCTCTCGTCGAGGCCGTCAGGGCTTACGCCACGGTGGGCGAGATCTCCGACGTCATGCGCGAGGTCTTCGCGACGTACGAAGAGCCGGCTGTCTTCTAGGTTCCGCGACGGCCCGGTTCTTGCGAGGTAAACTGCATGTCGATGCCTCTGAGACGCTTTTTTTTCGCCCTGGCCGCCTCGTTCGCCGTTCTCGGCATGCCCCTTGCGGCTCAGACCGGCGGCGGAGACGTCGGGAAGACCTCGGCGAAGGACGCCCTGACCCAGAAAGAGAGCCGCCGCCGCGAGGCGGTCGAGCACTATTTGCGCGCGAAGCTGTACGCGCAGGAGAGCGAGTTCGAGGCGGCCGTCCGGGAGTTCAAGAAGGCCGTCGAGCTGGATCCGACGGACGGCGCGCTCCGGCGCGAATACGGGGAGCTGCTGCGCGACCTGCCCGACTATCCGGAGGCCGAGAAGGAGGCCCGCAAGGCCGTCGAGCTCGAGCCCAAGAGCGCCGGCTCGCATCGGCTCTTGGGCCAGGTGCTTCTCTCGACCGCGAAGGACACGCCACGCCTGGAAGAGGCCGCCGCCGAGCTCAAGAAGGCCAACGCGCTCGCGCCTGCCGACCCGCAGGGAGCCGTCGCGTACGCGCAGGTTCTGCTGCGGCTCGAGAAGCCGAAGGAGGCGTCGAGCGTTCTCGAAGGAGTCCTGGATCTTGCGAACGGACCCGCCGTCCTGCTTCTCTATGGCGAAACCCTCGAGCGCAGCGGCCAGCTTCAGCAGGCCGAGGAGGTCTACAAGGGGCTCGCGAAGCTCGATCCGGAAAACCGCGCGGCTCTCCTGGGACTCCTGCGCGTGTACGACCGCGGCCGCCAGTTCGACAAGGCGGCGCCCATCCTTCAGGACTTCCTCAAGCTGCAGCCGGGCAACCTCGGGCTCAAGACGCAGTACGGAGGGCTCCTGCTCCGGGGTCGCCGCTTCGCCGAGGCGCGGAAGGTCTTCGAGGAAGTGCTTGCCGCCGATTCCGGGAACCGCGAGGCGCTGCGTCTCTATGCGGCGCTGTTGTCCGAAACGCGCGAGCCGGATAAGGCCGACGAGGCGCTGCGCAAGCTCCAGTCGCTCGAGCCGGACGATCTGGAGGTTCCTTATCGACGCGCCGTGAACTTCCTCGAAGCGCGAAGGATTCCCGAGGCCGAAGCCGTACTCCGCGAGCTGCGCGCGACCCTCGTCGCGAAGAAGCCGGACGCTCCGGAGGTTGCGCAGATCGACGGCCAGCTCGGTTACGCCGCGTACCTGCGCAAGGACTACGCGGCGGCCACTGCGCGGCTCGAGCCGCACCTGAGGGGCGAAGACGGGCTAAACCTGCAGGCCTATAACCTTCTGCTGCAGATCGCCCGCGACCGCGAAGACTGGGCGGGGGGCCTCCGGCTCGCGAAGGATGCATACGACAAGGCGCCGAAGAAAACGGCGCTGCTGAGGGCGAGTTATGCCGAATTCCTGCTCCGCTCCTCGTCGGCTGCCGACGAGGCCGAAGGCACGAAGATGCTCGACACTCTCGCGGCCGAGGACAAGACGGGAACGCTCGCAACCGCCGACGCCTGGCAGCGCCTCGACAAGTACGGCCGCGCGGCGGCGGCGGCGCGCGCAGGTCTCGAGCGCGACAAGGAGGATCCGGACCTGCTCTTCCGGCTGGCCGCTTCGCTCGAGCGGGAGAAAAAGGTCGCCGAGTCGGTGGACGCCTTCGAAAAGCTCCTGAAGGTGAGGGGTGACCACGCGCCGGGCCTCAACTATCTCGGCTATATGTGGGCGGACCGCGGCGAGAACCTGCCGCGCGCGCTCGAGCTCATCCGCAAGGCGGTTGAGCTGGAGCCCGGTAACGGCGCCTACCTCGACTCGCTCGGCTGGGTTTACTACCGGCTCAACAAGCTCGACAAGGCCGAGGAGAATCTCCGCGCCGCGTCGGTCCTGAATCCCGATGACGCGACCGTCGAGGAGCACCTCGGCGACCTCTTCGAGAAGAAGGGAGATCTCCCGCTCGCGCGGACGAGCTGGAAGCGCGCGCTCACGCTCAAGCCCGACGAGGACGTGAAACGCCGCCTCGACGAGAAGCTTCAGAAGACCGAAGGCCGCGACGCGCGGAAGTGAAGACGCGCTGCGCGAGGCACCCCCATCTGCTGCGGGTTGCCGGAGGGGCTCTCGCCTCGCTGGTTTTCTCCTTAGAGATTGGATGCGGCAGCGGGGCGCCGGCTCGTGCCGCGACAGGCCCCGGAGCGCAGGCGCCGCCCTCTTCACGTTTCAAAGAAATCTCCTCTTCGGTTCTCCAATCGTACGAGAAGGCGCGGCTCGCTGCGTGGGATTCCACCCGCCGTTTCAAAGCGCTCTTCAAGGCGGAGGTCTCGCGGAACGTCGGCGCGATCGCGCGCGGCTACCTGTCCGTCTGGTGGGATGGCGCGACGGGCACGCTCCATTGGCGCGCTTCGGCGCCGATCGCGGGGAGCGGAAGAGGGGGATTTCTTAGAAAGGGGACGGGCGCGGCTGGCGCCGATGCCGGGCACGCGATCGCAGATGGCGATGGCGCCTCGCCTTTCCCGGGAAGGCTCGCGTCGTCCGACCTCATCGCCTGCGTCCTCGGCGCGCCGGACGCCCCCGCCTCGCCCTCATGGCCATTCGAAGAAACTCCGAGAGGCGTGAGACTGCACATCGATGCCTCGAAGCGCACCGCTCTGCTGGACCGCGAGGGAAGGCCGATCGAATTCTCTTTCCCGAACGACGAGACCGTGAAGCTGCAGCCGGGGGAAGGCGTTCCGCGCCGCATCGAGGCAAACGGCCCGGAAGGCCGGGCCGTCCTCACACTCGAGTCTTATTCGTCCTGGCCCGAGGGCGAACTGGTCCCCCCGGCATGACGGAGATCGGAAGGGCTCTCACCGTCGAGGCGTTTGCGAAAGTGAACCGCGACCTGCGGGTTCTCGGGAAGAGGCGCGACGGCTATCACGAGATCGACACCATCTTCCAGACGATCGACCTGACGGACAGGATCGATTTCCAAGAAAGGAAAGATGGCCGCCTCGTCCTGACGATCGAGGGCGCCGATCTGTCGGCGGGCGACGACAATCTCGTTCTTCAGGCGGCGAGAGCCCTGAAAGCGCGCTTCGGCGGTGCTTCTGGAGCGGACATTCACCTTTCCAAGAGAATTCCGATCGGTGGTGGGCTTGGCGGAGGCAGTTCGAACGCCGCTGCGGCCCTTCGCGGGCTCTCCGGACTGTGGAATCTATCTGCCACCGACGCCGACCTGCACCTTCTCGCCGCCGAAATCGGGTCGGATGTGCCGTTTTTTCTGATTGGCGGCCGCGCTCGCGGGACCGGCCGGGGCGAGATTCTGGAGGCCATGCCGGACAAGCCCGAGGAATGGCTTGTCCTCGCCTTTCCGCCATTTTTCCTTTCCACGGCAGCGGTTTACGGGCTGTTTTCGGCACCCGCGTTGACAGATTCGGCCGCCCAAACTAACCTTCGCGGTTCCGGTTCTGGTGGCGGATCGGATCGGAACGACTTGGAGCCGGCGGCGGAATCTCTTCGGGGGGAGCTGCGCAGGCTCCGTCTGGCCCTGTTGGACCACGGCGCGACGAGCGCGCGTCTGTCCGGGAGCGGCTCGACGGTGTTCGGGGTATTCGGCGACGCAAAAAGCGCCCAGCGCGCCTTCGAAGGGCTCGCGGGGCTTCGGAAAGAAGTGATGGCGACGATGACGATCGTGACGACCGTTTCGAAGGTGGCGTTCGCGCGCCGCGCGATGCCCTCCGCCAGGGCGCAACGCGGATGACCTCCGCTTGCGCGAGAATCCACGTGGGACTTCCGGATGGGGAGTCGACAAGTGGTAAGTCAGCGGTCTTTGGAACCGCCATTCGGAGGTTCGAATCCTCCCTCCCCAGCCAAGCTCCGCATCGCTAACCTGAACGCATCATGGAACGATTTCCGTACGGCGATCTGAAAGTCTTCGGAGGGCGGTCACATCCGGCCCTCACGGGCGAGATTTGCCGGAACCTCGGCCGGGAGGCCGGCCGCGTCACGCTCTACAATTTCTCCGACGGCGAGAATTACTGCCAGATCGAGGAGAACGTCCGGGGCGCGGACGTGTTCGTCGTGCAGCCCACGGGCCCGCCGGCGAACCACAACATCATGGAGCTCCTCATCATGCTCGACGCGTTCAAGCGCTCCTCGGCGTCGCGCGTGACCGCCGTGCTCCCGTACTACGGCTACGCGCGGCAGGACCGCAAGGACAAACCGCGTGTCCCGATCACCGCGAAGCTCATCGCCGACCTCATCGTGGCGGCGGGTGCCGACCGCGTCCTCTGCGTGGACCTGCATGCCGCGCAGATTCAGGGCTTCTTCAACATCCCCGTGGACCACCTCTTCGCGGCGCCCGTCCTCCTCGACGCGATCCGCGACGCGAACCTCGACCCGCTCACCGTCGTCTCGCCGGACGCGGGCGGCGTCGAGCGCGCGCGCGCGTTCGCGAAGCGTCTCGGCGCGGGCCTCGCGATCGTGGACAAGCGGCGGAAAGGGAAGAACGAGGTCGAGGTCCTGCACGTCATCGGTGACGTGAGGGACCGCAACGTCGTCGTCGTGGACGACATCATCGACACCGCCGGCACGCTGATCAATACGGTCATCGCGCTCCGGGACGCGGGCGTGCGCCGCATTTTCGCCGGGTGCGTGCATCCCGTGCTGTCCGGCCCCGCCATCGACCGCGTCAACGCGAGCCCCATCGAGCGCGTGTTCTGCACGAACACCGTTCCGCTCGACGAGAAGCTCGCGCGCTGCCCGCTCGTCACGCCACTCTCCATCGCGCCTCTTCTCGCGGAGGCGATCCAGCGCATTCACCAGGGGGCGAGCGTCTCGTCCCTTTTCGTCTAGCGTAAGGACCGCCCGCCCGGGGAATTCCCCCCGGACCGGGCGCCCCTGAAAGGAAGCCATGCTCCAGGAACAGATCGTCGTCGAGGTCGAAAAGCGGCTCACCACCGGAAAGAACGCCGCGAACCGCCTGCGCGCGCAGGACCAGATCCCGGCCGTCCTCTACGGAGGCGGCAAGGACATGGAGACGTGGTCGCTGCAGGTGCCGCGCAAGACCCTCGCGACCCTTCTCAACAAGGGTCTGCACTCCAACGCCATCTTCAAGGTCAATCTGAAGGGCACGAGCCAGACGCGCCACGTCATGATCCGCGACCTCACGCTCGACCCCGTCTCGCGGAAGATGCTGCACGTCGACTTCGTGCGCGTGCTTCTCGACCGAAAGCTCCGCGTCAAGAGCGAGATCGCGATCGAGGGCGTGCCGAGCGGCGTCAGGAACGCGGGCGGCATTCTGAACATCGTCACGCACGAGATCCTCATCGAGTGCCTTCCCGCGGACATTCCAGAGTCCGTGAAGGTGGACGTCTCCGCCATGGAGATGCACGACTCGCTGCGCGTGTCGGACCTCAAGCTCAGCGACAAGATCAAGGTCCTCGAGAACGCGGGCCGCGTGATCGCGCACGTCGGCGTGCCGAAGGCCGAGGAAGTCGTCGCTCCGGCCGCCGCAGAGGTCGTCGGCGTCGAGGGCGCCGCCGCCCCGGCCGCCGAGCCCGAGGTGATCAAGAAGGGCAAGAAGGAAGAGGAAGGCGCCGAGCCCGCCGCGGCTGGGAAAGCCGCGGTGCCGGCGAAAGCCGAGGGCAAGGCGGAGAAGAAGGAAAAGAAATAGGCACGGACGACCTCTTCCTCGTGGTGGGACTCGGCAACCCCGGCGACCGGTATACCGGAACGCGCCACAACGTCGGCTTCGACGTCGTGCAGGCGTTCGCCCGGAAGGTCGCCGGCCGTCCGCCGCGTCTCGACCGACTCGACTGCCGCGCGCTCACGGGGCGCGTCAAGGTCGGAGACCAAACGGTCGTCGTCGCCCGGCCGCAGACGTACATGAACGCGTCGGGCGAGTCCGTGAAGGGCCTCGCGCTCAAGTATGGCGTCTCCCTCGAGCGGCTCGTCGTCGTCTCCGACGACGCGGCGCTGCCCGTCGGTGCGATCCGCATTCGCCGATCGGGCTCCTCCGGCGGCCAGAAGGGGCTGCAATCCGTGATCGACTGCTTCGGCACGAGCGCGATCCCGCGCCTGCGCCTCGGCGTGCGCGGGGAGAACTTCCAGCCGGGAGAGGCGCTCGACACGTACGTGCTCTCGCGCTTTTCGAAGGTGGAGCGCCCCGTCGTGGACGAGGCGACCGCATTGGCGTGCGAAGCCCTCTCCGTGTTCGTCACCGAGGGAATCGACGCCGCCATGAACCGTTTCAACCGTTCGCCGGAGGAGGATCCGGCGAGCTGATCTTCAACCCGCGTTCGCCGGCGTGCCGTCGAACCACAGCCTTGGCCCGGCACCGGACCTGAGGTCCACAGCCGCGCCTCGCGACCGGGCGTAAACCGGCGCGATCCAGAAGGAGGAGACCCCGTGACCACCCCGAACCCTCAACGCCAGTACGACATGGTCTTTCTCGTCGTCCCCGAAAAGGACGAGGCGGGAGCCCTCGCCGTCGTCGACGAGTTCCGCAAGCTCCTCGTCGACAACGGCGCCACGATCGAGAAGGACGAGTCGATGGGACGCCGCCGTCTCGCCTACTCCGTCAAGAAAAGGACCGAGGCGACGTACCACAACTTCCTGTTCCGGGCGCCCACGGCATGCGTCGCAGAGGTGCAGCGCAAGATGCGGCTCTCGGAAGACATCCTGCGGTTCCTCTCCGTTCGGATCGACGAGGAGGTCAAGCACGGCCTGAAGGTGGCGCGCAACACGAAGCCGCGCCGCCCGCGCCCCGAGGCGTCCGAAGCGCCGTACGCCGGTCCGTCCGCCGCTTCCTCCACCATGCCCCCGGCCGAGCCGGCCGGCGACTCCCGCCCCGAGTGACGCGGGAAGGATCAGGAGAAACACAATGGCTGCTCCCGTTCGCAAGCCCGTCAAGAAGAAGTTCTTCGTGCGCCGTAAGCGCGTCTGCAAGTTCACGGTCGAGAAGATCGGCTACATCGACTTCAAGGACGTGAAGCTCCTCGCGGGATTCGTCCCCGAGCGCGCGAAGATCCTTCCGCGCCGCATCAGCGGAACGTCCGCTTTCTACCAGCGCAAGCTGGCGACCGCCATCAAGCGCGCGCGCTACCTCGCGCTTCTGCCATACGTCTCCGATTAAGCGAGCTCTCGCCGTCCTCGGGGCGGCGCTCGCGGCGGCGTTGACCGCGGCGGCGCCGCCCTTCGGCCTCGTTCTGGCGCCGCATGCGGCCGCGCGTCTGGGCCGCGCGGCGCTCGAGTCGCAGCGGCTCGCGACGGGCTTCGTCCTGCCGGCCCTGTCGGTCCCGATCGCGCTCCTCCTCGGCGCCCTGCTCGTACCGGAAGGTGCGCTCGTCGCCGCGGTTCTCGCGATCACCCTCGTCGCCCTTCCCGCCGTGGCGCTCTTCGCGGCCGCTCGGGACGGTCGTCGGCGGGACGACGTCCTCCTCGTCGTCTTCGCACTCACGGGGATCGGCGGCCTCGCGGCCCTTCTCGGGGTGTCGGTCGCCACGGGCCGGGACCCCGGATTCCTCCTCGCGAGTCGCTGGGCCGCGCTCGTCCCCGAAATGCTCGCCAACTACCGAACGAGCGGCTGGAGCGAGTCCTCGCTCGCGACCGTCGCGCGACTCTTCGAGTTCGGCCGGGTCCTGGTCGAGGAACAGCTCGCGGGCCTCGTCCTCGCGGCCGCGGTGCTTCACGCGGCCCTCGTCGTTTACGGGTTCGCGCGCGGCGCGGGCCTTGCCGAGGCGGACTGGTCCGAGGCGTCCTTCAGCCGTTTCCGGACCCCGCTGGCCGCGGCCGCGGCGTTCGTGCCCGCGGGTCTCCTCGCGGGCGTAGGTGGCGCGGAGCTTCGCCGGCCCGCCGTCGATCTTCTGCTCCCGCTCGGCGTCTTGTTTTTTCTGAGGGGTCTCGCCATAATCCGCGCTCTTCTCGACCGCGGAAGAGCCGGCCTCGTCGGCCGGGCGCTCGTCTACGTGCTGGTCTTTCAGATGCCGTTTCCCCTTCTTCTCGCTCTCTCGGGCCTCTTCGACGAGTTCGTCGACGTGAGGACGCGCCTCGAAAAGAGAGGACCCGGCGGCGAGTCCGCGGGTCCACCCGGCCCCGACGGATTCTGACCGGCGACAATGCCCGAAAACCTGAGGAGCTCGCGATGAAATTGGTCCTGACCGACGACGTGAAAGGGCTGGGGCACCGGGGCGACGTGGTGAACGTCGCCGAGGGCTACGGCCGGAATTTCCTGCTGCCCAAAGCGCTCGCGTATCCCGCCACGAACGGCAACCTGAAGCGGCTCGAGCAGGAAAGGAAGCGCTACGACGCGCGCACCGAGCACGAGAAGGACCAGGCCGCGGCCGTGGCCAAGTCCATCGAGGGCGCGAAGATCGTCCTCCACAAGAAGGCGGGCGACAACGACTCGCTCTACGGCTCGGTGACTTCGTCCGAGGTGGCCGACGCGCTCGAGGCCAAGGGCATCACGGTCGACAAACGGAAGATCGACCTCGAGGAGCCCATCAAGCGCCTCGGCACGCACACGGTCCACGTGAAGCTGCATCGCGACGTGACCGTGGGCCTCACCGTCGAAGTTCTTCCGCTCGTCGCCTGAGGTTCCCCGCGGCGCGGCGGGCTCAGCCCGGCGGGCCGCCCTGAGGGCCCGCCTTCGGCAGAGGCGCCGCGAGCTTTGGGGCGTCCGTCACGGTGACTTCGTCGCCCTTCGTCTCGCCGCGTTTCGGCGCATACATCGCGCGCTGCAGGTACTGGGGGAGGTTCGCGACCGCGTGCGGCTGGTCGCCGCACAGCTCCGTGGGCTGCGTGCCCTTGACGAACGCCATGAGCACGACCTTCCCGCAGGAAGGCGTCGCCCGGTAACCGGTGGATTCGTCCACGGCCACGAGGACGACGCCCTGGGGCGTCTCGAAGTCCTCGGACTGGGTCACGAGGCCGGCGTCCCTCATCTTCTCGACGATCCTGAGGAAGATCGGGAGGGCCACGTCGGCGCCCGCTGATTTCGGCCCGAGCGTCTTCTTCGCGTCATGGCCGACCCACACGGCGATCGTGTGGCGCGGCGTCATGCCGATGAACCAGGCGTCCGTGAAGTCGTTCGTCGTGCCCGTCTTGCCCGCGAGGGGGAGCTTGAGCCGGGCCGCGGAGGCCGCGGTGCCGCGCGCCACGACTCCCTTCATCATGTTCAGGAGGACATAGGCCGCGGCGGGCGATGTGGCTTCCTTCGGCTCGAGCGTATTCTGCTCGAGCACGATTCCGTCCGCGTTTCGGACCCGCTCGACGAAGTAGGGCTTGTACGACACGCCGCCGCTCGCGATCGACGAGTAGGCCGCGGCCATCTCCAGCGGCGTCACCTCGAAAGAGCCGAGAGCGAGCGAGGGATAGGCGAGGAGGTTCTGCCGGACTCCGAGCCGGCGCGCCGCCTCGATGACCTTCTTCGTGCCGACGAGCAGGTCCACGCGTACGGTCGCGACGTTCAGCGAATGCTCGAGCGCGTACTGGTACGTCACGATGCCGTTGTACTTGTGCTCGTAGTTCTGCGGCTGCCAGGGCGGCTGCTTCGGGTCGATGACGATGGAGAGCGGTGCGTCGAGCACCGTGTCCGCGGGCGTGAAGCCCTGCTCGATGGCCGCCAGATACACGGCCGGCTTGAACGCGGAGCCCACCTGCCGGAGCGCCTGCACGGCCCGGTCGAATTTCGAGCGGTTGAAGTCGTATCCCCCGCTGAGCGCGCGCACCGCGCCGGTGCCGTTCTCGAGGATGACGACCGCCCCTTCGACGTGGGGGTCCTGTGCGACGAACGTCTCCTCCTTGCCCGCCTCGTTCACGGACGTCTCGATCTGGATCAGGTCTCCCCGCTGGACGGCCTTCACGGGGCTCTCGGCACGCGTCCACCGGAAAGCGGCCGCGGGGACGGTGAACCGCTTCGTGTCGACCCGCACCTCGGCGCCCGCCTTCGAGGCCGAGAGGACGACGGCCGTGAGCGTGTCGGACGCGGGAACGCCTTCGGCCCAGGACGGGTCGCGGTATTTCTCGGGGTCGACCCCCTCGGCGACGAGGTTGCGCGGCTTGCGGAAGCCCGAGCGGCGGTCGATGCGCCGAAGCCCCTGGCGCAGGGCGTCCTCCGCCCAGGTCTCGAGCCGCGGGTCGAGCGTCGTGTCGACGCGCAGGCCCTCGCGGTAGAGGTCTCCTTCCCCGTACTCCTTCTCGAGGTACTGGCGGACCTCCTCGCAGAAGTAGAGGCCCAGCGTCGTCTCGCGCGAGGAGCGGATGACCTCCACGGGAGTCCCCTGCGCGGCCGCGCGCTGTGCGTCCGAGAGGAAGCCTTCCTCGGCCATGCGGCGGAGAACGAGATCGCGCCGGTTCTTCGCGGCGGTCGGGTTGTTGAACGGCGAGTAGTACGCGGGGCGCTGGATGAGGCCCGCCAGCAGCGCCGCCTCGGGCAGCGTGAGGGACTTCGCACCGTGTCCGAAGTACCAGCGCGAGGCCGCCTCGACTCCGTAGGTCCCGTGCCCGAACGGAATCTGGTTCAGGTACATCGTCAGGATCTGGTCCTTCGAGAACTGCTTCTCGATCTCGACCGTGAGGAAGACCTCGTTGATCTTCCTCGCCCACGTCTTCTCGGGCGTTAGAAACACGGCGCGCGCGAGCTGCTGCGTCAGGGTGGACGCGCCCTGCGACATCCGGCGCGTGGCGAGGTCCCGGATCGCCGCGCCTCCGATGCGGATGAGGTCGATGCCGCTATGGTCGTAGAACCGGGCATCCTCGGCGGCGAGGACCGCCTTGACCATCACGTCCGGAATGTCCGGCCGCTCGACGAGGATCCGGCGCTCGATCGCGAATCGGGCGATGACGGAGCCGTCCGCGCCGCGCAGCTCGGTGATGATGTCGGGGCGATACGTTGCGAGCTCGGACACCTTCGGAACGCGGATGACGCGCGACAGGGCGTATCCGGCGCCCGCGCCAAGGCCGGCCGTGAGAAGGACCGGCAGGAAGAGGACGGTCAATGCCGCCGCGCGGTGCGCGCTCACATCTCATTCTCGCACGTGGTAATTTCGCGGCGATGACGGAAACGCCCCCTCCCGCTCCGCCCGCCCCGGGCCTGCCTCCGCAACTGCCCGTGACGCTGCCCTTCGAGGACGCGGCGGTTCGCGCGCGGCGGCAGGGCTGCCTGAAGTGGGGCCTCGTCGGATGCGCCGGCGCCTCCGTGGCCGTGATCATCGGCCTCCTTTTCCTGATGAGCAATGCGAAGAAGCTGATGGAGTTCGCGTTCGACCAGATGGGCGACCAGATCGTCGCCGCCTCTACCCCGGACGTGACGCCCGCCGAGAAGGAAGAATTCCGGGCGGCGATGAAATCCTTCGCGGCGAAGGCAAAGGACCGGAAGGTGACGGCGCAGCAGGTCACCGCGTTTCAGGGCCGCGTGAAGGCGGCCGTCGCCGACAACCGGGTCACGGCGGAGGAGCTCCGCGCCCTCACGGCCTACCTGAAGGACCCGCCCTGAAGGAATCGCCGCGCTGACTCCGTGCCGGATTTCGAGTTCCTCTCCCCGCTGACGCCGCAGGGCGACCAGCCCCGTGCGATCGAGCAGCTCGTGGCGGCCTATCGCGAGGGTCGGGAGAAGCAGGTCCTTCTCGGCGTCACCGGCTCGGGAAAGACGTTCACGATGGCGAAGGTCGTCGAGGCGCTGAACCGCCCCACGCTCGTCCTCTCCCACAACAAGACGCTGGCCGCCCAGCTCTACCAGGAGTTCAAGAGGTTCTTTCCGAAAAACCGTGTGGAGTACTTCGTCTCGTACTACGACTACTACCAGCCCGAGGCGTACGTGCCGCAGTCGGACACGTACATCGAGAAGGAAACGCAGATCAACGACGAGATCGACAAGATGCGCATCGCCGCCACGGCCGCGCTCTTCGAGCGGCGCGACGTCCTGATCGTGGCGTCCGTCTCGTGCATTTACGGCCTCGGCAGCCCGGAGTCGTTCGGGAAGATGGCGATCGAGTTCGAAAAAGGCGCGCGCTACGGGATGACGTGGTACCTCAAGCGTCTCGTCGAGGCTCAGTACGAGCGCACGAGCCTCGACCTCGAGCGCGGCGGCTTCCGGGTGCGCGGCGACGTCTTCGAGATCCAGCCGTCCTACGAGGACCTCGGCCTGAGAGTCGAGTTCTTCGGCGACGAGATCGACCGCATCACGCGCTTCGAGCTCGTGACCGGGAAGACGCTCGGGGAGGTCGACCGGTTCGAGCTGTTTCCGAAGTCCCACTACGTCACGCCCGAGGAGACCCGGAAAAGGGCGCTCGGCTCGATCGAGGCCGAGCTCGTCGTGAGGCTCGAGGACCTTCAGGCCCAGAACAAGCTCCTCGAGGCCCAGCGCCTCGAGCAGCGGACGCGCTTCGACCTCGAGATGATGCGCGAGATCGGCTACTGCGCCGGCATCGAGAACTACTCGCGCCATCTCTCGGGGCGCCGGCCGGGGGAGCCGCCGCCGACGCTCCTGGACTACTTCCCGGCGGATTACCTCACGATCATCGACGAGAGCCACCAGACGGTCCCGCAGCTCCGCGCCATGTACCACGGCGACCAGTCCCGCAAGCGCACGCTCGTGGAGTACGGCTTCCGGCTCCCGTCCGCCCTCGACAACCGCCCGCTGAAGTTCGAGGAATGGCTCGAGCGCTCGGGCCAGCGTCTCTTCGTGTCGGCCACGCCCGCCGCCTACGAGCTCGCGGAGACGGGCGGAGAGGTCGTCGAGCAGCTCCTCCGGCCCACGGGCCTCCTCGACCCGCCCATCGAGGTGAAGCCCGTGAAGGGGCAGGTGGACGATCTCCTGTCGCGCGTGAAGGAGCGGACGGCCAAGGGCGAGCGAACGCTCGTCACGACGCTCACGAAGCGCATGGCCGAGGACCTGACGAACTACTATCTCGAGCTCGGCGTGCGCGTGCGCTACCTGCACAGCGACATCGAGACGCTCGAGCGCGTCCAGATCATCGGCGACTTCCGCCGTGGCGTCTTCGACGTCCTCGTAGGCGTGAACCTGCTGCGCGAGGGGCTCGACCTGCCGGAGGTCTCGCTCGTGGCGGTCCTCGACGCCGACAAGGAAGGCTTTCTCAGATCCGAGACGTCGCTCATCCAGACCGCCGGGCGCGCGGCGCGCAACGTGAACGGAATCGCCGTGTTCTACGCGGACCGCATCACGGACTCCATGCGCCGGGCGATCGACGAGACCGAGCGCCGCCGCGTGCTCCAGAGGTCGTACAACGAGGAGCACGGCATCGTGCCGGAGTCGATCGTCAAGTCGCTCGACTCGCCGCTCCTCGCCATGTCGAACCTCGACTACCTCGAGCCGCAGCGTCTCGACGGGCGGCGCAGGCCGAAGGACGCCCCGTCCCTCGACCGCGAGATCGCGGACCTCGAGAAAGAGATGAAGACGGCGGCGAAGGAGCTGGAGTTCGAGAAGGCGGCGCAGCTCCGCGACCGCATCCGCGAGCTCAGGGCGATGAAGCTGTTCTGAGCGATTGCGGCTCTGGAGTCTTGAGCTAGGATGAGAGCCAGAACGTAAGGGGACTCACGCCATGGGGAAGAATCTGGCTGTTTCGCTCGCTCTCTCGCTGATGGTCCTGGCCCCGCCGCTCCTGGCGCAGGACGACGAAGGCTACGAGCCGTTCTCGCCGGACCAGCTCGACAACCTGCTCGCTCCGATCGCGCTCTACCCTGATCCCCTGCTCGCGCAGGTCCTCGTCGCCGCGACGTTCCCGGACCAGGTCGATCAGGCCGCCCGCTTCGTCCGCGACGATACCAACGCGGACGACGTCGACGGCCAGCCGTGGGACGTGAGCGTCAAGGCCGTGGCCCACTACCCGGAAGTCCTGGAGATGATGGCCGACAAGCTCGACTGGACGACCGCGCTTGGTCAGGCCTACGTCAACCAGTCGACCGACCTGATGACGTCGGTGCAACGCCTCCGAGCGCAGGCGCGGGCGGCGGGCAACCTCACCACGACTCCCGAGATGGAGGTGGTCGACTCCGGCGGCGAGATCGAGCTCTGGCCGGCTCAGCCGCAGTACATTTTCGTGCCCGAGTACGATCCGGCAGTCGTCTTCTTCGGCCGAGCGCCGCTCTCTTTTCACACCCGTTTTCCCATCGGCGCGTGGCTCATCTACGACTGTGACTGGCGCGGGCATCGCGTCTTCGACCACGGTTGGGAGCGTGGCCGGGGATGGGTGGAGCGCAGCCGGCCCTATGTTCACGTCAACAACGTCTATGGCAACGACGGACGTCGCAACGCCATCATCAATCCCTCCGTCAGCCAGCGGCGGGTGAACTACCAGGCGTTGGACCGGTACGATGACGTGCACCGCGGGTCGAACTTCGACAATTTTCACAGGTCCACCGGCGGCGTCGCCGTCGCCGACCGAGCGGCCCCGCCGAACCGCGGGGCGGTTCAGAACAAGATCATGGCGCGGAACATCAACGCCGGCGACGCGAGGCTCAACGGCTACCGCGGACACGTTCCGCAGGCGCCCACGGCGGTCCATGCGCCGAATACCCCGGCGTTCACGCCCGCTCGCGGGGGGTTCGATCCGCGTGTGGCGAGCCAGCGAGGGCAGGCCAGCCGGGCGCAGGCGCAGCCTTCGCGGCCGCAAATGCATGCCCAGCCTGCGGAAGGGAGGCGCCGATGAACCGCGAGACGAAGACCCGGGGCAGAGCGGCGGCCGCGATCGCGCCGTTCGTCCTGGCGTGCATCCTGTTCACCGGCCCGGCGTCCGTCGCGGGCGCGACGGCGCCGAAGCAAAGGCTCTTCGCCACTCCCCAGGAGGCCGTGCAGGCGTTGATCCAGGCCGTAAAGACAGCAGACCAGGAGAAGCTATCGGCAATCCTCGGGCCCGAGCGCGAGAAGCTGCTCTCGGGCGACCCCGTCGAGGACGCCGACGCGCTCAAGGGGTTTGGCGAACGGCTGGGGAAAGGCGCGACGCTCGAGAAGGTCGACGACGCGAAGTACACCCTGGTCGTGGGCGAGGACCGCTGGCCGTCGCCGATCCCGATCGTCAAAGAGGGCCGGAAGTGGCGCTTCGATACCGCGGCCGGCCTCGACGAGATCCTCAGCCGGAGGATCGGCGAGAACGAGCTCTCCACGATCATGACCTGCCGTGCCTACGTCCTCGCGCAGTGGGAGTACTACACCCAGGCACGGGACACCGCCCGCGACGGACTCGCCGTCTACGCGCAGCGCTTCATCAGCACCCCCGGGAAGCGGGACGGGCTCTTCTGGGAGGCTCCCGAGGGAGGGAAGCCCAGTCCGCTCGGAAGCCTCATCGCGCAGGAACGGGCGGAAGGGTACACCCCGGGCATGGCCAGGAGCGGCGAGGCGAAGAAGCGCTCTCCCTATCACGGGTATTTCTTCAGGATCCTCAAGGCCCAGGGACCCCACGCTCCGGGCGGCCGGTTCGACTACGTGATCAACGGCAACATGATCGCCGGCTTCGCCCTCATCGCATCCCCCGACAAGTGGGGGAGCTCGGGGGTCATGACGTTCATCGTCAATCAGCAGGGCCGTGTGTACGAGAAGAACCTCGGAGAGGCGACGGCCGAACTGGCTGCGGCCGTCAAAGAGTACGAGCCCGACCCGACCTGGAAGCTGGTCGGGGAGCCGTAGCCGAGCGACGCCTAGCCGAGTAGACGGTCGACGCGCCCGGCCGCTCGGCTCCGCCTCCGGCGCGAGCAGCGGAAGCGACTCGAAGAAGGCAGGTCGAGGATGGTGGAGCATTCGTATCGATTATCGAACTGCGATTCTTGAGGGAGTAGCCTCGGGGTTGCTCCCGATGAACCCCTAAGGCTCTCAGAGCAAGGCACTTCCGGCGGACGCTGGGCCGAGAATGGACCCGGACCCGCGCCGTTCCGCGCCCCTAGCCCTCGGCAGCTCCGCGGGCGGGAGCCGCCTTGGGCGTGGTTCCTCGCCTACCCGGCCCGCCGCGACGGTCAGCCGCCGGCCCCCCCGAAGCGCAGGGCCTCCTCGACAATCTCCCGAAGCCGTCGGGAGTGCGGCCCCCACCAGAAGACCCGTCGGCAGGACAGACAGGTGAGGAAGGCGTCGTAGTGGAGCCGGGTTTCGGGCGGGAGCCGGTCGAGGACCTCCTCTTTCGGGACGGCGGCGAGCTGTCCGTTGCAGGTCAGGCAGCGCGTGAAGGGGGCGGCGGAGCGGGCGAGGTCGAACCGCCGGACGACCTCCGGGAGCTGCTCACGCGGGTCCGTCCCGTGGACGGCGGCGGCGTGGGTCAACTCCCGCCGCTTGAGAAGCCCGCGGTCGCGCGTCAGGAGGATCCTCTTCTCGCGGAGCGACAGCGAAACGAGCTCCTCGTCGGTGGCGTCGCACTGCCAGACCGCGTCGAAGCCGAGCAGGCGGAGCCGGCGAGCTAGCTTCCCGAGGTGGACGTCAAGGACGAAGCGCGGCTCGCGCAGCGGTTGCGGGCGCAGGCGTACCACCGGCGTGACATCCAGAGCCTCGAAGACCGGGTAGACGCTGACGCGGTCGCCATCCCCGAGGCCGTGATCGAACCCGACGGACCGGCCGTTGACGAGAATGAGGTCGACCTCGGTGTGGGGGACGCCGCACGCCTCGATCTGGTCCTTGACCGACGGCCTCCCGAGGAAGCTCCGGACTAGGTCGTGCTGCCGGTCGCCGACCGGGAGAAAGTCGTTCAGCTCGGCGTAGAAGCGAAAGGTAGCGGCTCCCATCTGGCGTCGGTCCAGCCATCCACTCTCAACCCGCTCACCCCGATGGACAGCTCCAGTCTTCAATCTGGGCGGGGCGGCGAGCCACGTCAAGGAGGAGCCGTGACCTCCCTTACTTGGGGCACCTCCTCGGAGGTTGACCCCGTTATTCTGTCTGTGGCCCGATTTCATCGGTACCACGTCAGCGAGGACAGCCCTTTTCTCGTCTTCATTGAAACGATATCGTTGGGCAGACAAGAAAGCCGGTGGATCAGTTTTCGAGCGGCGCCAGCAGGAGGAAACGCGTGGCACTCGTGGTTCTTCTGAGAGGAGTCAACGTCGGCGGTCACAGGACCTTCCGACCTACCACGCTCGCCGAACAATTGAAGCACCTCGATGCCGTCAACATCGGCGCGGCGGGCACCTTCGTGATCCGGCGGCCAGTCACCCGGGCGCAACTCCGCGCCCAATTGGCACGCAGGCTTCCCTTTGATGCCGAGATCATGATCTGCCAGGGCCGCGAGATTGTCAGGCTGATGTCTCAGAATCATTTCGCGGACCAACCCGCGCGACCCGACATCGTCCGCTTCGTGAGCGTCCTGTCCAAACGCCCTCGCGCGGCGCCGTCGACGCCCATGAGCTTTCCTTCCAGCGGCAAGTGGCTGATGAAGATCCTCGCGAGGGACAACCGGTTCGTCTTCGGTGTGTACCGGCGCCACATGAAGGTCATCAGCTACCTCGGCACGTTCGACCGGCTCTTTGGGGTCCCGGTCACCACGCGCAACTGGAATACCATCACCGCGATCGCCAGGGTGCTGGGTAACGGAGGGACCTGATCGACCGGCGAGCCGTCGCCGGGCATCCAGACGACGTTCTCTCTCCGGAGCTGTAGGGGCGCAATGGGAATTGCCGGGGGGCTGTGACGCGTAGAGACCAGAGGCTCGCCCTTAGGGAACCGGCCGACGTTTGCCCGCCTTCGCCGTCGTCCGGCGCGGTCGCTGTGTCGCCGAAACCGAGCGAATGATGAGCCTGCCGCGCCCGGTGGCTGGCAAAGGTCTCTTCCCCTTAACAATCGCCGCGGCTACGAGCGCTTCAACCTCCGGACGCGTCAACGCACCGGCTGACTCAAGGCGAATGAAGCGAGTCTGACTGCCAGAGCCGAGAAGGACCTTCTTCGGATCGGGAAGGGTGGCGCCGTGAATGAAGCAGAGACCCACGCTGTTTGCACGAGCGGCGATCGAAATTATTGAATCCGACGGCCGTTCTGTCGGAGAGTAGCCGATCACAAAGAAATTGTAGTTATCCCATACCAGTTCGTTGGCTGTCGGAAGCCGTTTGCGCACCGCCTTTCGGACAGCCTGAATCAGCTGTTGATCCTTCGGGCCGAATTTCGCGATGAAGGCTTTGAGTTTGCCTTCGGCGTCGGCGGCTGCTTGAGTAACGCTCCTGACTGCTTTCATTAAGTGTTCTCCTCGGCGTGAGTCGGACATTACCGTCGTTGCCGACCCAACGCTACGCCAGTTGGGCCCGCAATGCTGGTCCTGACATTGCCCCCTACTCTGGCCTGAGTGGGTTTGGAGACTCCGGGTTGAAATCCTAGCA
>OCTA010000343.1_pt1 | contig 43245 bp, 41 predicted proteins | sample 1538991 | NCBI WGS metagenome assembly OCTA01 (sample SAMEA3539302, study PRJEB22396) | soil metagenome | biome: tundra; feature: field; material: soil | place: USA | collected 2010-05 | depth 0.15 m | reverse complement strand
AGCACCGAGCCGGCCGCGCGCTCGACCGCCGGATGCCCGGCGATCAGCAGCACCGTTCCGTCTTCACGGGCGATGTCGGGGTGCGAGGTTACCGTCACCTCCTCTGGCAGCTCGCTCTGCTCCCGCAGCGGGTCAGTCAACAGCACCAGCGCGTGGTCGCCGTGGTCCTCGACCAGGGCGCCTTCCCGCTCCGCGTAGCCAAGCCAGAAGCTCAGGGCGGGCTCATCGCTGCGCGCCGGCATCGCCACGCCATCAACTCCCGGTTACGAGCTCGTCGATCCGCTCGCGGGTGGCGAGGTAGCCGACTCGCGCCCGGGCCAGGTCGTCGCCGACTCCCTCGAGGCGGGTCGCGAACTCGCCGTCGTCGCGGCTGGCGACGTACTGCTGGAAGACCAGCGTCTCGAAATCCAGATCATCGGCGACTCGTCCCAGGATCATGTCGAGCTCGCCCACCACCAGCTCGAACAGGTTGATCTTCGCCTGGAGGACCTCAAGCAGGCGGTCCTCCAATGTGCCTCGCGAGACCAGGTTGGTGAGCTGAACGTCGTGCTGCTGGCCGATGCGATGGATTCGCCCCAGGCGCTGCTCGATCTGCATCGGGTTCCACGGCAGGTCGAAGTTGATCATCACGTGGCAGAACTGAAGGTTGCGTCCCTCACCCGCCGCCTCGGTGCTCAGCAGCACAGGGGTCGCATCGGCAAAGCGGCCGATCGCGGCATCCTTCTCGGCGCGGGTCAGGCTGCCGTGGTAGACGGCGGCGTCGAAGCCGTGATCGGTGAGCAGCGCGGCGAGCGCTCGCAGCGTTGCGCGGAACGCGGTGAACACGACGACCTTCTCGCCGCGGGCCTGGTGGCGTCTGAGCAACTCGAGCAATGCCGTGGCCTTGGCCGGGGTCGGAACGCTCGCCGCCAGTTGGGCCAGGTCCTCCCAACCCAGCTTGGCGAGGCTCTCGGTACATGCCCAGGGGCTCGAGCCGGCAAGCTGCTGCATGCTGCGCAGCGCCAGGATGCGTGGGGTTGTCGCCTGCCGCGCTTCGTCGCGCACCCGCCCTGAGATCGCGCCGTAGAGCTCCGCCTCCCCAGTGCCGGGAGCCACGCGGATCGTCTCGGCGAGCCGCCGCGGCAGCATCACCGTGATCTCGCTGCGGCGATGGCGCACCATCAGCTCGCGCAGCGCGAGCTGCAGCGATGCGACGTTGCGCACCTGCGCGCCGTCGCCACGGCCATGGCGGGTACGGAAGTCGGCGGCGCTGCCGAGCAATCCGGGCCGGACCAGGCTGACGAGCGAGAACAGGTCAGACAGACGATTCTCGATCGGGGTCGCGGTCAGCAGCAGCATGTAGCGCGTGCGCAGCGAGCGGGCCAGTCGCGCCGACGCACTGCGGGCATTCTTGAGCCGGTGCGCCTCGTCGGCGATCACCAGGTCCCAGGTTGGAGCGGTTAGCTCGTCCCGCAACCGGTCTCGGCGAGCGGCCGCGAGCGATGCGACCACGATCGGCGCTACGCCCTCCGAGGCCGCCGCCTCAAAGTGGCGGTCGGCGATCACGCACGGGAGCGCGAACTTGCGCTCGAGCTCCTCGCACCACTGTCTGACCAGGCCCGCGGGAGTCAACACGAGCACACGATTCGCCAGCCCGCGAAGGCGAAGCTCGCTCAAGACGAGCCCCGCCTCGATCGTCTTGCCGAGCCCGACCTCGTCGGCGAGGATCGCTCGGCCCTGCATGTGACGAAGCACCCGTGCGGCCGCCTCGAACTGATACGGAAACGGCTCAAACCGCAGCCGCGGCTGGCAGATGAACGTCTCGAACCCCGGCCGCGCCCACACCTCAAGCGCTTGGTCGACAAGCGCCGAGCGCCGGTCGAGAACCGGAGACGCTGCCTGCAGCCGCGCCACCAGCGGTTCGTAGAGGTGGAGCGCTGCGCGGGCGACGGGCTCCCTGCCCGGCTCGGAGTGCTCGCGCGCCAAAGCCGCGGGCCGCGAGCCGTCGTCGGCCGTGGCCTGAGCTTGGCTGAAGAGTCGTGGCATCACCGCGAGCGGGCGATGATCGCAGCAGCGGCGGACGGCGAAGGCGGTCAAGGCACCGACTTTGTCGCTATCAGCGAGCGAATCGTGATGGCCGGATTTAGGGTCTGAGCTTGGCTACGCCGTAGCACCATCTGAGAGGACCGCCGGGCACGCCCGTCGCACTCCGTCGGCGTTTTGGCACGGCGAGCGCAGCTTGGACTGCCTCTGCCCGGATGCGTTTCGGCGCCGACGGCGGGCTGGCGGAGGGGCCGGCCGTGCACCCGCTCTCGGAGCGGGACCTCGGCGGCACCGTGGTTTCCCCCAGTCCCGGATCCGTCGCCAGCCCGGACGTAACGCCGGAGGGTGGACCATACCGTGCCGACCTGGCATGTCATTTCACGAGAACGTCCCTGTTCCCGGCCGGCGAGCGCGGCTCGGGATCGTGGTCCGCGTCACCGACCGGGTGTCACGGACTCACCTGGCCCTCGTCGCCGCCGCGATGGCGGTGTTTGGCTGGGGACTTATGACCGTTGGGGCATACGTGCGGGCGTCCGGGTCGGGCATGGGTTGCCCGGACTGGCCGATCTGCAAGGGACAGTTGGTCGTCGGCGGGCATCACGCGCTGGTCGAGGAGCTCCATCGCTGGATCGTGACGGTGCTGAGCGTGGGACTCATCAGCATCGGTGTCGTGGTGTTCGGCCGGTTCCGAAGCGAACGCCGCGTGACGCGGCCGATGATCTGGGTGCTTGGTTTCCTCGCCCTGCAGGTCGCCCTCGGCGGGATCACGGTGATCCTCAAGAACATCTCCTGGACCGTGGTGATGCACTACGGTGGCGCCTCGCTGCTGGTAGCGGCGACGGTGCTGCTGGCCGCTCGCCTGCGCTACCCCGGGGTGACGGGCAGCCGCGACCGCTTCTGGAAGCTGACCCACTGGTTCGTCGTGCTCAGCTACGGCCTGCTGCTGGCCGGATCGACGCTGGCCAACACCGGTTCCGACACGGCCTGCGGCAAGGGCTTCCCCCTTTGCAAGGGCACCCTGTTCCCCGCGCTAGATCACAATGTGGTGATCGCGCTGGTGCACCGGACCTGGGCGGGGGCGATGCTCGTGTTCGCGGTCGTGCTGCTGGTCCGGAGCCGCTCTGAGCGGGCCGGGCAGCCGATCATCCGGCGCCTCGTCGCGGTGATCCTGGCCCTATACATCGTGCAGGCATTTCTCGGTTTCCTGATTGTCGGCATGACCGACAGTGTCGCGACCGAGGTTGTGCATTCGTCCTTCGGTTCACTGACCTGGCTGGCACTGGCTTTGCTGTTGGCGCTGACACGCACGCTCCCTGCGGCGCCGGTGGGCTCGTCAAAAGGCTCGGTAGCGGGGCTGCGGGTCAATACGGCCCTAACTCCCGTAACGGCGGCGGGTGCTCAAGTCAAGACCCAAACCTAGGCTTGCGTGGCCGAGGGGGGCGTGCCTGGGACGACAGGCCGCTTGACAATGAGGTAGGTACCTGAGGTGGCCAGCGCTGCGGGCAGGGAGTCGGTGCTCCGTGCCACCGCGCTGCTCGTCGACAGCAGAGCGAACGCTGAAGGATCTCCGGCGTGCCGCCGAGTTGGCGAGCCAGAGGGAACGCGAGTCCGGCCCGAAGCGCCGCGACCGGCGGTCAGGCTGATCGACGGGCGGAGAGCGGGGCTCAATCGGGGCAGTACAGGCAAATCCAGCTAGTCGCGGGCGTCCGCGTTCACACAGGTAGAGCGTCTTGACACTGCCTACGGCTTGCCCGCGTGCGGGACCTGGACGGTGGCTGTCAGGAGGACCGCTTCGCGCTCCTGGCGACGATTCATCTCGAGAAAGTCTGGTGCGGCACAGAGCAACAGCGTGCGCCCATCGTCGCCACCGAGTGCGCAGGCGAAGCAGCCGAGGCCCTCGGGCGTGCGAATCTCGTCGACGATCGCTCCACCCGGCGCGACGCGGATGCAACGTCCGCCTGCCTCGTCGGCCGCCCAGATGTGTCCTTCGGCATCGAGGGTGCACCCGTCTGGGCCGACAGTGATCTGCGGGAGCATCTGCTCGAGCGGCGCCAGGGCGGGCGTCGGTGCCAGCTGCGCCCACACGCGTCGATCGGTCAGCGACCCGTCCGCGGCAATCGTGAATGCGGTGTAGCGACAGCCGGCGGTCTCCCCGACGATCAGCGTTTTTCCATCGGGAGTGATCACCGAGCCATTGGGGAACATGAGCTCCTCGGCCACGACGCAGGCGGTGCCGTCCCGATCGATGCGCATCAACGGCGCCAACTGCGGATCGGCGAACGCCATCAGGTCAAAGCCAAAGCAGCCGACCCACGCGCGTCCCTGCCCGTCGACGACCATGTCGTTGAGCGAGCTGTCAGTGAATGCACTGAGGTCTGCATGAACGCTCACGTTCCCGTCAGGATCACGTCGCAACACCCGCTGATCCTTCATCGAGGCGACCAGCATCGCCCCGTCGGGCAGCCACCCCAGCCCTGACGGCTGATGTTCGACCTCCAGCACCCGCTCCTCGACCCCATCGACGCTGACGGTGTAGACCGCCTCGCGATAGAAGTCCGAAACCCACCAACGACCTTCGTGCCACCGGGGCGCCTCGAAGAAGGCCCCGCCCTCGAGCAGCTGGATCAGCGCTTGTGCGGTCATCCGACAACGATATGCCAAGAGATAGATGCCGCGCCACCCTTGGTCGGCCCTGCGCGGCGGTTGCGCCCACCGCGAAGACCAAGCGAGCGAGCCGCGGGCGCATCCGAATGCTGATCGCCGGCGCGATCCTAAGCGCAAGCGGCGATCGGGACTTTGAACCCCGGTAGGCTCACGTTCGTCGTGTGCGAGAGCGCTAACGTCGGAGACCGATGAAGGACCTGCACGGCACCGCATCCGCTTCTGTGGCCGCCCCGATCGAGGAGTGCTTTGCATTGGTCGAGGCGGTTGACCGCTACCCGTCTTGGTACCCGGACGTCGTGCGCGAGGCCGAGATCCTCGGACGCAACGGCGACGGTCATCCCACGAGGACGCGGGCGACGCTCCATGCGTCGGTGGGCCCGTTCGTCAAGGACTTCCATCTGTTGCTGGCTGTCACCGTGGAGCAGTTCAGCACCGTGAAGCTGACTCGGATCCCCCACGATTCCTCCGACCCAGAGCGGTTCGAGGTGATCTGGCGCCTTCAACCGGGCGGGGAGACCCGAGTACACCTCACGCTCGACGCGAACCTGTCGGTGCCTCGACTCGTCCCGGTCGGCGGGATCGGGGATTCGGTGGCCGCCGGCTTCGTCGCTGCGGCAGCAAACGCGCTGGTCAAACCGCGCGGCTAGGGGGTGTGCCGTCAGCGGCTAATACCGCGACGGCAACGACCAAGAGCATGTCAACCTGGCGCTCCAGATCAAGACCAACGGCCCGATCGCGGTCAAGCTCGCGGGCTGTGACCGCACGGTGCTGGCGGGATGGCCGGGAGTAACCCGGGTCGACCGCCGCAACCCTATCCGTCGCGCAGTGCCATGATCCCGCCGACCCCGCCCAGGTACAGCGTCGTCTTTCGGGTCCGCGGGTCGCGTCCGAGCGCGATTCCGGCGTAGTGGTTGTTGTAGAGCCCGCCGTGACCGGCGACGCGCTCCCAGACGACCTTGCCGGTGCGGTAGTCGAGCGCGGTCCAGTACCACACGCCGGAGGGGCCGTCCTTGACCTTCTGGTAGGTGTAGATCAGGCCGTTAGCGGTGTCGCCCTTGGCGACCGCGGAAGGCGTGCGGACGGTGTGGTTGCGCCACACGATCCGGCAGCCCGAGCCGTTCGGGGCGATGTCGATCCGGTCCATCCCGGGCGAGCTGACGAGCGCGAGGTTCCCGCCGACCTTCACGCCGCCGCCGATCACGTCATTCCACTTCTGCAGCACGTAGCCGTAGTTGTTCTCGACGATCAGCGATCGTCCCATCGAGATCAGAGAGTTCTCGTCCGCGGCGGCGTACTTGCCGAACACGGGGACCTGACAGACGACGCGCTGCTGCCCGGGCTGCAGGTGGTTCTCGGTGCGGTAGACGACGACGTCCATCGGCTCGCCGTTGTCGGTGATCGCGACGTAGGCCGGCGCCCGGGACATGCTGTGGCCGCTCAGTGGCCCGATCAGCGTCGGTGTCGTGCCCGAGCCCGCATTGATCTGACCAGGCTTGTGGACGCCGCTGTTGCGGTAGCGCACGCTCCAGATCAGCTGCGGCGTGAGATTCGCGCCGGCTCGGAACTTGTACATCGTCTTGTCGGTGACGACATACACGCCGTCGCTTCCGACCGCGAACGAGTTCTCGACCTGCTCGTCGAGAATCACCGAGCGGCAGCGTCCGGTCCGCCGGTCCAGGACGCCGACGGCGCCGTCGTAGCGGCCGACAAACCAGAGCCTGCCCTGGGCGTCGGGCAGCACCGACGGGATCCGGTCGCCTTGCGACAGGCACGGCGTCGGGTTGTAGTCGGCGACCTGCTTGAACTCCGGCGTGCCGTTCACGGTCTTCAGGGCGATGACCAGGATGTGGTCAGTGGACGCGGCCACAACGACGCGGTTGTGGTTGTCAAGGTAGAAGTACGCGCCGCCTGTCGTGTTCAGCGCCGGGTTGGTACCGGCCGGAGGTGGGACGAAGGGGAGCTGCAGGAAAGCCAGCGTCGCCAGAGTACGGGGATCGATCAGATATAGCCCGGGTCCGTGGGTGAGGTCCGTGCAGGTGCCGATCAGCCGACCCGCAGAATCGAACGTCAGCGTGATGCAGTCCCGGCCGATACCCGTCGAGAGCGTCTTCAGATCGCGTCCGAGCGGACCCGAGAGCGCGGTGTAGTTGTCGGTCGCCCAGGCGTCACCGTGGACGCTGTTGAGCGGGTCTGGCGCCATGAACGGGTCCTGCCAGGCCGGCCGAACCAATGCGACGGGGTGCGCGGTCGCGGGCTTGCCGATGAACGCCGGCAGCGTCGGCGGCGGGCCCGTGTCCTCGATCGGCACCACGACAGTCACTGCCGCCGCCACCGCAGTGGCAACCAGCCCGACTAAAGCGATCGCGGCTGCCGCGATTGCCGGCACTCTACCTCGCACCATCCCTCACCTCCGCTCCGTAGGAGCGGCAATCATCGCCGATCCAGACCCACGGCGCGGGTGGCGGTCGCGGTGTCGCCGACGATCGCCATGCCGAGCCCGAGTGGCTCAAGTCCCGGCTGGCGGACGATCAACGCGAGGTGATCGTCAGCGGGGCTGCGACCCTGCATCTCCTCGACGCGGGCGACGTATGTCATCGCCTGATCATCGAGGGCGGTGACGATCCGCCTCGGTCGTCCGGTCGGGGCAAGGTCAGAGGCCGTCGATCTGCTCGGCCTCGTCCGGGCTCGGTACCCAGGAGCCGGCCACCGCATTGGCGCGCACCTGGTCGGGCGTCGTGGCGCCCGCGATCACCGAACTCACTCCGGGTCGCGCCGCGAGGCCGCCGATAGCAACGTCGAGCAGCGATCGTCCCGCCTGCGCGGCGAACGCTTCGAGCGCCTCGATCCGATCGAAGTCCGCCTCGGCCAGCACCTCGGCGCGGGCGGCCAGCCGGGTCCCGGGAGGCGCGGGCTCGCCGCGCCGGTACTTGCCCGTCAGCAGTCCGTTGGCGAGCGGGAAGAACGGCAGGATGCCGACGCCGTAGCGCTCGCAGGCGGGGACTAGCTCGGGCTCCACCGACCGGTCGAGCAAGCTGTACTGGTTCTGGGCGCTGATGAAGCGCGCCAGGCCGCGTTCGCGGCTCGTCGAGTCGGCCTCGGCTACCTGCCAGGCCGCGAAGTTCGAGGATCCGATGTAGCGCACCTTGCCTTCGGCCACCAACTCGGACATCGCTTCCAACGTCTCCTCCACGGGCGTCACGCGATCCGGCTGGTGGTACTGATACAGGTCGATGTGGTCGGTGCGCAAACGGCGCAGCGATGCCTCGATCGCCCGCCGGATGTAGCGCCGCGAGCCCCGCGCACCGTGGTCCTCGCCGTTGGCGCCACGCATGTCCATCCCGAACTTCGTCGCCAGCACAACCTCGTCACGCCGGTCCGCCAGCAACTCGCCGAGGACCGTTTCGCTGCCACCCTGATTGCCATAGGTGTCAGCCGTGTCGAACAGCGTCACGCCCGCATCGAGCGCGGCCTGCACGACGGCCCGAGAACGCTCCAGGTCGATCCGCCCGCCAAAGTTGTTGCAGCCGACACCAACCACCGAGACGATCAGCCCCGAGCGGCCCAGCGGCCGGTAGCGCATCTCCGTCATCCCGCGTCTCCGCTGCGACGAACGAGCTCGACGTCGGCATCAAGCCGCGCCGGCATCTTCAGCCACTGCGTCTCGGAATCCTCCACGAAGGCGAGCATCCCGGGTCGGTCCATGAACCCGTCATCGATCCGCGTGACGGTCAGCTCGGCGCCGAGACGCGTGCGCAGACGATCGCCGATGCGGACCTCCGTCGCCTTGATCGTCGTTGCGGCCACGTCTACGCGAGCACGGCCTCGATCGCCCCGACCACGCGTTCGTCCTCGGGCTCGACCGGCGGTCGAAAGCGCGCGACGACCTCCCGGGCCGGCGAGACGAGGAACTTCTCGAAGTTCCACTCGACGTCGCCCGCTCGACCGTCAGCGTCGGGTGTGGAGGTCAGCCATTCGTAGAGCGGATGGCGGCGCTGCCCGTTGACCTCGAGCTTCGCCGTCATCGGGAACGTCGCCCCGTACGTCGTCGAGCAGAACGTCTGGATCTCCTCGGGAGTGCCCGGCTCCTGCCCGGCGAACTGATTACAGGGAACGCCGAGGACCGTGAACGCGGCGCCGCCGTAGCGCTGCTGGAGGTGCTCGAGCCCTGCGTACTGCGGTGTCAGGCCGCACTTCGACGCGACGTTGACGACGAGCACGGCCCGATTCTCGAGGAGCGTGCGATCCAGCGGCTGGCCATCGATCGTAGTTAAGTTCCAGTCCATGCGGCCATCCTAATGCAGACCGATCACTCGATTGAAACCCTCAGGTGCTCCCCGCTCCTGATCCGGCGCGCGAAGCTATGGACAAGGCCAGGTCGGACTGCTGCTCTATTGCGATCGTTTGCGCTAGCGCTAACCGGACGCCACCAAGCGTTCTGTCCTCCTGAGCCGAAGCGTGGCGCTTCTCTTTGCGGGCGCTTGAGGCGCTCACGGTGAGGCGTGCCAGGGCTGGCGCACTTCGGCCGCGCGGCGGCTGAGATGCTGACCGCGGGCATCGCACTCCATGCACGAGCACCCGTTGGCGTAACCATGACAAGTGGGCCGGCGGTTCAATGGCGAGACGCCCAGGACTATCGCGAGTTTCAGCGCCAACTCGTCTGTTATCTGCGGCGTTGGTCGCGCCTGAAGGAGCTCATCCGCCTGCGGTTTAGGCGCCTTCGCGACGGACGTTCTGGTCGCGACTGACGTTCTTCTGGTCGCGGCGGCGCTCGCCGCGCCGGAGGGCGTGCGGCGGGTACGCCGACGGCGTCCGGGGCGGGAGGTGCTGCTCACAGTGGGGTTCTTGTCCATGTTCTCGTAACTGACGGCTGAGGTGGGGCGCAGCCCCTATGTGTTCGCCTTTGACTGCGCGGCGGCGTCCGTGGACCGACTCAATCTAGGGGCTTGGCGCCAAGCGGACCCGGGCGCTGGCGACGGCTGTCCCTGCTGCGATGCTGACCTCTCCGAGCTCATCCCGCCCGAGAGCCGCCAGCATTACCGGGGTGAGGTGTGGTTCAAGCGGTCCATCAAAGTAGAACCGAAAGCGGAAGCAATTTCCTCAGCTCCCGTCTGTGCCGAGCGGGAGGTTCGACGGTCAATCTCCCCCCGTATGACCAGAGTTGTCACTAGATGGTAGCGGACGCTCAGGCCGGAGCGCTCGGCGTACGATGAGGACAATCCGCGGCGCGCTGAAGGCGCGCCCGTGGCCACCCCGAGGACTCGCGTAGTGGAGGACCTCGCCGTCGACCGAAGCATCCTCCAGGCGCTGGCACACGACCTAATCGACGCGATCGAGTCCCTGGCCCGGGCACGGAGCTGCTTTCGCCTCGAGGTGACAACGCAACCGCAGCGCACCGACGCGCTTGGCTTCTACGTGGCTCTTGGCTTCCAAGAACGTCCGCGCCGGCTCGTCAAACCGCTCGCGTGAACGCCCCAAGCTCCGCTCGGCCGCGCGGCCAACGCTCTCATTGACTCGTACTCGGTAAGGCTCGGTTCTTAGGCCGGGGCAGCGGCGAGGTCCGCGTATTGCTCGCGCAGATCGCGCTTGAGGATTTTGCCGCTGGGATTCCTCGGCAGGCTGTCGAGAATCACGACGTGCTTGGGGGCCTTGTATACGGCGAGCGTGGACCGGCAGTGGGCGATCACGGCCTCCGGGCTGAGCGTGGCGGACTGTTTGGGAACGACGGCAGCCACGACCGCCTCGATCCACTTCGGGTCGGCGATCCCGAACACCGCGACCTCTGAGACCTCCTCCATCAGATATATCGTCTGCTCGACCTCGAGGCTGGCGACGTTCTCGCCGCCCGTCTTGATCATGTCCTTCTTGCGATCGACGATGAACAGGTACCCGTCTTCGTCGAACATGCCGAGATCGCCTGAGTGAAACCAGCCGCCGCGGAACGCCTCGGCGGTCTTGGCCTCTTCGTTCCAGTAGCCCAGGGTGGCGTGCGGGCTGCGGTGCACGATCTCGCCGATCGTACCGGTGGGAACGTCGTTGTTCTGGTCGTCGACGAGCTTCGTCTCAACGTTGACTGCCGGCCGTCCGGCCGACCCTGCGTGGCTCACCTGCTCCTCGGGCTGCAGGATTGTGGCTAGCGGAGCCATCTCAGTCTGCCCGTAGAAGTTCCACAGTCGAACGTCGGGCAGGCGCTGCTGAATCTCGCGCAGCACCTCGACCGGCATCGCCGACGCGCCGTAATACCCCTTGCGCAGCGAGGACAGATCAGTAGCGTCGAACGCCCGCGAGCGCAGCAACGAGATCCAGACCGTCGGTGGCGCGAATAGCTTGGTGACTCGCTCGGACTCGATCGCTCTCAAAAGCACATCCGGGTCGGGTCGCGGCAGGATGATGCTCGTCGCGCCGAGGTACACGTCGGGGCCGAGAAAGCAGTCGAGCTGGGCGCAGTGATAAAGGGGCAGCGAGTGCAACTCGACGTCGCCGGACTCCATCCCGCCGTCGACGATGCAGCTCACGTACTGCGCGATCAGCGATCGGCTCGTGAGGACCACGCCTTTGGGACGGGCCTCGGTCCCGCTCGTGTACATCAGCCGCAGCGGATCGTCGTCGGCGACGATCACCTCGGGTGTCCGATCATCGGGATGGTCGGCCCACGTCGTGACGTCCTCCCAGCCGCCCGCCGCCGCCTGGCCGCCGAGACTGATCCATCCACGGACGCCTCCAGCCATCCCGCAGTTGTCGATCGCCTGCTGAGCCACAGCATGCAACGCGTCTTCGGTGATGAAGCCCGAAGCCCCGGAGTCCCGCAGGATGTAGGCGATCTCGTCGGCGCCGAGCATGAAGTTGATCGGCACCAGAATCACGCCGAGCCTGGCGAGAGCGAAGTTAAGCACCGCGAACTGCCAGCAGTTGTGGGACAGCAACGCGAGTCGGTCACCCTTCTCGACCCGTCCGCTCAGGGCAGCGGCGGTCCGGTTGACGGCGCCGTCGAACTCGGCGTAAGTCCACCGGAGCTCGCCCGAAACAAGCGCCAGCTTGTCGGGGTACCGCAACGCAGATCGCCTCAGCAGATCTCCGAGCGCCTGCGCGCGGACGCGCTGCACAACGATTGGCGTAGCTGACTGGCTCTCCATCTCAGCAACGCTAGGCTACCGCGCCCCGGGGTCGCCGCGAGCAGTCCGAACGAGCTTGAGCTTGAGGCTGGTGATCATTACGTCCTCCTCGGAAACTGCTGTCGACAATCGCCGGCTTCGTCGTTAGCTGGATGCCAGCACGCGCCCCGTGGCACGGACTGCCGCTTGGTCGACCAAGGTCGCTCGGTTGTTGCCCGAACTGCTCGCGTCCCGGATTTGCGGCTGTCGGAGCGCAACCGGGACGAGTGACGCACACATGCTGAGGAATGGAAGCGGGTCATCGAGCGACCACCACGCGGCCTCATCGACGTTTCGCAGCGAGCGTGCCCATGCCGGCAGCGTCAGTGCACGGTCGACCGCCATTTGTGCGGATACGAGCAGGTCGTAGGGCTCCAACATCCATTTGCGCCCGTCACGTGCGCGACCGGGGGGCACAGGTTGACCCGTCAAATCGAGGTATGCGGCACGCACGACGTCTAGGTCGTTCTCGCCAACGAACAGGCGGAAGCTGCCTCCCAACCGAGGGTTGATGTCGAGCAGCTTGTATTGCCCGTCCCGCTCGTCGTAGCGAAAGTCCATGTCGACAATGCCGGCATAGCCGAGTTCTCGCATGATGCGCGTCGCCGCCTTTGCCACAGCTTCGTTCCAAACGCAGATGCCGAGCGTCGCGGGCCCGGTTTGCTGCCCAGACTGGCGTAGTTTGCGTCCGGTGAAACCGACCAGGCGCTCGGAGCCCGCGGAGAAATAGCCGTTGAACATCCAGACCGTCTCCGGGCCGCCGGGTATGTACTCCTGCATCATCGCCTCCGCGTACACGCGTGATTCCAAGCTGCGGTAGGCCGTGATCAGCTCGGCGCCCGTGCGTGCGACGAACACGCTTCGCGCGTCGAGGCGCGCGCGGAGCCAGGGCTCGACTTGCTTGAGCACAACGGGAAAGCCAAGGGCGTTACCTATCTCTACTGCCTCGTCTTCGGAGGCCGGAATGTGGGACACCGGAGCGGGAACTCCGAGTCGCCGACAGAGCACCGCCAACTCCCGCTTGCTCGCGAGCAATCGGTGCAGACCGGCCGGCTCCTTCGGGATCACGAACCGCTCGGCCAGTGACTTGTAGTGATCGTCGACGAAGATTGCGCTGGCATCGTCGACCGGCACCAGAACGGGGCGGCCAGCTGCGGTTGCGAACCGCGACAGGGCCTCCAGCCATTGTGAGTCAGATGCGCTTGCCCGGGGCGCGAGGCTGCCTCGCACGTAGCGAGAGCTCATTGCGGGGTCGCGCCTGCCTGTTCGCACCGCATAGACGGGAATCCCCAGCCGACCCGCTGAGCGAGCTACGCCCAGTACGGCGTGCGGCAGGTCGGTAAAGCTTTGGCGCAGCACGAAGATCGGCGTTGACGTGTCGATTCCCGCGGGCAGCTCGAGCCCGCGCTGGCACGATCCAAACGAATGAGGGAGACGCCGGCGTGACCTAAGAGCATCTACCGCACGACCTTCCCCGTACGCCTTGAGCGGATCCGTCACGCTTGGCGGTGAACAACGCTCGCGCTGTGCCTGCGCACACTGGTTGGCGGCGCAAGACTCGTTTGTTCGAACTCAGACAACGTGACGACCGGCTGGACCTTCCCCGAGGGTCCGCGCGGCAGGTCCGAGACGAAATCGACCCGGACGGCGGTGCCGTCTCCCAGCTGCTCCCGAAACCGCTCCAGAACCCGGCCGGCGATGCCTCCCCGGTCGCAGTTCGGACTTGGGACCAGCCGCAGCCCGAACCCGCGCTTGGCCTCCTGCACGATCTGGTAGCGCCAAATCTCCGGCTCCCTCTCTAGTGCCAGCCGTAGAAACTGTGCGTGGATCGTCTGCCCCGAGCCCAGATCAAGCCAGCCGGCCTTGGTGCGACCGAGGTAGGAGCACAGAGGCAGCGTGCGTCCGCATGGACAAGGCGCCTGCACCGTTGTCGCCAGGTCCCCGAGGCGATAGTTGAGTAACACGGTCCCGCGGTTGACCAGGTTAGAGACCACGACCTCTCCCGGGACCCCATGGGCGGCCTCGCCACCGTCACCTCGAATCAAGCGGAAGGGGTACAGGTCGACGTTGAGGTGATAGCCACGATGACGCTCGCACTCAAATCCGATGTGTGTCGCCTCGACAGCTCCGTAGCTACTCAGCACCTCGACTCCGAGAGCCGTCTCGACCCACTCTCGCACGGCGACGGACATCGGATCGGCGTGATAGACGACCACGCGCGGGGGCGTGAACCGCGCGCTTTGCCCCCGTGTATGGGTGAACAGAGCCTCTAGGTATGAGCCGTAGGAGATGATCACATCAGGGCGGTACTCCTCAAGCTCCCGCGCGAGCTCGCCCGGCGGACGCAACATCGAGAAGGTGCGCAGCTCCCCTTGGAGATTCTTGGGCAGCTGCGTGCGGGTGCGAAATGCGTTCACGATGCTCGCAATCGACCCACCCGGCGGCACGATGTGTGCTGCACGGTGGCGTACGCGTCGGCCAGCAAGCTGAGTGATGATCGAACGCAGCCTCCGGTAGTACGCCGCCTCCGAGAAGAACGACGGCGGGTCGCGGAAGACGGTCACAGGTGCACCCATACTCCCGCTGCTCTGGAGCGACACGCATGCCTCGGGCGGCCATTGGTCTGAGAGGAAGTACTCAGGATCGTGCTGCAGCTGCTCGCGCTCGAGCAGCGGCAGTCGCGTCAGGTCACTAGCGGTGCAAAAGTCTTCCGGCCCCAGAATCAGCCTCCGCATCGTCTCGCGGTAATAGGGCACATGAGCACGGGCGTAGGCGACCGTTGCCCGGATCCGCCGCCCCTGGGCCCGCCGCACGGCCGTCGGCGGCGCATAGGGAAAGCGCGCTTGGCGCGCTGCCTCCGACACCATGCGAGCAGTCCACACCACGCGAGCGCTCCGGCTATCAAGCTTCGCCACGTCGGCAGCATAGACCGGACCGTTCAAGCCGACTTCCATGTGACTCGATGCTCGAGCCGGGAAGCGCGGTTGTCGGCGATGCGGCACTCGCCACTCGGGCGAGCCGTTGTTCCGCTGCCCGTCCAAAGAGCGACGTTGGAGCTCGTGAGAAGAGCGCCGCATACGTGCTCGAAGCGGGGGTGATGGCCGGGCCGAGTAGTTTGTAGGGCCCGACCGCTCCCCGTAGCTTCCCGGTCAGCCCTTGGGAACCAACGTATACCGAACGGTCTGCACCCGGATGAGCCCGTCGCGGAAGATGAACGTGTCGATCCCGTCCTCCACCTTGACGTTCTCCGATTCTGCCTTCCATTCGAGCAGCAGGATGTCGTCCTCGAAGATCTGCGTCGGCAGTTCCCAGCTGGCGCCGGGGACGTCACCGAGCAGCTTGACGAACCCCTCGCGCACGCCGTCCTTGCCGTGGCGAGCGCCATCCGGGGTGATGAACAGAGCGTCGTCCGTGTAGTCGCTGACGATGCCGTCTAGGTCCTCGGCCATCAGCGCCTCGCCGTGATGCTGGAAAACCTCCTGCGGGGTACGCGCCATCGTTGCCTCCATCAGTCTTCTCCTGTCGGAGATGGGCCGGAACGGATTGCTCCAAGATACAACTGCTGCCAGCGTCGGCCGCCATCCGGGTGTGGTCCAGGTGACGTTCCGCGCGCCGGTACAGCGGCTCGACGCCTGCGGGTTGCTCGGCTACGCCACCGAGCAGTACGGCGGACTTAAGACGCTCTGAGCGCCTAACCTCGAGAGTCACAGCTCGGCGTGTTCCAGCCGGTCCCGAACGGCGGCGAGAAAGAGCGCGGCTGGATGCCCGTCCACCGCGCGGTGGTCGAAGACCAGGGTGAGCACGACCGTCGGGGCGACCACGACCACACCGTCCCGGGCCACTACTCGCTCGACGACGCGGCCCACACCTAGGATTGCGACTTGGGGCGCGTTGAGTATCGGCGTGAACCAGTCGATCCCCGTGGCGCCCAGGGTGGAAACCGTGAACGTGCCGTCCCGCAGCGCGGTGCCCGCCAGCGATCCGGCGCGCGCCGCCTGCGCAAGGCCGCTTGCCTCGATGGCCAGCTCCGGCATCGACTTGCGGTCAGCGTTGCGGATCACCGGGACGATCACGCCCTCGTCGAGGCTCACCGCAAGTCCGAGGTTCACCTCCGACGCCACCTCTACGGCGTCCTCCTTGACCTGTGCGTTGAGACGGGGGTGCTCGCGGAGGGCGAGCGCGACACTGCGAAGCACCGCGTGAGTGGGCGACAACCGCGCGCCATCAGCGCGCTGCTCCTCAAGCGAGCTGAGCGCAGCCGTCATGTCCACCTCCACCCCCACGGCGACGCGTGGCCGCTGCCAGGCGAGCGCCATCTCCCTGGCCACAGCGCCTCGCACACCGGTTAACGGCACGCGCAGCGGCCGAGCGCTCTGCGCCGTGGCAGTCTGCTGCGCCGTGGCAGTCTGCTGCGCCGTGGCAGTCTGCTGCGCCGTGGCGGTCTGCTCGCCCGGGCCAGTCTGCTCCGCCGGGACGGCCTCGGTTGTGGCCCCGCGCTGATCGAGAGTCGCAAGCACCGCTCCCGCCGCGAACGTCTCCCCCTGCGCCACGACGATCTCGACGATCGTGCCGTCGCACGGCGCGGACACCTGGAAAGAGGTCTTGACGACGATCGCGTCAGCGACAGGCTGACCGGCTTTCACCCAATCGCTCTCCTCAACAAGCCATTCCTCAAGGAGGCCTTCGGCGCCCTCGCCAGAGTCTCGGAACAGGTCCTCAGGCGCCCTGATCTCGGTCACGAGCCGGCGGTCACCAGGTCCCGCACGGCGGACGCGATGTGGTCCACCTGCGGGATCACGTGCCGCTCGAGCGGCCGGCTGAAGGGGATCGGCACGTCCGGCACCGCGAGCCGTCGCACCGGCGCCTTCATGTTCAGGACGTCGAGCCGCTCGGCCACGATCGCGCAGATCTCGCCGCTCAGTCCAAAGCTGCGGTAGTCCTCATCCGCGATCAGCAGCCGCCCGGTCTTGGCGACTGAGGCCGCTACCGCGTCACGGTCGAGCGGTACAAGCGTGCGCAGGTCGAGCACCTCGACGCTGACGCCCTCGCGCTCGAGCTCCTCGGCAGCGATGAGCGCCTTCTGCACCATCTGGCTCAGCGTGACGATCGTAACGTCGTGGCCCTGCCGCACGACGGTGGCCTTCCCGAACGGAATCGTGTACGCCTCGTCCGGCACGCGCGTCGTGGAGCCTTCAAAGTAGGACATCCACGGCAAGCCCATGATGCCCTTGTGAAAGAAGAACATCACCGGGTTGTCGTCGCGGATCGCCTGAGCCATCAGGCCCTTGGCGTCGTACGCGTTGGAGGGCACGACCACCTTCAGTCCGGGCATGTGCGCGAACGTCGCATACAGGCACTGCGAGTGCTGCGCCGCGTCGCCGTAGCCGCCACCGATCGCCGTTGTGATCACGACGGGAAGCCTGACGTTGCCGTCCGACATGTACGTGTTCTTCGCCATGTGGTTGTAGATCTGATCCATGCACACACCGAAGAAGTCCACGAACATGAGCTCGGCGATCGGCCGCATGCCCTGCGCCGCCGCACCGACCGCAGCGCCGATGAAGCCCGCCTCGGAGATCGGCGTATCCATGATCCGCTCCGGTCCGAAACGGTCGAGCAGGCCGCTCGTGGCACTGAAGATGCCGCCGTAGCTGCCGATGTCCTCGCCCATCACGAACACCCGCTCGTCGCGCTCCATCTCCTGGCCGATCGCCTCGGAGATGGCCTGGGCCATCGTGAGTGTCCGTTCTTTGGTTGCAACCGCCATGGTCTTTTCCTCTCTAGACGAAGACGTGCTCGAGTGCCTCGGCCGGGTCGGGTAGCGGGCTCTCGCGCGCGAAGTCGTATGCAGCGGTCACGCGCTGCTCGGCGCGTGCCCGGATCTCCTCATCGAGGGCGCTGTCGAGCACGCCCTTGGTCCGCATCTCGCTCGCAAGCTTCGGGATCGGGTCGTGTCCGCGCAGCTCGTCGGGCTCGCCCTTCGGCCGGTAGACCTCCGCGTCGCCCTGGAAATGACCGAGATAGCGGTCGGTCTGCACCTCGATCAGCGTCGGTCCCTCGCCGCGCCGCGCCCGGGACACCGCCTCGCCGGCGGCCCCGAACACCTCGATCGCATCGTTGTGCTCCACGGACACGCCTGGCATGCCGTAGGCCGCTGCGCGGTCGGCGTTCGACGCGATCGCCGTCGACTTGGCCTTCGGCACCGAGATCGCCCACTTGTTGTCCTCGCAGATGAACACGACCGGCAGCTTCCACAGCCCAGCAAGGTTCAGCGCCTCGTGAAAGGTGCCCTGGTTGGCCGCTCCCTCGCCGAAGAAGGCGACCGCGACGGAATCGCGCCCAAGCTTCTTGGCAGCGAGTGCCGCACCGGTAGCCGGCGGGAGGCTCGCCCCCTCGATCCCGCTGCACGAGAAGTTGTGCTCCGGGTCGAATAGGTGCATGTGACCGCCCTTACCACGGCTCAGCCCAGTGGCCTTGCCGAACAGCTCGGCCGCCAGCTTGTCCAGCGGTACCGCCTTGGCGATCGCGAAATGGTGGGGCCGGTGCGTGCCGACAACGCTGTCGTCGTCGCGAAGGTGAGCGCACACCCCCACCGCCACAGGCTCCTGACCCGCCGCCAAGTGCATCTCCCCGGGCACGGGGCCCCCGGCGATGTCAAACGCAAGACCGTGCTGGATCGCCGGCGGAAGCTTCCCCTCGAGGTAGATGTTCACCATCCGCTCCTCGAACTCTCGGATGACGAGCATCGTCTCGTACATCCAAAGGAGCTGATCATGTTCCGGATCCACAGTGCGCCCCTCCTTCCAGGTCCCAAGCGACCCGTTTGCGATCGCGATGACTGCGTCAAGTCTATGTCCGCAGGCCCCTCCCGTCCAGGGCGACGCGCGAGGAGAACATTCCAAGGATGGGGGCGGGGCGAGTTCTTCTGCGCCGGTCCTGCATAAGGAGCAAACTCAAGCTAGGCCGTCTAAATCTGTTCCCGCTGACCCTCGCCGGGCAAAGGAGTTCTACATGTTCAAACGACTGCGCGCCATCATCAGAGACAAGCTGTCACGGCTGTTTGACCGCGTCGAGGACCCGGGCGAGATACTGGACTACAGCTACGCCAGGCAGGTGGAGCAGCTGGCGAGCCTGCGCGGCGCCGTTGTTGATCTGGTGACCGCCAAGAAGCGCATCCAGGGCCAGAGCGAGAGCCGGCGCGCCGAAGCCGCCAAGCTGGAAGCCGGCGCCCGCCATGCGTTGCAGGCCGGCGACGAGCAGCTCGCCCGACGTGTGCTTGAACGCAAGCAGTTCATCTCCGATGAGCTGAACGGTCTTGATCAGCAGGTGGCAGACCTCGAAGCTCAGCAAGCTCAGATGGTGGCGTCAGAACGCGCCATCCGCGCCAAGCTTGAGCGGTTTCGCTCCCAGAAAGAGGTCACGAAAGCTCAGTACTCCGCGGCAAAAGCTTCAGTTGCCGTGGGCGAGGCCGCAGCCGGCCTGTCCGCGGAGTTCGCAGACATCGGGCTGGCGACCCAGCGCATCCGGGACAAGGTCGAGTACATGAGCGCGCGCGCGGGCGCGCTGGAAGAGCTGGAACGGGCCGGCGCGCTTGACACGCTCGGCTCAGGCGAGTCAGACATCGACCGCCAAATCCGGGAGCTGACCAGCGGCGCCGGCGTCGACGCCGAGCTGCAGAAGCTGAAAATGGAGCTGAACCCGGGCTTGGCCGAGCAACGTCACGCGCAACTGAGAGCAGCCGGGGAACTGGAGCAGCCCGCCGGTTAGCCCCGCTCACGCGTGTTCGCCACCTCGCCGAAAGCCTGTGTGCGCGTGCGCGGCGGCCACGATCACCCCAGTGCCCAGCCACCCCAGCTGCGGGCCCATGGCCCGCGTCACCAAGGCGAAGGTCTTCCCACAGTCGGGGTCGGCCCGAATCATGCAGTGGTAGTCAAGCGCGATGCACAACATCGGGTGGCGGGCCATGCTGGCGCAATGCTCCACGATCGCCGCGCGCGAAGCAACCGTCGGGTCCGACGACCCGGCGGCGCCCACCGGGCGCACAGGACCTCTTAAGAACTTCTCACGAACACCGCGTAGCTTGGCGGCTACCCCTGATGAGTGGACCCAAGCATCTCTGGTCTGGCGACTGGCAGCAGGAGTCTGCGGCCGTCTCGCAGGAGCTCGCCGAACGTCGGGTGAAGCCCCGGGATCGCGAGCCGACCGTCTCGCCCACGCCCCGCCCACGTGCTCGACGGCGAGCCCTTCCGGCCCCCAGAGGATCCGACTTGCGATACGCGCTCCCGATCGTGCTCGCCGCGGTGTTGGTCCTCGCCGCTGGAGCGTATGGTCTGAGCGCCCTGCTCGGTTCGTCCGGATCCCGGGCCTCGACGACCGCGGCCGGATCATCCGGGCCCCAGGCCGCGACCGCCGGCGGACCGTCTGGGCGCCCGGCCTCAACGACCGCGAGCGGACCGTCCCGACCCGTCAGCTGGCTCGGCATGCAGATCGAGACCGTGCCGCCCGGTGCGGCCGTGATCGAAACGGTGGCACAGGGAAGTCCGGGTGAGCTCGCCGGGCTCGAGCCGGGAGACGTGATCGTCGAGATCAACAGTCGACCAATCAACGCCGCCGGCGATATCGGGGCAGCGATCCGAGGTCTACGCGCCGGCGATCTGGTCGGGATGCAGATCAGCCGCGGCTCGACGCTCTACGAGACCGAGGCAACACTGGCGGCGCCGCCGTCCCGTTACCCGTGAGCTTTTCCTCGCCGCTCGTGCTGCTCGCGCTGGTTGCGATCCCGGTGCTGATCAGGTGGTACGTGAGCCAGCAGCGCCGGCGTGCTCGAGCTGCGCAGGCGTTCGTCGCACCGGCGCTGACGCTTTCGCTGGCGCCGCACCGACCGGGTTGGCGCCGCCACGCACCGATGCTCGTATTCGCGGTCGCGGTCGCGGTGCTGATCGTGGCTGCCGCTCGTCCGCAGCAAACGGTGGCCGTGCCCGTCGACAGCGCTGCGATCATGCTCGCAAACGACATCAGCAGCTCGATGATGGCGACGGATGTTCGCCCGTCGCGGCTTATCACGGCGCAACGGGCGGCCACGCGCTTTCTCGCCGGCGTCCCGAGCACGGTTCTAGTCGGCCAGATCGAATTCGCCCGCAAGCCGGTCCTGCTTCAGTCGCCGACCACGGACCACTCGCTCACGCAAGCCGCGATCGCGCAGCTGCGCCCAGGCGGCGGTGGCACCGCGATCGGCGACGCGATCGTGACCGCGCTGCACGCGCTCACGACGCTTGCGCCGAAAGGTGGCAAGCGTCCGCCGAGCGCGATCGTGCTCCTGTCCGACGGCTCTTCAAACGTCGGTACGAGCCCGCTGGCGGCGGCTCGCCAGGCCAAGGCGCTGCACATCCCGGTATACACGATCGCGCTCGGGACACCGAACGGTACGATTCCGATCAAGCGCGGCGCTCGGACTGTCAACACGCCCGTGCCGGTGAGCTCACAGGAGCTCGGTCAGATCGCCAGCAGCTCCGGAGGCCGCGCGTACACCGCCGCGGACAGCGCAAACGCGAGCGCCGTGTACGCCCACCTCGCCACTCAGCTGGGCCACAAGAAAGTCAAGCGCGAGATCACCGCGAGCTTCGCCGGCGGAGGCCTGGTGATGCTGCTGTTCGGCAGCGTCCTGTCCCTGCGCTGGTTCGGCCGGCTCGCCTAGATCACCCCAACATGGAGGACAGATGACAGACATCGAGGGCACCAACCGGCTGCGCGGCGAGGCGCGCGATGCCTTGCAACAGGCTCTGTACGAGATCAAACGCGTGATCGTCGGACAGGATGCGATGCTCGAGCGTCTGCTCGTGAGCCTGCTTGCGGGGGGCCACGTGCTGCTCGAGGGCGTCCCCGGACTTGCCAAGACGCTGACCGTCAAGACGTTGGCCGCCGTTCTGGGCGGCTCCTACAGCCGCATCCAGTTCACCCCGGACCTCGTGCCCGCGGATCTCGTGGGAACTCGTGTGTGGCGACCTGACACCGGCCGCTTCGACACCGAGCTTGGCCCGGTGTTCCACAACTTCCTGCTCGCCGACGAGATCAACCGCGCCCCGGCCAAGGTCCAGTCGGCGCTGCTCGAGGTGATGCAGGAACAGCAGGTGACGATCGGCGGGACGACGTACAAGGTGCCGTTGCCGTTCATCGTGATGGCAACGCAGAACCCGATCGAGTCCGAGGGCACGTATCCGCTGCCGGAGGCGCAGCTCGATCGCTTCCTGATGAAGATCCTCGTCGACTACCCCAGCGTCGGCGAGGAGGCGGCGGTCGTCGGACGCAGCCTGGGCGATCCGGCCGACGTTCGCGAATGCCTGTCGCTCGAGGATCTGCGCAGCCACGCGCAGGCGGCGCGGACCGTGATGGTCGACCGTGAGACGATCGGTTACGCGGTTGCGCTCGCGGACGCGACGCGGCATCCGGCGAACTGCGGGCTCGACGACATTGACAGCTTGATCGAGTTCGGGGCCAGTCCGCGGGGCCCGATCGGACTGGTCGGAGCGGCGCGTGTGCTGGCGCTGTTACGGGGGCGCGGGCACGTCGAGCCGGCGGACATCCGAGATCTCGCGCCCGACGTCTTGAGGCACCGCATCGTGCTGTCTTACGACGCGCTGAGCGACGGCGTGACGGTTGACGAGTTGCTGGCGCGAGTGCTGGGCGCGGTCGCGGAGCCGGGCGCGGACCGCCTCATACGCGAGGGTGCAACCGGGACTACCGCTGGTGGGCTGAGGAGCGCGTGACCGACACGCTGCTTGCACCTCCCGATGGGCGCCAAGGTCCCGGACCGCTGGCGCAGCCGCTGATCGAGGCGCTGGATCTCGCCGTCAACCGGCTCGTCACGCGGACGCTTCCCGGGGATCGCCGCGCCGCGGGGGTGGGTCTCGGCACCGAGCTCGCGCAGCTGCGCCCGTACGAGGTCGGCGACGACGTTCGCCACATCGACGCCGCCGCGAGCGCCCGCACCGGCAGCCTGCACGTTCGCCTGCACGTCCCCGAGCGCGCGCTCACGACCTGGATCGTGCTCGATGTCTCTCCGTCGATGGCGTTCGGGACGGCGCGCCGGCTGAAGGCCGACGTCGCGGAGGGAGCGGCGCTCGTGTTCGGGCGCCTCGCCGTGCGCCGGGCGGGCAGCATCGGACTGGTCGCTTTCGGCGCCGGGGGGCCCCGCGTGCTTCCACCGCGCGGATCCAAGCCGGGCATGGTCGCGTTGCGCCGGATGCTGGCGGAGGGAGTCGCGCCCGACGGGCGGCACGACTCAAAGGCCCTGGCGGGCGCGCTGCGACGCGCCGGGCGGCTCGCGAGGCGTCCGGGTCTCGTGGTTGCGATATCCGACTTCCGCGATCAGCGCGCCTGGGAGCGACCGCTCGGGTCGCTGCGCGTGCGCCATTCGGTGCTCGCGGTCGAGATCATCGATCCACGCGAAGCAGAGCTACCCGCGGTCGGGCATCTGGCGCTGGTCGATCCTGAGACCGGGGCGCGACTCGAGGTCAACACTTCGCGACGACGCGTTCGCGAGCGATTCGCCGAGCTCGAGCGCGAGCGCCGCCAGGCTGTCGCGCTCGAGCTGCGCCGCCTGCGCGTGCATCACACCACCTTGTCCACCGACCAGGACTGGCTTGTGGAGCTGGGGCGCCAGGTGCGATGAGGGCGACTCGCCTGGCGGCTCGTCGCTGGCGAGAATCGCCCAGGGGGCGATTCTCATGAGCTTCGGTGCGCCGCTGTGGCTGCTTGCCCTGGCTCTGGTCCCGGCCGCGCTCGCTGCCTACATTCGTGCTCGTCGCCGTGCGAAGCGCTACGTGATCCGGTTCACCGCGGTCCCGACGCTGCGTGAGGCGGTCGCGGCAGCGCCGTCCTGGGAGCGCCATCTCCCCGCCGCGTTGGCTCTGGCTGCCGTGGCGCTGCTCGCCGTCGCGCTTGCCCGCCCGCACGTCACCTATCGCGCGTCGGTCGGCGAGGCGTCGCTGATGCTCGTCACCGATCACTCCGGCTCGATGGCGGCAAACGACGTGCAGCCGAGCCGGCTGGCTGCCGCGGTGGCCGCCGCCAACACGTTCATCGACCAACTGCCCCGCACCGTCCGTCTCGGTGCGATCGGATTCTCGAGCTCGCCCGACGCGGTGCAGGGACCGGTCACCAACCACGGCGCGGCGCGTGCGATCATCGACGCGCAGTCCGCCGGCGGCGGGACGGACACCGGCGACGCGCTCGGGCTCGCGCTCCAGCTCCTCTACGGCGGCGACCACAAGCACCCCCCGGCGGCGATCGTGCTGCTTTCAGACGGCGCGGCCAACGCCGGGCCTGACCCGGTCACCGTCGGGCGCCAGGCGGGACGCGACCGGATCCCGATCTACACGGTCGCGCTCGGCACGCCCGGCGGCGTGCTGGCCAACCCCGACCCCTTCGGAGCGCCTTTGGCGGTCCCTCCCGATCCGCAGCTGATGGCGCAGATCGCGCAAGTATCGGGCGCGCACGCTTTCAACGCCCAAAGTGCCGATCAGCTCAGCTCGATCTACAAGCGGCTCGGCGGCCAGCTGGGCACAGTAAGCCGCAAGCGGGAGATCACGGCTGATTTCGCGATTGCGGGGCTGGTGGCGCTGCTGACGGCGGCGGTCGGATCAGTGCGCTGGTCGGGCCGGTTGCCGTGTTGATCCGTTCTCATTCATCACCGTCGACGGCCTCCACGAGATCGCAGGGATCCTGGCCGAGTGCCGCGCGGGCACGGTGCTCGACCTTGCTTGCGGTCGCGGTGGCCCGGGTCTGTGGCTGGTCCAACACATCGGCGCTCACCTTATCGGCGTCGACTTTTCACCGGTTGGGATAAAGCAGGCAAGCTCGAGGGCTGCACACTTGGGCCACGACCTGCAGGTTCGCTACGTCGTGGCGGACGCCACCAGCACCGGCCTTCCCAGCGACTCGGTCGATGGCGTGGTCTGCATCGACGCGATCCAGCTCATGGCCGACAGGACGGGCGTGATGGCCGAGGTTTGCCGCGTACTCAGGCCCGGCGGCCAGGCAGTGTTCACGACGTGGGAGGACGCCGACCAAGGGGTCTACCTCGCAGCCCTCTTTGAGGCGGCAGGACTCCTGGCCGTTAGCGTCGAGGAGCGCCCTGACTGGTTAGTCCGCGAGCGCGCGATTTTCGAGCGGGCGTTGGCTGATGCACCTCGTTTCCCCGATGACGCCGCGCTTCAAGGCCTGGCCGAGGAGGCTGAATTCGTTCTGCCCCGAAAGACAAGACGCGTTTTGGGTGTGGCCAGGAAGCCACGATGAGCGTGCCGCCGCGAGTGGGACGCGACAGAACGTGCGTCAACCTCACTCCACAGCCGTGGATTTCGGCGACAACCGTCCTGTTGGTTGCAGCGCGGGCCGTGAACATCCTCGGCTGACCGGGTACGACGGATTGCTGCGCGCGCTCAGCCGCCGAAGCCGGCCTGCAGCAGCTCGATGATCTCGCGCAGCAGCGGGATCCGCGGGTTGGTGCGAATGCTCGGGTCGGTGAAGGCCGTCTTGGCGAGCTCGGGGAGGCAGGCCTCGAATTCCTCGCGCGCGATGCCCAGCTCGGCCAGCGTGGCGGGCTCGCCGACATCGGCCAGCAGCTGCTGCACGCGGTCAAACAGCCGCTCTCGCCGGTCGGACTCGGAGCTGCCGCCGATGCCGAGGATCCAGGCGATCTGTGCGTACTTCTGGGGCGCAACGTAGGCGGAATAGCCGGGCGCGGGCATGAACTTCGTCGGCAGTGATGAGTTGTAGCGCAGCACGTGGGGGAGGAAGATCGCGTTGGCGCGGCCGTGGGCGATCCCGAAGCGGGCGCCGACGGCGTGGGCCAGCGCGTGGTTGAGGCCGACGAACGCGTTGGAGAACGCCAGCCCGGCGATCGTGGCGGCGTTGGCCATCGCCGAGCGTGCTTCCAGGTCCGAGCCGTCACGGTAAGCGCGGGGAAGCGCGTCGAGGATCAGGTTGATGGCCTGCATGCAGAACGCGTCGGTGAACGGCGAGGCGAAGATCGACACGCCCGCCTCGAGCGCGTGGGTTAGCGCGTCAATTCCGGTGTCGGCCGTGATCTCCGGTGGCATCGTCAGGGTCAGGGTCGGATCGACCACGGCGATGTCGGGCACGAGCGAGTAATCGACCAGCGTGACCTTCCGGTTGCCGACGGTGACGACGGCGGCGGGGGAGACCTCCGAGCCCGTGCCGGCAGTCGTCGGTACCGCGATCAGCCGGATCGTGTGCTCGGTCTGGGGGAACGACGCGATCCGCTTGCGCGCGTCCAGGAACGGCAGCGAGAGCTCATGCAGGTTCAGCTGGGGGCTCTCGTGGAAGAGCCGCATCGCCTTGGCGGCGTCGATCACCGAGCCTCCTCCGACCGCAATGATCACGTCGGCGTCGATCCGGTCGAGCTCCTGCACCCCGGCGCGGATCTGGGACTCGGTCGGCTCCGGCTCGACACCCGAGAAGACGTGCACGGCATCGGTGAGCAGATAGCTGCGCACCTGATCGGCGACTCCCCGAGCCTCGGTCGGCCCGTCGGTCACGATCATCGGCCGGCAGGCTCCGAGCAACCTCAGGTTCTCCAGGGCGCCGGGATTGAAGTACGTGTCCGACGGAACGCGGAACCACTGCGGGGGGGCCTGGCGGCGGGAGACCGCCTTGATGTTGAGCAGGTTTCGGTAGTTGACGTTGTCGGTCGTGTTCGAGCCCCCCCAGGTGCCGCAGCCGAGCGAGAAGGTCGGCGGCATCGAGTTGTAGACGCCGCCCAGCGCCCCGACCGCCGTGGGGGCGTTGACCAGGATCCGGCCGGTGCGGATCGCGAGCGCGAAGCGATCGATGACGGTCTGGTCGGTGGCATAGACGGCCGAGGTGTGGCCAAGCCCGGCATGCTCGGTGACCAGCTCGCAGGCGGCGATCGCGTGCTCGACCGACGGCGAGCGAACAATACCCAGCACCGGCATCAGCTTCTCGGCAATGAAGGGATGAGCCGCGAGCTCGTCGAGGTCAGGTGGCAGCGGCGCGAGCAGCACCTTGTGGGCCTCGTCGGCCTCAAAGCCGGCCAGCGCCGCGAGCGTGGAGCAGGACTGGCCGAGCACGCTGAACTCGACCCGGCCGTCGTCGTCAAACGACTTGCTCGCCAGCGCGTCGGTCTCCTCCTCGCTCAGCAGCCGTGCCCCCATCCGGCAGAACTCGTCGATCACTGCATCGTAGATCGGCTCGTCGATCACGCACGTCTGCTCGGCGGGACAGATGACGGACGAATCGAATGTTTTTGAGACCAGGATGTCAACCACCGCCATGCCCACGTCGGCGCTCCGGTGCAGGTATACGGGCGCGTTGCCCGAGCCGACACTGAGGCAGGGCTTGCCGGCCGCGTTGGCGGCGGCAACCGCCTTCGGGCCGCCGGTCGTCCAGATGAAGTCGACGCCGGGATGGTGGAACAGATACTGGGAGACCTCCAGCGACGGGTCCGGGATCACCTGGAGCGCGTTTGGCGGCAGCCCAGCCGCTTCGCCGGCCTGTTGCAGAAGTTCAGCGGCGCGGGTCGCGCAGCGAGCGGCCCGAGCCGACGGTCGCATGATCAGCGCGTTGCGCGTCTTGGCCGAGACGATCGACTTGAACAGCGCGGTGGAGGTCGGATTGGTGATCGGCAGCAGCGCGAGCACCACACCGATCGGCTCCGCGATGTACTGGATCGCGCGCTCGCGGTCCTCGTCGATCACTCCGACCGACTTCTTGTCCTTAAGGTAGTCGTACAGGAACTCGGTGGCGATGTAGTTCTTGAGGACCTTGTCCTCCAGCACCCCGAAGTGTGTCTCCTCCATGGCCAGTTCGGCGAGGTCGATCGCGTGCTCGAGCCCGGCGATGGTCATCGCCCTCACGATCCGGTCGACGGCCTCCTGGTCCAGGCGACGCAGCGCGACGGCAGCATCGCGAGCGCGCTCCACGTAGCCATTCAGCCGCTCAGCCCACTGTCCGCCGGCTTCGGCGGTCGAATCGTCAGTCGCGATAGCCATCGTGAGCCAGCCTCGCAGCCGGCGGTGGTCCGGGCATCCGGGTAAAGCCGCTCACGCGCAGCGCGACTGTCCACAGCGCGAGTCCGGGTCCCTCCCCGATCCTGTCAACCAAAACCGCCGGCGCGACGCGGTCGCAAACCGGCTTTGGCTGGCGTGGCGTGGCCTACACTTAGTTCAGTGTCCCCGCGGCGATGACCGATGATGCGCTGCGACGCATTGATGCTCTGATCCAGGTCGGGCTTCGGCTCGCGCGCTCGGCGTCCTCGGGCCGGGTCCTGCTGGCCCGGATCGCCGTCGGGATCGACTTGGCCTGGGTCCCGCGCCCGTGGGGAGATCAGATCGCGACCGAGCTCGCGGCGGCGCGGGTGACCGCCAGCGAGCCGCTAAATGCGAAGAAGATTGAGCGGGCGCTGCGTGACGCTTGGGAGACACGCCCGACGAGCATCCTCGACGATTTCGATCCTGATCCGGTGGCGGTTAGGCCGACCTCGCAGGTCCACCGGGGCGTGCTGGACGGTGTGCCGGTGGCGGTCAAGGTACTGCGTCCCGGGCTCGCCAGAATGGTGCGCCAGGATCTGGCGGTACTTGAAGCTCTGGTGGTGCCGCTGACTGCGGCATTTCCGGCGCTGGACGCGCGCGCGGTCGTGCAGGAGTTCCGCCAGCGGGTGCTTGATGAGCTTGACCTGGAACAGGCGGCCGCCGCGCAACGTCGCTTTCAGCGCGCGCTGCGTCGCCATCCGTGGTTGATGGTTCCGGCGCCGGTGATGCGGCTGGCGCGGGAAGGGGTGCTGGTGAGCGAATGGGTGGACGGGGTCCCGATGTCGCGCGCGTCTGATCCCGACCAGGCCGCCGACCGGCTGATCCAGTTCGCGCTCGGCGGCGCGGCCGCGGGGATCGTGCACGCCGACCCGGATCCAGATGACGTGCTGATCCTGCCCGACGGCCGACTGGCGATGCTCGATTTCGGCGCCTGGTCCGAAGTCGATCCGGACCGCGTCGCGCTCATGGCGACCGCACTGGACGCGTTCCTGGCCTCTGACGTCGAAGCGTTTGCGGGCGCCCTGGAGTACCTCGGCTGGCTCCCGCGCAGCAGCGGCGCCACCGCGCTGCACCTCATCGCAGAAGGGCTCGGTGACCTCGCCGGACCGGGGTCGGCCCGGCTTGACGGCGACGCGGTGCTCGCCGCTCGCGACCGGCTCCTTGACCGGCCCGAGGCGATACTTGAGCTGATCCTGGCCGGTGCGCTGCCACCGCAGGATCTCTGGCCCGCACGAGGGGTTGTCGGACTGTTCTCGACGATCGCTCGTGTCGGCGCGAGCGGTGACTGGCGAGCGCTTGCCAGCGCTGCCCTGCGCAACGGCTGGAACGCGCCGGCCGGCTAGCGCACCGGCCGATCCGCGCCGCCTGCTGTGACGCGAGTGCCACACTCGCCTCGGAGCAGGGCGGTGGCGTCGTGCAGCGCGCCGATGCCGGCGAAACCGCCGGTCGCCTCAGCGAAGCGGCAGGCGGCCTCGACCTTCGGCGCCATCGACCCTGCCGCGAAGCTCATCCTGCGCAGCGTGTCCACGGTGGTTTCTGTGAGCCGGCGCGGGTGCGCTGTGCCCCAATCGGCCTCTACGTTCGACACGTCGGTGAGCATTAGCAATGCGTCGGCTTGAAGGTGGCTCGCCAGCAGTGCGGCTGTCAGGTCCTTGTCGATCACCGCTTCGACGCCACGCAGCCTGTCGTCTTGATCGAGGACGACCGGGATCCCGCCGCCCCCCAGGCATACGACGAGCACGCCCGCATCCACCAGCAGGCGCAGAGCGGCCAGCTCGATGATCGAGCGGGGCTCCGGCGATGCGACGACGCGGCGATAGTGCTCGCCGTCGAGGGCGATCGACCACCCGTGTTCTCTGGCCAGGCGCGTCGCGGTGTGGAGGTCGTAGGCGGGACCGATCGGCTTGGTGGGGTTGGCGAAGGCGGGATCGTCGGCGTCGACCGCGACTTGGGTGAGAAGGGTTGCGACGGGACGCCCGCCGAGCTCATTGATCAGTTCCTGCTCCAGCAGATAGCCGATCATCCCCTCGCTCTCGGCACCCAGAACGTCCAGCGGGTACGGGGCCACCTCGTCGAACGCCTCGTTCTGCAGCGCCAGCAGGCCCACTTGCGGTCCGTTGCCGTGGGTGACAACGACCTCGTGCTCGCGGGCCAGTTCGGCGACCGCCGCCACGGCGGTCGCGACGTTCGTGCGTTGCGTAACAACGTCCGCGGCCTGACCGCGGCGCAGGAGGGCGTTGCCGCCAAGGGCGACGATCACGCGCACGATCTAGCCGCCATCACGGGTGCCGCGCATGGGGCAGAAGTTCTATCGTCTGCCGCGGCGTCGGCTGCTGGACGGCTGGCTAGAGATCGTGGCGCCGGACTGGAGGACGGGTGCGCAGAGTGATCATCATGGGCGCGGGCGGGCGAGACTTTCACGACTTCAACGTCGTTTTCCGCGAGGACCCGGATGTTGAAGTCGTGGCGTTCACGGCGACGCAGATTCCCGGAATCGCCAATCGCATCTATCCGGCGTCGCTCGCGGGGCTGCGGTACCCGGCCGGGATCCCGGTGCTGGCTGAGGAGAAGCTGTCGGAGCTGATCCGCCGGCATTCGGTCGACGAGGTGGTGTTGGCTTACTCGGATCTCTCACACGAGGAAGTGATGCATCGGGCGTCACGCGTGCTGGCGGCGGGCGCGGACTTCGCGCTGCTCGGCCCCGGCTCGACGATGCTCCAGAGCAGCAAGCCGGTGGTCGCGGTGTGCGCGGTCCGCACCGGCAGTGGCAAGAGCCAGACCAGTCGCCGGGTGGGGCAGGTCTTGCTCGAAGCCGGGCTCCGGGTCGCGCTGATCCGGCATCCGATGCCCTATCACGAGTTGGAGGCGATGCGCGTGCAGCGTTTCGCCAGCATCGCCGAGATCGATCAGTCGCATCCGACGATCGAGGAGCGCGAGGAGTACGAGCGCGCGGTCGGCGCGGGACTGGTGGTGTACGCCGGAGTCGACTACGCCGCGATCCTCGAGCTCGCCCAGGCCGAGGCCGACGTGATCATCTGGGACGGAGGCAACAACGATTTCCCGTTCATCCGTCCCGACCTGATGATCGTGGTAGTCGACCCGTTGCGGGCGGGCCAGGCTCTCACCTACCACCCGGGCGAGACCAACGTGCTGATGGCCGATGTTGTGCTCGTCAACAAGCTCGACAGCGCGTCCCCTGACCAGATACGCGAGCTGATGGCCCTGGTCACCAGCGCCAACCCCGACGCGGTCATAATCCGCGCAGCGTCTCCCGTGTCGTTGGCGGATGGACCGGCGCTCACCGGCAAGGCCGTCCTGGTGGTCGAGGATGGACCGACCATCACCCACGGCGGCATGTCCTTCGGCGCAGGAACCGTCGCCGCTCAGCACGGAGGTGCGCGCATACAGCTCGACCCGCGTCCGTGGGCCGTCGGCTCGATCGCAGAGACCCTGCGCCGCTACCCGCACATCGGACCAGTGCTCCCCGCGATGGGTTATTCCGACATCCAACTGCACGAGCTGGAAGCCACGATCAACGCCGTCGACTGCGACGTCGTTGTTGCCGGCACGCCAATCGATCTCGCGCGACTGATCCGCTGCCGCCACCCGATCCGCCAGGTCACCTACGAGCTGCAGGAGATCGGACTGCCGACGATCGAAGACGTGCTCGCTCCGATCATCGCCGCTTAGCTCATGGTGCGATTGGCGTCATTGGCCGCGGATTGCACCCGGACCGGGCGGGGGCGGCTGGGAGCCGGTGCCGTGGACTGAGTACCACAGGACCCTGTCGAACACGTCCTGCGGGACTCGGTCGCGATGGATGAAGTCGTAGCCGCGGGTCAGTGCGCGGTTGGCCGCCGTATTGGCGTTGCGGTCGAGTAGCGGGTAGGTCGGAGCGCGGACGTCGTACGGCGCCGAGTTCGATCCGGTCGTCTGGAACACGTCGTACATCGGGGTCGCGACCGCGTCCGCGAACCCGAGCGGCTTCATGCCGAGGATCAGCTCAATCGAGCGGATCACCGACAGCATGTCGTAACGCGTGTGGATGACAGCTCCGCGCTTGGCGTAAGGGCTGAACACGCCCGCGGGCATGCGGTGGGCGTCCACGTGGTCAGCGCCGTCCTGCGAGTCGTCCTCGATCACGAAGATCGCCGAGGAGCGCCACACGGTCGAGTGCGAGATCAGGTCGACGATCTGCCCGAGGCCGTAGTCATTTTCGGCCACCATCGACCGCGGCGTGCGCGCCCCCGGCTGGACGCCGTTGGTGTGGTCGCTCGGCAGAACAAGGTAGTTGAACGCGGGCACCGTGCCGGCCGCGACCTGCTGGTCGAAGGCCTGTTCGAAGCACGAGAAGCGCGACTCCGAGCTCGGCGAGGCACCGGGCGGAATCGAGGAGTCGAACGTCTCCCTCTGAGTGTGCGCAAGCGTGGCGGCGATCGAATCGGTGCCGATCGAGATGTCGTTCGGATAACAGCCGAACGGATATCCGAGGTTCGAATGGGCGAACTTCTGGTTCTCGAGCTTGGCCTGCGCTGGGCCGATGTCCTTGTCGGTCACCCCAAGCACCTTCAGCACGTTCGGCGGCACCGTGCCGGCGATCACCTCGCCGTAGTTGAAGTAGGAGATGCCCTGGCGCTGCGCGCGGTCGAACAGGAACCCGGTTCCGGGCCAGCTGATCGTGTACGCGCCGAAGTCGTAGGGGCGGTTGCGACCCGCGTAGTTCTGCTGCCAGTTCTTCTGTACGTAGTCGGATACGGCGGCGGCGCTGGTCCAGAAGTGGCCGTCGATCGACGCCTCGGAGTTGGCGTAGACGTGGTCGAGCAGCGGGAAGCGGCGTACGAGCGCGTGCATGTTGGGGGTGATCCGCTTGCCGAACAGCGTCAGCGCCGAGTCGCCGTCGCCGCGGCTGTCATCGCCGAGGACCTGGTCGTAGGTGCGGTTCTCCCGGATGATGAAGAACACGTGCTTGATCGGACCGCCGGGGCGCAGCGGAGTGCCGCTCGGCGCACGCTCGAAGTTGGTTGGGATCAACTGGCGGTTTGCGCCCACGGTGAACTGACTGATCTGTCGGTCGCTCGGGAACGGCAGAATGCCAGCGCGGCCTGAGCTGAGCACGGCGCTGCCGGGGTGCGCGAGTAGGTTGTTGTCGTTGGTTGCGAGCGGATTCGGGCCGTTCCGGTTAGGTCCGGCGCCGAGTCCCTTAGCCGCGATCCACAGCAGGCGCGTGCTCGTCGCCTGAACGTCGGCGGGATAGGCTGCGGTCGGGATCCGGCCGAGCCGTGTTCCCGACGGCAGTGCGAACACGGCGAGCTCGTCTGCAGCTGCCTCGGCGACGACGAGCCGGCGACCATTTGGTGTTACCGCCACCGCTACCGGCGACTCCCCTCCGCCCTGCGGACGCTCGACCGAGAGGACCTTGTCGAGCGTCATGCTTTTTGTGTTGATGACGGCGACCTGGTTCTCGTTGGCGATCGCCACATACGCGCGCGACGTTCTGGGGTTGAGCGCGATTCCCTCCGGATGGGAGAGGTTCGCGCCTGCTTGGATGTCCTTGATCTTGGTCGCGCTGGCAAGCGCGATCACCGATACGGTGCCCGGTCCCTCGTTCGAGACCAGCCCGGTCCGGCCGTCGGGCAAGATCGCTGCCCCGTATGGATACGCACCCGTGGGGACGTAACGGACCGCGTGCGAGCTCGTATCGACCACGGCCGCCGCGTCGGCGAGATTGAGGGGCACGAGCAGCGTCTGACCGTTGGGCGAGACGGCGAGCCGATCGGGCCACGATTCGTGGCCGGACTTCTGCGGCGGAAAGGCCTGCGGGACCGCCGCTGACGGCGGCGGTGGCACGGCGATCGTTCCCGTCTCGGCAGCGATGCCGCTGTGGCGGTCGTAGCGGAAGACGTGGATCACGTCGCCGCCGCGGCCGGGGAGCCCGGGCCGCCGCTCGTCGGTGTCAGTCGAGTCCGGGACGCCCGACACATACACGCGCGACCGCTTACCGTCGATGGCAATGCCGCCAGAGGCGCCGGGGAGCGGCAGGATCTGGATCACCCGAGGGTGCTTTAGGCCGACGGCGACGATCCGGATGTCGTTCAACCCCCTCCCGGTTGACACGGTCCAGTAAAAGCGCCCATCGGGCGTGAGTGCGCCGCCGGTGGGGAAATCACCGAGCGTCACCAGCTGGCCCGGCGGCGCCAGCAGCCGGCCGTTGCCGGTCATGTGCAAGGAAGGGCCGATTCGGCCCGTGCTGACCGAACTCGCGGCGATGGCCGCCCCGGCCAAGCCCACCGCGACCGCCAGCCCGATCAAGATGCGGAGGCTTCGAAACCTGACCAAGTCACGTGAATATAACGAACGGCGCGAGAGTTCGTGTTATCCAAGCGTGACGAAACGGCCCGCTCAGAGTTCGATCACCCGCGAGAGCAACTCGTGAAGTTGGTCTCGCTGGTCTGCGGCAAGCGGCCCGGCGAGAAGATCGAGGCGTTCGCCCGCTGGATCGATACGGGAATGGCCGAGTAGCCAAGACAACCGGCTGCACCGCCGAAGGCTTGGGGCGCGTCCGGTCCGTGGCCGCCGCGGTTGGAGCCCGGATGCTCAGTCGCGGCGCCGGCAAGATCATCAACGTCTGCTCGTTGCAGAGCGAGCTGGCCAGACCGACCATCGCTCCCTATGCGGCCACCAAGGGGGCGCTGAAGATGCTCACCCGCGGGATGTGCTACCGGGCCTCGCGCGGAATCTGCGTGAACGGCATCGGGATTACGGCGGTCATTTGAGCGGTCGCGGGCGGCGCCTGGGAATCCTGAGTGCGGTGGGGAGGGCCAGGGCGAGCATGAGGTCACCGCGCAGCTTGAGTCCGCGGGTGATCATGAGTCGTTGGGCGCTCGTGACACCGCCCACCAGTTGCAGGAACGCCAACGGCGAAAGCTCCAGCGTCAACGCTGCCTTGTGTTCGCCGCGTCTTGATGTCCTGCACCGGCCGTCGGCGAGTATGAGCTGGTAGCGGTCGGTGCCGCCGTCCCGCCGGCCCGTGATCCTGAACTCCACGACCGCGTTGAGGCGCATATCGGGCTGTGCGCGCTGACGTATCGTGCGGAAGATCTGCCACAACAGCAGGCCGCGGAGCCGGCTGCGCATGACCCACTGGAGCGTCTGGGCTGAGGCCGTGCTTACCCACCAAGCCAGCGCCTCGGCCTTGAGGTCAGCAAACCAGCGCCTGCGAAAGGGCCGCGCGAAGGCTCTCATCAACCCATATCTTCGCCGGGCCGGACGATCTCTCGCGCAACTGCTCGACAACTGGCCTGAGGTCGCTGTCCGCGGAACACGTTGGCGTCAGCCAAGCGCGCTGATCCGGCTGATCAGGAGCTCGAGGAAGCGCTCGGAGTCGATGGCTACCGCCACGTGGCAGTTGGGCTCCCACCCCGCGCGCCCCGAGAGATCAACGTGGGTGCGACCGCGGGAGAGCTCGGGGCCGGTGTCGATGATCACGCCGCAGTGCTTGGTGTTGAGCAGCGTGCCGTCGATCACGTGTGCCATCGCGACGGCGTCGTGCACGGGCGCCCCCTTCCAGCCGTACTGGCGCTGATGAAACTGGGCGTAGAAGTCATATAGATCGGCGACCAGCTTGCCGGCGGTGCCGGCGCCCGCGAGCCGCTCGGTGTGGACAGGTGTCATCAGCGCCTGGTGGGTGACGTCGAGCCCGGCCATCGTGAGGTCGATCCCACTGGCGAACACGCGGTGTGCCGCCTCGGGATCGGCCCAGATGTTGAACTCGGCGGCCGGTGTCGCGTTGCCCTCGGCGATCGCCCCGCCCATCAGCACGATCCGCTCGACTCTCGTCGTTAGTTCCGGATAGCGTGCCAGGAACAGCGCGATGTTCGTCAGCGGCCCAGTCGCAACCAGCGTGACGGGACGTGGATTGGCGACCAGGGCCGTCGCGATCCAGTCGATCGCGTGCGCGGGCTCGGGGGCTCTGGACGGCGGCGGCAAGTCTGGCCCGTCGAGCCCGGTTTCGCCGTGCACATGCGCGGCGACGTGGCGCTGGCGGACCAGGGGGCGCGGCGCGCCGGCGGCGACCGCGATCTCGCCGTGGCCGACATGGTCAAGGACGCGGATCGCGTTTGCCGTCGTCTTGTCGAGCGTCTGGTTGCCGGAGACTGTGGTCACGCCGAGCAGCGCTACCTCGGGGCTGGCGAGCGCCAGCAGGAGCGCGATCGCATCGTCGTGGCCAGGGTCGCAGTCGAGGATGATGTCCGTCATGGGGCGATGATGGCGTCCACCTCGGCTGCCGTTGGCAGCGAGGGTTGCGCGCCTGGGCGAGAAGCCGCGAGCGCCCCGGCGGCGCAGGCCCACCCCAGCGCTTCCGAGCGCTCCTTGCCCTGCAGCAGCGCCACGACCAGTGCTGCGCAGAACGCGTCGCCGGCTGCCGTGCCGTCCACCGCTTTGATGCGCGGCGGCCGTGCCCGGGCGACCTCCCGGCCGCCCTGCAGCAGCACCGCGCCCTCCGCGCCCAAGGTCAACGCGACCAGCCCGGCGTAAGGACCTACGAGCTCGTACTCGTAGGGGTTGACGACCAGCAGGTCGGGCTCGAGCACCAGCGGGCCTCGCGCGGGTGCAGCGTTCAAGCAGAAGAAACGTGCCCCGGCAGCCGCCGCGGCGACCACCGCGCTCGGGATCTCCTGCTGGCACATGACCGCGTCAGCCTCGCCCACCTTCACGTCGCCGGGAGTCAGCCGCCGGTTCGCCCCCGGCGCGACCACGATCACGTTCTCGCCGCTCGTCTCGACCAGGATCAGCGCGACGCCGCTCTCTCCTTCGTCGCGCACGACGCCGGCGGTGTCGACGCCCTCTCGCTTCAGCGATCCCAACACCAGATCATCCACACCGACTCGCCCGACGAACCGCACCCGAGCACCGAGTCGCGCTGCCGCGACGGCCTGATTTGCGCCCTTACCACCCGGGACACGCTCAAACACCGCATCGGTAACCGTCTCGCCCGGACGCGGCAGCCGCTCGCAACGGGCAACGAGATCGACGTTCGCCGATCCCACAACCGTTATCCCGGGCGCGGACGACACGCTGCGGATCCTAAGTGGTCGTCGCCGTCAGTCCGGGCGCACCGCCGGCTGGCGTCAGCGCAGGATGCCGGTGTGCCCAAGCGAGTAGGTCCCCGGCTGGGGCCACACGCACAGCCCGTGGGGGCCCTGGCCGACGGGGATCGTTGCGCGCAGGTGGCCCGTGCGGGTATCGATCGCGTAGACAACCGCGTTGTAGCGCCCGCTCAGCCATAGCGTGCTGCCGTCGGCTGACACGCCGCCCATGTCAGGGCTGGCGGGTAACGGGAGTTGCCAGGTCCTGACCACGCGCCGGGTCCGGAAGCTGACGACCGAGATCGACCCCGCCTGGCGGTTGGAGACGTACAGGAACCGGGCGTTGCGGCTCGGGTAGAGCCCGTGGGCGCCCGCGCCGGTCTTGAGGAAGCCGATCACCCGGAACGTCGACGGGTTGATCTCCCACAGGCCGCCGTTCAGCTGGTCGGCGGTGTAGAGCGTGCGACCGTCGGGGGACAGCTTGACATCCTGGGGGCTGGCCAGTCCGCGGTCGAGCACCAACGTGCGGAGCACCCGTTGGGTCCAGAGGTCGACCTCGATCATCCGGCCGGCGAACTCACAGCTCGCGAACGCATAGCGTCCGCCGGGGGAGAAATCCATGTGATCGACCCCACGGCAGGCGGGCACCGACAGCGAGTGCACCAGGCGCATCGTGCGGGGGTCACGAAAGTCGAGCCGCTCCAGGCGTTCGGCCACGACGATCGCGAACCGGCCGTCGGGGGTGAAGTAAAGGTTGTAGGGGTCCTCCACCCGTATCGGGCGGCCAGGGCGGCTCGTGTGCGGATTGATCGGAGTCAGGGTGTTGCCCACGTCATTGTCCACGTACAGCGTCCGCAGGTCATAGGAGGGCGTGACGTGCTGCGGCAGCGCTCCGGTGGGGAACTGCTCGACGATCCGCATCGTCCGCTGGCTGATCACGTCGACCGTGTTGCTCATGCTGTTGGGCACGTAGACCAGCGCCGGGTCCCCTCGCACGGCCGGGCTGAGGTCTCCCGCCCCGTCGGCGCGGTAGATGTTCACTGCGGTTGATCGCCCGAGGCCCACGGCGGCCTGGGGCAGCGGCGACAGCTTGGCCGTGGTCGACGATGTGCTGCGGTGGCGGGTAGAACCGCCGCACCCCCCGAGCGCGAGCGCCACCATCACGGAGGCCAGGGCAACCCCGAGGCCGGGCGTGCGCGCCAGCCTGCCCGGGGCGGTCACGGCGCGCACAAGCACGGCCGGCAGGCTGTCAGCGCTCGATGCGCATCGCCTTGGCGGTTGGTGAGGATTCTCACAGGACAACTGCGGATCCGGCTGGGGGCGTGGTGTCGTTGGCTAGGCTCGCTGGCATTAGCTGCGTGTTCTCAACCTCGATTGTGACGCCGTGACCCCGGCTGGTTCATGGTCAGCTCGGGCAAGATCTACGCGCGGCGCGGCCGTGCTGTCCGCACTCGCCGTCGCGCTGGCCGGCGCCGGGTGCGGGGGCGGCGGCGCCACGAGCACCGGCTCGGGACGGCGGGCGGCGGTCCATACGCATGGCTCGAAGGTCGCCCGGACCAAGCCGGCCCCGGCGCATCCGGTGAGCCTGGCCTACCGCTCGCTGTATTCGCTGCCGGCGCCGCTGCGAGATCCGGCCGGCGCCGTGCTCGGCGACGGACGCTTCGCGCTGGTCGGAGGGCTCGACGCCGCCGACAGCTCGAGTGCGGGCATCGTGCTCGCGGATCTGCACGGCGTCTTGCACACCGCGAGCCTCCCGCTGGCCCAGCACGACGCGCAGGGGGCGCAGCTCGGCGGCCTGGTCTACGTGTTCGGCGGCGGGTCCCTCTCCGAGCTGGATCACATCATCAGCTTCGATCCGGCGAGCGGAGTCGTGCGCACCGTTGGCGCGCTGCCCCACACCCAATCGGACGTCGCGGTGACCGCGTCGGACGGCACCGCCTACGTCGTGGGCGGCTATGACGGGACGAACTGGCTGGACACGATCCTCGCCTGGCGCCCGGGCTCCCGTGTCCGCGTGGTCGGGCATCTGCCGGTCGGGCTGCGCTACTCGGCGGCCAGCGCCGTCGATGGGCAGATCCTGATTATCGGCGGCTCGACTCCCAACGCCGCCAGCGATGCCATCTACCGCTTCGACCCCGCCACCGGGCGCGTGGCGCAGATCGGCCGGCTCCCGGAGCCGATCACCCACGCCGGGGCGGCGACGGTCGGCTCGTTCGTGTATCTGGTCGGCGGCCGCGGCGACAACCTGGACTCTCAGAGCGCGAATGTCTGGTCGATCGATCCGCGCACCGGTTCGGTCCGGCGGGCGGGTCGGTTGCCCGAGCCGCTCTCGGATACCGGCGTCCTGTCGATCGGCGGGGCGATCGTGGTCGTCGGGGGACTCTCGCCCGCGGGCAGCACCGCGGCCGGCGTCGGAGAGCTGGTGCCGAGCGGCTAGCGCGATCGATAACGTCGGGCCTCGACGGTCAGCACATATCCGGTGACAGTGAGAAGCTGCGCCGAGCTCAGGGGGTGAGGCACCGGCATCTCCCGCACAAACTCGAGCATCGCTTCGCGGCTCACGTGTAGGGCGAGCAGGTCGCCGCCCTGACGGCGGGAGGACTGGCGTCCGGTAAGTGAATGGCAGACCCCGCAGTCCTCCGAGAAGAGCGTCTGTCCGGCAGGGTGCCGCGCTCCGCCGGCGGACCCGCAACCCGCCAGGGCGGCCGCGACCACCAGGGCTGTGAGCACGGCTGCGCGGCGCATCCGGCAAGGCTACGACGAGCCCCTGGGAGGCAGCGCCCTCCGAGCGCGCCGCACCGCGCATCAGTCCAGTCGCCGGGCACCCCGCATCAGTCCAGTGGCCGGGCACCCCCATCAGCCATCAGCGCCCGCCAAACCCGCTCCGGTCTCATCGGGAGCTGCCTCATCCGCACCCCTCCGGTCGCCGCTGCGATCGCGTTCGCCACGGCCCCCGGGACGCCCACGACGGGTGCCTCGCCGACCCCTTTGGCGCCGTAGGGTCCCTCGGGCGCCGGGACCTCCACGATCTCGGTGTCGATCGGCGGGGTGATGGCGGCGGTCGGCAGCGCGTAGTCAACGAACGTGCCGGTTGTGAGCTGGCCCTGGCGGTCGTAAGCCAACTCCTCCAGGAGCGCCCATCCCAGACCTTGCGCCGCCCCGCCGCGCATCTGACCCTCCACGAGCGCCGGGTTGAGCGCACGGCCCACGTCCTGGGCGATGACGTGTCCCAGCACGGTCACCGCGCCGGTGTCGCGATCGACCCGAACGTGTGACAGATGGGCGGCGGCCTGTGGTGCCTGGGGCTGCGCGACGCGTCCGTGGCCCTCGACCGGGGCGTGGGGGCTGCCGAAGCGGAGAATCTTGCGCGCCAGTTCGTCGATCGGCTGTGCCTTGGCCGGCACACCCTTGGGTTGCACTGCTCCGTCGACGATCTCCAGGTCCTCGGGGGCGATCTCGAGTTCCTCGGCCGCCACGGCCAGCAACTGTTCGCGCGCCTCGATTGCGGCGCGCTGCACCGCGCGGCCCACCGTGTAGGTGACCTTGCTGCCTCCGCTCGTCCCGGCGTACGGTGCGCTGGTGGTGTCGGCGTTGACGACCCGAACGAGTGCCGGGTCGACCCCGAACGCGTCGGCCGCGATGCTGGCAAACCCGGTCTCGACGCCGGTCATGTCCGCCGCCCCGGTGATGACCGTCAGGCGGCCGTCGGCGTCAAGTCGGCATGCCGCAGCGGCCGGTTCATAGCCCCCGGGCCACCATCCGACCGCAAGACCGATGCCCTCACCGTCAGGCAGCTCGCCCCGCCGGGCCCACATCGGATGATCCCGTACGCGCTCCAGGCACTGACGAGCCCCGAACACCGGGAACGGCTGCCCCGACGGCGCCCGGTCGCCTTGCACCGCGACATTGCGCAGCCGGAGCTCGAGCGGGTCGAGCGCCAGACGCCGGGCGAGCTCGTCGATCAGCGATTCGACCGCGAACGCGGCGGGTGCTGCGGTCGGCGCACGGTAGGCGCCGAAAGTCACGCGGTTGGTCGCGACGCCGAGCGCGGTCAGCTCGTATGCGCCCCAGCGGTAGGGCCCGGCGGCGAGCATCGCGGCGATCGATTCCACGCCGAGGTCCTCGGTCGTTCCGCGGTCGATGAGCACGCGTGAGCGAATGCCGGTCAGCTGTCCGTCCGCCTCGGCGCCAAGCTCCAAGGCCAGCACCTCGGCGCCCGCAGGATTCGTGGCTGCGATGTCCTCGCTGCGGGTCATGGCCAGGCGCACCGGCCGGCGCAGGACGACAGCGGCAGAGGCGACCAGCGGCTCGATGATCATCATCTTGCCGCCGAACGCGCCGCCCAGCGGCGCGGTGCGAACCCGGACGCGGTCGGTAGGCAGACCAAATAGCGTTGCCAACGAGTCCCGGGTTGCGAACGGCGCCTGCGTCGCGCTGTTGACGATCAGCTCACCGTCGGGCTCGACCCATGCTGTCGCGGTCTGCGGCTCCAGGTAACCCTGGTACATCCATGGCGTCGTGAACCGTCCGCGCAGCACGACGTGGCTGGCCGCCAGCGCGGCATCGACGTCGCCGTGCGCGAGCCGCGCCGTACCGAGCACGTTCTCGGAGAGCTCTTCGCCTTCGCCGATCCCGCCGGCCGACACGGCAGCATGGGCATCGCCGAGATCCGATCCGGCGCCTTGCGCTCGCACCATCACGCGGGCGCGTGGCGCGCCTGGCCGGGCGGCGGCCTCCAGGTCGAGCACGGGCTCGAGCGGCTCGAGCTCAACCTCCACCAGCTCCGCACCGTCTTGCGCCAGCGCCTCGCTCTCGGCCACCACCAGCGCCACCGGCTGGCCGGCGTAAACGACCTCCTCGCGGGCCAGGGGCTCGTACAGGCGCCCCGGCCCGGTGCCGACAACCGGCAGGTCCCCAGCCGTCAAGATCGCGACCACGCCCGGAAGCGCCATCGCTGCGCCTGTCCGGACGGCGGAGATCATCGCGTGTGCCTCGTGCGCGAGAACCAGTCGCGCGTGCAACAGCCCCGGGACGGGCACATCCGCGGCGAACCGAGTGGTCCCGCGCACCTTCGGCTCTGAGTCACGGCGCGGGGTTGAGACGCCGATTGCGCCCATATCGGCAACCTATCAGCGCGCAATGCCAGCCCGAAGCTTCCTTGAGACACTGCAGTGATGCCGGTCGCTTCACAGGTGTCGCCTGCCTTCCGCTGGGTCATGGCGGCCGCTTCGCCGGTCGTTCGGGGGTGGGGTCGTCTTGAGGTGTCGGGCGTTGAGCAGTTTCCGAGCTCGGGGCCGGTGCTGCTGGCGGGCAACCACGATTCGTGGTGGGATCCCGTCGTGATCGGGATCGCTGCCCTCGAGCGGCGTCAGATACAGGCGTTGGCGAAGTCGTCGCTCTGGAAGAGCGCGGTGTTGGCCAAGGTCCTGGACGGGATGGGCCAGATCCCGATCGACCGCGGGAGCCGGGACGCGGCGGCGCTCGACCGAGCCATCTCCGAGCTTCGCCGGGGGGCCTGCATCGGCATATTTCTCGAGGGCACACGGTCTAAGGGCCGGGCCCTGCGCGCCCGCAGCGGTCTCGGCCGGATCGCGCAGGCGGTACCGGAGGCTCAGATCGTGTGCTGCGCGGTCGAGGGGACGGTCGATCTGGTCCGCTTCCCTACACGCCCGCGCCTGCGTGTTCGATTCTTCCGGCCGACCCAGGGGCCGCTCGCCTCCGGAGAGAGCGCCGGCGAACTCACTGCGCGGCTGCTTGCCGAGATCCGGTCGGCGGCGCCGCTAGCCGCGCACGGGCGACGGGTCGGCCGCTAGCCAAGCCGCCCGGTTACGCTCTGCGTAGATCCCCGGTACGGAGAGGACAGGTCCTCGCAAATGTTCAGCCGCAGAACCAAGATCGTCGCGACGCTCGGCCCGGCTACCGATCCGCCGGGAGTACTCGACTCGTTGGTGGCAGCTGGACTTGATTGCGCGCGCCTGAACTGCTCGCACGGCACGGCCGAGGATCTGCGGCGTCGAGCTGGGGAGGTCCGTAGCGCCGCTGCGGCTGCGAGGCGATCGGTGGGGCTGATGTTCGACCTGCAGGGACCGAAGCTGCGGCTGTCGGCCGGCATCATGCCCAGGATCGTGCAGGCCGGGGAGGTCGTGACGTTCTTCGGGGGCGAGGCCGCAGCGTCGGATGACCGCATCGCCGTGGACTTCGTCGACTTCCCGCGGCTGGTGTCCGAGCGCTCGGAGATCGTCATCGGCGACGGGGTGC
>OCTA010000342.1_pt1 | contig 43292 bp, 39 predicted proteins | sample 1538991 | NCBI WGS metagenome assembly OCTA01 (sample SAMEA3539302, study PRJEB22396) | soil metagenome | biome: tundra; feature: field; material: soil | place: USA | collected 2010-05 | depth 0.15 m | reverse complement strand
AGGTACAGGTGAAGGGTATCTCGGTGGTGGTGGGTTTTCCGTCGACCTCACCGGGCTTGAACCGAAAACGGCGGACGCTCTTGGCGGCGGCGGCGCCCAGTCCGTAGCCAGGATCCTTGAGCACCACGGCGCGCCGCACGTGTCCGGTGGCGTCGATCACGATCTTGAGGAGGACGCTGCCCTCGAAACCGGCATCGAGCGCCGCCCGAGGGTACTCACTCTTCGGTATCTCGACGTCGATCGCCTCGGGTTGCACGGTCAGCGCCGCCGCATGGGTCACAGGACCGATGTCGTCGCCGGCCGGCGCCGCCGCGCGCGGCGTCGGCTTTCCGGCCAGGCTGTTCCCCACCGGGGCGGAAAAGCCGCCCCCGACGCTGGTCGACGACAGCGAGATCCCGAGGCGCACCGGGCCGGGCGTGAGCGCGGGCGAGGGGGGCGTCTCGGGCGGCGGGGTTTCGGGCGGCGGCGTGTCGGGGGGTGGCGGCGGGGGATTCAGCGCCACCCGGCGCGCCGGCCGCATCTTGACCGGTTCGGTCTGCTTGGGCGGCTCGGGGGCCGGCGGCTTGGGCTCGACGGGCTTGGGCTTCACCTCGACGATCTCGACGTCGACCCGCTCCGTGCGGCGGGCGCGGACAGGCAGCGCCCAGGCCCAGCCGAAGATTGCCAGGTGGACCACGATCGACAGGACGTATCCGACCGCCGGCGGGAGCCCGCGGCGCGTGGACGGAGCTGGGCTCATTGCTCCTTTTCGATGTTGATGGCGAACTTCGCGATTCCTTCGCCCTTGATCAGATCGAGGACGTGCACCACGGCGCCGTGGAGCGAGTTCTTGTCGGCGCTGATGATCACGCGGGTGTCCTTGTCCTTGGCGGCGGCGTTGCGGGCCGCGTCGCGCAGGCCGGTCTCGTCGCTCTTCCGGCCGTCGAGGTAGATGTCGCCCTCCTTGGTGAGCATGACCGCCAGCGTGGTGCCGGTCGACTCGCCCGCGTTGGCGGCGCGCGGCAGATCGACCTGGATCGCCTGCCGCACGATGTACGTGGCCGTCACCATGAAGATGATCAGCAGCACCAGCGTGATGTCGACCAGTGGGGTGACGTTTATGCCGCTGATCATGCCGCCGTCATCGCCGTCGTCGCCGTCCGATGTGGAGGCCATCAGGCCGCCTCAGGCTTGACGTCGTGTCCGCGCAAGCGGGCCTCCAGCAGATCCCCCAGGACCATGGCGCGCTGGGAAGCACGGCGCAGCGCGCGCTGAAAAACGTTGTAGGCCACGACCGCGGGCAGCGCGACCAGCAGACCGACCGCCGTCGCGATGAGCGCCTCCGAGATCCCGGCCATGACCGAGCTGGCGCCCGCCGCGCTCGGGTTCCGCGCCAGATCGCTGAAGGCGCGGATGATCCCGAGGACAGTACCGAACAGGCCGATGAAGGGCGCGTTGTTCCCCAGCGTCGCCAGGAAGGCCAGGCGCGACTCGTACTCCAGCCGCGATCGCTTGATGTTGGCATCGACGACCTTGGCGACGCTGTCGGGGCCGCTATCGGCCTGGTCGAGCGCGGCCCGTAGCACCTCGGCCTCGATCCCGATCCGGTCCCCCAGCGCCTCGCGCGCCTTCTTGAAATCACCCCCGAGCAACCAGGCGGACAACGCGTCGCGGCCGGGCAGCCGGCGCCCCAGGAAGAAGAAGGTTCGCTCGATCATGATCCCCACCGAAATCACGGACAGACCGACCAGCAGCCAGAGGACCCAGGCCGCCCCCAGGTTCACGATCGCGAGAAGCTTCTGAATGATCATTCGTCTCGTTCCTTTCCCGTCAGGTCATTGGAAGTCTTGCGCGACCCAGTTCTCGCCGTCGCGCCCGTCGCGGATCACGCCGTAGAGCGTGAAGGGTCCCGCCGGGCGGGTAAACGTCTCGAAGGTCCGACTGGTCAGGTCGGGCGTTCCGGTCGGATTCGAGTTGGAGATGCTTCCTTGCGACCCGGCGGTCTCGTACCAGGTGATGTTGGGCTGCTCCATCTCCGTCCCGTCGGCACCATCCAGGCCGCAGTAGTAGTAGGTCTGAACCTCGTTGGGGTTGGTGGCGGTATCGGGGAGCTGGGCGCAGATGGTCTGGGGTCCACTCGGGAAGGGCGCGGGCGGGCACCAGCCATCCGGTGAGCACGCCGCGCCGCCATCGCACGGGGGGAGGTTGCCTCCGCAGGCGCGCACCAGCGTCTGCCCGGGCGCACAGGCGCTGCGGTCGTTGGGAATGTCCAACTCCGTGATGCTCGGGTTGGCGTTGCGGATGTAATATTGCAGGGCCGGATCGGAGGCGCCGGGGCCGGTCTGGCTCCAGGGCGAAAGGCGTAGGTTCTTGAGCGCCGTGACCACCTCCCCGTCGCCTCCCTGGGCGATGATGAGGAGCGGCGCCTCGATGTAGAGCGCGCACTCGGCGTTCACGTTCTGATCGGCCCGGGCCACCAGCGCATCGAGGAGCGGTTGAGCTTCCTGAGGCACGGTGTACTGGATGGTCTCGCCGACCCCCAGCTGGATCACGCCGCTGTTGGGGTCGCTCGCCATGGTGATGAGCTGGGTGGGCGTGCGGAGCACCGTCTCGTCGGAGCAGGGGGTGAGCGTGTTGTTCAAGGACGGCAGGCAGGTCACCCAGGTCACCGTCACGTTGGGGACGCCGGTGGGGTTGGCCACCAGCGCGACGAGCGTGATCATATCGCCCACCTGGGCATCGGCCCAATCGATGCCGTCGCCGTTGTCGATGTGCGCGGCGGCGCCCAGAATGCGCAGGCTGTTCACGATCTGATCGTTCCGGTCGAACCCCGACTCGCAGGCCGACGCGCAGGCGCACACGATCGCGACCGCGATCCATCCGGACGCCGAGATCGAACGCTTCAAAATTCGGCCCTCAGCCCCAAGGTTGGAAAGATCGGGAGCCCCGTCAAGGTGGAGTAGCCCTGACAATTGAAGTTCGGGAACAGCGCCTCCGGATTGGCGCGGTTGGTGGCGTTCTGGACGTCCAGGTAGCCGGTGAAGCTCCACCGGTCGTAGACGAAGCGGCGGTCGATCCGCGCGTCGGCCTGGAAGAAGGCCGGCGCCCGCGCCGTGTCCGGGTTCCCCGGAATGCAGGTGTAGCTGCCGTTGTTGGCGTTGAAGATGCCGTTGACGAACGGGGTGTAGGGATCACCGCTCGTGTACCGGAGGCGCGTCCCGAAGGTCCAGTTGTGCTCGGTCTGGTAGGAAGCGATCAGCGTCAAGATGTGCGTCTGGTCGAAGTCGTAGAGGTGGTAGCCGGACGTGTCCACCGACGGGTCGTCGAGCCGCGTGCTGCGTGAGAGCGTGTAGGCCAGCCAGCCGTAAAAGCCGCGCATGATCTGCCGGCGGAGCAGCAGCTCGACGCCGTACGAGCGCCCCTTGCCGAGGTTGGAAAGGTTCAGAGCGTCGCCGTTCAAGGTCGCGTTCGTGTCGGTCACCAGCTGGTACATGTATTTGTCGTACAGCGTGAGCTCTAGGTCCGTCTGGAAGGGTAGCTTCTGATCGACCCCCACGCTGTACTGGAACGACCGTTGATAAGTGAGGCCCGGATTGCCGAACCGCACCGTGAGGTCCTGCGGCTGCGGCGGCTCGGAATACAGGCCGACGCCGGCCTTGAGGACCGTCTTCGGCCCCGCCGTGAAGTACACCGACAGGCGCGGATCGAACCACCAGGAGGTGCCGCTTTCGATGCGCGAGTTGCTGTCGAAGCGCAAACCCGGCTGCACCCGCCACCGCGAGCCGAGCGCGACGGTGGCCGAGGCGAAAAACCCGGGTTGGGCCCAGCCGCCGCTGGCGTTGGCATTGACCGGCGGGTTGGCGCCGAGGCCGCCGTTGCCGAAGGCGGCGCCCGGCTGGCCGAAGTTCGGAAGGGTGACGTCGTACGAGAAGTACCTCAGCGACGAATCGGTCCCCAGCTCCAGCGTCAGGCGATCCGAGGGGCGATAGCTGAGGGTATCGCGCAGGTTCGCGCTCCAGGTGGTGGCGTCGATCTTGATCGCGTTGACCGCTTCGGTGCCTGTATCGTCGTACCCGAACGACAGCACGGCGTCGTTGCGCCAGCTGTGGGCGAACCCGCGCTGCCAGCGGGCGGCCAGCCGGTGAAACTGAATCTCGCTGTCGAACGAGAGCACCCGCGCCGTGTTCTGGTCGAGGATGTCGAGCGCGTCGCTCGATCCGAAGGCGAAGATCGATCCTTGTCCGCCCCACAGCGAATGGACGTACTTGACCTGATAGTCGTAAAAGATGGGTGCCACGGTGAGGCCGGTCGGCACCACCGCCTTGAGCACCTGGTCGACCCAGCTGCGGCGCACCGACGCGAAGAAGCTGCCGTCGCCCACCGGCCCTTCGACCATCGCCGCGCCGTCGTAGAGATCGACGTGTCCGGCGCCGTGCCACTCGTGCTTGGGATCGCGGGTATGGATCTCGACGGCGCCGCCCATGGCGTTGCCGTAGTAGGCGGAGAAATTGCCGGGAAAGAAATCGAGCCCTGAAATCACGTCGGAGTTGACCACCGCAGTCAGCGCCAGAAAATGGAAGAGGAGCGGGATCTGGACCCCGTCCATGTAGACAACGGTGTCCTGCGGCGACGAGCCGCGCACGATGAGCAGCCCGAGGCCGAACGGCGCCCGCGCGACCCCGGGGAAGTCCTGAATCACCTTGAGCACGTCCCCCTGCGTGCCGGGGACGGTGGTGAGCTCGTCGACCGAGACCTCGTGGACGGCCAGCTCTTTCCGCTCGCGCTGGCCGCGGACGACCGCCTCGAAGGCCCCGTAGCGCCGCCGGTTCATCCGGTACTCGACCTCTTTGACCTTGCCCTGTTCGATCACCTCATCGACCAACAGATCGTGGTGGGCGGGAGAGACCACGCGGATCCGGACCGGTCCCACCGGCAGGCCGCGGAGGTTGAAGCGGCCGTCGGTGTCGGTCTCGGCGGTCACGCCCTCCGCATCGATGCTGGCGGCGACCACGGGCGAGCGCGTCCCGCGCTCGATGATCCGCCCTTCGAGCGCGAGCGGCTTGTCCTTGGGCACCGGCGGCGGGGGCGCGCGCTTGAGCACGAACTCATAGCGGTAGCTGATCTCGACGGCGGCCGGCTTGCCGGCAATCTCGGCGGGCGAAAACCCGAATTGTTTGACCGCCGCAACGGCCGCCGGCGCGAAGCCCGGGTGCGGTCCGGGATCGAGGACCTTCACCTCGCCGACCTTGCCCGTCACGTCGATGACAATGGACAGCATCACGGAGCCGACGATTCCGGCCGCCTCCGCGTCGGGCGGATAGACGGCGGGAACGAAGTGCTTGAGCGCCGGCAGCTTGACGGCGGGCTCGCCGGGTGCGGGCGCGGCGTCGGCGGGCGGGCCGGCGTCCGCCTGGGCGCCGGCGTCGATCACCTGAGCCTGGACCAGGGCCAGCACGACCATAGCGAACATTCCGGGCATTGGACTACCGCGGGCGGTCGAGCGATGCCAGGAGGAGGAACGAGCGGGATCGGTTCAGGACGGTTCTCCTTGCGCGCGTGGTCCGACCGCCCCAACAATAAGGGCGCCGATGACTTTCGCAACAAAAAGTTGCGTTTCGAGAACGCTGTGACGAAGGTCCCCTCCCCGGGCGGCAAGCCATCCCCCCGGGCGCGGCCATCCGGTCGAGCCTTGAAAACGACGGCCATCTTTCGCGCCACCATCGAGGAACTGGTGCGCTTCGATTACGGCGGCCTGACCTTCGAGCGGATCGCGGCACGCGCGCGGGTCAACAAGACCACGCTTTACCGCCGCTGGCCGAAGAAGGCGGAGCTGGTCCGCGCCTCGCTCGTCGCGCTCACCCGCTCGGCCAGCCCCGGTCCGAGCACCGGCTCGTTGCGCGGCGATCTCCTCAGGATCAGCCGCCAGATCGTCAATTTCGCCGCTTCGCTCGACGGCCAGAGCCTGCTCCGGCTGCGTCTTCTGAAGCACCCCGAGCCGGAGCTGGCGGCGATCGCCAAGGCGCTGCATGCCAAGCAACAGGGCGCGCGCGAGCGGCTGGTGGCCGCCGCGATCGATCGGGGCGAGCTGCGCCCCGATGCCGATCCCCGGATGTTGGTCGACATGCTGGGCGGGGCGCTGCAGATCCGCCTGTTCTTCCGCAATGAACGGGTCGACGATCTGCTCATCGCCCGGATGGTGGACGCGCTCCTGGATGGGGTTCGAATCCGACCGGCGGTCCCCCGGGCGCGCTAGCGGAATTCCGGAGTTCGGGCCCGGCGAAAACGAGTTGGGGTTTTGCCGGCGCCTGTGTACGATGGCCCCCACGTTTTCCAGCAGGTGGTCGGGCGAGCCCGCAGCGCCATTCCCCCCAGATTTTCGCCCTCGTCACCGGCGCGGCTCGAGTTTGGAGCCCGCACCAGTCGGGTCTATGCTATCGGTCTTCTTATCCCCCCCATTAGGAGTTTGAACATGCTTGCACGCCCTGTCTTTCTGCCGGCGGCTCTCGTCGCGATTCTCGGTGCCGCGCTCTTCGTCGGCGGCTGCGCCAAGCCGGGCGGGGGCGGTGGGACAGGCGGGACCTCCGGGACGGGCGGGACCACGGGAATCACCTGCTCGACGCCCCAGACGAAGTGCAGCCAGGGTTGCACCAACGTCCAGACCGACTCGCAGAACTGCGGCGTCTGCGGCACCGTCTGCAAGACGGGTCAGACCTGTCAGTCGGGCGCGTGCGCGTGCAATACGGGGCTGCTCAACTGCAGCGGGAGCTGCGTTTCCTCGGACAGCACCCACTGCGGCAACTGCACGACGACGTGCACCGGGACCACCGCGGTCTGCAGCAACAACGCCTGCTCCTCGAGCTGCGCGAGCGGAACGACCGCCTGTTCGAACGGGGCCTGCGCCAACACGATGACGGACAATGCCAACTGTGGCGCTTGCGGGACCGCCTGTTCGGGCGGGTCGTCATGTGTCGGGGGGACCTGCACCTGCACCGTCTCCGGACAGCAGCTCTGCGGCGGAACCTGCATCGACACCACCACCAACACCAGCAACTGTGGCTCCTGTGGCCACGCCTGCACCTCGGGCCAGAGCTGCGGCAACGGGACCTGCACCGGTGGCGGAACGGCCGGGACCAGCGGAACCGCCGGGACCAGCGGGGCGGCCGGGACCAGCGGCGCCGCGGGAACCAGCGGGACGGCCGGGACCAGCGGCGGCTCAGCCGGCAAGGGCGGTACCACCGGCACGGGTGGCAGCGGCGGCGCGAAGGTGGTCGACGCCGGCGCCGACGTCTACCCCTGCACCAACACCGACATGAGCTTGCTCCCGATCGACGAGAGTGGCTTCGTTCAAGAGCGGTGCAACACCTATGGCATCCAGGGTGCCTGGTATTGCTATTCGGACACCACCCCCCCCGGTGGGAGCACCTCGAACAACGGCTCGAGCAATTGCGTGGACCACGTCGTCCCCTACGTCACCGCCTCGAACGGCATGTGCATCAGCGGCAAAACCTCGACCAACTCCGGCGCTTACGGCGCCGCGATCGGCCTCGAGCTGAACACGCCGGGAGCCGTGGGCGGCGTGGACCAGACGAAGCAGGCCTACAACGCCAGCTCCCACACCGTCTACGGCTTCGAGATCACCATCACCAGCTACAACGGCGCCACCGACAACTACGCCCTTCGTCTCACCTGGACGACGGGCGCCGCGACGACGGTCACGCAGCCGTTCGTCGACCTTCCGGGGCCGGGGACCTACGACGTCTACTTCGCCGACGCGGTGGTGCCTGGAAGCTTCGCCGACACGAGCGCCGGGATGCGCGTCAACCCGGCTTCGATCTACGACCTGCAGCTGGCGATCCCGCAGGAGGGTACGACGGCGGTGACGTACGGCTACTGCATCACCAAGCTCAAACCGATCACGACCCCGCAGACGCTCCCCACCAGCTGCGGCACGCTGGCCAACTACGGCGGGCCGGCTTGCGGCATGCAGGACCTGATGGGCGAGGTCGGTGACTACGGCGTGCAGAACAACGTCAGTGGCGGCGGCCAGCAGTGCATTCAGGCCAAGAACGGTGGCAGCTGCGTCGGGTTCTCGCTGACCTACCCCACCAACACCCTGACGGCGTCGTCCTTCCCGGCCGCCTATCCGGCGATCGTCTACGGATGGCAGGCGGGCTCGTTCTACGGCGCCTACAAGACCGCCAAGCAGCTCAGCGCGGTGAGTTCGGCCGTGACCTCCTGGACGTTCAGCCCGCCGTCGTCGGCCGGCCAGTGGGACGCGTCCTACGACATCTGGATGGCGCCGACGGCGGCGCCCAAGACGGCGCAGGGCGGCCTCGAGCTCATGGTGTGGCTGGGTTATGGCGGCGGCGTCAACCCGGCGGGTAGCATGGCCAAGTCCGCTCAGACGATCGGCAACGTCGCCGGAGCCTGGGACATCTACAAGGGGACCATCAGCGTCAGCGGATCGTCGTGGCAGTACATCGCCTATCGGCGAACGACGCAGATAAGCTCGATCAGCAACGTCGATCTGAAGCAGTTCTTCACCGACGCGGTCGGCGAGGGCGTGGGCATCTCCAATTCGACCTACCTGCTCGGCATCCAGGCTGGCTTCGAGGTCACCGGGGCCAACTCGGGGTCGACCAGCTCGTACACCGTCAGCGTTCCGTAAGGCGGCTCGAGAAGTCGTCGCGATCGGTCTCACCCTCTCCCTTGCGGGAGAGGGTCCAATCGGCGCTCAGGATCCGGAGGCGGGCACGCTGCCGGTTGCCGCGCTGCCGGTGGTCGCCGCGTTGCCCGCGCTACCGCCGGAGCCAGCGCTCGCGCCGGAACCGGCGGCGCCGCCCGCCGCCGTATCGGCTTCGTCGCCGGCATCGTGGACCGGCGCCCGGAAGTCTGCGCCGAGGTCGCTATCGAAGTTCTGGTCGGTGTAGGTCGCCGGATCGCAGCCACCCACCAGCAACGCCGTGAGCGCCGACACGAACCAGGCCGCCCGCCGCATCGGTTGCGTCATGTACGCAATCGACCCGCGGCTCCGCAGCTTAGTTAGGGAGAAGTCGGGGGAGAATCTGGTTCGGGCATCTCGCGGGGCGCGGGAAGAATCTGACCGGATCACACGTTCTAGGAAGGCAAGACCATGCGCATCTCGTTCTCCAACACCACCGCCGCGCGCGCCGCCGCCAGCATCCTCACGCAATATGGATTCGTCGCCGAGCAGATCGGCGCCGTCGTGACCACCGATTGCCCGACGTTGCTGGCGGCACCGGCCATCGAACGCAGCATCGGTCTCGAGCTGGTCGATCGAATCGACCTCACACTCTAGGGCCGCGATTCAGGGTTTGGCGGCCAGGACGTCGGTTCGTTCGATGTTCGGTGGCTCGGCCAGGAGCTCGGAGGCTTTGGCCATCAAGGCGGCGGCGATCCGGCCCTTGAGGTGAGCCTCTCGGCCGCTCTCGGCGGCGAAGGTGTCGAAGATCCCGAAGGTCGACGCGTCGAACTGGACCGCATACCAGGTGGCTGTTTCGGGCTCCTCTCGAGCCAGCGGCAGCGCGCTCTTGAGGAGCTGTGCGACCTCGGCTTCTTTGCCCGGTTTGGCGTGGAGGCGAACGAAGAGACCAACTTTGACCATGGCGAATGACCTTTCTGCCTGCGACATCGGCCGGCGGTGGACGGAACCGCCGAAAGGATAGGGTCTGGCCGGTGCCTGGGCCAGGGCCGGGCGCCGATTTCTTGGTCGGCGATTTCTGGTCAGCGCTCTTGGTCGGCGATCTGGGTCAGGCCGGCCAAGTCAGCTCGTAGTGAAGGAACAGCTCGTCGCCGAGCTGCTCGACGGAGGCGAGGCGGCCATCGGGGATCTGGTCGGGTTCAAAACCGGCACCATCGACCATCGTCGGTGCGCGCGCCCCGCCCAGGATGCGCGGTGCGATGGTGAGGTAGATCTCGTCGACCGCGCGCGCGGCGAACAGCTGTGCGCAGAGATCGCCGCCCCCTTCGCAGAGCAGGATCCCGACGCCGCGACCGGCGACCCACGCCAGCAGATCGCCCATGGCCACCGTGGTCGCGCCGAGCTCGACCAGCTCGGCGCGACCGGCGAGACGCGCGCGCGCCTCCGGGGGCATCCGCGCGGTGTGAACCACGATCGCGGGTCCCCCCCGCGCCGGATCGAAGATCTTCATCTCGGGCGCGATCCCGGCGCCTACGCTGGTCACCACGATCCGGAGGGGCTCGCGCTGGCCGCCGCCGCGCCGCGCGGCGCGCTCGTCGGCGGGGATGGCCAGATCGGGATCGTCCGCGCGCAGGTTCGCGGCGCCGATCAGGATCGCGTCGGCTCGCCCCCGCAGCGCGACCATGCGCCGGAAATCCTCCCGGTGCCGCGACATCATGAAGCGACCAGCGCGGTGTCCGGGCGCGGGGTTGATCTTGCCGTCCAGCGAGGAGGCGAAGTTGACGAGGACGCGCGGCCGGGCGGCTGGTTCGGTCACCCCGCGAGTTTAATCATTCGCGGGCGCCCTCGTGTCGGCGGATTCGCGAATGACGCTCCGGATGGCCCGGACGTCGAAGGGGCGACCGAGGACGAAGGCGTCCAGACGGCGCGCCCGGGCGGCGATTCCGGCGTTGCCGGTGATCAGGATGAAGGGCGTGGTGCGGTCCCGGGCGCGGAGCCCTTCGAGGACCGTCAGGCCGGGAACGCCGGGCAGCGATTGCTCGCACATCACCAGGTCGAAATCCTGGCGGCCCGGTTCGATCAAGGTCCAGGCGAGCGCCTCCAGGAGCTCGCCTCCATCCCGGGCCTCGACGACCTGGTGGCCGTCGCGACGCAGGACCAGCGCGAGCAGCCTGCGCATCTCGCCGTCGTCTTCGGCGAGCAGAATCCGCAGCGACGTCTCTTGCTCGATGAGACGAAGCTCACTGACGACCGAATGGTGGGACTGTGTTGCATGGTTCATGGCAAGACCTCCTTCTAGGTCGACTCGTGAAGTTGCATCGCGGATGCCACCGTCGATCGAATCGTTCTCGGCCGGAGAAACGGGCGTCCAGGGGGAATCCGGCCCCGGTGTTTGTCGCCTTGGCGAACGGCTGCCGGACGCGTTGCCTGCCTGACACCGCGTGCCCGGTCGCTCGCGCTCGCGATTCGAGATTCTCCGGTGACACTTTGGCCCGGGGCCGGTGTTTCGGGGGTATGAGGGAGGGCGAAAGCGCTTGGCACTCGACGTCGAAGGGCACTACTTGCGGTACGGGCCGATGGTGCTGAGGCGCTGTCGCACCCTGCTGCGCAACGACGCCAAGGCGGAGGACGCGCGACCTGCACGGTATGCAGGCGGCGGCGGGCGCCAACATCGTCCGGGGCGACGGACGGGGTGCACAGTTCTCGAGCGGGGCGAACCTGGTGACCGGAAGGATGCACGGCCTCCAGGCGGCGGGCGTGAATGCGGTCGGCAGCGAGATGCGGGGACTCCAGGCCGCGGGGGGCGTGAACCTGGCACGGACCGGGCGGGGCGCGCAGCTCGCGGGCGGCGTCAACGTCGCCGAGAGCTTCACCGGGGCGCAGATCGCCCCCATCAACATCGCCGGGCGGTCGGATGGCCTGCAGCTCGGCGTGGTGAACTACGACGAGGACGCGCGGTCGTTCCGGCTGGGCGTCGTCAATATCGGGCGCCGCACCCAGGGGTTCGCGCTCGGCGTGGTCAACATCGCCAGCCGCGACGACGGCGAATCGTTCGCGCTGCTGAATCTGATCGGCAACGGGATTCACGACGTATCGCTGTTCTCGACCGACCTCTTGCTCTCCAACCTCGGTCTCAAGCTGGGTGGCCGGCACCTCTACACGCTCATCGCGCTCGGCTATCAGCCCGGCGACGATCTGGCTCCAGGACCCGAGCATTTCGTGCGCGGCGACCGGCGATGGGCGATGGGACTCGGCGTCGGCTGGCGCTTTCCACTTGAGCTGGGGCGCCTCACGTACGTCGAGCTCGAGGCGAGCAATTTCGAGCTGCGATCCACCTTGGACAACTGGGACACGGCGCCGGAGATCGCCTCGCTGCGGGTCCAGGCCGGCATCCGGTTGATGCAACGGATGACCCTTCTGGTCGGGGCCGGTGCCAACGTCGCCTGGGGCATAAATGGTCGCGACGCGGACCTCGGCCTGGGACTTCCCGAGAGCGTCTCCCGTAGTGGTGGAACGACCGTGCGGGTGTACCCGGGCTTCCTGGTCGGCCTCCAGATCTGAGGCGCCGACGCGTTACCAGCGATAGGAGATGCTGACGAAGGGGATCCCCAGCAGCAGGCCGTCGTCGCCGGTGTCTCCGACCGGTTTGACGAAGGCGATGTCGCCGGCGAGGCTGCCGGTGAAGAACCGGACCCCGTAGGTGAGCAGGAAGCCAGGGATGTTCTCGGTCGAGGACGAGCCGGCCTGGGCCGCGGCGGAGGTGACCTCCACCAGCAGCTTGACGTGTTCGGACACCCGGTGAATCACCGAGCCGCCGTAGAGAAAGATGTGCGCGTCGCCGGTCCCTTGGTCCGACCATCCCAGCTGGTAGTTGAGGGTGGCCGTCAGCAACGACGAGCAGTCGTCACGCAGGCAGATGCTGGCGTAGGCGCCCGCGCCAAAGCTGAAGACGCTGCCCGAATTGCCGCTGCTCAAGTCGGTCGCATACAGGAGCGAGCCCTGCAGCGCGAGGTGCAACCGGTCGGCGGCCTGGAAGCGCCATTTGACGGCCGCGATCCCGACGAACGGAATGTCCTTGGTGATGGGCGAGAGGACCGTGAGGCTGACCTGCAGGTTGTCGGTCACCCCGTAGGTGAGCCCGTGAAGGAGCAGTTCGTAGTTGTTGTAGGTGAAGCTCCCGCGCGGCTGGGTCATCGCGGTCGGCTGAAGGAGGCCGCGATCGATGTTCGGATCGCTCGCCACGGCAGCTGCGGGCGGTTCCGCGGCGACCGGCGGGGCGATGGGCGTCGGCGGTGCGACCGGCGCCAGCGGTGCGACGGCCGCCGGAGGGGGTACCGGCGTGGGCGGTGCGACCGGCTCCGGCGGTGCGACCGAAACCGTTTGGGCGCGGGCTCCGCCCGCCGAGATCGCCGTCGACACGACGGCCAAGAGAAGCCACGGGATCGAGAAAGATGGGTTGGCACGAAAGATAGTCTTCATTTTTGAGTTCATGGTCCCCAGGTCTTGCAGCCCCCGTGCCAGCGGCCGAGATGTGAGCCGGCGCTCACCGGCTAGAGCAGCCCATGATCGACGAGCTTGTAGTACAGCGTGCGGCGGCTGATGTTGAGCAACCGCGCGGCCAGAGACTTGTTGTTCGCGGACCGCTCCAGCGCCGTCTTGATGGCTTCCCGCTCCGCATCTTGACGACTGGCGTGCAGCGTCCCGGACGGCGTTTTCCCGCCGCCCCCGCCGCGCGGCTCGTCGGGTGGCGCCGCGATCGGCGACTTGCGATCCAGCTCGCGCGCGACGTCGGCGGCAGTCAATCGATCGCCGTCCGACATCACCACCAGCCGCTCGACGAAATTCTGGAGCTGCCGGACGTTGCCCGGCCAGGGTTGATGCGTCAGCAACGCCAACGCTTGCGGCGAGATCTCCAGCGCCCCCCGGCCGTTGGCCGCGCCCGCCTCGCGGCAGAAGCGCACCGCCAGCGGTTCGACGTCCTCGGGCCGCTCGCGCAAGGGCGGGATCCAGATCGGCAACACGTTGAGGCGATAGAAGAGATCCTCGCGGAACGCCCCCTTCTTGATCAGCTCTTCGAGTGGCTGGTGGGTGGCCGCGATGAACCGGGCGGTCGATTTCAGGGTCTGCGTCCCCCCCAGCCGCTCGTACTCGCGTTCCTGCAGCAGCCGCAGCAGCTTGGCCTGGACGACCGGCTGGACATCGCCGATCTCGTCGAGGAACAGGGTTCCGCCTTCGGCCAGGTCGACCCGCCCCGGTTTTCGCGAGGCCGCCGCCGAGTGCGAGCCCTTCTCGTATCCGAACAGCTCGCTCTCGATGAGCGTGTCCGGGAAGGCCGCGCACTGCACACGCACGAAGGGACCGTCGCGCCGCGGACCGCTCTTGTGGATGGCCCGCGCGGCCACGTCCTTGCCGGTGCCGTTTTCGCCCCGGATGAGCACCGTCGCGATGCCGCCCGCGGCCCGGCGAATCATGTCCTGCACCTCGCGCATGTTGGGCGAGCTGCTCACCATCGCGTCGCCCTTGGCCTCGGGGGCGGGCGGGCGATCGTCGTGGCGGGCGGCCGCGATCTGCTTGCTGATCGTGAACAGGATCTCTTCCCGGTCGAAGGGCTTGAGCACGAAATCGGCCGCGCCCTTCTTCATCGCTTCGACGGCGACCTCCACGGTGCCGTGGGCGGTCATCAGGATGACCGGGATCTCCGGCCACCGGTCGACGATCTCCTCCAGCAGCTCCACCCCGTCCATCGCCGGCATCCGGAGATCGGTGACCACCACGTCGACCGGCTTTTCGCGCAGGATCTCGATGGCCCTTTTCGCGTCGAGGACGTGCTGGCAGGCGACGCCCCCCTGTCCGAGCAAAGCCGCCAGGACCCGGCCCACGGCGGGATCGTCGTCGACCACCAGTACGTTTGCGCTCGCGGCCGGCATGGTCATTCCAGGGGGAGGAACAGGCGCACCGTCGTCCCGGTGCCCTCTTTGCTGGTGAGCGACACCTCGCCGCCGTGCGCCTCGGCCACCCGCCGCACGAACGCCAGACCCAGTCCGCTGCCGTTGGGCTTGGTGGTGAAGAAGTCGTCCAGCGCCCGCTCGCGGATCCGGGCGCTCATTCCCATGCCCGCGTCCTCGACGGCCACCATCACGCCGGGCGTCTGGCGGGTATGGCTCCGGGTGGTCCGGACCTTCACCGCCGAGGTATCGGGCGAGGCCTCGAAGGCGTTCTGGAGCAGGTTCTCCAGCGCCCGGACGACCAGATCGCGATCGACGCGACACTCGGGCAGGTCGGCCGCCAGATCCGCCCCCACCGCGATCCTCTCGCGGTTGCCGAGCTTCTGCAGCATCACCAGGCTGCGGACCAGATCGTTGAGTTGCACGGGCGCCCGCATCGGCTGGATCTTGCCCAGCCTCTGGTACTTGTCGATGGCGCTCTCCAGCCTATCGATCTGGGCCACCAGGAGGTCGAGGAACTCCGTCCGATCGTCGATCGAGCGCCCCTGCAACCTCTCCTCGCGCAGAAACTGCGCGGCCCCTTTCAAGGCGGCCAGCGGGTTCTTGAGATCGTGCCCCATCTGCGCCGCCATCTTCCCCAGCGTCGCCAGCCGCACCGTTTGGTCGCGACGCGCAATAATCGCCCCGATGATGAGCCGCGCGGCGGAGAGGAGCGTCAGGGTCACGATCAGCGTTCCCAGCACCAGCAGCGCGGTGTTGGTCCCGGCCAGATGGAACACCGTCAGGTAGGCGATCCCGCCGACCGCCGCCAGAACCGTCGCCGACAGCACCGTCGAGGGGGACAGCGCCCGGTCGAACAGCCGGAACCGCAGCGCCGCCACCATCAGGATCGCCGTGAAAGAGATGATCCCCACGCTGCCCAGGCGCGGCACGGGGAATCCGAGATCGGCCCACAGCTCGGTCGACGCCAGCGGCGAGATGACGGTCACCGCCGCCAGCAAGAGCCAGGTGCGGTTTGCCTCCTCGACGTTCCCGACCCGTCGGAGGTGCCAGACCAGGAGTCCGACCGCCAGGCCGGAGAGGGGCAGCAGGCCGGCCAGCCAGGCCCAGCTCCATCCGTTCGAGAGCGCGAGCGCCCGCGCCCCGGGGGAGACCCAGCCGCAGGCCGCGATGGCCGCCAGCCCGCCGTAGTACAGATAGATCAGGAGGAGCGCCCACCCGAGCTGGCGGGATCGGCCGAGAAACCGCATCAAGAAGTGGAAGGCCAGCGCCGTGGCCAGCGGTGAGGCCACCATGTCGAGCAGATGCCACGCGACGAGGCCGGAGCGATGGAACGCCAGCTGCGCGAAGTTCCAGGTGAAGAAGTCGACGCTGACGAAGATGAGCGGCGTCGCCAGCGGGCCGCCCAGCGCACGCAGGGCCACCAGAGCCGCTACCGCGAGCTCCCCCACGCAGGCGATCAGGTTGATCCAGTCCTGGGTGCTCATCGCAAATGGAGAATACACGCCATGCCCGCGTACTTAGCAACCCTCGTGCCCAACCGGGCGGGTCTTATCGACTGGGCTTCTGCCCGGATCTGTGCAATTCCTTGCGCTTCGCGGGCATTCGTTGCACAGGGCGGGCGCCTTTTGGGCGGCCGGCGCGGGTCGCAATCGAAGAAACGGCTCGGAGCGCGTTCTAGTGTCGCTGGCATGGCCGTTGCGTACGGCTGGGCAGGTGGTCTGGTCAAACTAACAGGGGGAGAACAATCATGGTCGGGATGTCGAATCGGACGCTTTCGGGGGTGTTGGGTCTGCTCACAGTCGGATCACTCGCGGGCTGCGGAGGTGGCGGCCCACCGTCTTCCGAGACGCTGGCCTTTGCGCTGCCGGGTCACGGAGGCCCGGAGCACGGACGGCCGGGCGATCGCGGGTTCTCGCGCTTCGGCGAACGCAACGGATTCAGCTTCGGCGCCCACGGGATTCCCGGCGGTCACGGGTTTCGAGGACATGGCGGACCCGGTAAGGTCTGCAGTGGCAGCGGCGGCAGCAAGGGCGCCGGTGGTTCCGGCGGACAGACCGGGGGCCACGGTGGCAGCCGTGGCGCCGGTGGCAGCGGTGGAATGACCGGCGGCTCGGGCGGCGCCGGCGGCTCTGCGCCGATGGTCTGCAGCGGGACGCCACCCGCCAGCGCGCTCATTACCGACTTCTCCGATGCGGTGGTCGGGACGTCGGGCATCTCCTTCGGCACGCAACCGAGCATCGGGGGCGGGTCGTTCACCTACGCGGCGACGGGCCTGACGGCCCCGGTGCTCTCGCTGGCGCCGGCGCCGGCGGGCTCCACGGGTCAGGCGCTCCAGGTGGCGGCGAACCCGGGTCTGACGACCGATCCCGCCAATGACTTCTCCGGCTTCGGTCTGGGCTTCGACATGTGCGTCGACGCCTCGGCCTACACCGGAATTCAATTCACCATCACGGGCAGTCTCGGTAACTGTTCGCTGACCTTCGCGACTCAGTTCAGCGAGGACAACAGCGTCACCGACGATCCGAGCTTTGGCTCGTGCACGCTGGGTGGGAACTGCTTCCCGCCCTCGTCCAATCCGATCGGGACCGGCACCACCGTTGTCCACTTCGCCGACGTGTTCGGCGGTAGCCCCCTGACGGCGGTCGATGCGCACGCGCTCACCGGTGTGCAGTGGAACCTGAGCGGGCCGACCGACGGCGTCAGTGTCTGCTCGGCGAATTTCGCGGTGACCGACGTGACCTTCGTGAACGACGCGGGTGGCGGTGGCGGCATGAGCGGAGGCCACGGTGGAGCGGGCGGTGGCGCGCCGCCGCCGCAGGCGTGCATGGGCTCGGCGCCCACGACCGCGCTCATCACCGGGTCGACCGCCAGCCCGGTCGGCGGAACCTTCACCTTCGCGGCGCCCGGCCTGACGCCTCCCACGGTGGCCTCCACGATCGGATCGGACGGCTCACTGCAGTCCGTCCAGGTGTCCGCCACGCCGGGGACGTCGGTGGATCCGTTCAACGCCTTCTCGGGATTCGGGCTCTTCTTCTCGGCACCGGCCTGCCTGGACGCGTCGGCTTTCGACGCCGTGAAGTTCACGGTCACCGGAAATCTCGGCACCTGCTCGCTCAACGTGTTCGTGGTCTCCAGCGAGGACAACGCGGTCGCCAACGGGCCTTTCGGTGCCTGCACGGCGACCTCCTGCGTCTCGCCTTTCTCGATGCCGCTCGCCACCGGCCCGAACATCGTACGCTTCTCGGATCTGGCGGGAGGCACCCCGGACGCCGTGGTGGACGCGAAGGCGCTCAACGACGTGGGCTGGACGCTCGGCGTGCCGACCGACGGGGTGACCGCACCCTGCACGGCGAGCTTCACCATCAGCGACGTTTCGTTCGTCAACGAATAGTCGCCGACGAACAGCACCCATCCGCCGGACGGGGGCCTTACGGTTCCTGCCCTCGTCCGGCGCGGTGGATGGCGCGTGCGGCCGCCAATTGCGCCAGCGTCTTGCGGAGCTCGCTTCCCTCGAACGGCTTGGCCAGGATGCCGACGTGCCCCAGCCCGACCGCGTCGAGCAGAGGGCGCACCTTGGCCGGATCGGCGCCGGTCATGAGCAGCATGGGAACGTGGCGCAGGCGCGGGCTCCGCCACATCCAGGTGAGTAGATCGATTCCACTCCATCGTCCCGAAAGGTTGAAATCGGTGACCACCAGGGCCGGCTCGTGCAGAACGAGGAGCTGTTGGGCCTCTTCGGCCGAGGCGAGAGCCACGCAGACCCGGCCGTCGGTGGCCAGCAAGCGTTTTAGTCCGTAGCGGACCAGATCGTCGTCTTCGACCAGCAGCACGTCGGTGTGCAGAGCGCCAAGCGGCGCCCCCAGCATCGAATCGGGGAAGAGGGTCGTGCCCATGGCCCCCCCTCACTGCCGCGGGTGGTGGTGTTCTCGCGCTTCCTGGATGGCGGCCTTGCAGCCGTCGGAGAGCTCGGCCTGGTGGGCCGCGAGGCATTCGCGAATCTGACCGTGCCCCGGCTTGACGTCCTTGCAGAGACGTTCGACGTCGGTGCGACAGGCTTCGCGCAGCTTGCCGAAGCCACCGGTCCCTCCTTCCGAGGGCGGCGTCGGCGGGGCGCCCTGGGCGAGCGCAAGGGATGAAGCGGCGATGGCGGCACCGAATGCGGCGATACGTACGAGCTTGGCAATCATGTTTGTCGACCTCCGCACCGTCGACCCGCACCCGCGGTCGATTGTTAGATGGGCGTCGCGCGGGGCGTGCGCGGCGACACACGCCATCGCACGCCCGATGGCAGGCGCTCTACTCGAACCGCTGGTAGAGCGGGAAGTTGGCCCCGGCCGTCTGGTTGAAATCGAGCAGTCCCACAGTCACCCGCCCGATCCCATCGGCGGTGAGAAGGGGCTCGGAGATCGAATCGACCGAAACGAACGGCGTCAGCGGTTGGGCCCAGCCGGTCGCGGGCGTGAACCGATCGAACTGGGTGGTCTGGTTCCCGTTGCTGGTGTTGAAGACCACCCAGGCCGCCATGGCGTTGCCCGCCCCGTCGACCACCAGCGTATTTTCGAAGAGGGTCCCGCCTGCGGCGATGACCTGCGGCGCGCTCCACCCGGACGCGGGCGAGAACCGGCTGGCGGCCACCTGCGATCCGTTCGTGTCGGTCTGGATCCAGGTGGCGATCGCGTTTCCGCCGGCGTCCATGCCCAGGGCCGGCCCGGTGGCATCCCCCGTCGTGAAGCTATCGATGATCTGCGGCGTCCCCCATCCCGTGGCCGGGACGAAGCGGTTGACGACGATGTTGAAATGGGTCCCGTCGGACTGATTCCAGACCGCCAGCACGTTCCCCGAAGCGTCGGCCACGGCCCGCTGGCCACCCGCGGTCCCGCGGTCGTCGTCCTCGATGAGCTGGGGTGTGCCCCATCCGCTCCCCGGCACGAACCGGTCGGCCCACACGCTGGCCTGACCGAACTGGATCTGTCCGTCGCTCCAGACCGCGGTCACGTCGCCACTGGGATCGGCGGCCAGAGCGATCGGAATCCCCGCGATGACCAGGGTCTGAAGAACCTGCGGGGTGCTCCAGCCGGTGGCGGCGGTGAACTGGCTGGCCACGATCTCCGATACGCCCGAAAAGCTGAGCCAGGCGGCCGTCACATTTCCCGCCGGATCGACGGTCGCGGTGGGGAAGTCCCCGTTGGTGTCAAGCAGCTGCGGCACGCTCCATCCCAGGCTGGACGTGAAGTGGCTGGCCAGGACGTGCTCGCTCGAGGAGGTGGATGTTTGCAGAAACTCCTCCCAGATCGCGGTCGCGTTCCCGGCGTTGTCGACGACGATCGTGATGGCATCCGGGAAAGCCTGAGCTCCGCTCTCGATCACCTGGGGGCTCGTCCAGCCGGTACCTGGGATGAAACGCTCCGCGATCATGGAGACGAGCCCCGCGCTGTTGACCTCGGCCCACATCGCGAAGGTCTCGTTGCCCGGCCCACGCCCCGAGGCCGTCCCGAACGCGACGATCGTCGTGCCGGACAGAATCTGGCTGCTGTCCCAGGTGCCGTCCTGGGTCCGGAAGCTCCAGCTCGCGCCGCTGACCAGGGCATTGCCGGCCAGGTCGCGGACGCCCGGGTTGATGCGGGCCGAATAGGTCTGCGCCGGGCCGAGCGGGAGTGACGGCGTGAAGGCCGCGCTGTTGCCCAGCGCCGTGTAGTTGCCGGGCACGGCCAGGCTGCCGTCCGAGATCGCGAAGGTCGCCGGCGTGATCGACGCCAGGTTGACCGGCTCGGAGAAGTTGCCGATGACCGCGGTGGTCTTGGCGACGTTGGTGGCGCCGTTGGGGGGCGTGAACGACGTCAGCGTCGGCGGCGTCGTGTCGGTGGTCGTGGTGGTCGGCGTGGGGAAATTGATCTGGACCGTCGCGGTTCCGTTGGGCGTCATCGTGAGCGCCACCGTCGACGGGACGCCAGCCACCAGGGTCGCGCTGACGGTGTTGCTGATCCAGGAGGCGATGCTGGTCATGGTGACGGCGGTGCAGGCCGAGTTGAATCCCTCGGCGTGCACGGTGACCGCGCCGGTCGGCAACCCCATGAGGCTGAACTGCGTGGTCGACCCCGGCGTGACGGAGAGGAACTGCACCGAGGTGACGTTGCCGGTGATCGTGACCCGCAAGCAGGACAGATTCGACGGCGCCGAGACCACCGCGATCTGGATCGCGCCCAGGCTGTTGCCCGCGCTGGAGTTGCCGCCGACGTCATCGCCGGCGCCACCCGTTTCGGAGGCGCACCCGAGCAACGGAACCATCGCAACGACCACCAACCAGGACCTCAGATTTCCGAGCCGCATCGCAGCCTCCTTTGTCAGACCTGAACCCACGCCGCACGCGCGAAGCGCGCGCCCGGCGGGATGATATGCAAGGTCTGCGTCGCAGCTGTGAGCCTTTTTCGGCCCGGATCCCCGGCGGAAAAACGTCCGACCTCGGACCCGTAAGCGGCCGCACCAAAAGCCATCGGACCTGGTCGTCGATCGGCGCAGGCCGAGACCCTTGACCGCGATAATATGTGCTGATATACATATACACATACATGCATATCGACACCTTCCAGACCCTGGCCGATCCTACCCGCCGGCTCATCGTCGAGGCTCTGCGGGGCGGCGAGCGGCCGGTGAACGACCTGGTCGACGCGGTCGACATCCACCAGTCGGGCGTCTCGCGGCACCTTCGAATCCTTCAAGAGGCGGGCTTCGTCCAGGTCCGCCCGGAAGGGCCGCAGCGTTTCTACTCGCTCAAGCCCGAGCCGTTCCGGGAGATCGACGCCTGGATCGCCAGGTATCGAAGCCTCTGGGAGGCGCGGCTCGATCGGTTCGCGGTCGCGCTGGTTCGAAAACAAAAGGCGCGCGGCGCCGGACGCAAGGAGACGACCCGATGACCAGCCAGACCACCCCGAAAAAGACCATCACGCTCGAACGGACGTTCGAGGCTGCTCTCGAAGATGTCTGGACGCTCTGGACCACGAAGGAAGGCCTCGAGTCGTGGTGGGGGCCCGAGGGATTCACCACGGCGGTCCGCAAGATCGACGTCCGGGTGGGCGGCGAGATGCTCTACGCCATGACGGCGACCGCGCCCCAGCAGATCGCCTTCATGGAGAAGGCGGGGCTCACGCTCACGACCGAGCAGCGGGTCACCTACGACACGGTCGTCCCGCAGCGGCGCCTCGCCTACACCAACCGGGCCGACTTCATCCCGGGCGTCGCGCCCTATGACGTCGCGACGCTTGTCGACCTGCATCCGAATGCGCAGAGTGTGCGGATGGTCGTGACCATCGATGCCATGCACGACGAGCCCTGGACCAAGATGGCGGTCCTGGGCTGGGAGAGTCAGCTCGGCCGGCTCGTCAAGCTGCTCGCCGAACGTCCACGCCCCACCGGCCGCTGAGGAGAACCGACATGCAAAAGATCTCGACGTTTCTGTGGTTCGACGACCAGGCCGAGGAGGCCGCGAAGTTCTACGTCTCCGTCTTCAAGAAGGACTCGAAGATTCTCAGGATCGCCCGCTACGGTGACGCCGGACCGGGGCCGAAGGGATCGGTCATGACCGTGGCCTTCCGGCTGGCGGGCGTGGAGCTCACGGCGCTCAACGGCGGGCCGCAGTTCAAGTTCTCGCCGGCCATCTCCCTGGTCGTGAATTGCACCACCCAGAAGGAGATCGACACCTTCTGGAAAAAGCTCTCCGGCGGCGAGTGGGCGGGGCAGTGTGGCTGGCTGGTGGACAAGTACGGCCTCTCTTGGCAGATCGTGCCCACCTTCATCGCCGAGGTCATGGGCTCGAAGGACGTCGAGAGATCGAACCGAGTCATGGCGGCGCTGATGCCGATGAAGAAGCTCGACCTCGCCAAGCTGAAGGCCGCGGCCGCCGGCGGCGCACGGAAACGGAAAGGATGAGCGGACCCCGGACGGGTGGGCTCAACGTCGCGGTTGGCCACGTCGCCGCCGCCGGCGTCCAGAGGCGAGGGCCACCATCAAGACGGCGCAAATGACGAGCGGCGCGGACGGACGGCCTGGGCCGGTCTCACAGCCGCAGCCGCCCCCTTTCGAAGAGCCACCGCCCGCATCCCCGGGGGGCGCTCCGTCGGGGCACTGACAGGTGCCGTAGCCGGCGCCGGTCGAGAGGCAAGCCTGAGCGCCGGCACCACCGCCCACACACGCGCACGAGACTTGCTGTCCGGGCACGCAAGCGCCTCCGGTCGAGCCAGGCCTATCGGCGCGCGATCCGTCCGTAGATCCATCCGACCCGGCGTCGACCGTGGGTGCGGCGACGCATTGGCCGAAGCTGGCGTGGGTCGGAACCGTGTCGCAATGGGGCGTCGCCCCGGTGCAGCCGGTGCCGTCGTCGCTGGACGTGCAGCCGCGACAGGCGGAGGAGCCGGGCTGCTGGCCGACGCAGGGCGGTGGGATCGAAGCCGCGCCCACGACGCAAGCGGCCTGCCGGTTGGACCATCCCTCTGCGACCGTGTAGCCCGCCGCGGTCATGGATGCCCCATTGCAGACGTATCCCACTCCGCCGCAGGTGCTAGAAGCCCAGCCGGGCATCCCCCCGGCAACAGTGATGTCGGGTCCGGTGATCGCGTTGAGGAGCTCGAGCGAGTGCTCCGTGCCGGCGTTGGCGGTGAGGCTGCCCGTGCCACAACCGGTGCTGCACGCTCCGACGGAAAGATCGGGGAAGACCGCATAGGGAACCTGCCGTCCCCCCAGGGCAATCGAGCTGTAGTAGGAGCAGAACTGCATGCACGAGGCGTTCCCGGTGGTGATCGTGATGGCGTAGCCGGGGGGGAAGTCGATCGTATACAGCGTGTTGACGTTGCCGGCGCCGTCGAGGGTCGGCGCGGGCAGCGCGCCGGCCTGAATCTGTGCGAGCAGCTCGGTGCTGACCTGAGAATCGGTCAGCGAGGTGTTCGTCGCCGTGGGCGTGATCGTGTAAGCCCCCTTGAAATGACCACGACCGATGAACTGGGCGGGCAGGTCGTACTCGGATAGCCAATCCAGATAAGAGCTGTTGGTGACGGCGGTGAAGAACGGCGGCAGGTAGTCCTTCACCGCCTGCACGACGCCGGCTGTCCAGTAGACCTCGACCACTTCGACATTCGTGATCATGGGACCGCCCATGTAGACGACATTGCCGCAGGAGGCTGCATCCGCTCGCGCAGGGCCGAGCGTCACCCCAATCGATACTGTGGCCAGAAGCCACCCCCGCCTTCCGGTGCGCATAGGCGCATGTTAGCCCTAGCCCGGACAGCCGAACAGGGCCGAGGGTGAGCAGAGCAAGAAATTGCCATGACAAGATTCCGGTGCTCGGGACAATCCCCTCCAAGCGTAGTGTCACTATTCGCGCGCATGGAGTGTATTCCGATGAGAACAAGAGACTTTTGGAGCGGGATCTCGCTGGTCGCGATCTTAGGTATTTGCGGCTGGGGCTGCAAAGCCAACTCGAGCAGCTCGGATGGAGGGATGACCGCAGGCTGCTCGACGGGTGGCACCACGGGCTCTGGCAACCGGACGTGTTCGGGGGTCGCAACGACCACGAGCGGCCCGACCGGGGGACCTTGCGACATCTATGCAGATGACGGTGGCCCATGTGTGGCGGCCCACAGCACGGTTCGGGCTCTCTACGCCGCGTATGGCGGGCCGCTTTACCAGGTCAAGAAAACGGACGGCACAACCATGGACATCGGGGTCCTTGCCCCGGGTGGCCTCGCTAACTCGGCTGACCAGGACACGTTCTGCGGCGTCGATGCCTGCACCATCTCGATTATTTATGACCAGTCCGGCATGGGTAACAATCTCACCAGTGCGCCCGCCGGCATGGCCAAGACGACACCCGACAACGAAGCAAACGCGAAGGCTGTCACGGCCACCTTCGGCGGCCAGCAGGTCTACGGCGTGCACATCGTGCCCGGGGTCGGCTACCGGAACAACGGCGCCTGTGGCACCGCCACCGGCGACAACCCGGAGACGGAGTACATGGTCGTCTCTGGCGACTTCTCCAACAGCGGGTGCTGCTTCGACTACGGGAACATGGAGACCACCAGCCGGGACGATTCCGAGGGCACGATGGAAGCGGTCTACTTTGGAAAGTGCACCGTTTGGAACAAGGGCGCCGGCAGCGGCCCGTGGGTGATGGGCGACCTTGAAAACGGTCTGTGGGCCGGAGACTCGAGCCCCTACGCCGGGAACCCAACGCTCACCTACGACCAGACGACCAATGCTTTCAAGTACGTCACGGGCATGGTGAAGGGTGACGCCGCCTGCAAGAACAACTGGGCCATCAAAGAAGGCGATGCGGCGTCCGGTCCCTTGACCACGCCGTTCGTCGGTCACCGACCCACCTCGAGATACAATCCCATGAGGAAGGAGGGCGCCATCGGCCTCGGGACCGGGGGCGACAACAGCAACGCCGCGCAAGGGAACTTCTTCGAAGGGGTCATGACGGCCACCTACTCGTCGGACGCGGCCGACGACGCGGTACAGGCCAACATCGTCTCTGTCTATGGGCGGCCATGAACGACGCCCAGCGCTAAAAAAGGTGGCACCGCGCGACCGTCGTCGGCTTTCTGGTGTCTGGCTCTCGACGGCGATGACCGCGCTGCTCGCGCCGATCTGGACCGCGCGAGCGCAGGCGCCCGCGACGGTGAACGTGTCGGTTGACGCGACCGCGCCCGGAATGTCGCTCGAGCGGGTGTGGCCGTTTCACGGCTACGACGAGATCAACTACACGACCACGCCGGAAGGAAGCGCGTTGCTCGGCACCATCGCCGCCGCACAGTCCGCGCCCGTGCACGTGCGCAGTCACTTTCTTTTCAACACCGGCGACGGCACCCCGGCGATGAAATGGGGATCGACCAACGTTTACACCGAGGACGCCGCCGGGAACCCCGTCTACAGCTGGACCCTGACCGACGGAATCCTGGACACCATCACCGGGGTCGGCGCGCTTCCGTTCGTCGAGATCGGCTTCATGCCTCAGGCGCTTTCCACGCACCCGACCCCTTACCAAAACTCCAGCGTCCTGGCGCTCGACGGCGGGTGTTTCTATCCCCCGACCGACTATCCGAAGTGGGCGGATCTCATTCGCATGTGGGCGATGCACGCGAACGGAAGCTACCCGAACGTCGGGGCGAGCTGGCTGTGGGAGCTGTGGAACGAACCCGACTCCGGTTACTGGAACGGCACGTTGGCCGACTACGCGATGCTCTACGATTACACGGAATCGGCGCTGCACGAGGTGATCCCCAATGCGGCGCTCGGTGGCCCGGCGGTGCTGAGCGCAGGCGGCAGCTTCCTGACGCAATTCCTCCAGCACTGTGCGACCGGCACCAACGCCGTCACGGGCAACATCGGGACGCGCCTGGACCTCGTGACCTTCCACGCGAAAGGCGGCGTTGCCGTCACCGGAGACCACGTCGAGATGGACCTCGGCAACCAGCTCCGACTTCACCGTTCCGGCTTCAACGCGGTGGCGGCGTTCTCCCAATTCAAGCAGACGCCCATCTACATCACCGAGGCGGATCCGGACGGCTGCGCCGCCTGCCCGGTGAGCATCGCGCCCGCCGATACCTATCGCAACTCCACGGCGTACGGTGCGTACGAGATCGCGATGATGAAGCACACCATCGAGCTCGAGGGGGAGGTGGGTGTCCAGCTGGGCGGCCTGCTCACCTGGGCCTTCACGTTTCCTGGCACCTCCTATTTCGCCGGGTATCGCGCCCTCGCGACGAACGGCATCAACCTCCCCGTTCTGAGCGCGTTCAAGCTGCTCGGACGCCTGGCCGGGGCCCGTTTGCCCGTGACCAGCAGCGGCGCCCGCCCGCTGGACGACCTTCTCACGAACGGTGTGCGCGCAGAGCCGGAGATCGACGGGATGGCCACGCTGGACGGCGCCGCACTCCAGGTCCTGGTGTGGAATTATCACGATGACATCGTGACCGTCGCTGCCACGCCGGTGCACCTGGCGATCAAAGTGCCGGCCAGCTTCGGTTGCAGCGTGCGCGTCTCGCACCTGCGTGTCGACGAGTCGCACGGCGACGCGTACACCGTTTGGGTGTCGCAAGGCATGCCGGCGAGCCCATCGGCGGAGCAAGTCGCGGCCCTGCAGCAAGCCATGGATCCCTCGTCGCTGGTCCCGGACGGGACGGTCGCGGTGTCGGCGGGCGGCTCCATCGGCGTCGACTTCGATCTACCCCGGTTCGGGGTCTCGCTGGTTACGATCCTGCCAGCGGCTGGCGCGAGCGACGGTGGGTCCACCAGCGCCGCGTGCCAGCCCGGGGGCGGTTGCACGTGTCGCGTCGGCGGTCGCGGCGACGACGCGCCCGACTCAGCGGCGCTGCTCGGTATGGGCGCCCTGGTCCTCGGCATAGTCGTGCGCCGTCGGAGCGCACGCGCCGCGGACGGCAGACGATCGAGGCGAGAGCGAGCGCAGGTTTCGTAACAAGAGCGGGATGATTGCGACAAACCCCCTTCGATGAAGCTCCGATCTGTTGTTCTGGCGATGGCAATTGCAGCCGCGATGATTTCAGCGGCATGCAGCTCCGGATCGGGCAGCCCGTCGGGCACCGGTGGAAGCTCCGGCGGCGGGGCCGCGGGGGGCAGAGGCGGAAGCTCTGGCAGCGGGGCGGGCGGAAGCTCCAGCGGGGGGGCAGGGGGAGGGTCCTGCTCCAATGTGGCGTCCTGCGGCGGCAACGTGGTCGGAACCTGGACCGTGACATCGTCCTGTCTGACCGTTTCTGGTGAGCTGGATCGGTCGATGTTTGGTGCGAGTTGCACGTCCGTGCCGGTTACGGGGTCCCTCCAAGTGACCGGAACGTTGACCGCCAACGCCGACGGGACCTATTCGGACAATACGGTCACATCGGGCGACGAGCAGATCACGATGCCGCCCTCGTGCCTGGTAATTTCGTCGACGCCCGTCACCTGCGCCGGGGCGGCTAGCCTCCTCATCAACCTGGGCTACGCCTCGTTCATTTGCACCGACGCGGCGGGCGGCGGGTGCAACTGCTCGGCCACCATCCAACAGACGGGCGGGATTGGGTTGCTATCCCCTGCACCGACGACAATCGGCAACTACACGCTCTCGGGCAACGTGGTCGCTGTCCAGGGCGACTCGGGCAACACGAAGTATTCGTACTGCGTCTCGGGAGACGCGCTGACCATGACCCCGCAGAGTACCAGCCCGACCCTGACGGGCACGATCGTGCTCCAGAAGAGCGGCAGCACGGGTGCGGGCGGCAACTCGGGTGCGGGCGGCGCGACGGGCACCGGCGGCACGATAAGCACCGGCGGCACCACCGGGTCAGCAGGCCGCGGCGGGACGACCGGGAGCGCGGGGACCACCGGCGCGGCGGGGACCACCGGTGCCGCCGGACGTGGTGGGACGACAGGTACGGCCGGCACGACGGGGGCGGCAGGGCGCGGCGGGACGACCGGCACGGCCGGGACGACCGGCACGGGTGGCACGACCGGCGGCGCGGGAACCACCGGCGGGGGCGGCTCGACGGGCACCACCACGGGGCCGTGCGATATCTACAAGAGCGGAGGCACTGCCTGCGTAGCGGCGCACAGCACCGTGAGAGCGCTCTTCGGAGCGTATGGCGGGAAGGTCTATCAAATCCGCAACTCGGCCGGCACGACCAAGGACATCAGCGCCGTTACTGCCGGAGGCGTCGCGGACGCGGCCTCGCAGGACACGTTCTGCTCGGGCACGACGTGCGTCATCACCGCCATCTACGACCAAAGCGGCAACGGCCACGACCTCTGGTACCAGGGTTCGGGCAGCCCGGTCGGTGGCCAGGACCAACCGGCGAGCGCGACCGGAGAGTCGATCAAGGTCGGTGGGAACAAGGTCTATTCCCTGTACATCAAACCCAACAACAGCTACTGGGTCGATGGTTCAAAATCAGGCATTCCGCTCGGCAGCGCGCCCGAGGGGATGTACATGGTGACGAGCGGCACGCATTACAACAGCGGGTGCTGCTTCGACTACGGCAACAGCGAGACCGGCCGAGCCTACGTTGCGGGCGGCCACATGGATGCCCTCAACTTCAGCAACACCACCGCCTGGGGTACGGGGGCCGGCGCCGGTCCGTGGGTGATGGCCGATCTCGAGGCCGGGCTCTTCTCCCAGGGCGGCGGCGGCAAGAACAACAACGATCCGACCCAGACGGCCACGTTTGTCACCGCCGTGCTGAAGAACAACGGGACAACAGAATTCGCCCTGCGGGGCGGCGACGCGACGACCGGCAGCTTGGCCACGTACTACAAGGGCGCCCTCCCCGCGGGGTGGAGCCCGATGAAGAAGGAAGGCGCGATGGTCCTCGGCAGCGGCGGCGATTGCTGCGCGACCAACAACAATCAGAGTGACGGGACGTTCTACGAGGGATGCTTGGTCTCCGGCTATCCCTCGGACGCAACGGAAAACGCCGTTCAGGCGAACATCGTCGCCGCCGTGTACAGCAAGTAGCTCGCTGGCCAGCGCGGACGGCGTGGGCGCGGGCGCCCGCAAGCGGCTCACGGCGAATCCATCCGGTGCTTAGCCAGCACAGTTTTCGTGACAAGAGCCGGCTGGCTGCGACAAACCCCCACAGACCCGTCCCTACCTGAGTTTCATTTTAAAGGAGACCCTTCGATGAAGGTCCAATCTGCATTTCTGGCGATGGCCGTGGCATTCGCAATGATTTCGGGCGCATGCAGCACCAGCCTGAACAGCTCGGGCACCGGCGGAAGTTCCGGCGGCGGAACAGGGACGGGCACCGGCGGAACCTCGAGCGGCGCGGCAGGGACGGGCACCGGCGGAACCTCCAGCGGCGGGACAGGGGGAGGGTTGTCCTGCGCGAATGTGACGGCCTGCGGCGGCAGCGTGGTCGGAAACTGGGCTGTGAGCTCGTCGTGTCTGACGTTAAGTGACAGCAACCTGGATATTTCATTGGCGGGTCTCGATCCCAGGAGCTGCACGAACGTGACACTCTCGGGCTCCCTCAACGTGACCGGAACTTGGACCGCCAAGTCCGATGGGACGTACACCGACGGCACGACTACATCGGGCACCGCGCTGCTTCAATTGCCGGCCGGTTGTTTGCAGCTTTCCGGGACCACCACCACGTGCCAGAGGATCGGTGGACCCCTCGCGGGGTTGGGTTTCGCCTCCGCCACTTGCACAGACGCCGCGAGTGGCGGGTGTACGTGCACGGGCACGATCGACCAGATGGGCGGGATCGGGTGGCTCACCTCGAACCCGCAAACAAGCGGGAATTACACCACGTCGGGCAACACGCTCACCAACGATAGCTCGACGAGCTACTCGTATTGCGTCGCGGGAAGCCAGCTGACGCTGACCCCGACGCCCACGAGCCCGTCGGCGATGGGTACGATCGTGCTGCAGAACAGCGGCACGACCGGAACAGGCGGCACGACGGGAACCGGTGGCACGACGGGCGCCGGGGGACGCGGCGGCACCACAGGCGCTGCGGGCACGACGGGTTCCGCGGGCACGACGGGCGCCGCGGGACGGGGCGGCACGACGGGCGGCGGTGGCACGACGGGCGTTGCGGGACACGGCGGCACGACGGGCACCGCGGGCACAACCGGCACGGCTGGCACATCCGGCGCCGGCGGCTCCACGACGGTGGCCCAGGGCCCCTGCGACATCTACGCTGCCGCCGGCCAGCCTTGCGCGGCCGCCTACAGCATGATTCGGGTACTTTCGGAGACGTACAGCGGCCCCCTTTACCAGGTCAGGAGCGGGAGCTCGAGCATGAACACCGGCTCGGGCGGAACGACCAAAGACATCGGAAGTGTCGCTGGCTTCGCCGACACAGCCACCCAGGACACCTTCTGCAGCGGCACGACCTGCACGGTCTCACTCTTGTATGACCAGTCCGGGAACGGCAACAATCTCAAGGCGGCGCCCGCAGGCCTCTCCGGCGGGGGGACCTACGCGGCCATGCCCGACTTCGAGTCAAGTGCGACGAAGGGCTCGCTGACGGTCGGCGGGCACAAGGTCTACTCGCTGTACATGAATGCACGAGAGGGGTATCGGACCGCCGTGGGCGTCAAGGGTAAGAACATGCCGATCGGCAACACGCCCCAGGGCATCTATGAGCTCGCAGATGGCACGCACAGCGGTACCGCCTGCTGCTGGGACTTCGGCAATGTCTCGACCGATCCCACGGTGTACGGCGTGATGAACACCATATTCTTCGGGACTGGATTTTGGGGCACCGGCGCGGGCAGCGGCCCATGGTTCCTGGGCGACTTCGAGGGCGGCGTTTGGGCGGGAGGGTCGGGAGCTTCGACCGTCAACAACCCCAATGACCCGTCCATGAAGGTTGCTTTCGCCTTTGGCATCGTCAAGACCAGCTCCGGGCAATATGCCATCAGGGCCGCCAATCTGCAGACGGCCACCGATCTGACGACCGCCTACGACGGTGCCTCTCCCAAGGCCTGGAACAACACGGGGGGGATCCTCCTTGGTATTGGCAGTGACAACAGCAATAACTCGTGGGGAACCTTCTTCGAAGGCGCCATCACCGCCGGCCGGCCGTCGGATACCACGGACCTCGCCGTTTTGAAGAACGTCCAGGCCGCGGGGTACGGGAAATAGGGCCCATCGCGTCCGATCCCGGCTCGGTCAAACCATGCGACAACCACTAGTGACAATGGGGCTATGCGGACTGTTGGTGACGGGCTTCCTTTCGACGCAGGCCCTCGCCGAGGAGCCCACAGACGCGGACGCCCAACCCAACACTGAAGCCGACACCCAGCACAACACTCAAGAACCAAAAGAAGCTGAGCAGGCGGCACCGGTTGTGCCGACCGCGGCGGTGGTGCCGGCCACCGCAGTCGTTGCGCCAGCCGCCAAGCCGAAAGTGGGCGACCTGTCCCTGAGCGGATATTTTCGCGGCGGTTTCGGCGCGAGCGATCAGAGGGGCCGCATGACCTGCTTCGCGCTCGCTCTCCCGGGGGGGCTGGTGTCCAAGTACAGGCTCGGCAACGAGTGTGAGGTGTGGTCCGAGACCCACTTCGCAATGGTGACGTACGTGGGCGACGACGGCTCGGTTGCGACCTTACACTTCATGCCGACCGTCTACATACCGACGACCTATATTGGCTATTCTCCGACGGGGGTCATCAATTCGCCGCTCCAATTCACGACCTCGACCGGTGCGACTCTGTCCTTCCCCAATCTCTACGCCGACATCAAGGGCATTCCTTGGCTTTACGGAGGGACGCCCTGGGTGGGAAGCCGCTACTACAAGCGCGAATCCGTCTATATCAGCGACTTTTTCTATTGGAACCCCTCCGGTGTGGGCGGGGGAATCGAGGACATCAATCTCGGTAGAGACCTGCGGCTCAGCTACGCGGCGTTCGCCGTCGATGGAGAGCCAGGAATTCCCACCGACCCAACCGCGCCGCAGTTGCCGGCACAAGCTGACTTCGGCCTTCGAAACGATCTGCAGCTTCGAGGGATCCGGCCGTACCAGAGCGGTGAGCTCCAGATCGGGTTCCAGTACATCGCGGATCTCAGCAACGATCCCGCCACACATGGCGGGTGGGGCGCCACTGTCCAATTCGTGCAGAAGCTACTGGGCGGCGACAACAAGTTTGCGGTCCAATATGGCCGGGGTGGGGGAACGGGCTTTGGAACGCTCGCGCGCTTCTACTACCCCGACTTCTCGCTCCGCCACGACCCGAGTGAGTCCCGGTTCCGGATCGTCGAGGTGCTCACCATTCAGCCCACCGATTGGCTTGGCACACAGCTGGCCGGGGTATTCCAGCGTGACGACCTCGGAAACGCCGGGCAGATAACGAAATGGTACTCCGCCGGCGGACGGGTGGGATTGGCGTTCACCAAGCACACCAAGGCGCTCGGCGAGGCCGGCTACGACCGCGTGGACAAGAGCAACGGTTCAGACTCGCAATACCTGGCCAAGTTCACCGGTGCCCTCGCGATCACCGCAGGCAAGGAATTCCTGACGCGCCCGGAGCTGCGCCTCTTTTACACCTGGGCGAGGTGGAACGCGGCTGCTCAGACCGCCACCATCGATTCGGGCAGGCTCTACACCGACACCTACCCCAACGCCAGGAGCGGGGCCACCTTCGGCTTGCAAGCCGAAACCTGGTTTTAGCCCCTGGTAGGCCAGTCGTTCGCGACTACGGACTCGCCGCCGGCATTTGACGGACGGCCGGCAAGAGCACGCTGCGGGGGAATCGAGCCTCGAAAGCGGCGGCGGCGCGCCGCGCCTCTTCCGTCCTCCCCAGTCCCGCCAGCGCCTTGACCCGCAGGGCTTCGCGCTCCTCGGCCAGGCGCCCGTCTTTGAAGCGGCGTCCGAGCTCGGCGAGCGGCGGCAGTGCAGCCGCGAAGTCCTCCCGCGCCACCGCCGCGCGGGCCTGCCGCAGGAGGCGCAACTCCTCCCGGGTCGTGTCGGCCTTCGAGACGGACGGCGCTCGGGCAGGCCCGGGCGCCACCGGCAGGTCGGCGACCGGATTCGCCACCAATCTCGAAGGCGGTTCCGAAGCCGCCAACGGACGGGACACCGCGACAGGCGGCGACGCCGGGTTCATCCGGATGCCGATCCGGTACGCGGCGGCAGCCGCCGCAGCGCTCGCCACACAGACCAGCACCGCCGCGGCGACCCATCGCGTTCTCCGCGGCGCTGTGTCGGGGACCGGCCGGCAAGTGGCGCCCCTCGCCAGCGCGGCACGCGCCCGTGCGAGCACTCTCGCCCGCACGACCGCCGGCTGAGCCGGAATGACGCGCTCACGATCGAGCAGCGAACGAACCTCGGCCGACAGCTTTCCGCGCAAACCGATCATCGGGCGTCCGCCTCCTTGAGGATACGTCGAATCGCCGCCTCCAGTTCCTTGCGGGCCTTGCGCAGGCGCGAATAGGCGGTGAACAGCGGGATCGACAGCACCGACGCCACCTCGCTGACCGGGACGTCGTCCAGATCGTGCATGACCAGAACCGCGCGTCTGGGCAGGGGAATGCGTTCGAGCGCCGCCAGCACCGTGGCGCGCGCCTGCTTGATCTGGAGCGCGTCGTCCGGTCCAGGCCCAGGGTCGTCGATTTCGACGATCCCGAACGCCACCTCGCGGCTGCGTTTCCGCCGGTACGCCGACGCGATTCGGAAGGCGATTCCGAACAGGTAGGGGCGTAATGGACGGTCTGGGTCGTATTCACTCCAAGACCGACGGAGGGCCAGGAACACCTCCTGGACCAGATCCTCGACTTCGCCCGGAGCGGTGCCGAGCCGCCGGAGCGTTCGAAAGACGTAGTCGAGCTCCCTCTGAAAGGCGTCCAGGCAGGCGTCATCCGGGGTTATCCGCGGATCCGACGAAACAACGAGGCGCAGATGGCTCACTGGGTCCCTATTCTAGATTGTCCGGACGCGTCCGGACTTGTCACGGAAAATGTAGCAAGTGGGACGTAACACCGCGGCGTGCCATACGATGACGCGACCACCGCCCGGGGCCTTTTCGTCAGTTCCCTGCCGGTCCGCCGTCTGAATGGGACCCCGGCGGGGGTATCAGCGCTCCACCTTCGAGGCGCGCGATTTCGTCCGCTCCAAGCGCCCGGCTGTACAGCATGATCTCGTCGAGCTGGCCCGGGACGAACTCCGAAACGGTGTTGCCGGGGCTGTTGCCGTTCCCGGAGAGAATGACCGAATTGGTCTCTGCGGCGAACGGACCGGTCACCGGTTGGTTGGCGACCTCGGCGCCGTTCACGTAGAGGCGGGCCTGGCTGCCGTCGTAGGTTCCGGCCAGGTGGACCCAGGTTTGCTGCGGGACCGTCATCGGGCTCCCGAGCACCTTCTGCCCCACAGTCGTGGTGGTAATGAAGAGGATGGCTTGTTGCTGGGAGTTGACCGAGAGATGGTAGTGCTGACCGAAGCCGGTTCCGATCTGGCGCGAAATGGCCGTCGCGTAGGACCCCGCCGCGATGGCGCCATCGAGGAAGATCCAGGCCGCGACCGTCACCTGGGTGCTGATCGAGTCGATGGAACTCGAGGCCGGCACGTTGACATAGCCGTTTCCCTGTACCGACAGGGCGCCACCCTCCGGACCGCCCGCGACCCAGGCGGTGGACGGGGCTAGGCCGACCAGCGTTCCGTCGTTGCCCCACCCGGACCAATCGCGGGCCGTGGCGCTCCCGGCTACGTCATTGAGACGCCAATAACCGATCAGATCGTTCAGCAGTTGCTGCGCGCAGCCGGTCGCGCCGCCCTCCGAGCACGGGTATGGGTCCACGGCGACGATCGTCCGCGCCGAGCAACCCGCTCCCCCGACAGCCAGGGCGGATACGGCCAGACACGCGAGGGAGTTAAAATCGCGCAAGCAAACCTCCGTGGACGAACAGCGCGGCGCCGTCGAGCGTGGCGGCCTGGGCGGGGCCGACCTGAACCGTCACCGCCGGCCGAAAGAGCAGGGTCTCCACCTCGGCGATCGCGAAAAGCCGCGTGGCGAGCTCGAAGGCGAGGCCGCCGCTCGCAGAGACGAGCCCGGAGAAAGCCTGACCTTCGTGGGCCGCGGCCAAAGAGGGCATCGCGCTCGTGCCGCGTGCGCGAACGTCCTGCCAACCCGCGCCGACCGCCAGCAACGGCTGGACGATCCGACCGGATCGGAAGAAGCGAACCAGCTCAAAAGTCATGACGAAACGGTCAATCTGGGCGATTCCTTCTGGGCGGGCCACCTGACCTCCCGGGCCCAGGCCACTCACCGTGAGGCGTAGGTCCGTCGCGGCCGGCTGGCCCCACCAGACCGCGATGCGGGGAAGAACAAGGGCGGGGCTGTCACCAAAGTCATGGATCACGCCCACGCCGACGTCCACGGCGATACGCGGTTCCCTCGGTTTAGGTGTGGGTGTGGAGGCGGGAGCGCCGGCGCCGATCGCCGGGGCGGGTGGCAGGGCGGCAGGGTTGCCGTCACCAACCGCCCGGGCGGCTTGTTTCGAATCGGCGGGTGGTTTTGCGGGCGAGCCCTCGTCGGGGCTCGCGAGCAATTGGACCTGAATGGCCGTCGCCAGCGCCATCGCGCGGGCCATCTGGGCGCAACTTTCGTTTCTTGACGAAAAAGTCCGCTCCCCCTCCCACCGATCGCTTGCGTCGCGCCATTCGACTCGGCCCCCTATCCTCGACGCCGCCGAAAACAGGCGAACCACCATTCGGCGCGGCGCGCTGTCTCGAAAGGGGTCGTGCCCCAATTGCCGAACGATCTCCTTGCGGAAGTCGGCGGCGCTGGGACACTCGAGGAGCGCCGGGTCCGTCTCATAGTCGAGCGCTACCAGAACTTCTCCCCCCGCGTGAGACGGGCTCGCCATCAGTACGACAAGGGACGCCAGAACGGCCGAGAACGCGCGTCGTCGAAGCGCCGTCTCCTCCACGTCTTCCGAGGATACGATGACCCGCCCTGAAACATCCATCGTCATTCCAAGGCCGTCACCGTCGGTGGTGAAAAAGACGCCAAAGACCCGCGGAAAATGAGATGCTTTCGGCGAGCCTGGATAGTACGGACGATGGGTTGTCGAAACGTCTTTCGGCCGGTGCCATGAAGCGTCGCCGTCGGGTCGACTGGTCGATCATCCTCGGGGCCGATCAACCGGCGCCCCGGGTGCTGGATCGGTCGGTCCCAGGGGCCTTGTCCGCGCTGCTCTCGACCTTCGGAGAGCTCCGGACCCTCGAAGATCCGGACGCGATAATTCGGCGGGCGGTCGAGCTGGCCCGAACCCGCATCGGGCTCGCCCGCGTCGCGATCTTTCGGTTCGACAAGGGGCGCGATCTCATGCTCGGCACCTGGGGCTCGGACCTGCGCGGCCGGCTGGTCGACGAGCATCAGATCATGTACGCCGTGAGCGATCCCGATCGAGAAGCTTTCCGCCGGGCCGAAGAAGAAGGTGAATACTTCACCGCCTTCGACGACTGCCCGATCCTGGGCCACCGGGGGTCAGAGACTTTGATCGGGGGCAGGGGATGGGTCGCCTGGACCCCCATTCTTTCGCCGCATGCCCGGATCGGCATGCTGTTCAACGACGCCGGGCTCACCGGTGTCCCCCTCGACGCGGCCCAGCAGGCCCAAGCGGCTATCTTGTGCTCGTTCCTCGGAACGGTCCTCGATCCCCTGCGCAGCTTGCAGGTCTCCGGAGAGGCGGGTGCCGACGAATCCTCGTCCTCGCGTCGCCTGGCGACGGCGGCCGCCAAGGTGCTGTCCAGCGACCCGGGGCTGAGCGGGGCGGACACCGCGGCCCGGCTGGAGGTGAGCCTGGGCCGGCTCGCCCACGTCTTCAAAGCCGAGATCGGCATGTCGATGGTCGAGTACCGGAATCGCATGCGGCTCAATCGATTCACCATGTTGCTGGACAAGGGGCGGCGCAATCTGCTCGAGGCCGCGCTCGCGGCGGGCTTCGGCAGCTACGCCCAGTTTCACCGGGTGTTCCGCGCGCTCCGACACGTGACGCCGCGCGAATACCTGCGCTCACGCGCCTGACGCGAAGGCGCGGAGGGAGGGCTCGCCGTGCGATCGTGACGCCTGCGATTCTTCGCACTATTGCGTGGGTTGTTGTCATCTCGTGACGCCGACGGTGCAAAGAAACGAGTTTGCTGTTGCCGGGCGAGCCCAGGCGGTCCCTAGTATGCGCGCCGTGACCCGTCGTCGCCTGGCCGCCCGTCTGATTCGCTCGCCCGTGGCGCTCGCGATCGCGCGGGCCGGGATCGGCTGCTCATCGAGTCCCGCAAAATCCACCCTAGACGGTGGCGGTGACGCGTCCCTGGTCAACGTCGCCTGGGACTGGGTGGGGGTGGTCGGCACCGGACAGAGCCTGTCTGTCGGCGGCAACGCGCCGTCGGTCACCGCCACGCAGCAGCCCTACCACAATCTGAAGCTCTCGTTCGGAGGCGCGACCGTGGCGCCCCCCTTCGATGCGACCATTCCCACGCTCGCGGTCGTTCCCCTGATCGAGCCCATCCGCCCGATCGCGACCAGCTATCCCAGCGCCTACCCGGACAACATCTACGGCGAGACGCCCCACACGGCGCTTACTGGGGGCAGCTACGCGACTCGGATCCATTCGTCGGTACAGTTACCGGCGCGGACCTGCGACGGGCATGACTTAGGGAGGTCCAAATGGTGCGCGGAACCGTCATGAAGCTCGGGGCGATCGGTCTGACGGCGTGGGTCGTCGCGGGCTGCTCCTCGGGCGGTTCGAACATGACCGGCGTGGGCGGAGCTTCGGGAGATGGAGGCGGCACCGACGCGGGCGTGGCCGTCCCGCCCGCGGGCGTCGTGGCGGCGGGCGTCCGCTGGTTCGGCCGGGTCGACACGACCAACCCCGCCACGCCGCGCTTCTCTTGGTCGGGCACCGGCTTTGTCGCCCAGCTCTCGGGGACGGGGCTCTCGGTCGATCTCTCGCTCACGACCTCGAACGAGATGTACCTTTTCAAGGCGGTCGTCGACGGCACGCCGCAGCCGGCCTTCGTCGTCGCCAACGGGGCAGGGACCTATTCGCTCGCCACGGGCCTCCCGGCGGGGACCCACACCGTCGAGCTCTACCGCCAGACCGAAGGGCCGGAGGGCGACGCGACGCTCACCGCGATCGCCGTCGAGGGCGGCACGCTGGTGGCTCCACCGGCGGGACCGGCGCGGCTCATGGAAGTGATCGGCGATTCGATCACCTGCGGCTACGGCGATCTGGGTGCGCTCGCCGACGGCGACTGCTTCCCGACCGAGAGCGACTGGGACGCCTACGGCTCGGTCGCCGCGCGCGCTCTCGGCGCCGAGGTCAGCACGATCGCCGCCTCGGGGCGCGGGGTCATCCGCAACTACGGCGGCGACACCTCGGGCACGATGCCGATGGTCTACCCGCAGACGCTGGCCAACGACGGCGCGCCGCTCTGGGACTTTCACATCGAGCCCGACGCGGTGGTCATCAACCTCGGCACCAACGACATCAGCAACGGCAAGGGCGATCCGGGCCAGGCATTCCAAGACACCTACCAGACGTTGCTGCAGACGGTGCGCGCGAAATACCCGCACGCCTACATCGTCTGCATCGTCGGCCCGCTCCTCTCGGGCAGCGATCTGCAGACGATCGAGGGGTACATCCAGGCCGCCGTCGCCACGCTCAACGCGGCGGGCGACGCGCGCGTCGAATACTTCGATCAGATCGCGCCGCAGCCGACCGCCGCGGCCGCCTGCCAGTACCACCCAAACGCCGCCGAGCAAACGACGATGGGCAACCAGCTCGCCGCGGAGCTCCAGGCGAAGCTCGGGTGGTGATCGAGTGAGCGGCATGGTCTATATGTCGTTCCCCCACTGGCGGCGCGCGGCCGCCGCGACCGTCTAGAACGAGCCAAAATGGCTTTGCCAGGGCAGCGATGCATCGACTAGGGTCTATTTGTGATAAAGCGCGCCACCCGGCCCACGAAGCTCGCCCTCTGGCGGCGGCGCTCGCTCGAGGTGATCACGTCGGACGTCGTCGCGGGCAAGAGTCCTGGACCCGAGCCGCCCGCCGAGTGGTCGACGCACCTTCGCCGACTGGTCGAGGCGTCGCAGCTGCCCACGCAGGGCCCGCCCTGGTGGACGCCGATGAACGCCTACTTCGGAAACGTCGAGACCCGCACCGACGCGCACGCCTACCAGTGGGACGGCATGAAGCGACTCGGGCGCCGCGACCGCCCGCTGGTCTTCTTCCAGCTCACGCTCGCCGGGTGGGGGCACTTCGAGCTCTACAATAGGCCGCCGGAGCTCCTGCCGCCCGGGGCCGCGTTCTTCGCGGTGGTGCCGTCGCGGCACCGCTACTACCTTCCGCCCGCCTCCCCGGGCTGGACGTTCGGCTGGATCGGCGTCTACCACCCCTACCTCGTCCGCCGCATTGCCAAACAGGTGGCGGCGACCGGCCCGGTGTTGCGTCTGTCTCCGTCGGCGGCTCTCACAGCCATCGCCATGCGCCTCGTGCGCGGCGCCTTTGAAAAGGATTTCCGCGACAGGTTCGAGGTCGAGCTCGACCTGTTCGAATTCACGCTCGCCTACGAGCGCTTGGCCCACCGACAGAGCGATCCGGCGGGCGAGCGCGAGCGGCTACTCGAATCCTTACGCGGCCGGGTGCTCGCCACGCCGCGCCAGCCGGCCAGCATCGACGCCGTCGCGGCCGAGCACGGCATGAGCCGCAGCCATTTCAGCCACTTCTTCCGCGAACGCACGGGACTCTCGCCCGCTCGATTCATGACCGAGGTCCGGGTGCAGGAGGCCGCGCGCATGATCGTCGAGACGCGCGCACCCCTCAAACAGATTGCCGCCGAGTGGGGATTCGCCAACGAGAACCACTTCGGGAAAGTCTTCCGCCGGTTCCAGCACTCGAGCCCCGCGGCGTACCGGCGCTCGGTCGGTTGAGCGACCTTTGAGCGCGTGAGCCATCGCGACCGCGTCCGACCACTTTGACTAGGTGAGATCATATCCGAGGGGTCCGGGGGTTCAACGACGACAGAGTCAGATCGACGGGTGTGGCGCTGGGAAAGTTGAACGGGACGCTCGGCCCACACTCGACGGAGCCGGTCGTCGTGCAGGTCGGCGGACCGGCGTCGGGGGAGCTGAGCGTGCCGGGGGTCGCGCAGAACTGCGCGACGTATTGGCCGGCAGGTGCGTAGGTCGGCACGAGGCAGGTCGCGCCGCAGACGGATGGTCCGTAGTAGACACCGCTCCATTGCTGGTCGCCCGACGTCACAGCCGAGCCTTCGCCGGGTCCGATGCACGAGATCGAAAGGCATCTTTGCGTGCACTGACCCGATTGCGGACAGGAGCTCTCACAGAAAGATGACGCCGTGAGATCGAGAGTTGTCCCGGCTGCGGTGCTGACCACGACGTGCGATGCGCCGCCCGCGCATGGGCCGATCTGATCGCAAAACGACTGCGTGGTCGGTGTTACGATATGAAAGGTAACGGTTCCCACCGATGCGTCGAGCTGCCCGGACTGACCCAAGTTCTCCGCCGAGCAGGCACCGACCGCCATTGCCAAAACCATCAACGAGCCGACGCGCATGTCCCGTCTCCTGGCCCGCCTTCGAAAGCAATGTCCATACCACCGCGAGAGTGGCTTGAACGCTGCCTCTTGGGAGAGACGCCTCAGATTCCTGATGGCCACGATCCCTCGCGCCACACGACGAGCTCCGCCACACCCTGACTGAGGGCGTGACGCCGAGCGCCTGCAACGGCTGTGAGATCGCCCGGTACGCCGCCATGGGGCGCCTTCAGGCATCGAAGGGCATCGTCGCCGCCGGCCTGCGCGTGGCGAGCCGCCGGCTATTCGCTGGGTGCGCTCATCAACCATCTAGCGATGTCACTGGGCATCATGGTTCCGGGAGCGTCGAGGGCAAAAGACACCGAGGTGAGTACCGCGAGGTTGAGAAGATCAGGCAAGACTCAGCAAGTTATTCGTAAATGACGAAAGGACAGCTTTGCGGCGGCCTGAATGAATGAGGACAAATGCGTCGATATCGAAAAGAACCAACCCATGTCGCGATTGGCCTTTGAGCCGAAACACGCATGGGCGTATCTTTCGCTGCAATGGCGGCTCGGGAGCGCGTGTTGCGACCGACGGCCGGCGACTATTTGAGGAGACCGCCGCAGAAAGGAAATAATCGAGTGATGCGGCGGCTGGCCATCGCGGTGTTGCTGGTCGGGCTCATCCCCGCCGAATCACGCGGTGATGGATCGTTGGTGGCCGGCGACGTCCTGCGCGTGCGATCTGGCGGCCCCCTGACCGTCGATGGCGGTCTGGTGTTGGCCTTGCCCACGGCGCTCGGTCCGGGTCTTTCGACCGGCTTTGGGTTCGGCGTCACGCGAGGTCGCCTGCTGGCGTGGGAGGCGCGCGCGTCTTGGTCCACGGCGACGGAATCGTCGATTCCCTGGACCGTCAGTCAATCGGATCTGAGGCTGCGGGTCGGCGGAGTGATCCAGCGCACGCTCGGGCGGGCGCGGGTCGGGCTTCGCTTGGCCGTGGGGCCGACCATCGTTCACGAGACGCGCCTGCGAAATGGCGGCACCAGCGAGACCTCCGCGTTTTCGACGTTGCCCGCTGGCGACGTCGAGGCCTTCGTGGCGGTGCACCTGTTCGGCCCTTGGCTGTTCAATATTGCTGGCGGGCCGAGCGCCGCGGTTGACAGCGGCGGCCTGCGCGGTGGCTGGGTCAGTCTGATCGGCGCAGGGTGGCAGCCGTGAGACGCGCGGGCTTCCTCGCTCTGTACTGCGCTCTGTCCACGGCCTGCAGCAAGCTGGTGGGACTCGGGGGTCCGGTACCGCCGTTGGTCCAATTTCAGGTGGAGGCCATCGGCGATCTCGGACCGCTCCGGCCGCCTGGCGTCACCTCCGACGTCTCGCTGCGGATCGCGCTGGTATGGGGGGCGCAGTGGTGGACCGAGCCGTTTTGCATCCTGCCTCCCGAGTCCGACAGCGCCGCCGCCGTCATCGCCGCCGGCTGTCGCGATCCGTTCGGGTTCGTTCCCGCGCTCGTAGCCGCCAGCGTGCCCGTGCAGCTCGGAACGCCCAGCACGCTGCCGCTCGTCGAGCCGCCGCCGACCGACATCTTGGTCGGCGCGATCACCTCGCGCATCGGCTATGCCACCCTGGTCTTCTTCGACGATCGCGACAGCAGCGGAACGCTCGATCTCTCGATGCCACATTCGACCGCCTTCGGAGGAGACGGCCCGCCGCAGGAGGACTCGGTCGACTCGACCGACGTCATCTACGGCGCGAGCTTCCTGACGATGACGGCACCCGATCAACGGGTCGCGTTCCTGCAAGGCACGTTCGACAGGACCAGCGCGTTCTACCCGCGCAGCGGTTGTCTTCCTGATCCAGAAGACGGATTTTCGGTGCTCGGCGCGGGCGGCTTCTCGGCGGCGGCAGGTATCACCGCGTCGCTCGCGGGGACGTTGCCGGCCGAAGATCCGACGAGCTGCACCGACGGTGCGCCCGAGATGACCTTGGTGGCCGTCGGCGCGCAAGCGCCCGCGAACGTCGACGAGGTCTCTTGCGTCGAGCGTGCGCTCGACGGGAGCACCCGCTACCGCGAGCCGCCGACCGATGCGCCGGATCTTACAGGCCGTGTGTCGGCCTGCGCGAGCCTGCCGTCGTTCGACGCGGGCGATCAACCGAACCTGATTCAGTTCGTCGTCTCGGGTCGGTCCACCGATCATTGCAAAGGGCTGACGCACTACACGCTGCGCGGCTGCCGCGAGAACGTCGCATGCGCGGTCCCCGATTGGGACTTCACGTCGAATCCCCCCGCATGGTGGCCGTGCCCAAGCTGAAGCGGTCGACGGCGCGCGCCACATTCGCGATCGCATTCACGCTCGCTGTTCCGGCCGGCGCCGCGCCGCCGTCGGACGCCGCGGCGCCGTCCGGCGTGGCGCCGTCCGGCCTGGCGCCGTTGCCGGGTGCCCCGTCGCCCACGCCCGCGGCCCCCGACCTCCGGGCGGCGATCGTCCCGCTGGCGGCGCCGTCCGCGCCCAGCGACAACGAGGGAGAGCCGAAGCTCTCGCTGCCGACTGAGGCGGATCGCGATGCCTGGCGCAGGAGCGGCTTCCGGCTGGGGCTCGGTGTCGCGTATGGCGATCTGGTCGGTCTGGGAGGCGCCCCGAGCGGCAGGTTGTTGGGAGTCCTGTTGCGCCTCGGGGTTCGCCTCGACC
>OCTA010000341.1_pt1 | contig 43377 bp, 39 predicted proteins | sample 1538991 | NCBI WGS metagenome assembly OCTA01 (sample SAMEA3539302, study PRJEB22396) | soil metagenome | biome: tundra; feature: field; material: soil | place: USA | collected 2010-05 | depth 0.15 m | reverse complement strand
ACGAGATTGGTCAGTGACTGGAGTTCAGACGTGTGCTCTTCCGATCTATGGCGGGTGCAGCGCGCTCGGCCCGCGCCGGCCGGCCGGCCAGGCCCAACAGAGACGCGAGCATCGCCATCGGAATCAGCCTCACCATGACGGCGGCAGTGTAGTGCAAAGTTCCCCCGGGACGAAGCGGGTGGGATCCTGAGCGCGACCGATCGCGTCTCGCGGCGGCGCTGGTTGGCCCTCTGGGCCGGCGCCTCCCTGTCGGCGCTGCTGCTGTCCCGGCGGAGCTGGGCCATCGGCGATCGATCGCTGTTTCATTTCGCCCGCCTCAACCTGCCCGGGCTGCCCGATTCGCGCCCCACGGCGCTCAAACGGCTGGCCTGGGAGATTGTCCGGCGCACCAGCGTGCAGACCGCATCCGATCCGGCCGAGCTGCGTCTTGCCGATCCCAACCTCTTTCGATATCCGTTCCTGGTGCTCTCGGGAGATCGCGGCTTTGCGCTGCCGTCCGAGAGCGACATCGCCCGGCTGCGGCGATACATCACCTACGGCGGTTTTCTCTTGATCGATTCCTGCGAGGGACGCGCCGGCGGTGGCTTCGACGAATCGGTGCGACGGCTCCTGGCGCAGACCCTGCCGGGCGAGCTGCCGATCCGGATCCCGGACAGCCACGTCCTCTGGAAATCGTTCTACGTTCTGCACGGCGCCCCGGGCCGGATCATCGCCGCGCCCTACCTGGAAGGGGTCGAGCGCGACCGGCGACTGGCCGTGGTCTACACCCAGAACGATCTCGCCGGCGCCTGGGCCCGCGACGGGTTCGGCCGCTGGGAGCACGAGGTCACGCCGGGCGGCGACGACCAGCGCGAGGAGGCCTTCCGCCTGGGCGTGAACCTGGTGATGTACGCCCTCTGCCTCGACTACAAGACCGAACAGGCGCACATCGACTACATCCTTCGCACCCGGCGGTTCGCGCGATGATGGGCCTCTTTCGACTGCCCGGCGGCTTCAACGATTGGCGCATCGCGCTCGGCGTATCGAGCCACGTCGGCCGGATGGGCGTCGCGCTGCTGGTCGCGGCGGCTGGCCTCGCGATCGCGCTGTCGGGGCTGGCGCTCATCGAGGAGCGGCGCGCCCGCGGGTGGGTCCTGCTCGCGCTGCGCACCGCCGGCGTGATCGCCTGTCTCGTGACCGCGCTCGAGCCGACCGTGGAGCTCCGGCAGGTCTCCCGGGTCCCCAACCGGATCGCGGTGCTGGTGGACGCCTCGCGCTCGATGGAGGTGCGCCCGCCCGACGGCGGACCGTCGCGCGCCGAACGCGCGGCCGCCATCCTGGATCACGCGGCCCCCGATATCGCGGCCTGGCAAAAGGCCGGTCACGACGTCGACCTCTACACCTTCGGCGAAAGCGTCTCACCCGCCACGACGGCGTCGCTGCGCGAGGCGCCGGCCGCCGACGCCACCCGCATCGGCGAGGCGCTGGGTGAGCTGCGCGCGCGTTACGCCGGCCGGGATCTGGGCGCCGTGCTGCTCATCTCCGACGGGATCGACACCGGCCGGATCGGCGAGGGGCCGCTCGACGCGACCACCCACACCGCGATCGAAGCGCTCGGCGCGCCGATCCACACGGTTGGCCTGGGCGAAAAGTCTCTGCGCGATCTCTCGATCGCTGCCGTGCTGGCGGACGGGTTTGCCTTCGTCCGCACGCCGGTCAGCATCGAGGCGCTGGTCCGCCAGACCGGCCTGGCGGATCGGCAGGTCGAGGTCACGCTGGAACGGGACGGTCGCCCCATCGCGACGCGTGGGGTGGTCCTGCGCGGCGACCGTTCGGAAGAGAAGATCGCCTTCGACTGGCTCCCCGACCATCCGGGAAACTTCGTGTTCCGGATCTCGACGCCGGTCCTGGCGGGCGAGGCGCTGGCCAGCAACAACCAGCAGTCGTTCACCCTCAAGGTGATCCGCGACCGGGTGCGCGTTCTGCACCTCACGGGCCGTCCCTCCTGGGACGAGCGCTTCGTGCGCGCGATGCTGCGCCGCGATCCCAACGTCGACCTGGTGTCGTTTTTCATTCTGCGCACCGAGACCGACGAGCAGCCCTGGAACCGCGACGATCTGTCCCTGATCCCGTTCCCGACCTTCGAGATCTTCGAGGAGCAGTTGCGTTCGTTCGATCTGGTGATCTTCCAGAACTTCAACTACGCCCCCTACGGCGTCGAGCCGTTCTTGCCCAACGTGCGCGACTACGTCGAGGGGGGCGGCGCGCTGGCGATGATCGGGGGCGACCTGTCGTTCGCCAGCGGCGGTTACGGCCTCACGGCGCTGCGCGACGTGCTGCCGGTCGAGCTGCCGCCCATCGGACCGACCCTCGAGGGCGAGAGTGACCCCAACCTGAGCACGGAGGCCTTCAGGCCCCGTCTCAGCGCGGAGGGACGCACGCACCCCATCACCTCGCTGCTACTCGACCCGCGCGAAAATGAGCTGCGCTGGGGCAAGCTCCCGCCGCTCGAGGGGCTCAACCGCGTCCCCCGCGCCAAGGCGAACGCGACGACCCTGCTCACGCACCCCAGCCTCAAGGGCGCCGACGGAAAACCGGCGCCGCTGCTGGTGGCCGGTGAGCCCGGCAAGGGACGGGCGCTCGCGCTACTGACGGACAGCGCCTGGCACTGGGGCTTTCTCGCCGCCGGCGAAGGCGATGACGGACGCGCGTTCCAGCGTTTCTGGGAGAACGCGATCCGCTGGCTGGTGCGCGATCCGGCGCTGATGCTGCTGCACATCGAGCTCGACCGTCTGGAGTACGCGCGCAACCAACCGGTGGCGGCGCGCGTGCGCGCGATGCACGCCGACTACTCGCCCGCACCGAAGGTCGACGTAGTGGTCACCGTCGCCGACGCAGAGCGGATCGACAAGCCGCTCCGGCGCCTCACGGTCACCACCGACGGAGACGGCGAAGCCCAGGTGGACATCGGCGCGCTGCCGCCGGGCGCTTACCGCCTGGCCGGAAACGCGACGATCGAGGGACGCGTGGTCAATCAGGAGGAGACCTTCGTGGTCCGGGCGGGCGGACCCGAGCTCGACGACGTGGCCGCGCGCGATAAGATCCTCCGCGAGCTGGCCCAGGCCAGCGGCGGGGACTACCGGTTCGAGGCGCTCCCGAACGTCACGATCCGACCCTCCCGCGAAGTCCGCGTGGGACGCCAGCGCGCCGTCGAGCTGTGGTCGCGTCCGCTGCTGCTGCTGCTCGGAATCGGCCTGCTCGCACTCGAGTGGACCCTCCGTCGCCGCTCCGGGCATTCTTAATCGGGACCCTCCAAAGGGTCCCGCGCCCCCCGCGACGAGCTCGAACGAGCAAGCTCGTTCTCCCTCACGCGTTCTTACTTAATCGGGACCTTTAAGACTCCGAAGTAGAGGTAGACGTCTCGGCGAGGACGCCGGTGATGCGGCGACGGCGGCCGGGGCGGCGGGCGCGTCCGGCGAACACCAGCAGGATGGTGAGCGAGGGCAGTAACCCGGCCGCGCCGAAGGCGCCGGACGCCACCGTGCAACCGGCCGCGCTGGCGCCGGCCGGATCCGGCACGTCACTTTCGTCGGCGGGCGGCGCCGAGACCTGTAGGGTCGCGACGGTCGCGTGGCCGCTGCCATCCGTGGCGGTGACGGTGATCGTCTGCGCCCCGTTGATGCCCGTGAGATCCCATTGATAGGGTCCCTTCTTGGCGGTCGCCGAGAGCCCCTGCGGCGTCACGTCGATCGCGACGTTGGCCAGATCACAGTCGTCGTGGGCGTTTACTTTCACCGTGAAATCGTGCCCCATCGTGGCGCCGTTGGCGGGCGACGCGAAGGAGACCGTCGGCGCCTGGGTGTCGTCGATGCAGCCGAAGACCGACGGCTTCGTGCCACCGGCCCACGCGCCCAGCGCGCTCAGCATCATCTGGTACGAGTTCTGCGTCTGTCGTTCGCAGCGATCGGCGGTGGTGGCGACCGCCTGGTTCTCGAAGCCGTCGCAGTTCTGGCAGATGAACGGATACATGATGTCGTTGGTGTCGGAGACGTGCTCGAGACCAAGCAGGTGGGCCTGCTCCTGCGCGATGATGACCGCCGTGTCGTGGGCGCTTTCGCCGCCGTCGAGCGTATAGGCCACCCCGCCCTGCAGGTCGTGACAGAGGAAGGGTGCCACGCCCGCGACCGTGCTGCCGACGCCGCACCAGGTACCGCCCCCCGATGAGACGACCTCGGTGTAGTAGTTGCCGCTGGTCGGACGGGTCAGCGTGAAGATGACGTTGAAGTCGGCGTACCAGCGATCGAGGTAGGTCTGAATCTGACGCTGGCAGTCCTCGAGGGTCGAGGCGAAGGTGCAGTTGAACTTCGGCGCGACCCCGGTGCAGGCGTCGTAGGCAGTCTGGGGGAGCGCCTTGCCGTCGGCATAGACGAGGTAGATTACCTTGGGGGGCGAACCGGCTCCGCCGCCGCTCGATAGCGCGCGATCGACAGCCACCCCGCCAATCGGAGAGACGGCCGCCACCATGTCGTCGTGTAGGGGTTTGGCGTGGGGCACACCCTCCGAAGCGGCCGACATCGTCGGGTCCGGACCTCCGACCTCGCCGCCGCATCCGGCCGCCCCGGTCGAAAACGCGATCGCGAAGACCGTCGCCAGCAGCGCCTTCGTCGAACGTCCACCGATCGCGTCCAAGAGATCAACCTCCGCACAGATTTGCCCAGAGGGCCTGCACCGGCTGGCGATGCACGCCGACCTGTGGCAGGGTCTGCAAGCTGTACATCGGACGGAGCGGCCTGGCGCTTTATGGTCTGCCGTACATATTTTTCTGCCTCAGTTACGATTCCCAACCCCCATGGTCGCAGCAGAAAACTTCGTCAGTGAGCTTGACGCAAAGAACCAGCTGTCGATCCAGCGGGTGGTCACGGCGTTGGGTGAGGGGCTCGGCAAGGAGGGGGTGGAGGTCGCCGACACGCTCCGGATGGCGCTCAAGAGCGCCATAGAGCTGGCCGAGGTGGCCGCCCTCTGGATCACGGACTGCGACGATCTCGAGATGAAGCTCTCGCTCGCGGAGCAGTGCGGTGACGGCGCGCGCCAATGCCGGCGGCTTTCGGCGCGGCTCACGGCGCTGGGCGTCGTGGGCTACGACCCGCGCGATGGCGGATACTCGAAGCTCTTCGCGTTTCTGCGCTCGCTGCAAACGCCCGAGGAACGTGCGTCGGCCGGATATGTGGCGGGCAAGGCGCTGTCGATCGCGCGGCTGACCGCCCTGGCCGCGTTCTGCCAGGACAAAGGCGACACCGAGAGCGCCCAGCTCATGGGCGTCGAGATCCTCGACGAGGAGCGTCGGTACTACGACGAAGGAAAGCGAATGCTGGTGGCGGTCACCACCACCGAAGAGAGTCAGGCCCGCGCGCGGCGTTCCGCCTACCGCACCCTGGAGCTCGCTGGCGAGACGGTCGAACCGCTGCGGCTCCGCAAGAGCCTCGGAAAACGCCGCTGAGCTAGCCGAGGGGTGTTTCCCCTCGCCAGCTCCCCCCGTATAGTCGGTTTTCGATGTCCACGGCTCCTCCGGTCGCGCCGGTGGCATTTGGCCGCTACACGCTGCTCGAGCGACTGGCTTTGGGCGGCATGGCCGAGGTCTTCCGCGCGCGGATAAGCTCGTCGCATGGCTTCGAGAAGGTCCTGGTCATCAAGCGGATCCTGCCGCACCTGGCCGCCGACCCAAACTTCGTCGCGATGTTCATCGACGAGGCGAAGCTGACCGCCCAGCTCACCCATCCGAAGATCGTTCAGATTCTCGACTTCGGCGACGTCGAGGGCCAGTACTTCACCGCGCTGGAATACGTCGAGGGGTTCGACGCCCTCGCGCTCCTCCGCACCGCCGCCCAGAAGAAGGTTCACCTGCCCAAGAACCTGGCGATCTTCATCGTCAACGAAGTGCTCGAGGCCCTCGACTACGCGCACAACGCCCGCGACATGGAGGGCAAGCCGATGCAGATCGTCCACCGCGACATCTCGCCGTCGAACATCTTCATTTCGAAGCGAGGCGACGTGAAGCTGGGAGACTTCGGCATCGCCCACGCGCAAAGCCGCGAGTCGAAAACCCAGGCCGGGACGCTCAAGGGGAAGTACGGATACATGTCGCCCGAGCAGGTGGTCGGCCGGCCCATCGACGCGCGCAGCGACCTGTTCGCGGTCGGGGTCGTGCTCGCGGAGCTGCTCACGGGACGTCGCCTGTTCACGGCCGCCAACGATCTCGATGTCCTGCTCAAGGTGCGCGACGCGCGCCTCGATCGCCTGGACAAATACGGCGCCGACCTCTCTCCGGCGCTCGATCGCATCGTGCGACGCGCGCTCAAGAAGGATCCGGCCGAGCGCCACCAGAGCGCCTCCGAGCTGCACGACGATCTGGCGGACTATCTGTTCTCGACCGGGCAGCGGGTCGGGCCCAGCGACCTGCGCGCGTTCTCCGGCACGCTATTCGGGACCAATCCGGAAGCGTCGGCCAAACCGTCCGCCGCGGCGCGACGCCCGGCGGATCCCGGTGCCGCGCGGGTCAAGAACGCCGCACCGGCGGCCCCACCACCGGCGTCGCCGCTCGGTCCCGCTTCGACGACCTTGGTCTCCGCCGCGACACTGGACGCCGCGACCGCCTCCGGGCCCCTCCCGGCTTTCGAATCGGGTGGGGACGCGGCGTCCGCGGTGGGCGAAGAGCCTTGGCCGGCGGACGACAGCGCCGAACGCTCGTCGGCGCGCGGCTTCACCCCCGTGTCGAAACCCGGGGAAAGCCTGCCCCACAAGGCGCCCACGCGGCCGAAGGGCACCGGCAAGACGGGAACCCCGAGCGACGTCGGCCGATTCGTGTCGGGCGCTCCGAAGCGCCCGCCCGACAGCGCCGGCGACGTCAACGTCATCACGCCGATGCGTTTCTTCTGCGACCTCGCGCTGGCCGGGGAGACCGGCCTGCTACATTTCGAGCTGGGCGAAGTCCAGAAAGAGATCTTCCTGGTGGGCGGCGCGCCCGAATCGGTGAGCTCCAGCCACCTCGGCGAGCGTTTCGGCGAGTACCTGGTGGGCCGGGGCATCCTGGGGCCCCCCGAGCTCGAGCTCGCGCTCAGCATGCTGCCGCACTACAACGGCAAGCTGGGCGACACGCTGGTCGCGCTGGGGATGCTGCGCCCGCTCGACGTGTTTCGGCTGCTCTCGGAGCAGGTGCGCGACCGGGTCATCGACGTCTTCGCCTGGACCGAGGGAACGTTCGCGTTCTACCGCGGCGTCACTAACCAGCAGGACAACTTCCCGCTCGGCCTCGACACCTTCGAGATCCTCGGGGCCGGGGTACTCAGTCTTTCGGCCGAGCTGTTGGAGCAGCGGTTCGCGCCGCTGGTTGATTTCCGGGCGGTCGCCACCGGCCGTGACCGCTTGCAACCCGAGGCGTTCAAGATCGGACCAACGCCGCGCGAGGTGCTCGAGATGCTAGACGGCCAGCAGACGCTGCGATCCTGGCTGGATCAATTCGGCGATCCCGAGGAGCGTCTGACCTTCTTGCGCTCGCTCTACCTGCTGGTCGAAACGGATCTGGCCGAGCTGGACTGAGCTTGCGGTGTTCCGGCTCGGCCGCGCGCCGGCCAAACCGTCCCGGACCCGCGCCGATCAGCGCGGCGCGGTCACGGCCTTGAGCGACGCCTCGATCTGGCGGCGCACCGCGGCGTCGGTCTCGGTCGCCAGCCGGGCGCGGAGCGGCGCCTCCGCGCTGCGGGTCCGACCGAGGCCCAGCGCGATGGCGGCGTCCAATCGGACGTCCGCGTCCGCGTTGTCTAGCAGCGGCGCGACCGTCTCGACCAGGCGCGCGTCCCCTTGCCAACCGAGCGCCACGGCGGCGTGCCGGACCAACACGCGATCGGTCGCGTCGAGGGGCGGCGTCCGACCGACCACGAAATTCTCCAGATAGGTCTGGGCCCGGAGGTTCCGCGCATAGGCCAGAGCCGAGAGCGCCCTCGCCCGAAGCGTCTCCGCCGTGGATCGGTCGGAGGCGATCATCATCAACGTCGCCTGGGCCGTCGCCGCCAGCCGCTGCAGCTCGGCGCCGCCGGCCTTGCCCAGCGCCGTTTCGACTTCGGCACGCGCCGAAACCTTGGCGGACGCACCGGCACCGCCATCCCCGGGCGCGCGGGCCGGCGCCCCGGCGTCCGGGGGAGCGAGCGCGGCGAGCAGCAAGCCGACGTGTATAATCGCGGCCGTCATTCTTTCACCACCCAGGAGATGATGGCATGTCTCGTCGCCCCTGCGCTTCCCCGATCGTGCTCGCCGTTTTCTTCGCCCTCGCTGGACGGGCCGCTGCCGACGAGGCACCGTCCAAGCTGGGGGCGAGCCTGGTGGCCCAGGCCGATCGGCAGACGCCCCCGGAAGACGCCACCGGTACGACCGGGGCGCCCGCCACCGTCGCGGCGGGCGGCGACAGCGTTCCGGCCGCCGAGCTGGCCGAGGACGCCGGCCCGACGCGCCCACCGGATCTTTCGTACGGCGTGGCGGCGCGGCTGCGCTGGGTCACCGTCCCGGGCTGGCTGCTGAACCTCTTCACCAAGAAGAACGTCCCGCTGTCGTCGTGGGGAACCGGGATCGAGCTCTTCCGCCGAAAAGCGAACTTCGATTTCGTGCTCTCGTTCGGCTATCAGAACATGTCCCCCTCCGACGGCAACTGGCTGGGCAGCGGACACAACGCCGCGACCGACACCAACTTCGTCCAATTCAAGAGCCTCGCGCTCTACAGCGTCGACGCCGCGTTCATCTGGCACACCACCTTCACGGACTGGGTCGGCATGCACTACGGCGCCGGGTTCGGCCTCGGGATCGTGGGCGGTACGATCGTGCGGACAGTCGACAACGACGGCATGTGCACCGATGCCAACACCGGCGACCTCACCCAGTGCCATCCGGCGAATGTGACCTGCACCTCCACCAGCTGTAACGAAGCCCAGCTTCAAACCGCAAACCATCCGAGCAGTGAGGTTCCGCCCGCGCTGCCCATCATCAATGTCGTTCTCGGGCTCGACTTCCGCCTGCCGAAAGTACGCGGCTGGGAAGCTCGCCTCGAGGGTGGCTTTTTCGACGCCTTTTATCTGGGCGGCGGCGTCGGATATACGTTCTAGGGCTCGTCGTCCGCTCGGCCGGGGTGACCGGCGACGTCGTGAACCCAGCGCGCGAACTCGCGTTCGAGGCGCGGCAACAACATCACCAGCTTCGCCTGCTGCGCCGGGGTGAGGACCTTGCGCAGATCCTTGATCCGATCGTCCTCCAGCGCGCGCTGCTTGGCGCGAATCGCCAGCAGCCGGTTGATGGAGGCGGTGATGCGCGCGTCATCCGGGTGGGGCGCGTCGGTCAGTGGACCGAGCTCGTGCATGATGTCGTGGCGCTCGGCGGCGATCACCATCTCGCGCTCGTCGTAACGCGCGAGGATCGGGAACAGGCGCGCCGAGGTCGCCTCGTCCAGCTTGAGCCCTTCCACGATGCGCCAGGCGCGCAGCGCCCGCATCCGCTCCAGCACCTCCTTGCGCAGCTGGTCCGGAGATCGGTGGTCGCTGGCGGCGGGCGGCGGACTGGGACGCGCCGGCGGAGGTGGTTCCGCGCCGGCGGCCGACCCGCAGACCAGCAGCCCCGCGACCACGATGCCGCGCGCGAGCGCCGCGGTCGACCCCACCTTTCCCGCCTTCCGTACATTCCCCAGGCCCGCGCTCACAGCGAGCTTCCCCCGAGAGAATTGGCCACGCGCTGCAACGCCGTCCCGTCGAGATCGGCCAGCTCGTCGTTGACCCGCCGATCGTCGTCACCGAGCGTGTCGGACGCCTCCCCCGGATCGCCGGCGCCGAACGACGTCAACACGGCGGGTGCGCGGGTACTCAATCGATCCAGCAGCCGTCGCAGCGCGGTCCCGTCGAGATCGGCGACATCTGCCGCCACCTCGCCCGCCTCGTCGTCCGTCGCCGATCGCGCGACGGAGGCGACCACGCCCGACGCGCGCAGAGCGGGTTCCTGCGACGAACGCACCGCCGGCGGACGCCGGGCCACCACCGCGAAGGCCGCGGCCGCCGCGACGGCCGTCGCGACGACAGCCACCCGCGCCCGAGCGGAGACCGACCACCGGCGCACCCGCCCCGCGGACACCGGCGACGGCCGGAGATCGACCGGCGCGGGACCGCGCAGCGCCGCCGCCGCCGCGGTGGTCCGCACCGCCAGCTCCTCCCAAAATCGCTCGGTCGGCGCCGGATGGAGCGGCGGGGCGGCCGCCCCGCGCAGCGCCTCGGCCACCCGCGGCGCATCGCGCAGCTCGGTCATGGTCCGAAAGCAGGTCACACAAGAACCGAGATGCTCGGCCAGATCCCGCTCGGCGCCGACGTCGCCTTCATCGATGAGGCGGTCGAAGACGCGCGCGCACAGCGGAGCGTCCTTTTCCTGTCCACCTTGTCCACCTTGTCCACCTTGCCCACCTTGGCCGCTCATCGTCCTCTCCCCCGCCGCGAAGCGCCGTCCGGATGAGGGCCCAGGGTGGCGCGCAGCTTGCGAACCGCATAGTGGAAGTTGACCTTGGCGGCCCCTTCGCTGATCGACAGAGCCTCCGCGATCTCCCGGAAGGGGAGATCCTCGTAGATCCGGAGCTCCAGCGTCATGCGCTGTTTGGTCGGCAGCGTCTGTACGGCATCGCGCAGCGCCGCCGCGAGCTCCGCCGACTCGAGCTGTTCGACCACGGGTGGCATCGCCAGCCGATCGGGATCGCTCGGGCGTTCGTCCTCCCCCTCGTCCGAGACGAAGCGGGCGTGATCGCGGAGGTGGTTGAGCGCGAGATGCGCCCCGATGCGCAGGATCCAGGCGCGAAAAACCGTGGCGTCGCGTAGATCGCCCAGCTTGGCCATGGCGCGCACGAAGGATTTCTGCACCAGATCGGCCGCCTCGTCGGCGTCACCGACATAGCGCAAGCAAAGCAGGTAGAGCGCCCGCTGGTGGCGGCGAACCAGCAGGCCCAGCGCCGTCTGATCGCCGCACTGCGCCCTCGTCACGAGGACTTCGTCGGGCGTGTCGTCAGCGGCCGGCATCGCGACTCGGAGGAGCTTGAGGTGACTGGACATCGTGGGCTCGGGCGCGGCGTGCTCCCCGAAGTAGACCCGCAGGCCAGGGCGCAGGTTAGGTTTCTGAGGAGTGGATGGGCTAGCGACCAACGCCCGGCGTGGGCGTGCCCGCCAAAGCGGCCTGCGACTCGGCCTTGGACTCGATGATCGCCAGGTTGTCCTCCAGCGTTTGAATGGTCGACCGGAGCACCGAGACCTCTTCTTGCGTCGCGAGCCCGAACAGCCCGGCGGCGAAGCGGCTGGCCCGATCCAGCTCGGACTTGATGGTGCCCCCCAGCCCCACCGCTTTCATCGCGACGTTCATGACGCGCTCGTCGCCCATGACGCGCGAGATCCGGGGGTCGCTCATGACGCGTAAGGCCCGGCCGACCACCACGTCCTTGACGGCGTCCAACATCGACATCATTGGTTTGTGCCACGCGCCCCCGCTTGCGTCAACGCGGACCCGCGCACGCGCGCCGCCTGTCTTGGCCATCGGGTTCGGTGGTACAGATCGGCGGGTGATGGACACCGCGAATCTCAGGAAGCGCATCGCCGACCTTCGCGCCGAATTCGAAGAGCGTCTGGCCGCCCTGGTGACGATCCCGACGGTCAGCATGGATCCCGGCCGGCGCGCCGAGATGGACGCCTGCGCGGCGCTGGCGGGCCGCTACCTGCGCGAGGCCGGCGCCCGCGTCGACGTCATCGAGACCGGCGGGTTCCCACTGCTGCTCGGGCGCATCGGCGAGGACCCGACCCTGCCGACGGTGACCATCTACAACCACCTGGACGTCCAGCCCGCCGAGGCGGCCGACGGCTGGCGCACGCCGCCGTTTCAGCTCACGCGCGACGCCACCGGCGACCGCTGGTTCGCGCGCGGCACCACCGACGACAAGGGTCCGGCGCTGACCGCGCTCTACGGCGCGCGCCTCGCGATCGAGACCGGCGTGCGCGCCAACCTCCAGTTTCTCTGGGAGCTGGAAGAAGAGATCGGCAGTCCCAATTTTTCGAAAGGGCTGGCCGCCGCGATCGCCGGCGATCCGGCGGGCGGGCGTCGGGCCTTCGCGACGGAATCGGTCGTCGTGTCCGACACCATCTGGACCGCGGCCGGTCACCCCTCGATCTCTTATGGGCTGCGCGGACTCATGGGCTTCACGATCGCGCTCGAGACCGGCGCCAAGGATGTTCACTCGGGCACCACCGGCGGCGCCGCCCGCAACCCGATCGGCGAGCTGGCGGGGCTGCTGTCGGCCATGTACGACGCGCGTACCGGTAAGGTGAAGATCCCAGGTTTCTACCTGGACGTACGCCGGATCTCCGCGGCCGAGCGGCGCGGGTTCGGGCGTGCCGGATTCTCGCGCCGGCGCTTCGCCGCCGCCCATGAGCTCAAGAGCCTCCGACCGCTGCGCAGCGATCTCGATGCGCTGGCCGCGCTCATCGCGGCGCCCACCTTGGAGGTCCACGGCATCGTGGGCGGCTACACCGGTCCCGGGATCAAGACCATCGTCCCGCACCGGGCGGAGGCGAAGCTGTCGACGCGTCTCGTCCCGGATCAGGACCCGGCCAAAGTCTTTCGGCTCATCAAGCGCTTCGTCAAGGAGCGCCTCCCCGACGCGGTGGTCACCCACGAGGCCTCTCTCGAGCCCTATCTCGCACCCACGGGCGGTCCCTACAACGCGGCGGCGGCCGCCGCCGTGCGCGCGACCTTTGGCAAAGAACCGGCCTTCGTGCGCGAAGGGGGATCGATCGGCGCGGTGTTGACCATGCGCAGGCTCCTCAAAGCGCCGGTGATCTTCCTGGGCCTCTCGCTGCCCGAGCACGGCTACCACGCCATCAACGAGAACTTCGACTGGGGCCAAGCCAGCGGCGGGATGGAGATGTTCTGTCGCTATTTCCACGAGATCGCCCGCGGATCGGCCAGGGGGTCGAAACACGGTTGAATCGGCCCCCGATCGCGCTACGATCGCTCCATGAGCGGCGTGACCCCCTCCGCCTCGGCGATCGGCCGTGCCACCGCCATCAAGATCGTCGTCTCGGTCGTGGCGGTCGCGGGCGCGGTCGGCTTCCTTCTGACCAAATCGATGAAGGAAGGTGCCGAGTACTACAAGCATGTCGATGAGGTGACCTCCAACCTCGACCACCTGCGTGGCATGCGCCTGCAGGTGCACGGCAACGTGGTCGACGGTTCGATCGAGCAGGCCAAGGGGACGCTGCTCTATCGCTTCAAGATCGAGAGTCGGGCCCCGCGCGCGCCGGCGATCATCACGGCGACGTATGATGGCCTGGTCCCCGACACGTTCAAGAGTGGCGCCGAAGTGGTCGCCAAGGGGACCCTCACCGCCGACAATCAGCTGGCGGTCGTCCCGGACGGCATCATGGCCAAGTGTCCCTCGAAGTACGATGCCGACAAGATCGACAAGGAGAAGGCCGCCAAGACCCCGGCGCCGCTCCCCGACATCGCGCAGAAGATCTAGCCCGGACGACGACGCGCGGGTGGGCTCCGATCGGACCCGTCTCAGGTATATCGAAGCCCGTCGACGGCGCGAAGCCGGCTGGCCCGCAACGACGGATAGAGCGTAGCCAGGAAACAGATGCTGAGCGTGGCGGCCGCGACGGCCAGGACCTCGCCGGCCGCGATCTGAACCGGCAGCGCGCCGATCAGATAGACCTTCGGGTCGAGCGGATAGCCGTACAGGCGCGCCAGCAGGCAGACCAAGAGGCCGAAAGCGATGCCGAGCCCGGTCCCGATGGCCCCCACGGTGGTGCCCCCGATCAAGAAGACCCGCGCCACCATGCTGGCCGGGGCGCCCATCGACTTCAGGATCGCGACCTCCCGCACCTTGGACAGCACGATCATGGTCAGCGAGGCGATGATGTTGAACGCGGCGACCACGATGATGAGCACCAGCAGGAGCGAGATGATCACCTTCTGCATGGTGAGGGCCATGAAGAGATTGTGGTTCAGCTCCTTCCAGTCGATGATCCGGTAGGGGCCGTCGAGGCGGCGTTTGATCTCCGGCCCCGCGGAGAGCGCCATCATCGGATCGCGAAAGCGCAGCTCGACCCCCGAGACCAGCCGGCGCGCATCCGCCAGTCGGTGGGCATCGGCGATGCTGATGTAGGCGAGGCGGGTGTCATACTCGTTGAAGCCCATCCGGAACAGGCCCACCACCTTGAACAGATACGAGATGGGGGTCTCGCCGGCGCCGGAGCTGAAGGGGATCATGATCGATACGCAGTCCCCGACGCGGACGTGAAGGTGATGCGCCAGCTCGGTGCCGAGCGCGATGCGGCCCACGTCGACGGTGGTCTTGCGCGGCGTCCCGGCGGGGAGCGTGCAGCTGGCCGGCAGCTCCAACGCTTCGACGCTGCCGTCGACCAGCGCGCGCCGCAGATCGTCGGCCCCCTGCTCGATGTCGATCCCTTTGAGGTTGGCGCCGATACGCCCGATCATCACCTCACCGGCCGAAAACAGGAACTTCGCCATCCGCACCACCCCGGGCGTCCCGCGCAGCTTCGACTCGACCTCTGCGATCTCCGGGCCATCGATGTCGGCATCGCCGTAGGGCATGACGATGAGGTGGGCGTTGAGCGCCAGCACTTTGTCCTGAAACTCGCGCTCGAAGCCGCTCGTGACGCCCAGAACCACCACCAGGGAGGCCACGCCCAGGACCACCCCCATCGTCGAAACGGTGGTGAACACCGAAAAGACGCGCAAGAGAAAGGCCACCACCGCGACGAGGCCGCCCACCAGGATGCCGATCACGGCCACGGTCTCGAGGCCTCGAAGGCGCCCGTGAACCAGCGCCAGGAGGCCGAAGCCGACCGCCATCAACAAGAGACCCGCCACCAGCGCGATCCGCGCCCCCCGCGAACGTCGCCCGCGATGGAGGTAGCGCAGGCCCACCAACCGCTCGAGGCCGAGGGTAAACAGGTCGCTCATCCCCAGTCCCAGCAGCCCGGCGATGGCGCCTTCGATCAGGATCGCGCGTCGATCCGGCTTGAAAACAGCGGCAATTGCCACCGCAACGACGGCGGCGAGGACCAGGAGACGGGCAAAGCGGCGGGTGCGCATGGTGGGGGACGGAAACCGGTGCGGGGACGGTAGCAGACAAGTCGCCGGACAGCTTCCTTGACACTCTTCGACGCCAAACCGTACCGTACACGGCAATGGCATCGTTCCGGGTGCGGCGTTGGCACCTTCTTTGTCTCTTGAGCGTCGCTCTGGCCTGGCCAGGCGTCGCGCGCGCGGACAAGAACGATCTCAACCTGCTCAACCTCTGCAACGTGGTCGGCGGACGTTGCCCGGTTGACACCGATACGGCCTCCAAGTACCGGAGCCTGATGTCGGAGCTGGGCGTGGTCGTTGCGCCGCGGCTCATGACCCCGGCCGACACGCTCGGCTACGCCGGCTTCCAGTTTTCCGCGGAGCTCGGCGTCACCAAGATCAGCAACAACAGCAGCGAACATTTCTGGGATGGTGTCGAGGGGGTGACGGCCGGGAATCCCAACGCGGCCCGTCCCGACCCCTACCTCACCACCTTGGGGGGCTTCGTGCGCAAGGGGCTCTGGCTGCCCTTGCCAGCCTTCGAGTTCGGCGTCGGCGCCGTCAGCGTGCTCGGCTCGCACATGTACGCGATGCAGGGGTACGCGAAGATCGCGCTCCAGGAGGGATTCCATGATTGGGTGCTCCCGTCCTTCGCGGTACGGGGCTCGGCCTCGCAGCTTCTCGGTACCAGTCAGGTCAATCTCACGGTCTATGGGGTCGACGTTCTCGCCTCCAAGGCGTTCAGCATCGGTGGCACCGCGCGCGTCGAGCCTTTTGTCGGTTGGAACGTGCTGTTCATCGACGCCCGCAGCGGGGTGATCGACGCCACCCCGACCTGCGACGCCTACGCCCAGAAACAGCTGGCCGCGACCGCCCCCACCCCGGTGGGCTGTCCCGCCGGGGGGAACGGCACCTGGAACGATCTCGCCAGCAACTTCACGTTTCCCTCGCAGGACATCATCACCCGCTATCGGTGGTTCGGCGGGTTCAAGCTGAAGCTCTCGGTCGTCTTCCTGACCGCCGAGCTGGACATCGTGCAGCACGGCACCAGCCACGACACGTCGCAGCCGACGGGCGCGGCAGACTTCAGCGCGACGCAGGAATCCTTCTCGCTCGCCGCCGGCCTCGACTTCTAGGACTCCGCGCCCGAGGCGGAGCGGCGGGCTCTAGGCGGCGGTGCCGCCGCCTAGGCCACCCGAGCTGGGGGCGCTCGGACCACCCGAGGTGGGCGGCGCGGAGCCCGCCGGTGGCGGCGCTGGCGGCGTACTCGACGCCGGCATTCCCCCCTGGATGATCTTACGCAACCCGGCGACCGACAACCGCGGCGTCTTCTTCTCTTCCTCGAAGATGATCTGCGCGAGCGTAGCCGTCGTCAGGTCGGCGCGGGTGGTGTTCTCCACGACCCGCACGTCGTCGCCAGCCCGCACCATCGCGGCGATGTGGTCGAGCGTCACGTATCGGCTGTCACGCGTATCGTAGAGCTTGCGATTCGCATACCGCTTGATCGTGCGTGCTGTCGTCATTGTCTTAGGGTGTCATAGACAAATCTCGCGGTCAATCATGTAATACAACGAACGGTTCACAGCGCCGTATAAAATCCGTATATAGAACAATAGCTTAGCCGCTGCACCGGCGAACCCCGCTGTTTAGGGAGCCCAATCGAAGGCGCCAACGGGCGCATTCCCCGACTGTCGGGGCACTTCTTCGGGGATTTGCCCCGGACGAGCCGATCAGCCGGATCTACTGAATCAGCCGGATTTGCCGGCTTTGCCGGCGCCCTCGTCGAGCTCGCTCTTTTTTACACTGGCGCCGGGCGACACGTCGATCTCGTCCTGCGAGTTGACCGCACGCTTGAAGTTCTTGATGGCCTTGCCGAGGCCGTCGCCAAGTTGTGGCAACTTCGTCGCGCCGAACACGACTACGACAATGATGAGAACGAGTACGAGTTCGCCGAAGCCCATTCCGAAGGGCATGAGTGGCTCCTTGAAGTGCCTCATCTATAGCACCCCGAACTAAACAATCAACGAAGAAGACACGGAATTTTGTCGTCCGCGCCCCGATCCGATACGATCCGCCACAGATGGGCATCGCGTCGTCGGTAGTCGTGCGCGTCGCGATCACGTTCCTGGCCGCTTCCGGCTCGGCCCTGGTCGGTCGTGCCGCCGTCGCCGCACCCGCCCAGCCCACAGCGTCGAGCCCGCGCGACCCCCGTGAGCAGAGCCTGTCCGAGCGACGCGCCGTTCGGGGGGTCGCGGTCGACGACATCGCCACCAGTGAGAGTCCAGAGCTGCGCGAGATCCGTCGGTTCGAGGCGCAAGCCTTTCCGAAGTCGGACGGTCCGTCGACCACGACGCCGGGAATCCACGCCGCAGACGGCCCCCTGCCGCCGACGTCCCTCCCGGGACAGTGGGGCGGCAGCGGCGACGTCCCCGCCGAGCTGCGCTCGCCCGAGCCGGCGGCGCGCCCGGATGCGCAGGCGACGGCGCCCGACTCCGAGTGGCTCCGGAGCCTGAAGCTTCCCGATATTCCGGTCCGCTGGGATGCGCAGGTGCTCCGCTACCTCGACTACTTCAAGAACGATCCCAAGGGACACCAGGTCATGGCGAACTGGCTCCGCCGCGCGGGCAGGTACCGCGACCTGTTCGAGAAGACCCTGTTGCGCGAGGGCCTCCCCAAGGATCTCTTCTATGTCGCCATGGTCGAGAGCGGCTTCGACACCGGCGCTCGCTCACGGGTGGGGGCCGGCGGCATCTGGCAGTTCATGCCGGGCGCCGCGCGCGCGTATGGTCTGGAGGTCAGCTACTGGATCGACGCCCGCCGCGATCCGCCCCAGGCCGTCGAGGCCGCGGCGCACTACCTCAAGGATCTCTATGTTCGGTTCGGCTCTTGGTATCTGGTCTTCGCGGCGTACAACGCGGGCTACGGGTCGGTGCTGCGATCGATCACCTCCTACAACACCAACGACTACTGGGAGCTGACCCGGCACGAGTCCGGTCTGCCCTGGGAGTCGAGCCTCTACGTCCCGAAGATCCTGGCGACCGCGATCGTCGGCCGCAACCTGGCCGCGTTCGGGTACGCCGACGTCTCGCCCGATGCGCCGTTCGCCTACGAAGAGGTCGAGGTCCCGGCGGGCACGGCGCTGGCGACCGTAGCCCGCGCCGCGGGGACCAAGCCGGAGGTGATCGAGGCGCTGAACCCGCACCTTGCGCGAGCCCGCACCCCACCCGATCGGGGGGTCACCAAGGTGCGCCTGCCTCCCGGAACCGCCGCGGGCTACGCCGCCAGCTTCGACAAGACGCGCACCGCGGCCGACAAGCTGGAGACCGTGGTCCTCCGTTTCGGTGAGACGCTCGACGACGTCGGCCGGGCCCACGGCGTCAGCGCCAAGGAGATCCGCAAGCTCAACGGGGTCAGGGACACCGTCGAGCTTCGCGGCGGGATGGCGATCATGGTTCCGCGGCGAGCGGCCAAGGACCGCGCGACAGGCGACCGCGTGGCCAGCGACCGCGCCGCCGGCGACAAAGACGCGACGGCCGAGCCCACCGTCGACAAGGACGCGACGGCCGGCGACGACTCGATCATCGTGGCGGTTCCCGACCGCGCATTCAGCTACGAAGGGCGGGAGCGGGTCTTTTATCGAGCGCGAGACGGCGATGGTCTCGATGAGATCGCCGACGTCTTCGGGGTGCGCCCCGAGGATCTGGTGGAATGGAACAACCTCGACCCCGACGCCAAGCTCCACCCCCGCATGGTCCTGCAGATCTTCGTGCGTAAGGATTTCGATCCGGCGGGTGTCCTGTTGCTCGACCCGGCCCAGGTGCGGGTGGTGATCCTGGGCTCCGAGGAATTCCTGCAGCTCGAGACCGCCCGCCGCGGCAAGAAGCGGCTGGTCTACACCGCGAAGCCGGGCGACACGCTGGCCAAGCTCGGGCGGCGATACGGCCTCTCGCCCGGAGATCTCGCGCGCATCAACCGCTTCTCGTACAACACGGAGCTGCACGAAGGCGATCGGATCGTCGTCTACTCGCCCACCGGCGACGCGCCCCGCGAGGTGACCATGGGCATGACGCCGGGCAAGAAGCGGCCCGAACGCGGAACGGACACCGGCGCCCACAAGTCGGACGCGGGCAGGTCCGAGGCGACCAAGGCCGAGGCGGGCGCCACGCACAAGCCCGGTACGCCGGAGCGCGCGATCGGCGCGCGCGATCCCAAGAAGAAACTCCAGGTCGCCGCCGCCAAGCCGGCCTCCAAGGCCGCGCCCAAACCCGCACCCAAGTCGGCGGCCAACAAGTCGGTGGCCAAGTCGGCTGCGACAACGGGCGGCAAGAAGTAGCGGTCGGGAACCGCGGCGGCATGACGCGCTTTCGCGTCGACCCAGGCAACGCCGGCCGGCGGGTCGACCATCTGGTTGCGGTGGCGCTGCCGGGCCTCAGCGTCGCGACGGCCCGACGGTGGATCGCCGAGGGCGCGGTGCGGGTGGACGGACGCCCCGCGCGCAAGGGAGAGCACCTCATCGAGGGCCAGACGCTGGAGGTGGACGAATCCGCCGCCAGCCGTTCGGGACCGGAAGCGCTGCGGGTGCGCCCCGACGGGCAGCTGGCGATCGCGATTCTGCTGGTCGACCCGGCGTTCGTGGCCGTCGACAAACCGGCCGGCATCCCCTCCCACCCGCGCGCGGCGGGGGAGCTCGGAACCGCGGCCAACGCGATCGTGGCCCGGTTTCCGGAGTGCGCGGCGGCGTCGCCCGATCCGCGTGAAGGTGGCCTCGTTCACCGGCTCGATACCGGCACCAGCGGCGTGCTGCTGGCCGCGCGTGACGCCGCGGTCTGGCCGGAGCTGCGCGCTGCGCTCTGCCGCGCCGACTGCGAAAAGACCTATCTCGCCGAGGTGTCCGGCGCGCCGCCCGACGCAGGCGAGGCCTCGGCCCCGATCGGACGCGTCGGCCGGCGCGGGGCGCGCGTGCGCGTCGGCGGCGGGCGCAACCCGCTTTCCGCGCACACGACCTGGGAGGTCATCGCGCGGCGGCCGGAGACCACGCTGCTGCGTGTCCGCCTCCGCAAGGGACGCGCCCACCAGGTCCGCGCCCACCTGGCCGCGGCCGGCTATTCGATTGTCGGGGACTCGATTTACGGGGGCTGCGCCGCCGATCGGCTTCACCTGCACGCCGCCACGGTTCAATTTCGCCACCCCCGATCGAGCGCGCTGATTCTGGTTGAATCGCCCCCCCCGACTTGGGCCAAATAGCCGGATGAAACGGCGGCCGAGATGTCGACCGAGCGGGCGGTGGGGGCGCCGGTGAAACGCGCGCTGGTGCTCCAGCACGCGCCGACCGAAGGCCCCGAGCGCGTGGCCGTGCTGCTCGCCGCGCGCGGGGTGAGCCAAGAGGTTCGCGCCCTCTATCGGGGCGATCCGGTTCCCGACGATCTCCCGCCCGACCAACCGCTGATCGTCATGGGCGGATCGATGGGCGTGGGGGACGCCGGCGACCTTCGCTATCCGTTCTTGGCGAAAGAGATCGCGCTCCTGACCCGGCTCATCGCCCGCGACGCGCCGGTGCTCGGCATCTGCCTGGGGGCGCAGCTCCTGGCCGCGGGCGGCGGCGCGCGCGTCTATCCGAACACCCGGCCGAGCTCGGGGGATCGAGCCGGTCGGGCCGATGCTGGCGGCGCGAGCGAGCCGGCGCGTGAGGTGGGGTGGGGCGCGGTCGACTTCTTCGAGCCGCTCGGCGAGCCCGTGCTGGCCGGCGTCGGTCCGCGGGCGCTCATGCTGCACTGGCACGGCGACACGTTCGATCTTCCCGCGGGCGCGATTCACCTGGCGTCGACGCCCGTCTGCCGGCACCAGGCCTTCCGCCTCGGCCGCAGGCAGTTCGCCTTCCAATTTCACTGCGAGCTGGAAGCGGAGACGATCCCGATCTGGGTGCAGGAGGACGCGGAATTCGTGCGCGCCGCCAACGGCGAGGGCGGCGCCGCACAGATCCTGGCCGACACCGAGCGCCACTACGCGGCCAGCCGTCCGATCTGGGATCGGCTGCTCGGCAACGCGATCGACCTGATGCTCGATTGACGATGGTCGCCCCGCCGACAATAGTAGCGGCCACAGACTGACCATGGCGCCGCCGGCGAAATTCAAGATCGCGCTCGTCCAGATGCGCTGCTCGGAGGATCCCGCCGACAACCTCGCGCGGGCGCTGGGACGGATCCGGGACGCCGCGCGCGACGGCGCACAGCTGGTCTGCCTGCCCGAGCTCTTTCGAACCCAGTACTTCTGCCAGAGCGAGGATCACGCCTTTTTCGATCTGGCCGAGCCAATCCCAGGCCCGACCACCGAGGCGCTCAGCCGGGCGGCGCGCGAGGCCGGCGTGGTGGTGATCGGATCGCTTTTCGAGCGACGCGCGGCCGGCGTTTATCACAACACCGCGGTCGTGATCGACGCCGACGGCCGGCTCTGCGGGTCTTACCGCAAGATGCACATCCCCGACGATCCCCTCTACTACGAGAAGTTCTATTTCACCCCGGGCGATCTGGGATTTCGGGCCTTCGACACCGCCTGCGGTCGGATCGGCACCTTGGTCTGCTGGGACCAATGGTACCCGGAGGGCGCACGGCTGACCGCGCTGGCGGGGGCCGACCTGCTCCTCTATCCGACCGCCATCGGCTGGCATCCGTCGGAGAAGGCCGAGTTCGGGGCGGCGCAGGCGGCCGCCTGGCAGACCATGCAACGCGCGCACGCGATCGCCAACGGCGTCTACGTCGCGGCGGTCAACCGCATCGGGCTCGAGAAGTCTCCCGACGGGACCGGCGGCGGGATCGAGTTCTGGGGCGGTAGCTTCGTCGCCGATCCGTTCGGCGTCGTCCTGGCTGAGGCTTCACGTACAGAGGAAGAGACGCTGATCGTCACCTGCGATCGCCAGCACCAAGAGACCGTCCGCCGCCACTGGCCGTTCCTTCGCGACCGGCGCATCGACGCCTACGGCCCGATCACGCGCCGGTTGATAGACGAATGACGTCGCGCCCGGGCGGGACGAAAACACCAGCCCAGCTCGGGTTTCGGATGCCGGCCGAGTGGGAGCCGCACGCCGCCACCTGGATCGCCTGGCCGCACGAGCGGCGCGACTGGCCCGGCAAGCTGGCGCCCATCCCCTGGATCTACGGCGAGGTCGTCCGCCACCTGACCCGCGGTGAGCGGGTGCGAATCCTGGTCGACGACGCCGCGACGGAGCGGCGCGCGCGCACGCTTCTCGGCCGGGTGGGGGCAGATCTGGCCAAGGTCGACTTCTGGCGGGTGCCGACCGACCGAAGCTGGACCCGCGACACCTGCCCGCTGTTCGTCAAGAACCCCGCCGGCGAGGTGGCCATCACCAACTGGCGCTTCAACGGTTGGGCGAAATACGCCAACCACCGCCGCGACGACGCGGTCAACGACCGCCTCGCGACCCGCCTGCGGATGCGGCAGTGGCGGCCGACGGTCGAGGTCGCTGGCCGGGCCTGGCGGGTCGTTCTGGAAGGGGGCGCCATCGACGTCAACGGCGCCGGCACGGTGCTGGCGACCGAAGAGTGTCTCCTCGACCCGGTGCAGGCGCGCAACCCGGGGCTTTCGCGGCAGGGGCTGGAGCAGGTGCTGGCGGCGCACCTGGGCGTGCGCAAGGTGCTCTGGCTCGGCCGCGGGATCGCCGGCGACGACACCCACGGCCACGTCGACGATCTCTGCCGGTTCACCGACGAGGCCACGGTCGTCGTCGCCGAGGAGACCGACGCCGCCGACGCCAACCATGCGCCGCTTGCCGAGAACCGCGACCGCCTGCGGACGATGACCACCGCCGACGGTCGGCGCCTGCGCGTGGTGCCGCTCCCGATGCCGGCGCCGCTCCTCCTCGACGGCGTTCGCCTGCCCGCCAGCTACGCCAACTTCTACGTCGGCAACGCCGCCGTGCTGGTACCCACCTTCAACGACCCGAACGATCGGCGCGCGCTCGAGATCCTGGCCGGCCTCTTCCCGACCCGCACCGTGGTCGGCATCCACGCCGTCGACCTGGTCTGGGGGCTCGGAACTCTCCACTGCATGACGCAGCAGGAACCCGCCGCCCACCCTTAGCTCATCCTTCGATCTGTGCCGGGGGATCGACGGGGGCGCAGGCCGCGCGCGCCTCGACGATTCGCTGGTGCCGGCGCCAGGCCCGCACCCCGACGACGATCCCGCCGATGCAGATGGCCACCAGGATGCCGTGCTCGGTGTGGCGCGCATAGCGGACCACCCGATCGATCTGCCCGCCGAAGAACCAGGCGGTGTAGACGAGCAACGGCACCGTGATGGCCGCAGCCGAGAAGTCGTAGATCAGGAAGACCGGCGGCCGCAGGTGAAGCGTGCCGGCCGTGAAGAAGATGGTGAAACGCAGACCGGGGGTGAAGCGACCGACCAGGACCACCTTGCTGCCGAATTTTCGGAAGTAGGCTCGAACACGAAGCTGCCGCCGGTGCGTGAAGTACTTGCGGGCCAGCCGGGTGGCGAGCACGCGGCGGCCGAAGTAACGGCCCAGAAAGAACGACATCGAATCGCCCGCCAGGACCGCGGCGAAGCAGACCAAGAAGGCCTTGGTGACCTCGAGCGCGCCGCGCCAGGAGAAGTAGCCGGCCGCGATGAGCGAGATGTCCTCGGGGATCGGGAGCCCGAGACCGCATAGGAGCAGAATCCCCCCGAGCCAGGAGTACGCCCCGAGCGGTGTCAGGGTCGACAGGTGAATGATGAACCACTTCACGAGGGGGCCCGGAAACGGAGCATTTGCAATACCACGGACCTCGTCAAAAATACGAATCGGGGGTCGGGGCCTGCCTCGACCGTGACGCTGGGCGCGGCGAAAATCGGCCTAGATCGACCGACCTCCGACGGACATTCGGTCGGGGACGCAGGGGACTGCGTTGACATTGAGGGCGCACGAACGTACGTTTTCCCCGTCGAGGGGGTCCCCACCATGCGAACGCATCGTTCTGTCGGGCGCGCCGGTTTTGCAGGCCGGAGCTTGTCGCCCCTGGCGCCGTTGGCGCTTTTGGCGTTCGTCGCGTCCCTGGGCGCCCTGCCGGCGGGGTGCAAGGCCGACTACCCCTCCTGCGAGACCAACAAGGACTGTCACGGCAAGGAGTTCTGCGTCGCGAACAAGTGCCAACAGTGTCGCGCGTCGAACGACTGCCCGGCCGGCAACGAGTGCAGCTCGGGTAAATGCACCGCAATTCCCGGCTATTGCAGCAGCAAGGCCCAGTGCCCGGCCAACCAAGAGTGCATCGCCAACCATTGCCGCGCCTGCGCCGCCGACAAGGAATGCCCGGGCGGCCAGCACTGCGTCGCCGGGACCTGTACCTCGAAGAAGCCTTGCAAGTCGGAGAACGACTGCGCACAGAACGAGGACTGCGTGAACGGTTTCTGCACGACCGAGAAGCCGCCGGCGCCACCGCCCACGCAGTGCTCGCTGGAGGCCGTCTTCTTCGATTTCAACGAATCGGCCCTCACCACCGAAGCGACGGCAGCTCTGGCGCGGGATGCCGACTGCCTCAAGCAGGTCGGGCGCGTGGCGACGCTGGTCGGCCACACCGACCCACGCGGGACCCAGGAGTACAACCTGGCCCTCTCCGAGAAGCGCGCGCAATCGGTGCGCGACCACCTCGGGCGGCTGGGCGTCGACGGGACCAAGCTGTCGATCCTGCCGCGCGGGTCGCTGGACGCCAAGGGAACCGACGAACCGAGCTGGGCCCAGGACCGACGTGTCGACTTCAACTGGAAGTAACTCGACACGGACTCTGCTGGCGATCGCGCTCCTGGGCGCGTTCACGGCGCCCGCCTGCGTGACCAGCACGGAAGGCGAGAAGATGCAGGCCGACATCTCGGCCCTGCGGACGCGCCTCGACGATATCGACAAACGCGACAAGGAGTACAAGGAGCAGGTCGTCCGCCTGCGCAAGGTTCTAGACCAGGCCACGGCGCTGCTGACCCGCAACTCCGCGGACGTCGGCGCCAAGGCCGCCAAGGCGGAGCAGGACATCGCCGCGCTGCAGGGACGGATCGAGGAGATCGCCCACAACGTCGAGCAGGCCGAGCGCCAGGCGGCCGATGACCGCGCCCGACTCGAGACCCGCTTTGCGGCGCTCGAGCAGACGCAGACCAAGATCGTCGACCGGGTGGCCCCCGAGATGCCGGGCGACAAGGATCAACTCTGGACGCAAGCCGGCCAGCGCCTGGCCTCCGGTCAACGCGACGATGGCCGCCGGTTCTATCGGGTCTTCATCCAGCGCTTTCCCCAGGACCCGCGCGCCCCGCAAGCCTATCTCGCGATCGCCATGTCCTTCGTCCAGGAGAGCAAGTACGCGAACGCCGTGGGCGAGCTCCAGAAGGTGCTCAACACCTACCCGGCCTCGCCCGAGGTGCCCGAGGCGATGTGGCAGCTCTCGCTCTCGTTCGTTCAGCTCCACTTCTGCACCGACGCGCGTTCGCTGCTCGGCGACCTCGTCAAGCGCTACCCGCGCTCGCCGCGCGCCGCGGACGCCAAGGGCGAGCTGAAGAGCATCGCCAAGCTCCCCAAGTCCGCTTGTACATCGTAGTCGGGACCCTGGGAGGGTCCCGCGCCCCCGCGATGGGCTCGAACGGGCGAAGCCCATTCTCCCCCGACGCGATCTAGTCGAGACCCTGGGAGGGTCTCCGCCCGACGCGATCTGGTCAGGACCTCAGTGAAAGGCCGCGGCGACCTGGCGGCCGGCGGCGGTGGGATCGGGGGCGTTTGTGACGGCGGCGATGAGGGCGGCGGCGCGCGCGCCGGCCCGGGCGACCGAGCCGACGGTGTCGAGGGTGATGCCGCCGATTGCGACGACGGGGACCCGGACCGCGCGGCAGGCCTCCGCCAGGGCGTCGAGGCCGACGGTCGGATCGGGATTGGCCTTGCTGCCCGTGCCGAAGATCGGCCCGAAGCCGAGGTAGTCCGCGCCGCCCTCGCCCGCGGCGATGGCCTGGGCGAGGGTGTGGGTGGAGATGCCCAGGATGAGGTCGGGGCGGCCGAGCTGGGCGCGCACCCGTCGCGCGTCGGCGAGCGGCAGATCGTCCTGACCGAGATGGGCCACCTCGGCGCCGACCGCCAGCGCGACGTCTAGGCGGTCGTTCACACAGAATGGGACCCCGGCCGCGCGGCAGAGCGGGTGGAGCCGCCGCGCGAAGGTCGCGAAGATGCCCGCGGCGATCGCCTTGGCGCGCAGCTGCAAACAGCAGGGCTGGGCGGTCAGCAGCTGCCGCGCCAGCTCGTCGAACCGCCGCCGGTCCTCGGCCAGCGCGGGCGTCAGATCGAGGATCGCGTAGAAGCCACGCAGGCCGAGCATCGCGTACACTATAGCGTTCTGCCGACGTCGTTTCGTCTCTCGACCGATCTGGCACCGATGGGCGACCAGCCGCGCGCCATCGGCGAGCTGGTCACGGCCGTCAAGCGCGGCGATCCCTCGCAGGTCCTGCTGGGCATCACGGGCAGCGGCAAGACCTTCACGATGGCCCAGGTGGTTCAGCAGATTCAGCGCCCGACGCTGGTCATGGCGCACAACAAGACGCTGGCGCATCAGCTCTGGTCCGAGTTCAAGGGCCTCTTCCCCGACAACGCCATCCACTACTTCGTCAGCTACTACGACTACTACCAGCCCGAGGCCTACGTGCCATCGAGCGACACGTATATCGAGAAGGACTCGCTCATCAACGAAGAGATCGATCGCATGCGCCACGCGGCGACCTATGCGCTCCTCACCCGGCGCGATTCGCTGATCGTGGCGTCGGTCTCCTGCATCTACGGCATCGGCGCCGCGGAGGCGTACCTGGGCATGAAGCTCGACCTCGCGGTCGGCGTCGAGGTCCGCCGCGACGCGGTCCTGCGCCGCCTCATCGAGATCCAGTACGAGCGAAACGACATCGACTTCGCGCGCGGTACGTTCCGCGTGCGCGGCGACACCATCGAGATCTTCCCCGCCTACGAGCGCGAGAAGGCCATCCGGGTCGAGTGGTTCGGCGACGAGATCGACGCGATCTCCGAGGTCGACCCACTGCGCGGCAAGGTGCTGCGCAAGATCGACGAGGTATCTATCTTTCCCGGATCCCACTACGTGACGCCGGCCGACCGGCTGACCAAGGCCATGACCGGCATCAAGGACGAGCTGCGCGAGCGCCTGATCGAGCTCAAGGGACAAAACAAGCTGGTGGAGGAACAGCGGCTCCAGCAGCGGACCCTCTACGATCTGGAGATGCTCGAGCAGATGGGGCGGTGCAAGGGGATCGAGAACTACTCCCGGCACCTGTCCGGGCGCGCGCCGGGCGAGCCGCCCCCGACGCTGCTCGATTATTTCCCCAAGGACTATCTTCTTTTCGTCGACGAGTCGCACCAGACGATCCCGCAGATCTCGTCGATGTCCAAAGGCGACCGCTCGCGCAAGGAGACGCTCGTCGACTTCGGCTTCCGCCTGCCGTCGGCGCTCGACAACCGGCCCTTGCGCTTCGACGAGTGGGAGGCGCGCGCGCCCCAGACCGTGTTCGTCTCCGCCACCCCCGCCGAGTACGAGCTGCGGCGCGCCGAAGGGGTGGTGGTCGAACAGATCATCCGGCCGACGGGACTGCTGGACCCGGAGATCGAGGTGCGCCCGGTCGGCAGCCAGGTGGACAATCTCCTGGGCGAGATCCGGGAGCGGGTGAAGGCGGGCGACCGCGTGCTCGTGACCACGCTCACCAAGCGGATGGCCGAGGATCTCACCGAGTACTACAGCGAGCTCGGCGTCCGAGTCCGCTATCTGCACTCCGACATCGACACCCTCGAGCGGATCGAGATCCTGCGCGACTTGCGCCTCGGGGAATTCGACGTCCTGGTCGGCATCAACCTGCTGCGCGAGGGGCTGGACCTGCCCGAGGTCTCGCTGGTCGCGATCCTCGACGCCGACAAGGAGGGGTTTCTCCGCGCCGAGCGCTCGCTGGTCCAGACCATCGGGCGCGCCGCGCGCAACGTGCGCGGCAAGGTGATCATGTACGCCGACCGGGAAACCGACTCGATGCGAAAGGCCATCGACGTGACCCGCGCCCGACGCACGCTCCAAGAGGAGCACAACCGGCGCCACGGCATCACCCCCAAGACGATCCAGAAGGCCATCGAAGCCCTGGCCGGAACGGCTCAGGACGACTACGTCGATGTCGCGAAGCCCGCCATCAAGGCCAAGCAGAGCGACATCCCGCTCGAGGACCTCCCCCAGATGATCTCCGCGCTCAAGCGCGAGATGTTCGATCTCTCGGAGAACCTGGAGTTCGAGAAGGCCGCCGCGCTTCGCGATCGGATCAAGGATCTGGAGGAGATTCGGCTCTCGCTGGGCGGCTGAGCGGTGCCGGAGCCCACCGCCGCCTCAGCGCGAGACGCGGCGATACAGCAGCCGCCAGACGCGGGCGCCCTCCAGCTCGCATTGCCGCTCCCGCCGCGACTTGGCGACGAAGGGGCTCTCCCGCAAGAACGTCCAGGGCTCGCGAACATTGGCGAACGAGCTGGTCTCCCCCTCCAGGGCGGCCATGGCATCCAGCGCCAGCGCGAAGATGTCGGTCTGAACGAAGAGCTCCCCACCCACCGCGAGAGCGCGCGCGATCTCGCGCACCAGGCCGGGGCCGATCACGCGGCGCTTGTGCTGGCGGCTCTTGAACCAGGGATCGGGAAAATTGAGGAAAAAGCGCTGGACGCTGCCGGCGAAAAATAACCGCGGCATGTCCACCGACATGTTGGCGAAGACGCAGTGCACGTTGTCGACGCCGAGCCGCGCGCATTCGCCATTGGTCGCGACCACCAGCTCGCGACGGATCTCGATCCCGACGAACTGGGTGTCCCGATCGTCGCGCGCGCGGTCGAGGAGAAAGTGCGCCTCGGCGGATCCCAGCTCGACCTCGATCACGCGGCCCGCCGCGGCGATCCGGGGCACCTCGGCGATCTCCAGCAGATCGGATTTCAGCGGATTGACGTGCTGCCTCACCCTCATCGCAGCTGCTCGATGAGCTGCCGCAGGAGGGGAAACGGCGCCGTCCCGATCTGGGCGCCCGCCAGCGCCGCCTCGACGACGTCGCCCGCGCTGCGCAGCGAGCCCATCAGCACCTGGGTCCCGATGCCGTAGGTCTTGTACAGGGCGACGATCTTCCGGACCAGGTCGAGGCCCGCGGGGTCATCGGGTCGATCGCCGAAGGGCGAAACGTACGCCATGCCCGCCTGGGCGGCCTGCAGGCCCTGGGCGGGGGAGAGACAGCCCGTGCCGTGGATCTTGATCCCCTCCGCCGCGCACGCGCGTATGACCTTCAGACCATCGTCGCGCAGCGAAAGCCTCACCACGACCTGGGGCGCGATCCGCGCCAGACCGCGCGCCTCCCGTAGCATCTGGTCCCCGTCGCCGCCGGACACGCCGACGCTCACCGGCCCCTTGAAAATCTCGCAGATCTCCTGGATCAGGCCTACCCGGTCGGCGACAGCCGGCCAGGCGCCGATCGAGACCCCGTGGATGCTTCCCCGCTCGGCGCAGGCTCGGATCTCGCTCGGGTCGGCGCTGTCGACGAAGAACTTCATGACGGGGCGCGGCCTAGATCGCGGCGGCGCCCTTGCGGTCGAGATAGTTGATATAGAGCTGCTGCAGGATTCCGATGAGGTAGCTGGTCAACATGTACACCGCCAACCCCGACGGCAGGAACAGCGAGAACGCCGTGAACATGACCGGCATCATCATGGCCATCATCTGCTGCTGCTGCTGGTCGGCGCCCGACGGCGACATCCGCATCTGCAGGAACATGACCGACCCCATGAGGAGCGGCGTGACGTAGTAGGGATCCTTCGCGGTCAGATCGTGGATGTGGAAGATGAAGGGCGCGCGATAGAGCTCGACCGCGTAGTTCAGGGTCGAATAGAGCGCGATCCAGATCGGCATCTGGATCAGGCTGGGGATGCAGCCCCCGAACGGCGAGACGCCGTGCGCCTTGTACAGGTTCATGGTCTCGACCGATTGGCGCTGCCGATCGTTCTCGTACTTCTTCCGGATCGCGTTCATCTTCGGCGCGAGCTTCTGCATCTTCTTGGCCGAGAGCAGCGACTTCTGCGTCGGATAGAAGGTCACGGCCTTGATGAACAGCGTCAGCAGGATGATGGCGACGCCCCAGTTGTGCGCGAAGCTGTGGAAGAACTTCAGCAGTGACAAGATCGGGCGGGAAAGAATGGCCAGGCTCACGTCGACGGCCTGATCGAGCTGGACGTCCGTGTTTCCGGGCCGCACGCTCTCGAGATCGGTTCTGATCTTGGGGCCCGCGAAGATCGCGAACGGATAGTCGATCGTGCCGTGCGGCGGCACCGTCCGCTCCGCGAAGGAGAGGGTGACCTCTGCGGTGCCGTCCCCGGTCGACTTCGCAGCGCAGATCCCCTCGAGCGGCGGTGACGCCGGGTAAGGAACGGCCGCCAACAGGAAGAATTTCTCGTCGCCCGCTATCCAGCGAACCGCCCCGTCCTTCTCGATCGGATCCTTGGCCAGCTTGTCGATGGGGCGCCGTTCGACCTTGTCGTCGACCGCGCAGAGGATCGACGAGATGCTGGCCGTCGATCCGGAGAGGAATCCCCCCCCTCGCTTGTCCGGGTCCTGCCGGCCCGGTAGGGAGACCGCCAGGTGGTGGTCGACCGGTTGGTCGCCGCGGTTGGTGATCGTCACGTCGAGGTGCAGCCGGTATCGGGTGGCATCGGCGATATAGCGCTTCTCGATGTGGGTGGTCCCGACGTCTGCCGCGAAGACCACCGTGTCGGTCCCGGACCGCCTCACCTCCCAGGCCCCATCGGACGGCGCCTCGAATCCGGACTTGGGAAAGGTGGTTCGCAGGGGCGCCTCTTTGGCGTCCGACATCCGCACCAGATCGTGACCGGTCGATGGGTCACCGGGATGATCGAAAAACTTGGCGGCCCGGAGCTGGGCGTGAAGCAGGGTCCCGCCCAGGCTCGAGAATACGAACCGGACCTCCGGCGTAATGAGCTCGATCTGCTGCTCGGGATGATTCGTGCCCGGCGCCGCCGGCGAGCCGGGGGTGGGAGCCGCCGATGTTGGCGCATGGGCCACCTCGGCGGCGATCGGCGCGGCCGGAACCGGCTTGGCCGGGGGCGGCGCGGCCGGGAACATCTTCGTCCAGACTATGAGCACCGCGATGCAAAGACCGATCGCGATGATGACCCGCTTCTCCATGGTTTGGTCTCGAACCTCGGGCTACCTAGGCCCGGGAACCGCGTCTATACCACCCCGGGCGAACGGTTGGCAGCGGAGAAGCCGCCAGGCGGCCAACCGGAGGCCCCGCCAGGGGCCGTGAACCTTCAACGCTTCCTCCGCATAGGCCGAGCAAGTCGGCTCGAACCGGCAGCTGGGCCCGAGCAGCGGGGACAGGGTTCGACGATAGAGCCAGAGGAGGCCCAGCAAGAGCGTGGTCAGCAGCCGGCTCAAGATGGGCCCAACCGCCGGGCGAGCGCCGCGAGCTCCCGGCAGACGATGGCCTGGCTCGCCGCCGCCGCCGCGGGACGCGCCACCACTACCAGATCGAGGCCGGCCGGGAACTCCGGGCGGCGGCGCCGGTAGCACTCGCGAATCCATCGCTTGACCCGGTTGCGCAACACCGCGCCGCCGACCTTTCGGCTGACGGTGATCCCGATTCGACCGTCGCCGGAGAGCGCGAAGAGCAGCAGATTCGGCCCTGCGACCCGGCGACCCCCGTTTTGAATCGCCAGGTACTCCTTGCGGCGCCGCACACGGGCAGCGCGCGGAAGGCGTTCGCGTCGCCTCTGCGGGCCCTCCGCTGCGGTCAAAGCGACCTACTTCTTCGCGACCGTCACGGTCAGCTGCCGCCGCCCTTTGCGACGGCGGCGACGGATGATCTCGCGGCCAGCTGCCGTCCTCATGCGCTTTCGGAACCCATGGGTGCGCTTGCGGCTCTTGCGGTGCGGCTGAAACGTCCTCTTCACGACAATCCTCCGAGATATTTCCCTGCTTCTTGCCGCGCGACGGGCGCGCCGCTAAGGGCCGATCTGAATAGCATCGGGCCTCCCGCGTGTCAACGGAGGCTCCCCGATGGCTGCCCGCCGGCTGCCGACGGCTGCCGCGACCTGCCGGATCGGGCCTATTCTGCGGGGCTGCAGCGACATTCGATCCGGTTCCTCGCCGCCTCCCGTCGGTAGCCGCTCGATCGCGGGCGCGACGCGTGCGCTAGGGCCCATGTCATGCGGCTTTCCGCCATCGATTGCGGGAAACGGGCGTGAATTCTACCTCCGCATCGCAGGTGGCTCCGCCGCTTCTAGAAAATGCGCGCACGTTCGCCAAGTTACGCCGGGGACGATCGCGAGACCGGTCCACATTGCGTCGGTACCGCAACATCCCTGAAAAAATTATCGCACGAATTTTCAGGACCTTGCCGGTGCCAGCCCCGATTGTGGCTTGCTGGAGTCGACCGCGGTTTGATAGACAACCACCACCGCACGCCGCCTCCACGTGTGGATCCGGCGGGGCCAGAAAAACGGGTGAATCCGTCGGCCTCGTTTGGGTGGGACCTGCATTGCCTTTCGCTGTGGACAAAGAGAGGGAACCTGCGTGATAGACCCGGAAATCACTGGGGATTTTGTTTCTCCCTCTCTGTGGATAGGTCGCGGAGATGTTTGAGCTCTGGACCGATGCCGTTCGCTCCATCGAGCCCCTCGTCAAGCCGGCCCATCGCGAGCTCTGGCTGAGGCCCATCGAGTGCCTCGGAATCGATGATGGGCGCATCCGCCTCCGGGCACCGAACCGCTATCACAAGGAGTGGTTCGAGGACAATTTTCTGAGCTCGATTCTGGGAGACATCCAGACCCGCACGCAGCGCTCTTTCACGGTCGAGTTCGAGATCGCCGAAGACGATGGGCCCGGCTGCCGGACAAAGAAAGAGCCAACGGTCGGCCACCCGCGCCCGCCGAGCCCGGCAGCGCCCGTTTCGGTGCGGACGCCCGACCTGGTCGACCGCTACACCTTCGACAAGTTCGTGGTGGGCCCGACCAACCAGTTCGCGCACGCCGCCGCCCGGATGGTCGCCGAGACGCCGGCCTCGCGCTGGAACCCCCTCTTCATCTACGGGGGCGTCGGTCTGGGCAAGACCCACTTGCTACACGCCATCGGGCACGAAATTCACCGTCAGCACCCCGAGTGGCTGGTCAGCTTCATCACCTGCGAACGGTTCGTCACCGACTTCATCGGTTCGATGATGCATCAGAAGCGCTCGTCGGGCGGCAGCTCGATGGAGGAGTTCCGCGCCCGGTACCGGACCGCGCCGGACGTTCTGCTGGTCGACGACATCCAGTTTCTGTCCAACAAGGACAGCTCGCAGGACGAGTTCTTCCACACCTTCAACGTGCTGCACTACGCCCACAAGCAGATCGTGCTGACGTCGGACAAGCTGCCGGCGGAGCTGCCGGGCGTGGAGGATCGCCTCCGGAGTCGCTTCACCTGGGGCCTCATCGCCGAAGTCGAGACCCCGGATCTCGAGACCCGAGTCGCGATCTTGAAGCGCAAGTCCGAGTCGGAGGGGGTGGATCTGCCCGACGAGGTGGCGCTCTACCTGGCCGCGCACATAAAGACCAACGTCCGCGAGCTGGAAGGGGCGCTGCTGCGCCTGGCCGCCCGGGCCTCGTTCCAGGGCCAACCGATCTCGGTGGAGCTGGCGAGAGACGCGCTGGCCAAGCTCATCGCCAGCGCTTCCACCGGGCTCACCATCGAGGCGGTCCAGCGCGAGGTCGCCGCCTACTTCGACGTGAAGCTGCACGACCTCAAGGGTCCCAAGCGGCATCGCGCCGTGGCGCACCCCCGCATGGTCGCGATGTATCTCGCGCGCAAGCTCACCAAGATGAGCTACCCCGAGATCGGGAGTCGCTTCGGCGGCAAGGACCACTCCACCGTCATCAGCGCGGTCCGGAAGATCGAGCGCCTCTGCACCGAGGATCCATCGGTCCGCAGCGTCGTGAGCACGCTCGAGAGTCACCTGCGCCAGCCGTGATTTTGTCCCCGGTTGCCTGTGGAGCGGCCTGTGGGCCAATCGGAGAACAGACCCGCCTCGGCCGAGTCCACTATTCATCGAGCACGCGACCCCCGGCCAATCCACACCCAAAAGATCACAATCACCGACGACAAAGACCTGTTCTCCACATCTCCACAGGCCCTACTACATCTGCTTTTTAATCTTCTAATTTAAAGATAGAAGAGACCGGGAAAACAAGGAGCGACGGATGGAGTTCAAGATTCGAAAAGAGGAGTTTCTGCGGGGACTCTATTTGGCGCACGGCATCGCCGACCGAAAGAGCACGCTCCCCATCCTGGCCAACGTCCTGCTTCGCACGGAGGGAAAGGACAAGCTCCTGTGTGGCGCCACCGACTTGAACGTCACCACGCTGGTCACGCTCAGCGCGAAGATCGAGAAGGAAGGTGGGTTGACCGTCGGTGCGCGCCAGCTCTACGAGATCGTCAAGGGCCTTCCCGATGACGAGGTGCATTTTCGTCGCACGGAGCAGAATTGGGCCGAGATCCGGGCCGGCAAGGTCGAGTTCAAGGTGGTCGGTCTATCCGATCGCGACTATCCCAAGCTGCCCGCGATCGCGGAGGCCCAAACCTTCAAGGTAGAGACCGCGACCCTGCGCGACATGATCGCCAAGACCATTTTTTCGGTGTCGCTCGACGAGACCCGGCAGCACCTGGCGGGGGTGTTGTTCGAATCGGACGGCACGACGGCGCGAATGGTCTCGACCGACGGACACCGGCTCTCGAAGGTCTCGCGCCCGCTGCCGGGTGGACCGAAGCTGGCCGCGAGCGTGCTGATCCCGCGCAAGGGGATCGTCGAGCTTCGCCGTGCCATCGAGACCCGGGAGGCACCGGTCGCGATCGGCATTCACGACGGCAACTTCGTCTTGAAGGCGGACGATGTGGGCATCTCAGTGAAGCTCATCGACGGCCAGTTCCCGCCCTACGACCAGGTCATCCCCAAGGAGAACGAACGGGCGTTCACGGTGTCTCGTCTCGGCTTCCTCGACGCCCTCCGGCGCGTGTCGCTGATGTCTTCGGACAAGACCTCCGGGGTGCGGATCGGTCTCGAAAAGGGCAAGCTCCGGATCGAAAGCGACAACCCAGATCTGGGCGCAGCGCGCGAGGAGATCGACATCGCCTACAAGGGCGCCGCGGTGCAGATCGGATTCAACGCGCGCTACTTCATCGACCTGCTCGGCGAGATCGAGACACCGGAGGTGCGGGTGGAGCTGGCGGGTGAGCTCGACCCGGCCGTCGTGCGGCCCGGCGATGGCAGCGACTATGTCTGCGTGGTCATGCCGATGAGGCTCTAGGCCCACGTCTTCGCTTTTCTGTGCGAATACGTGGGCTGTGGGCGGAGGGGTGGCGCAATCTCGAGCCGCTCGCATTGGTGCCGGGCGCGCATCTCTCGGTTCTCTTCGGCGACAACGGGCAGGGTAAGACCAACGTCCTCGAAGCGGCCTACTACCTGGCCGCTCTGCGCTCGTTTCGCACCACGCACGCCGAAGATCTGATCCGCCGCGGCGAGCCCGCCGGTCGGGCCCGGCTGCGGGCCGAGGTCGAGCATCGGGGTCTCGAGCGCCGGTTCGAGATCGAGCTCGGCCCGACCGGGCGACAGGCGCGCCTGGATGGAAAGTCGGTGCGCGGGACCGCGGCGGCGCTGGGCGCGGTCAGCGTGGTCCTGTTCGTTCCCGAGGATCTGCTGTTGTCGCGGGCGGCGCCGGCGGCCCGCCGGCGCTTCCTCGACCTGGCGATCTTCAACGTGGAGCGGAGCTATTACGACGAGGCCAGCGCGTTCCAGAAGGTGCTGCGGAATCGGAACGCGCTCCTCCGGCAAGGTTCGTCTGATCCCGCACTGCTCGACACCTACGACGAGGAGCTGGCGCGGACGGGCGCCCGCGTCGTGATGCGGCGGCGGGCACTGGTCACCGCGCTCGAACCGCGCTTCGCGGATCATTTTCGGGCCCTGCACGGCGACCTGCCCGTGTCGCTGGTCTACCGCAGCGATCCCGACGTCGAGGCCGCCGCCGACGAGGCCGAGCTGGAACTGGCCCTCGTCCGAGGCCTCTCCAGCCGGCGCGCGATCGACGTCCGGCGCCGCTTCACCGGATTCGGTCCCCAGGTCGACGACCTCGAGATTGGGTTTTCAGGAGCGCTGGCCCGCAGCCACGCTTCGCAAGGCCAGCTGCGGTCTCTCATGCTGGCACTCAAGCTGGCCGAGCTGACCCACGTCGAGGCCCGTCTGGGCGATCCACCGGTTCTGCTTCTCGACGACGTGCCGAGCGAGCTCGATCCCGTTCGCCGCGGTTTGCTCTTCGAGGTCATTTCGAAGCTCGACTGCCAGACGCTGATCTCGGTGACCGAGCGCGAGATCGTTCCGGCGCTATCGGACCGTTGCGACTTTTTCGTTCGCGCCGGGAAGGTCGTCGCCCATCCCTGAATCGGTCGAACCATATTCTCTTTACAGACCGCAAGAAGCATGCTAGGTAATTGGAAACGTTCAGGTTTGTAGCTAGTTGATCCGGTCGGTTCTGGCTCCCTTGAACGCCCACCAGCGATGACTACACCGGGAGTGCCTGCACCAGGCGAGGTACCCGGCGAAGCCGTGACGACAGCCGTGAGCTCTGCCGGGACGTACAACGAAGAGAGCATCCAGGTCCTCAAGGGCCTCGAGGCGGTTCGCAAGCGTCCGGGCATGTACATCGGCGACACCGACGACGGAACGGGCCTGCACCACATGGTCTACGAGGTCGTCGACAACGCGGTCGATGAAGCGCTGGCGGGATTCTGCGACCAGGTGAACGTCGTCATTCACTTCGACGGCTCGGCTTCGGTCGAGGACAACGGCCGCGGCATCCCCGTCGGTGAGCACCCGACCGAAAAACGTCCCACGGCCGAGATCGTCATGACCGTCTTGCACGCCGGCGGCAAGTTCAACCACTCGAACTACAAGGTGTCGGGCGGGCTCCATGGCGTCGGGGTCTCGGTCGTCAACGCGCTCTCCGAGTGGCTCAAGCTCGAGATCAAGCGCGACAACAAGACCTACTACCAGGAGTACCGGCGCGGCGATCCGGCGACGACGCTCACGGCCATCGGGGTGTCGGACCGCAGCGGCACCAAGATCACCTTCAAGCCAGACTCGGAGATTTTCAAAGGGACCGAGTTCAGCTTCGAGATCTTGACCCAGCGGCTCAAGGAGCTGTCGTACCTCAACCAGGGTCTCGCCATCACGATCCGCGACGAGCGGACGGACAAGGCGCACGACTTCAAGTTTTCCGGGGGCATCTCGCAGTTTGTCGCCGACCTGAACATGTCGAAGACCACCGTCCACGACAAGCCGATCCACGTGACGGGCGAGGTCGATGGGACCCAGGTCGACATCGCCCTGCAGTGGAACGATTCGTACTCGGAAGCCATCTACTGTTTCACCAACAACATCAAGAACAAGGACGGCGGGACCCACCTCACCGGGTTTCGGGCCGCGCTCACCCGGACCGTGAATGCCTACGCCCAGGCGACGGGGCTGCTCAAGGATCTGAAGAACGGCCTCGGGGGCGACGACATCAGCGAAGGGTTGAGCGCGATCGTCTCGATCAAGCACCCGGATCCGAAGTTCAGCAACCAGCCGAAGGACAAGCTGGTCTCCTCCGAGGTGAAGGGCATCGTCGAGCGGGTGGTCAACGAGAAGCTCGGACGCTTCCTGGAGGAGCATCCCCGCGAGGCCAAGCAGATCATCGAGAAGGCGGTCCTGGCGGCGCGGGCACGCGACGCCGCCCGCAAGGCGCGCGAGATGGTGCAGCGCAAAGGGGCGCTCGATTCATCGTCGCTGCCGGGCAAGCTGGCCGACTGTCAGGAGCGCGACCCGGCGCTGGCCGAGCTCTACATCGTCGAGGGAGACAGCGCCGGTGGCTCCGCCAAACAGGGCCGCAACCGGAAGGACCAGGCGATCCTTCCGCTGCGCGGCAAGATCCTGAACGTCGAAAAGGCGCGTCTCGAGAAGATGCTTTCGTCGCAGGAGATCGTGACGCTCATAACCGCGCTCGGCTGTGGCGTCGAACAAGAGAAGGACATGGCCAAGCTGCGGTACCACCGCATCATCATCATGACGGACGCCGACGTCGACGGCAGTCACATCCGGACCTTGCTGCTGACCTTCTTCTATCGCCACTACCCCGAGATCGTGGACCGCGGCTATCTCTACATCGCGCAGCCGCCACTTTATCGGGTCAAGAAGGGCAAGAAGGAGCTCTATCTGAAGAACGAGCAGGCGCTGGAGGACTTCCTGCTCGAGAGCGCGGCCGAGAACCTGGTGCTTCGGTCGGCGAGCCCCGGCGACGGGATCGCGGGCGACGCGCTCCGGGTGCGGGCACGCCAGGCCGGCAAGTACAAGCGGTTGCTCGGGGTCATCGACCGGAAGCACGATGCGCGCATCATCGATGGGATCGTGAAGTCGGCCCGTCTGACCAAGGCCGATCTGCACGATCAGGCCAAGCTCCTGAGTGGCCTCTCGCGGCTGCAGGAGTATTTCGATCGTTTCGCGCCCGAGCTGTCGGACGCGGTCCTCAAGGTCGCGACCGACAGCGAGCACGGCGGCTTCAAGATCGTGGCGCCGGCGCGCGGCGCGGGCGTTCGCCGTGCCACCACCATCGATTTCGAGCTGATGAACTCGCCCGAGTTCGTCGACCTACAGGCACTGTCCGCGGAGCTCTCGGGGATCGGCGAGGCGCCCTACGTGCTCGAGCACGGCGCCGAGCTCATCGAATTCGATCGCTTCGAGGAGCTCGGTGATCGGGTCCACGAGATCGGCAAGAAGGGCCTGGCCATCAACCGCTACAAGGGCCTCGGCGAGATGAATCCAGAGCAGCTCTGGGAGACCACCATGGATCCGGCCCGCCGTACGCTGCTGCAGGTGCGCGTCGAGGATGCCTACGAGGCCGACAGCCTGTTTTCGACGTTGATGGGCGATCTGGTGGAGCCGCGCCGGGCGTTCATCGAAACCAACGCCCTCAACGTCCGAAACCTCGACGTTTAAAACGAGCGGGAGGGCTCTCGCCCGGCCCGCCGTTTCGGTTGATCTTTCGGCTCCAGGTCAGACGCGGATGTTCTGGATGATCGACATCTGCATCTGGTGCATGGCCGCCATCATCGACGTCACCAGCTGATTCATCTGCGTGATCTGATTCATCCGGGCCTGAATCTGCGTCATCGCGGCGGGGTTGTTGGCCACATCCGGGGGAATGTTCCCGCTGGTGACCGCCTGCATGAATTGATCGGGCGACATCGCCATCAGGGATGCGAGGCTCGGGGGCGCGCCAGTCGTGCTCGCGCCTCCCGTGGCAGCCGCGCCGGTGGAAGCAGCTGCGTCCCCCGGGCTCGAAGCGTCGGCGGTGGAGGCGCTCGCTGTTTTCGAGGCCGAGCCGTTCGCGGCGGTCCCGCTCGTTCCGCCCGCGGTGGTCCCGCTGGTTCCGCTCGCGGTCCCGCTCGTTCCGCTCGCGCTGGCGGCGCCGCTGGCTGCTGCGCTGGTCGCTCCGGAAGGTGGCGACGTCGAAGCACCCGTCGGGACGCTGTTCGACGTCGGAGTCGCCGATGCTTGCGTGCCGGGAGCAGCCGCCGTGGTCACCGTGAAGGTCGGCCGGCCTACCGGTTCTTCCCGCAAGACCGTTACCCCAGTCTGGGGATTGCGGCGCCCGACCAGCCTTTCGTTTTCGGTCACGGTGACCGACGTCCCGCCGACGTTCACGGAGAAGCTGACCTGTTGCCCCGATCGCCCCACGGCGGGAGCGGAGGCCCCGGGCGGGGTTCCCGTCGACACGGTGACCGTCGGAGTGGCGGGGGTCGTGCTGGCCGCCGTGCCGGCCGTCGATGCTGGGCCGGCCGGCGCGGATCCGGGGGCTGTGGTGAGGCCGGAGAGCGCCGTTTGAAGCGCCGACGTCGCGCCGCTTGTTGGGGCTCCCGCGGACGCTATGACGGCGGGGGCGACCGGCGCGCGGGTGGGCGGAGGCGTGGGTTCGGCCGCCAGGGTTCCCGGCGGCGCCAACGCCGGCTTGGCTGCCGTCGTCGACGTACCCGACATACCCTGCGCCAGTTGCGGCAGATCCTTGAGGGCGTCGGTCAGGTGACCGAGCGCCTGCAGGGGATGACCGGTCTCGAAATCGACGGCCCCGCCCACGATATCGCCGATGGCCTTCATGTTCCCAGGTAGGACCGCGTCGCAGATGTCTTTGACCGCCTTCCCCGGGTCGGTGGCCAGAGATTTGATGTCGGAGACGATGCTTCCAAGACTAAAGCCCATGACATTCTCCTTCAGGCCGCGATCTGCGGGTTGGGGGTGGACGGCGCGCCCGCACCAGTCGCGACCGGGTTGGCCTTCAGGTGGGCGAGCGCTTCACGGATCTCGTTGCGCATGAAGAGCAGCTTCGGCTCGTTGGGCTCGTAGACGAGGCCCTTGTCGAGCGCGTCGATGGCCTCCTCGAGCTTGCCGAGGCGGCGGAGCGTCGCCGCGTAGAGCGAGTACGACCACCAGTACTTGTGGTCGGCGGCGATGAGGCCGCGGCAAAGCACCTCGACCTCGGAATAGCGCCCGACCTGATAGAGCTGATAGGCGAGCGCCATGATGGCGTCCAGCGCCTCGTCGGGGATTCCGAAGATCGACTTCATGGTGGTCTCTTCGAGAAACTTGCGGGCCTTCGGGGGGAGCTGTGAATTGAGCTCGGCGTCCATTGCGAGCCTCCTTTTCTGGTGTCCGCGGGTGAATGGGCGGACGGAGAGGCTTCGGCTCGCCCGGCGCAAAGTTGCGCGATCCCACCGGGCACGAAAAAACCCCGGCGCGGGAGAGGCCCGGGCCGGGGTCAAACGAACAGCTCTAGGGCGCTAGCAGGAGAAGATCCGATCGAGCTTTTCTTCGATCTTCACTTCTTTGGACTTGGTCGCGACGGCGATCTCCTTGATGAGGAGCGTCCGCGCCGTGTCGAGCATCTTGCGCTCGCCGAACGACAGCTCCTTGTCGCCCTTGAGCCGCTGCAGATCACGCAGCACCTCGGCGATCTCGAAGACCGATCCGGTCTTGATCTTCTCCATGTACTCGCGGTAGCGGCGGTTCCAGGTCTGACCCTCGACCGCCACTTCGCGGCTCTTGAGAATCTCGAACACCTCGTCCACCTCGTCGGCCCGAATGAGCTCACGCAGTCCCACGGCGCCCGCATTGCGCGTCGGGATCATGATCTTCATCCCGTTCTCGAGAATCTTGAGGATGTAGAAGGTCTGCTTGTTGCCCGAGATCTCACGCGTCTCGATACCGACAATCTGCGCAACCCCGTGGGCCGGATAGACGGCCAAGTCACCCACTCTGAAAGTCGGCTCCATGACTACGTTGACTCCTTGTTGAGGACGGATTTCAAAGCACGCGAACCTTATCACACGAAACAGCTGTATTCAACGCCTCTCCGTCGGAGTGGAATGCCGCGCCGCTCGCGTCAGAGTGCTGTCAGGCCGCGCTGCGGCGCAGGTAATTGAGGATCGAAATGACGCCGAAACCGGTGGCACCCTTGCCGACGTGTCCCTGCTCTTTGCTGGCGCTGGCAGGGCCGGCGATATCGACGTGTACCCACGGGACATTGCCAACGAATTCTTTGAGGAACAGACCCGCGGTGAGCGCGCCGCCCCAACGCTCACCGGTGTTTTTCAGATCGGCGATCTCGGACTTGAGCTGCTCGGCGAGCCGCGGCGGCAGCGGGAGGCGCCACATCTCCTCGCCAGACTGCTCGGCGGCCGCGAGGAACGCGGTGGCGAGAGACTCGTCGTTGCCCATCACGCCAGCGGTGTACGGGCCGAGCGCGACGACGCAGGCGCCGGTCAACGTGGCGAAGTCGAGAACGGCGTCGGGCTGGAGGCGCAACCCGAAGGTGAGCGCATCGGCCAGCGTGAGACGTCCTTCGGCATCGGTGTTGTTGATCTCGACGGTCTTGCCGTCGAGCGAACGAAGCACGTCGCCCAATTTGTACGAGCTGCCGGACGGCATGTTCTCGGTGCACGCCGCGAGCGCGTGCACTTCGATGGGAAGCTTTTCTTCCGCCGCGGCGACGGCGGCCGCCAGCACCGCGGCGGCGCCGGCCATGTCGGTCTTCATGTCGAGCATGCCCTCGTTGGTCTTGATCGACAGACCGCCGGAATCGAAGGTGACCCCCTTGCCGACGAGCACCACGCGTTTCCGGGACGTCGGTGGCGACCAGGCCAGGTGAACGAAGCGCGGCTCCTCCGCGCTGCCCTGTGCGACCGCCAGGAAGAGCCCCATACCCAACTTCGCGCAGGCGGCGCGGTCGAGCACCTCGACGACCAGGCCGGCTTGGCGTCCCCATCCGCCGGCGAGGTCGGCGATTCGAGCGGGCGTCATGACGCCGGCCGGCTCGTTCACGAGGTCGCGCGCCCGCGCCACCGCCCGCGTGGCCGTCTCGGCGCGCGCCAGGGCGGTCGCTGCCTCGGCCGCGTCGGGAGGTCCGGGCGGGTACAGGGTCAGCGCGGCGAGGGAGGTGGTTTGGCTGCGCTCATCCGTCAGGTATTTGTCGAAACGATAGGCCCCGAGCCGGGCGCCCTCGGCCGCCGCTTCGGTCGCGGCGGTAGCTCCCGCGCCGCCCGTCCAGGTGAACGCGACGCGCGGGGCTCCGACGGAGACGCCTAGCCGGACCGCGGTTCCAGCGGCGATTCGCAGCGCGCGCCCCGGGGCGCCGGCTGCGGCCCCGGCGCCGACCCCCACGAGGCCGATGCGCACCGCCGGAAGTCCGCCATGCGTGTGGGCGATGAGAGACTGTCCGGGTCTCGCCCGAAATCGCTCGTCGGTGATGGCCCGTTTCAAGAGGCCGCCCAGGCGGAGATCGGCTCGCTCGAGGTGGCCGGCCCCCGCGAGATCGGCTTCACCGCACGCAATGACCAGAAGGTCGACCTGGCTGTCTAGGGGATCTCCGTTATCTACGGCAAGCTCGAGCATGGCTGGGTCGGGTTCGGCGCTCGGGCTCACCGCGGCGCCGTTTCCGAGCGCCCAGCGTAGGGGCAGGGTCACGAGATTTCAAGGAGGCGGTCCCAGATGGCCGTCGCGGTTGACAGCGAGGGGGAGCAAACAGTAGCGTAAGCTCCCGATGGCAAAGGCCCGAACGCCGCGCAAAGCTGGCGCCAAGTCTGGCGCCAAGTC
>OCTA010000340.1_pt1 | contig 43412 bp, 78 predicted proteins | sample 1538991 | NCBI WGS metagenome assembly OCTA01 (sample SAMEA3539302, study PRJEB22396) | soil metagenome | biome: tundra; feature: field; material: soil | place: USA | collected 2010-05 | depth 0.15 m | reverse complement strand
AGTAACCAGGGCGGCGGGCTCGGATGCGCGGGCGGATGCGGTTGCGGCGGGAAGTGCGGCATGGGGCAAGTGGATTTGTCCTTCTTGACGAATACATTCACCGTGGCAGGCTATCAGATTCCGGTCTGGATCGGGCTCGCGGTTGGGATCGGCGCGCTCGGTTTGGCGAGTGGATTGGGCAACAAAAAGAGACGATGACTTTAACGCTTTCACAAACGGCGCAACCTCAGGTCTTCACCGATGTGGGCTCGTATGCTCACGTCGGAGTAGGATTCATGGCCGGGTATCTTTCACCGGGCTGGGCGCTCGCGATTGCCGCGGCATTCATCGGGTATCAGTTGTCTCAAGTTTCAGCCGGCGTTCCCTGGGGCCGGACGGGCGGGGAAGTGATCGAGTTTGCGTTAGGAGCTGCAATCGCGGCATTGGTGGCGAAGAAATGAAACGGCGAAAAACCAATTCAGCAAAGTACGGGCGGCGGAATTCGAGCGGCGATACATCGACGGATGTGCGTAGCCCAACTTCGACTGAAGTGCGAAGCCCTACCAAGACTTCGACTGAAGCTTACACGCAAGGAAACTTCACGGCCACGGTAACAGGCGGCGCGGGAGCCGGTGCGACTACTAGCGTAACGATCAAGCCGAACAGGGGTAGGCGTGATGCTTTTGCGATCTGCAAACGGACGCGTTCGAATCCAGTGCGGTGGAATCCGCTTGTGCCGCTTGATCCAATCTCGGTACTTTCGGCGATTGAAGGGCAGCGCGAGAAAATCGCGAAGAAGCTATTCACGAAGAACGCCAAGAAAGCGCGGAAGAATCGATTCGGCAAAAAGCGCGTAGTGTTGCACATGAAGCGCGGCAAGTCCGGGAAGTTTGCGCAGCGGAAGAACAGGGGCAATCCCGTCATGGCAGCAGAGGAGCGCTACCAATCCTTCCATGGACGGCCTAGCGAAGACCTGGTTAATGTGCGGACGACACTGCATTCGCATGACGTGCTCGCGGGCATCGGCGATCTCCGCAAGCTGAAAATCAAATCCGCGAACGGTCACTGGAAAGTCACAGTGAAATTCTTGAAGCCTTACCCGATTCTATCGATGAACGAAGCCGCAACCCAGCTTTACATCGAAGGGGGTGATCAATCCGTAGACTTGAGGGACTTCGGAATCAAAACTCCGCACGAAAAAGAAATACTCGGCCACGTCACGGACGTGTGGTACTTCACGACGAAAGATCACTTGAGACCCGAAGACGGCGGCACGGCGATCTACCACCACAAGTTCGGCAAGATCAAGCCGACGATGATTTACGACGTGCCGAACCAGCTCTTAGAATTCGCGGGCGGCGGCTACACCATACCAGATGAGGGGATCGATCAATAACCATGGCAAAGAAACGCAGAGCAAAAAAGAAGAAAAGCGCGCGGAAGAACCCCGCAACCCGTAAGGGCAAGACCGGAACATGGATCAAAGCGAAAGCGGTGAAGGTGACTCGCGTGAAGGGCAAGCTTGTAGTGCAGGTGAAACGGTGAGTCTGAATCCAGACCGATTTATGTCTCTCATCAAAGGGAAGAAGCTTCCGGCCCCAACGATCAGCTTGTGTCAAACGACGGCGCGGCTCCCGGACGGATGGAGAGCGGCGGCACAAGCATGGAAAGACGCGGCGGACAACCCGGGCGACATTGAGCACGTTATTGTAACGGACGATCCGGCTTTCAAAGCGGAGCCCATTTTCGCGGACACGAAGATCGGCGTGAACAAGGGCCGGCACTCCGCGGTTGACGGCTGGAATACTTCAGCGCAGCTCTCAACGGGAAAGTTTCTCATCACACTTGCGGATGACTGGTTCCCCTGCCCGCATTGGGACACCGAGCTTTTGAAGCGCATCCCGGATCTTGATGGCGAGTACGTTTTGGAAGTGGACACGGGCGGCGATCCCGGCATCCTGACATTTTCACTTCTGACGCGAAAGTATTTCGACCGCTACGGGTATTTCTTCAATCCGCGATTCGTCGGCATGTACGCGGATCTGTGGTTTACGGACGTGGCGCGAAGAGATCAGGTTGTGATTGACTGCCGCGATTTATTCTTTGAGCACGTTCATCCCTGCTACGGCAAGGGCGAGATGGACGACACGCACAAATGGCAACACCGGCCTGAAGCGTTTGTGATCGGCGAGCAGGTTTACAAAGAGCTGCGTTTCCTGAACGGCTTCGACCGAGAGTACGTCCCTGCCCGCTCGTATACCGTAGCGGTGTGTATGCCGGGCGAGTGGTTCCGCTTCGACTGGATCGGGAACATGCTCCAGTTGATCAGCTATCTCAAAGATCGCGTGTTCGTGGTTCCGATCCTGGGGAATGCGCCGAATCCTCATATCACGCGCGCGGCCATGGCGAAGCACGTTTTAGAACTGACACCGCTCCCGGATCTGGTGTTGTGGATGGATCACGATAACCCCGTGGCGCCGATTCACTTCGCGCAGCTCTTCGAGAGCATTCAGGCGCATCCGGAAGCGGACGGCGTAGCAGGCTGGTGTTGGTGGGGCGAACCGGCGCGGATCTCCGCGGGATTGTTTGACGGCAATGCGTTCTCGACCCTGAGCTACCAACAGTTGATGGCCGGGCCGGGAGACGTGAAAGAAGTCGATTGGTCTGGGTTCCCTGTTTTCCTGATGCGCGGAGAGACGCTTCGCAAAGCCGGGCCGCGTCCGTTCCTCCCGATCATCTCGGATGATTATCCGTGGGGATTCTCACCGGAAGACAAGTCTTTCTGCAAGCACGCCAAGGACAACGGGTGCAGATTTTTTGTAGACAAGAGAGTCGAAGTGGATCACCAAAAGTTGGCTCCGGTCAAGCCTCAGGCTGAGGAGCACGTAGCGTAATTCAAGGAGCAAAATGTCAGCAACGATTAATTACAGGTATCCGGTTTCTGGCGCGACGCCTCCGAGATTCGACCAATCGTACGGACGTGGCGTTGTAACGGCGCAGGTAAATTTTGGAGACACCGACACTTCCGCCGTAGTGATTGACAACTTTGGCTTGAGCGTCCAGGAATTGGCGGATTTATTTCCGCGAGTCATCATGGACGCTTCAATCACCAATGGGGGAGGCTCGAATCCGACTTCGCCCATACAGCTTGGTCCGACCGTTTCAACATTTGCCGTATTGGCCGGGAATTCGGTCACCAATAGCGGCAGCTCGGTAGTCACCGGCAATCTCGGAGAAAGCCCCGGATCTTCAATCACCGGGTTCCCTCCCGGTACGGTTGTGGGCTCGATCGACTCAGGGGATTCCGTAGCTGCACAGGCTCAACTGGAACTCACGGCGGCTTACCTCACCGCAGCCGGATTAACTCCGGCTACGACAGTGTCAGGGGATTTAGGTGGCCAAACTCTCACTCCTGGTGTATACAATTCGGCGTCCACCCTCGCGGTCACTGGTGTATTGACGCTCAACGGTCAAGGAAATCCGAATGCCGTTTTTGTTTTCCAGATGGGCAGCTCTTTAACGATGGCCGTTGGAAGCAGCATCGTTCTTATCAATGGAGCGCAGGCGGCGAATGTGTACTGGCAGGTTACAAGCTCCGCGACGATCAACTCCGGAGTGACATTCATCGGAACAATTCTGGCGCTGACATCGATCACGGTGGGAACCGGCTCGACCGTAACCGGACGGCTGTTGGCACGCAACGCAGCAGTGACGCTGCTGACGAATACGATTACGAATCCTGGCGCGGCTTTAGGTCCCACGGCTTGGCCCGCGTTCACATTTTCAAAAGCGTCGAATTCTGTGACGATCAACAAAGCGTCTACAGCGGGGACTGGCGGAACTTTTGATGTGATCATTCTGCATCCGCACACGAATCAAGCAGGCGGGAGCTTAGGCAACCGCTAAATCGAAATGCCCCGGTTACCGGGCAAGAAAAGGAGAACAATGAAATCCAAAAAAGCTATCGGTCTTCTGGCGGCATTGCTGGTGCTGACGTTCCTCAGTGTCGCCTTGGTGGTTCACTCACAACACGGCCTGAGCACGGCGCTCGGGTTGTTTTCGGCGCTCGGTTTCGCAATGGGGACGGCAACGATCAACTACAAATATCCTGTGTCCGCGTCCATCGCCCCAACCGCCCAACAGGTCTATGGGCTCGGGGTTGTCACAGCACAGGTAAACTTTGGTGATACCGACATATCAGCCGTTGTGACTCACAACTTCGGCCTGAGTGTGAATGAATTGGCGGACGTCTTCCCTATTGTGATTATGGACCCAACTGCGGGTGGGACAACATTTCCGCAGTTCACTTTCACAAAGGCGACTAACGCTTTGACGATCAACAAAGCCTCCACGTCGGGGACTGGTGGAACTTTTGACGTGACTATTTTGAGACCGCACACCAACCAAGGGGGAACCATCGGGATCAACCGCTAAAACGGTGAACTGAGGGAACTCACATGGCCCAGACCACACGAGAAAGAATTATCACGAACCGGGGGCGGCGGAAAATGTCTGCAAAGCAGATCCGCTTCTTCGGCACTCCCGCGCAAAAAGCACGGGTCCGCGGCGCGCGCAAGCGCGCAAACTCTTCGCGGTCGAATCATCGCCGTCGATCGCGATCCAACAAGGGCGAGATCATAGGTTACACGTTTGCTCAACCGGCAAGCAGAAAGAACAGAGGTAGGAAGATGGCAGCTACAAAGACAAAACGTAGACGCCGTGCCCGCTCCGGTGGGCATCGCGTTAACCGTCGTCGAAACACTGGGCGTCGGAGAAATTTCGTTCACCATCGTCGTCGCGGCACCATGCGGCGCATGAACCGCGGGCGTCGTCGGAATCCCGGCATGTTAGGAACGGGGCGTCTCTCATCCATCGCGATCAATGCAGTATTCGTGATCGTGGGTGCGGTGGGCTCGAAGCTCCTGGCTCAAATGGTCCTAGGGACCAACAACACCGGCGTAGTCGGATACGCGGCGAATGCGATCGCGGGCGGCGCAATGTGGTTCGTGGCTGAAAAAGTCATGCACAACACAGACGCAGCCAACGGCATCATCGCAGGCACCGCGGTCGAAATCATCCTTCGGTTGATTAACGACTACACGCCGTTTGGCTCCTACGTGGCCGGCCTCGGCATGGGCGATTACCAGGCGCAAGCTTGGCTGACTCCCCAAGTCTTGGTTGACCCGTACAAAAACGCCAATATCCAGTGGCCCCAAGGGCTGCTCTCGGCCGTAACCCCGCCTCCCGCGGTGGCTATGCCGGCTTCGGTCGGTATTCAAAGCGGGATGGGGGATCTCTACGGCGGGAAGTCTTCGCTGTACTGACGATCCTGAAGTAATCGAGCGCGGCTCTTAATCCAGCGGGAGGGGCCGCGCGCGCAAAATCCCGCTGGGCAAAATCTTAACGAAAGAAGGAAAATTTCTCATGGCATATGGCGCAAACGGCCAGATCCCAACTGCTGAAGAAGCTCAGGGTAGAAACACAAACTCGATCATGCAGAACTTTGTTGATCGTGGCCCCTGGCAGTATTGGGATGATATCTATTTCGCGAATGCGACGGTAGTCCCGCCGCAAATCCAAGTCTTTCAAAACGCCATTGGGCAGATAAACCCCCAAGGCGCGATAGGCGGTCCCACCAACGGTGTGGCGAAAACCAAGCTTCAAACGAACTTGACTCGCAACGCTTCGAACGGGCTCCCGCCTCCCCGTTGTCTTTTGCTTCTGGCGATTGGGTTCGAGTTCTCCTCGAACTTCTTGAAGCCGGATATCGATGCGATTCTCAACTCCTGCTATATGGAGTTCCGCATCGACGACAAGATTTTCCACGAAGGTTGGTTGGTAACCTTCCCGGCCGGAGCGGGGCTCATGGGAGTCACGCAGAATTCAGGCGAGTCCGTATACACATGCGGATTCCCGGCTCCCCAGGCTCAACGGCGGTACGCTGACTGGGCTAAGTACATCGCTCCGCTTCAGCAGTTCTCGATGGTGCTGAATTTCGGCGGCGGCGGCGTCGCGGCCCCGACTATCGGAACCGGATTGACGACCATCAACTATCCCGGCAACCTTCGCGTTGTTCTGGATGGCTTGACAGATCGGTCGGTTCAGTAACACACTAGGGCGAGTCGCGCTTCTTAATGGAGCAGTTGCGACTGGGGCCGGTAGATCTTTCGCGAGCCTTACCGGCCCTGCTCTACTTGAAACGTAAAATGGAGAGCGAGTAATGTACGTCACTTCCGACATGGCATGTAACCAGCCGAACAGCGCTACTCCAATGAGTCAAGCGCGGATCACGGCACAGGACAACCGTGTCGCGAGAGTCGGCAGTCAATTCGAAAACGGCAACGCAATCTTGAGCAACCTAGTCCAGCAGCTCGGCGGAATCGGAATCGGTAATCCTCCAGGGGCAACACCGCGAACCACCACACCAACATTTGTGAATTCTCCGGCCTGCTCAACTGCGGTTCTCACTGGCGGAGGGATCTACGGTCGGCGTCTTCCGGTTCTTGGCGGGCCAACTGGTCAACCGATACTCCAGCCGGATGGAACGATCGCAATGCCGTCCCTCCCCGGCGCTCCCGCAACCGCGTCAACGAACGGGACGAACCTGGTAACTGTAACACCGACTCCTTCGCCCGGCCAAACTTCAGGACCGGCACCGGCGGCGATGGGGTTGCCCGCAAATGTACCGGGAGGATCAAGCCCCGGCGTGATTTCGGACAGTACTCAAAACTCGATCTGGAATACTTCCGGAAAGTGTGGGCCGGCTCATGTATCGATTCCAGCCCAACCAGGTGGCGTAACCAACCCCGTGCTTCTGTGGGGCGGGCTCATTTTGTTGCTTGGCCTTGGGGCTTTGACAGGCGGGAATAAATGAAGTTTGCGGGTATATCCGATTTGCAAGTGCAGGGCTGTAACCGCTGGACGCTTCCAGACGGGACAATCAAACTTGCGCTGCCTCACGTGCTTCCGTTTTTCCGCACGATCGCGGCGAACTCAGTCATAACCGATAACGAATTTGGGACTCCGCCTGATTACGATTTCTTGTGCAAGGTGGTGAGCTGGACCGGCTTCACTCCCAAAATGACAGTTCAGATTCAATGGCCAGACGGACGGTACCTCTCGAATCCCGGTCTTGACTTCTTCAGTTTCGTGGGAGTCGGACGGCGCGGAAGATTGATTTCTCCTCACAAGTTCTGCGCCAAGTCTTCGAAGATCCGGTTAAATCTCGACAATACCGCGAATGTGAACGATTATTCGATCGAGTTATACTTCGAGGGCGTTATCCTGGTGGACATACTTCCATGAGTCTCCAAACATTCGGCAACATTTACGCGCCCGCCTGGATGGGTTACTCGCCTGTCATCGCGGGGATGGAAGATTATGAATTCGATCTCGATCTCCAACCCGTACAGGTAGCGTCCGGAACATTCGTCCTTGGAAACAACCTCGCGATTGACAATGACGCCGATTACCTCGTGAGAGAATTCCAGTTTGTCGTTACCGCGGTCACGGTAGACGGCACTTCGTCAACCACGACAGCGCAGGCTTCAGATATCCGCGTGAGAATCCGGGACGGGCAGGGAAGGCTATTCACTTCGGACTTTATCCCTATCGCCGATTTGAATGGGCCGCTCTGCCCTCCCTGGCCGATAAGACGGGGCTCGAACCTCATCATCGACTACCAGAACATCAACACCACAGTGGCTCAAATTCAAACTGTCTGGATGCTGCTGAAGGGCTGGAATCGAAATCCCTGCCCGTCGCTAAACGCCTTCACTCCGCCCTACACGCCGATGTATCGCCAGTATCCGAAACCAGCGGTAGGTCAGGAGCTCGAAGACTTTGAATACCCGTTCACGTTCACGGCCTCGGGCGCCCTGGATCTTTTGAAGATTCCGCTTCAGACGGACAACGATGCGGACTTCTGGTGGTGTGGAATCACGGGCGATTGGAACACGGCCAACAATCCATTTGCTGTGGTGGGAAACGTCGGCGTAACATTTTACGATGCGATCGGCTTGCCGATTTCGGGCTCGGGTCTAATAAATCCGTGGGGCTCTACACTGGGCGCACTCTTCCGGGAATCGATCTTTTCTTCAGGCGGCGCGCGGCCGACACCGATCTATCCGGCGATATTCATTCCGGGCGGCGGTGTGCTTCTGATTGACATTTCTTTCGGCCAAGCAGCTACGCTCAGATTCTCCCTTCGTGGTAAGAAGGTTTACGGGAAGTGCGCATGATAGAACGTCCACAGTGGTACGCATTCCGGTATCGGCAACCCTCCAGGGGCTTGATCGCGGGGCAATCGGCCCTTTATCAGGAGATCACGACGGACACGGATGCACCGTTCCGCATGACCGGCGTTGCGGTTTACGTTTTCGTTGAAGAGAGGGATACGCAAGGCTCCGCGGGCAACGTCGGCGTAACGCTTCGCTGGACCATGCCGGATGGCACGTGGGTACAGAAGCACATCGACTCCGCGCAGCTCATCAACCCGTTCGACAATCAGGCAGTGAACGGAGCGGGTGGAATGACGGCGCCCTACTATTCGTATTTCGCGCCACTCGGGAAAAACATTTTCTACCCTACAGCCTCTTCTATCGTGATCGATTTCGCGGAGCTCGCTGGGATCACGGACGCACTGGTGATGGTTGTTTTTCTTGGGACGAAACTTTACGGAGAGGGTTCCGCATGGTGGCCACTGCGTGACCCGACGAAGCCGGCGCGCCCTTATATCGGTTACTCCACTCAGTTTGATGCGTCAAAATTGCCGATTTTTAATTTGATATTTAGCATTGCGCCTGATGCGGATTTTGCCTGGGAGGCAAGCGCTCAAACCTCGCAAGGCGGCGGTACGCAGGCGCACGGAGACACGCTGGGACCGGGGGGACTGGAGTAATCAGTAATCATGGCAACTGGGAACCTGCATTACGTAGCCGTTCCGATTGGCGCGTTGGGTAACGGGATTACTGTAAACATCCTTAACACCAGCGTCCACAATCAACTGCTCTCAATCGGAGTCGCGGGGATCACGGTCACCATCACTCCAGCCACAAACGGAGCGGGCGTCATCACTTCGACCGTCGCGGACGTTCTGGCGCTGATGTTGGCGACCCCGGCCTCTAATGCGCTAGTCACGCCTACGGTTACCCTGGCGGGCACGGCCCCATCAGGGGCGGTCATATTAGCGGGCGGGGTTGGAGCTCCTGTTGGAGCAAACAGGGCAATCGGCATCAGGATCAAGGATATGACAGGCAAATACTACATGAACGATTACATCCCGCTCGACTTGATCTTCGGCTTCGACAATTCACAGACTCCGGGACTGCTTTACCCAGAACTGTACATCCCGAAAAATCAACACATCTGGTTTGATTTACAGGGGCTGCCCAGCGGGACCGGAAATCAGATTGTCACCTTGACCCACAAAGGCCAGAAGGTGTACGCATGACGGGCGCTTATTGTACCTTCCCAGCAATCCCGCCGTTCAACCCTCTCCGGCTCGCGTCGAATTACCGCGACTATTTCGGAGACGCAAACGCGCTCTTGACTGAGTTGACGGATCAGATCATCGCATCCGGCTGCTACGTTCCGAAAATTTTCCACGCCCCGGAGACTTTTCTCGAAAACGAAGGCGTAACTCCGAACGGGTATCTGGCGTACACGCTGGTGATACCACCTGGATCATTCATCCTGGCTTACATGCACGCTTTCACTTCCGCGGCGAGCGTCAACGCAACCGATCCTCCAGTACAGCCGGGTTTCAGGATGCAAATCACTGACGTTCTGCCAAACCATAAGTTTTTTGGCAAGCCTCTACCGGAGACGTTTTTCTTAAACGACATTCCGAGCGCGAATCCGCAGAGCCCGAACATCCCGACGTTTCTTTCGGTTCAGAATAATACTCCGCGATTGCTGACGGCTCCGTACCCCGTGGTTCCTCCCGGCGTCTTCAAGGTCGAATTTTGGAATATTTTGACAAACTCATCGGGCGTGGGGATTCAAAACAACCTGGTGCGCATGTCTTTTTTGGTGGCGATCCCCGACCCAGATAAGCGCCCGCAAGGAAAGAGTTAAGCTATGGCGGCAACTGCTTTCAAACACCAATCTCTTCAAGACGTGCAGCAGGAAATGGGCGCGTGGCTGAACGGCCAAATACCGTTAGTCCGCAGAATCCCGATCAACGCGCAACCTTTCACCGTGATAGGCGCGGTAGAAGCTCCCCCGTACGGGATTGGGAATTTAGTTCAAGTTGCGACCTACACCGCGGGCTCAAATTGGGCGGCGCTATTCACTCACATTGTGCTGGGGTACGCAGGTCCAGCCCCGGCCCCGCTTCCAGGTGATATCAACTGGGCAGTGACAATTGATCGGGCATTCGGAAATGAAGGCTACTACGAAAAGGACTACGGAAACATTACCATGCCGTTGGGTGATTTCAGACTCGGTCACCTTTGGCCTGTTTTATGGCGGCACCGTGACACTGAAGCTATCCGGGTTGTCGCTTACACCAACCAGAACGTCGTAACCGGACCCGGCGCCTTCATCACAGCGGCGCTGATTGGCTACGAATGGCCAGAGGCATTGACGGATTGATTATGAAAAGGCTTCTCTCGATCGCATTCCTCACCGTTTCCGCTTATGGACAGGTCCCCGCTCCGGATTGCATTGCAAGCTTCACGCTGAGCACCGCGGGCTCAAGCACCGGCTTCCCCAACCAAGGCTGCATCTTCTGGAACATGACGTACCGAAACTACGGTTTCACCGGATTGTCTCTCACGCTGCAACAAGCTCCGGACGCGAACAACACTCCCGGCGTGTGGAAGACTTTCGCCGGCACGGGTGAAGTGGGCTCGAACCCGTCAACGTCGATCACGGGCGCTTTTTACACGATTATTGCATCTCATACCGACCTTGCGGCGTGGGCGCGTGTGACGCTCTCAGGAACCACGGGAAGCGGGTTTGTTACGGGCTACGCATTTGGGTATAAGACATATCCAGGCGCAGCAGGTAGCGGCGGTGGGGGAGGGGGATGCACAGCTCCATGCGTTGTGATTGGCCCGGACGCTCCCGGCGCGGCGTCAACGCAAGATCCTGTACAGATTGCGGGGAACGACGGGACTGATGTTCGCGCGATCGCTACGGACACGTTGGGGCGTTTGAATGTAGTGGGAACAGCGGCGGCGGGCTCGGCTCCTGCCGGAAACCCAGTTGAAGCATCTTTCCAGGATGCGGCTGGCAATAATCTGATTCCCCAGCTCTGCACACTGAGCGCGTTCTTCACCACGTCGGCATCGGGGAATACGCTGCTTGTTGCGGCATCCGGAGCGACCAAGATTTATCTGTGCCACTTTGTGTATCAAGACGTGGGGATTGGGAACACAGTTCAAGTAGTCCAGGGAACCGGTGCAACGTGCGCGGGTTCGACCGCGAATTTCGGTATGTCCTACGTCGCGCTCGCGGGCGCGGCTCAGGATTACTTTCTCAGCCCGCTGGTTTCAGCAGCTTCGAATGCGATTTGCGTCAACCTTGCCAACGCTACCCAGGTGAACGGCGAAATAACCTACGGACAGCACTAGCTATGTTCAACCTTAAATCCAAATGGGTAAGACTGTCTGCCGGTTTCGCGGCTGGGGCTGTGCTTTTGTGGGCCTCTGGTATCGCGCCGCAAGCGTACAACCTGATCGAAGGCAACGGAACGCCAGCCCCGCGCGCGTCCACTCTGAATTTCGCCAACACGGCCTCGGTTACCTGGAGTTGCACCACTGCTGCGGGCGTGACGGCGTGTCAAGCTACAGCGTCAGGCGGCGGCGGGGGAAGCGGCGGGGGAATCGTAACGTACTCTTCCGGAGCGGCCATAAATCCGGTAGGGACGCAGTACGTAGCGATCGGCGGTGGCGGGCAAGCATCGGCGACTGAGGCTGATGTTGAAATCGGCTCCCCCTCGGCGGCGACAATCAGCGCTCTGTTCGTGAATCTCGATCTACCTCCCGGCATAGGGAACTCAATTGCGTTCACTTGGCGCAAGGCAGGATCAGATCAGACTTTAACGTGTACCGTTTCTGGAGCGGTGGCTACGACGTGCAGCGACACTACGCATAGCTTCACCGTTGCCCAAGGAGACTTGATCGACATCAAGCTTGTAACGACCGGCTCGGTCATCGTGGCTCCCGGTTTGACCATCGCGACGGCATACGGAACAAGCGGCACGGCAGGCTACCTCACTGTTCAAAACAACGGCACGCCACTGCCTCAAGAGCCCGTGTTAAACCTGATCAACGGCACAAACTCAACTTACGTATGCGCCGACAATCCGGGAAATACAAGTACGGATTGCCAGGTGAACGCATCAGGTGGTGGCACGCAAGTCGGGCCGCCCCTCACGTCGCCTAACCTGATCACGTTCACGGCTCTTAATCTGTCTCCCGCTGTAATAACCACGGCTGTAGGAAGCATCACGGTGGACAACACCGCGAATTCCGACCCAATCTATAACGTGCATGGCGAGCTGGTTGCGCTTCCGGCGACGCCCTGGAGCGTGGTAGCTGCATTCCAATACCTCACCAACAATTCCACAGGGAGCGGCTTAATGGGCGGGCTGTTGTTGCAGAACGCAGCAAGCGGGAACGTTGCTATCATGGGTCCGCAATACGGGGACGCTGGAGGGATTCTGTACCTCACCAACCCGACATCGCTCAGCGCCGCGGTGGGAATTAACCTGGGCCAGACTAGGAACAATCTGTTTTGGTTCAAGATCACTGATGATGGCACCACCCGCAACTTCTGGTATGGCGATGGGCTCCGCTGGATTAACCTAAGGAACGAAACCCACACAACGAACTTGACGCCAGATCATACGGGGTTCGGGGTGACAGGCGGCCCGGCAATGGTGGCTTGCTATTCATTCGCAATCTACAATTCAATCATCTAATGAAAATTTGGGCCAAGAACAACCCGAACGGCGCGGAACTCATGGGAGCGTTCCTCATTGCTCTGTTCTTCATGCTGGGAGACTACTACGCTTCACGTGTAGAAGGTGGGTACACGATCGTGCGGTCAGTGGAAACGGTCAGGGATATGTCAGCTTCAGTTCAAGAGGGCACTCCGTGAAGTTGAGAGGCTGGATACTCATGGCTCTCTGGAGTGGATTTTGCAGAAGCATCTTGCGTTTTGTGCCACACTGGAATTGTGGCACGGAGAAAGATCGATCCGAATGAACGATAATCCGCTAGGCGTTTTAAACGGGACCTCTACGCTAACATCAACTGGCGGGATCGCAACATTTGCCGATGGCACGCAGTTCCCCGTACTAACTTTGACTTTAGGCACTACTTTAGGCGTAGGATTCCCCACGACCAATTGTCCCACGAGAAAGGCGGGACAGACCTTTACAGTTTCGGGGACCTCATACGCGCCTTTTAACGTACAACGCTTTAAATTGGAGAAAGATCGATCCGAATGAACGATAATCCGCTAGGCGCGTTGCAAGGCACTTCGAGCCAGCAGTTTCACCTGAACACGCTGGACTTCCAGAAAGTCGGGCGCATGGTGCTAGTGCAGATCATCGGGCTCGGCCTGACGCTCGGGGTTCCGTGGCTGCTGAAGCTTTCCTACGTGTGGAAGGGCCACGATTACACGCCGGATGTTCTGATTGCGGTGAACTGTTTAGCGGAACTCGGGAGACGATTTCTGACAGGGGCACCGAAGACATAAGAAACGGAGCACACCAAAAGAAACGAAAGCCTCGCGTGAGGCATCTATGGGTGTGTACGCTCAACAATGACACTCACAACGGGCGATGTTATAGCAATTATTCTTGCGTTTTTAGGAGCTGTCGGGACCGTCCTGATGTTGATTATGAATTTACGGGTTTCTGGGGCTATGCATGAGATGCGCGCGGGTTTCACGATCGAGCTTGGAAAAGTGCAGCTCGAAATGGCGAAGATGCGCGCGGACTTCGCGATTGACCATGCCGGCTTGTACAAGTCCATCATGGATAACCTCGGCACTGCTTACGTCAACCGCAACGAATCTATGGCAATGCACACATCCAACACCAAGCGGCTGGAACTGATAGAGTCGCAACTGATTCGCATCGAGGAACGGTTACCTGCCTGACTGAGCACATTTGAACAGCACCTAAAGCACCTGACTGGTATACTCCAATCTGAAGAGGAGAAAGCTAAAATGTCTACCAAGCCTGTTCCAGCAACGGATAAAAACGAGAAAACCATCTCGGTGAACGTAGAAGGGAAATCGTGCCAAGTCGTCATTCAGAGGCACGAGACCACCACACACATCCTTGACCGGCTGAACCTGAAGGGCTATCAGCTCTCCATGGGGCCGAGCACGCCACAGCACACTAACGTGCTCAACGCCGGCGATATCGTCTTTGACAATGTGGTCGAAAACGAAGGACTCGTTGCGACCGCGGTTCCGCCTGTCGGAAGACCTATGCAGCCTCTGCCCGTCAAAAAGTAGGGACTATGTTCCCTGCCTTTCTGATCCAGATCGTCATCTGCCTCATCATCGTGGGGCTCTTGCTCTATGTCGTCAACCTTCTGCCAATTGAGCCGAACATCAAGCAGATTATTCGGGTGGTGGTGATTGTGTTCATCGTCATCTGGTTACTCTATGCTTTGATGGGCGCGGCTCCTATGGCTCCTATGAGTTTGCCCCTTAGACGTTGACCCTCAGTATTTTCCGTTTTGTGCCGCACTGGAGTAGCGGCACAAGGCTTTCCTCGCCGTAGGCCGTACTGGTACTCTGTTCGTTCGGTTGTCGTAGTATCATGCATTGGTGACCCCACTAGACAGGGCCGTGCGTGAGCAGAAATCCTGCGCTGACCATATTCGCGCGGGCTTGCCAAATTCCGACGGAGCGCGTATGGGATTGGCGGACAATCTTATGGGAGAAGTGCTCATCCGTAGTGAATACCAACGGTTTCTGGAATCCAAGCAGTTGAAGTCAGTTCCTACAGGTTTCGAATTTCCGATTGATGAACTGAATCCGAAGTTGTTTGATTTCCAGCGGGCAATAACGCACTGGAGCCTAGGGCGGGGACGCGCGGCGATCTTTGCGGACTGCGGACTAGGGAAAACTCCAATCCAGTTAGAATGGGCAGCGCGTGTGCTTCACCGTACAGGCAAGCCAGTTTTGATCTTTGCGCCGCTGGCGGTGTCCCTCCAAACGCAACGGGAAGGCGATAAATTTGACGTCCCCGTTACCGTCGTCGAAACACAGATCCAGTTGAACGCGGTACAAATCACGAACTACGAAAAGCTCGACCACTTCCCTGACCCCTCGATGTATGGCGGCGTTGTTTTAGACGAATCCTCAATTCTCAAGGGGTTCGATGGGAAAACGCGCAAAGCTCTGACCGAGTGGGCATTGGCTATACCGTTCCGGCTTGCATGCACAGCAACCCCCGCTCCCAACGATTACATGGAGCTAGGCAACCACGCCGAGTTTCTGGGCGTGATGACCTGCACTGAAATGCTATCTATGTTTTTTGTCCATGACGGCGGCGAGACTTCGAAGTGGCGCCTGAAGCGTCACGGTCAGGAAGCTTTCTGGAGATGGGTGGCAAGCTGGGCCGTCGCGATTCGCCGGCCTTCTGATCTAGGATTTGAAGACAGAGACTTTATCCTTCCCCCACTTGAGATGCATCAGGTGACAGTAGACCCCGGAAGTATTCCAGAAGGCTACCTGTTCCCCGTCGAAGCGAGAACGTTGCTGGAGCGAAACCGCGCGCGCAAAGAGTCTACATCGGAGCGCGTAGCGGCTTGCGCGGCGCTGGCTAACTCCTCTGATGAACCGTGGATCATATGGTGCAACCTGAATGCAGAAAGCGCCGAATTGGATCGCGCTATCGATGACGCCGCGGAGATAACGGGCGCGGACACGTCAGGATTCAAAGAGTCAAACATGCTCGCGTTCTCGAGCGGCGAAGTCAGGGTATTGGTCACCAAGCCCACGATCGCAGGGTATGGAATGAACTGGCAGCACTGCCCCAACGTCGCCTTCGTTGGGCTTTCCGATTCCTATGAGCAGTTCTACCAGGCGGTCAGGCGGTGTTGGCGCTTCGGACAAAATAAAACCGTTCACTGCTACGTCATCACATCCGAAGCCGAAGGCGCCGTCGTCCGGAATATTGAACGCAAGGAACGGCAGGCGATCGAGATGATGGAAGGAATGGTCAGACACATGAAAACGGAGATGCAAAAGAACGTGCGCGGATCTATCAGAGAAACGTCAGAGTACGAAACGGATTTAGTCCACCGCGATCGATGGGACGCCGTTCTGGGGGATTCCGTTGAATACGTGAGGGCGATGGATTCGGATGCGGTGGACTATTCGATTTTCAGCCCGCCGTTTTCGTCGCTTTACACATACTCAAATTCCGATCGTGACATGGGCAACTCTAAGGACTACGCCGAATTCACGCGGCACTTTTCTTTTTTGGTGGCTGATCTGCTGCGGATCACTAAGCAAGGCCGGCTGCTGTCCTTCCATTGCATGAACCTGCCGATTTCAAAACAGATGGAGGGATATATCGGCATTCGCGATTTCAGGGGCGAATTGATCCGAACATTCATAGAAGCTGGCTGGATTTACCATTCCGAAGTTGTGATCTGGAAGGACCCCGTTATCGCCATGCAGCGGACTAAGGCGCTGGGGCTTCTTTACAAGCAGCTCCGCAAAGATTCCTGCATGAGCCGGCAGGGGATACCGGATTACCTTGTGACGATGCGAAAGCCTGGCGTAAATTCGGAACCAGTAACGAAGACGCACGAAGGTTTCCCGGTCGCTCTCTGGCAGAATTACGCCTCGCCTGTCTGGATGGACATCAACCCCAGCGAGACCTTACAACGGGCGCCCGCGCGGGAAGCAGACGACGAACGCCATATCTGCCCGCTGCAACTCGAAGTCATCAAGAGAGCCGTGGAACTCTGGACGAACCCTGACGACTTGGTGTTTTCGCCCTTCATGGGTATAGGCTCAGAGGGGCACGTCGCGCTCGAAATGGGCAGACGTTTCCTGGGAGTGGAACTAAAGCGGTCCTACTGGCAACAGGCGGTCAAAAACCTCGATTACGCGGCGTCTCACTCCAAGGCGCAAGGGGGACTGTTCCAACCCACGGAATAGGCGTATAATCTCCACATGGGAAGGCTACTCGCGTTGTGGTGGTCCGCCGCTGGCTGGGTCGCCATGTGCGCTGGGGTTAGCTGGATTCTTTTGAACGGTTGGTTACGGAAGACAGCCCGGAATCTTGGGCGGGGCTACTCCAGTGCCCCGCCGAAACCACAAGGTAGCGTATGACACTACAGGTCTGTGACGTATGCCGATTAGTAGACGGAGACCTGTCCGTGAAGTTGTGCGACTGGTGCCAATCCTGTAAAGCGTGGATCTGCCAGAAGGACTGGAACAACTGGCCCCGGCGCTCGCTCGCGGCTATTCGGAGAATGAGACAATGAACCCCCTCGGCACACCAGCTTACTTACCAGGCATTGACGTTTCGCACTTCCAGGGAGTCATAGACTGGCAGCGCGTCAAAGCCGCGGGCATCGGATTCGCCTTCATCAAAGCGACGGATGGGACGCAATTTACTGATCCAGAACTCCACGCCAACGTCCAAGGTTGTATCGAAAACAGCATTTCATGCGGGCTCTATCATTTCTTTCGGCCGTCTGTTGATTCCGCAGAGCAAGCAAACTTTTTTTTGTCCGTGACGTCCTGGTACAAGGCACCACTTCCCGCGGCTCTGGATCTTGAGATTGGCCCCGTTACCGCGGCTCAAGCATCAGCATGGCTCGACATTGTCGACGAAGCGCAATCGCGAGAACCGCTGGTCTACACGGCTCCGGCTTTCGCGGCGCAATACCTGGGTAACAGTTCAGTGATCGGCGTCTATCCCCTCTGGATTGCCGAATACACAACCAAGCCTGCCCCATCCGTGCCGGCCGCGTGGGAAGATTGGGAATTCTGGCAGCACACCCCGAGTGGACAAGTTGACGGAGTACCGAATGCAGTAGACTTAGATTGGTTCCATGGAACAGTAGATGATTTGAAAGCGTGGATCAAGTAGTTTCGCTTTTATGTTGGCGCTTTTTACAAGGTTCTTTCGTCGGCTGTTCCCTTCCCGCGTGCGCGCGCTGAAGCAAGAAGTATTCGGCAATCTACCTCCCCGGCGTTTCAGACAGTGTGTGCTGCCCTCTATGCATAGCGGAGATTGTGTGTTCCGTCCGCTTCAGAGCGCGAACGCGGGAAAGTCGCAAACGAACACGACAGCCGAAGAGAGCGCCAACAAAAAAGAAAACTGACGTGTACCTCTACTACCAACCCCGGCGAAGAAGAGGCTTCGGCGATCTCTCAACCGTCGCGGCCGCGATTCAACAAATTGAAGGCTGGGCGCCTGGCACACGGTCTTACCGGAATAACAACCCTGGAAATCTGATGTACGCGGGGCAACCGGGCGCGACCGGCCAAGATCCTCAGGGCTTTGCAATCTTCCCGGATTACCAAACTGGCCTGACGGCGCTCGACAATCAAATCACACTCGACGCTTCGCGCGGCCAAACGATTTCGCAGTTCACGTCCATCTACGCCCCGGCGTCAGACGGAAACAACCCCACGTTGTACGCGGGCTCGATTGCTTCAGCGGTGGGGCTTTCGCCGTCTGATTCGCTTTCGGCTGCGATCGCAGGCACGGGCTCAAGCGCGATAATGGCAAGCACGCCGGATCTCTCATCGACGTTTCCAACGCTCGATCTTTCGTCGATCGACTTCACGGACCCAACCACGATAGCTGTAACAGTGGGGATCGGACTGGCGCTTGCGTGGGCACTGAGCGCGTAACTCTTTTCGTTTTGTGCTGGCACTGGAGTAGCAGCACATTTATTTAAGGCTTCAATGAGCACACAACGCCGCACGCTGGGGGTTTATTCGCGCGTTCGACCGTTGGGACCGAACGGCGAGAAAATCTGCTACAACTGCGGAGGGCCACTCCCCAAGGGGAAACCGTTCAATTGCTCCCCCAAGTGTTCTGAAGAGTGGCGCTGCAAAACAAGCCCGTCACACACGCGCTTCCTACTTCACAAGCGAGACAAGGGAGTGTGCGCCCTTTGCGATGTGGATACGGAGGCACTCAAGCAAGAGCACGATGCGCTTTCTAAAGGGGATGGGGGATGGAGCCATGACAATGACATTCGCCGCGCGTTTCGCAAGGATCATGGCATCCCACCGGGCCGGGCGTGTTCTGATTGGTGGGACGCAGACCACATCGTTCCCGTGATCGAAGGCGGGGGCGAATGCGATCTCTCAAACTTCCGAACGCTCTGCATCCCGTGCCACAGGAAAGTAACGCGCGAATTGCACGGACGCCGCGCCGCGAAAAACCGGGAAGCCAGAACTCAGCTCAAGGACGAAGCTAGACCGCTATTTGCCGAGTTGTCATCGACCGTCCAACCTCTTGGGCAGGGCTACTCCAGTGCCCCGCCGATAGCCCCTATAGTACTTTCCAACTTGAATTAAACTGGTGTGTGCAGTAGACTCTTTATCGTGCCTGATGAAGAAGAAGAACTCGAAGACACAGACGAACTCTGCCCCGAGTGCGGCGAGTCGATCGACGAATGCGAGTGCGATGAGGATGAAGACGACGACGACGAAGCCGACTTCCTGGACGACGGGAGCGACGAAGACGACGATGAAATCAGCTAACCCCTACATCGAAGTGAGCCTCCAGATCGACTACGATCTACTCGAGTCGCAGCGTTGCTTGTGTGGCGAGAACAAAAACATGGGGCAGAAGATGTGCAACGGCTGCTACGCGAGACTCCGCGCGGGCCAACAAGCCCAACTTGCGGCAATGCAACCAGGGGACGGGATCGGAAATGCAGTAGCAGGATTGGTGCGGCGTGGCTGATATAGTTCACATTGCGGCGATTCCCCAGGAGAAAGAGCAACACTGCCTCCGTTGTCTGCGAAAGCTGATCGACATCGACCCGGTAACGCAAGCCAGCTTCACGCCGATGGCCTTCGTGATACAAACAGCGGGCGGAAACTGCGAAATTCAGGAGACAGACTCAGGGCCGGGGCAGATCGCGTGCAAGGGTCGGGGCAGGCCACAGGAGAGAAGCGTATGACGTGTACGAAGTGCGGCGCGGAAGTCCCGGAAGGAAAGATAGCCTGCCAATGTTTCCTAGTGGCCGTCGATAACGAGATTGAAGCGCGCGCGCTGAAGAACTTCGCGGAGCAAGGCTCGCGCTTATTCCTGACGAGCTCCCCAAGTAGCGGCTACCACTTAATGCCGATGCCGCAGGACTGCTTGAGCCTGTGCCGCAAGAAGCGCTACCACAGACCCGAGACCCGCATAATCTTCGCCGACGAGATTCGGAAGAAGGGCCTGGCCATAACCAGCGGCAAGAAACCCGATTGGTGCATGGACTGCTTGATGAAAGCGCTTCAGAGCGCGAACGCAGGAAAGTCTCAACCCGTCCCCTGCGCCTCCGAAGAGCGCCAACAACAAAAGAGCCAACCGTGAGAATAGATGTAACTCCTGGTGATGTTCAAGTAGCTTCAGTTGAGGTACGCCGGCATACCGAGGGAATCTACACGATCCAAATCTCGACACCCTTTGATCCTCATCCGGGTATCGTCTTCGGCTGTTCAGTGCGCTCAGGGGAGCCGTTATCATCCGTCGTTTTCATGCACAACGTTTTCCTGCACGCGAGCGACGGGCGCACGCAACGCACACGGATAACTTTCACCCCGGAATCGAACGATGAGGAGGAAGCCATCGCGGAAGGCCTCTTCGACGTGCTTGACGATTGGTCACGTTACTCTGTCACACTCATTGCGATCCCAGCTTCAGTGCTTGAAGAAGCTGAAGAAGCTGGAAGCTGGGAACCACAAGGACCAGTGGACTACTTGGCTACGTCCTGAGTTTTGCGCTTCCCTTTTTTCTCTCGCAGACAGTGGCACCATTTCCCGGATCTGACCTGCGCGACCGTCCACGTTTCTACCTTGAGCCCGTCTCTTACCCAGCTCGCGACGTGTCGGGCGTTTTCGCAGGCTTGGTCTGAGACCTTGGCGTACTGTGGACACTGCACAGCGCAAGCTAACAAGTAACTGCACGTGGCGCACAATCCAACTAGGCAGGGAGTTGCGGCGCGCTGTTCTTCGGTCAATTCTGGCTCAGGCAGCATAGCGCCCTCCCGTCTGCCCGATGTACACTGAGATCCCGAGACTCTTGATGTCCGAAGGTGCGAACCTCACAGTATAGCCGATCGACTTCCCGAAGGTCTCAGCAGCAGCGGCAGCGGCTACAGCGGTCTTTAGCGCCTCTTCCAGCCGGGTAGGGGAAATAGACGTTGGGATACCGTCCAAGGGCTCAGATTGGTCAAGGATCGTTGCTATGGCTGTTTTAGGAGCTATCTTCGTCTCGTGCGGCACTGGAGTAGCCGCACGCTGGGGAGTCGCCTCTTTGCAGATCGGTCTGATATTATCAGAGGTTTTTGCAAAAGCAGTGGCTATCCAGTTGAAAGTACGCCCGTTTTGGTGTTTCGTGATCATGAACGTCTGGCCGGGCCGGATTCCCAGGTCTTCGATCTGTGGGCCTACTAACAATGGGGTGTAAAGCAAATCCCCGTTTGAGAGTATCCAGCGGAGCTGGTCTCCCCAGGTGCCCTGAACCTGCTTCGCGGTCGGGTACTTGAGTGCGATGGTGTAGGGCTTGTTTGGCTCCAACTTCAAGATAGGCATGTTAGCGGCGGCTCCTTTCCATTTCGTCTTCGGCATCGTCTTCCTCTTCGACCGAATCGGCCGCGCGGCTTTGTGCTTGGGCGTGATCCTCAAATCGGCGTTGCGCCTGGCGAGAAGTTCTCCAAGCGTCCTGTGCGTCAATCGCTCTTTGTTGTTCTAACCATGTTTGCATCATGGTTAAGTTTCGCCCGCAGACGTGAGGCGGTAAATAGGCGAAAGGTACTGAACTTACTAAGGTGTTGGCGCTCCTTTCTAGGGTCTTTCGCTGGTAGCGGCTTCCCCGCGTTCGCGCTCTGAAACATCCGGTTTGAAAACCTGCGCAATCCAAGACGCCAGCGGAAAAGGAATCTTGGCTATCTGAGCAGAAGCAGCTTTACGGCCATTCGTTTTACTTCCGTGGCTTGCTGATCCGCCGTCGAACCAATCAGGTCCGCTCCCAGGTTTGAGATAGTGGCCGGGTGAGCGCATTTTCACGCCCTCACCTTCCGATGGCTGATGGCCGTTTACTGGATTCTGTCCTACTCCGCTTTTAGAGTTCTGCGCCTTGAGTGTGATCGGCATCAGCGCTGGCACATCGCCCCAGAGGTAATATGAACCGAAGTGCCACGTGGCCGACCCTACCCATTTCTCAGCACCGCGCACGTTCTCAACTACCAGCGGAATGTACCGCCCGGCCGCTTCCGAGGCTTCCCGCTGCAATCGAAAGCACGTTTCAAACAGCGTGTTGTCCGGTGGACCCAATGCCTTAGCACGCTTCCACGGCATCGCCCGGTAGCTGTACGCCTGGCACGGCGGGCTCGCCACGATCACATCGGCATTGCGAAACTGCGAGCCGTGCAGCGTGGTCACATCCTGCAAGACAAGTTGAGCCGGGTATTCGTGCCATCCGCAGATGGCTCCCCGCTCTTGCGGCTTGACACCCGAACCGTATCGGCTATCAGTCAGTTTGTTGCACGGCTGACCCGTTCTTTTGAACGTGTCGTTACCGGGAGCTTTCACGCCACTTTCATCGGCTTCGTTCGTGCGCTCGTAAATCGGGTAACTGTGGCGCTCGATGTCGAAGCCGATCACCTCCCAGCCTTCTGAGAGAAAGCCTTCTGCCCAGCCGCCGAGCCCGCAGTAGAGATCGATGCACAGCACGAAAGTCCTATGCGCTGCTACTCCAGTGCAGCGCAAAACGAATGATATTCATAACCGAGTAAACGTAATCTGATCTCCTACTTCTGTTGACAGTGCTCCCCCAGAAGGAAGCTCAAGTACAGAATCAGGGTCCCAATACGTCGGCTTTGCTTTACGCACTCCTGGTAACAAGCCTTGATGTAAGTCCATAACGATTCCCGAATTATCCAGATACAATACGTCGATGGGAAACTTCATCCCCACCGTATGGACGCTTCGGCACTTCAGAATCAGCAAGCCTTCCCCGGCCTGCATCGACGTGCGATCAAGTAGCCCTCGGGTCCGTTCCTGATCTGATTGAGCTACTTTACAGACTGAACAGAGAAGTATTTGTTTGGTTTGATTGAATACTCTAAGGTGAGGCATGTATTCGTTTCGCGCTGCTCTGGAATGCAGCGCGTTGAGGCTTTCGATGAATCCCCGTGTCCAGCCCTGCTCTCTACCGTCACGTTCCCCCGCAAAGGGAGGACAGGACCAGACACGGGAAACCTGTTAAGGCTTCTTAGCAGCCTTGGCTGTCGCTTGGGCTGCGCTGGTCGTCGCGGTGGTACTCGTAACGGGCGTTACGACTCCAAACAAATCACCAACCGCCGTCGCGGCTGTCGGTGACACAGTAACAGTATCGGTCAACGTTTCTGCTGTCGATCCGTCTGCGTTGAGCACTGTGACCGTACAACTGATGGGGACGTTTGGCTGCGCGGGAGCCCCAGGCGACGACACCACACCACTCAACATCGTGGGAGTGCCTGCCGGAACTGTCGCTGTAGCGTCCGCTGCCCGCACCGCAACAGGCGAAGGATCCTTCGTCAGTACGACAGTGGCCGGATCTGCCGACACCGCGCTAATGGTTTGACCAGGGCCGAGCAACGCGCCTAGAAACGGAGCGGTGCCGAAAATGTAGAAATTGTCTGTGTCCCCTATGGGAAGAATCAATGGCATATTTTCTCCTTTTGACTTTGAAAACAGAATGCCGATCCGACTTGGAACCGGGTTAGTTAACCGTCGAAGCTCCTTGAGTATTTCCCTTTCAAGCTCAAGAATTTCTCTAAGCTCTGCGGGCCACATTTTAGGCCGTGGGTGTTACGGGCTTCGCCGCGGCGGTCTTTGCCGCTATCGCTGCCTGAAGTCCTTGAATGGCCGCTATGGCCGTGGCGTCATTGGCGTCCGCCTGGGCGAGCACCATAATGGTAGTGCTGCCGTCCGGATGCACCAAGCTAAGAATCAGGTTCACGATCCCCGGAGCCTGACCGATCAACGTTGTGATGATTGGCAATATCAAGCCCATTTATGTCCCTACCTTTGCTTGGATTATTTGGAGCGTCACCACGAGACTGCTCAATGCCGTGGTTATAGCCACCTTTGCGGCCGCGTTTTTGATGTTGAAAACATCTCCTGAGGTAATCGACGCCTGCGCCTCTTGAATGATTGGGGTGATAATCGCCGCTATCGAGGTATTCCCAGAAGCAGCGAGCGTGCTGATGGCCCTGGTTGCCGCAATTGCGCGCGCGTTGGCGTTGATGATGTCCGTTAAAACCTTGGACACCGCGGCACCCTCGGTTCCCGAAAGGCTCCCCTGATTCACCAGCGCTGTGGTGGTATTCGCAATCTGGGTCACCACCTGGGGAATATCGTTTTCAGCGTTGGCGACGATCTGGAGCGGAGTGAGCGCAGGCGCGCCGACCGTGCCTACTTTCGCACATCCGGAAAGTGCCACGAAAAGGATGAGCGGCAGGATCAGTGCCGCACGATGAAATTTGGTGGGCATGTTAGCTCAGTACGTTTTGAATGCTCTCGCCGTTCGCCACGCGCACGATGAGCTCTCCGGCCATCTCGTAGTTCCCGAGAGCCTCGATCCAGATTTGCAGGTAGAGCAAATCGTTTGCCGGGTCCACGCCTAGCGTGGTCAAGTCCTGACTCGTGTCCACGCCCCAGGCAGACCCGTTCTTCTGCGTTGTGTTCAACGGACAGAAGCCGGGGACGTAGTTTTCGTTAGCAAACAGCGCAACCGGCTGGCCTTTGTCGATGCCGGCCGCGACAATCGACGCAATCATAGCCTGCGCCGCGTTCACGGTCACATTCAGCGAAGCGCGCCCCGCTGTGAATCCTTGAGTGTTCATGTATTTCTCCTTTTGATTTTACCGCTACCCGGTTCTCAACCATCATACTCCAATCGCGATAACAAGCAAGTACCAAGGAGTACTAGGGCTTTTCTTCCGTTTCGCGCTGAACTGGGGTTTCAGCGCGTTGATCTGGTTTAAAAACTTTAGCAATCCAAGACGCCAGTGGAAAGGGAATCTTGGCTATCTGAGCAGAAGCAGCTTTACGGCTGAATGATAAGTGTCGCCTTTGATCGTCCGCGCTTAAAGCGAAGTCTTCAGGCTTCTTACTTTTGTCGATTCGTCGCGCAACCGGGATAGTGAAGCCGTTCTCCGATAACTTATTTCCTGGAACCTTCGTGCCGTTCACCGGATTCTGTCCTACTCCGCTTTCGGTGTTGTGGGCTTGATTGAACCAGCTTCCTCCGTTGTTCTTTTGAGAGCCCCGATTCTTGGAGTCCGCGATTGCAAACCACGATCCTTGACCGTGCGCTGTTCCGTCCGGATTGAACTTCTGCGCCTTGAACGTGATCGGCATCAGCGCTGGCACATCGCCCCACAGGTAAAAGCTTCCGAAGTGCCAAGCCGCGCCCCCCACCCACTTCTGTGCGCCTTTGACGTTCTCCACAATCAGCGGAATGTATCGCCCCGCCGCTTCCGAGGCTTCCCGCTGCAATCGAAAGCACGTATCGAACAGCGTGTTATCCGGTGGCGGGAGCGCCTTCGCGCGCTTCCACGGCATTGCGCGGTAGCTGTACGCCTGACACGGTGGGCTGGCCACGATCACATCAGCGTTCCTAAACTGCGAGCCGTGCAGCGTGGTCACATCTTGCAAGACGAGCTGTCCTGGATACCCGCCAGTGCCGTAATCGTGGCGCTCAACATCAAACCCGATCACGTCCCAGCCTTCTGAGAGAAAGCCTTCCGCCCAGCCGCCGAGCCCGCAGTAGAGATCGATGCACAGCACGAAAGTCCTATGCGCTGCTACTCCAGTGCAGCACGAAACGAATATAACCTCACAGAAATCTTTGGTTTACCCAGCCCTGTACTCCATCCAGAAACTCAATCGGCCCATAGGACGTCTCTTGCGTCTTGCCGCATTCGTAATCCCAAACAGGTTCCCAGAGCTGAACCGATAGCAGATCCCGCAGGTCCCGCTCAATCTCCGCGCTGTGCGTTGCAATGTGCAGGCGCTTCACTTTCGCGTTGAGGTCATCCAGCCCTGCGCGGATCACGAGGTATTCCTGGCCCTGTATGTCTACGTCGATCAAATCGACCAACTGGTGAGGGCGCAGAAGATCGGCCAACGTGACGGTTTCAGTTGTTAGCCCTTCTTCATTGAGCGTGGCGATTCGTTGTCCGTACCACTCGGCCGGCCGGCCTGTCAGAAAGAGACATTCGCCCGGCGTGTCCGATACTGCGGCTTCGACTAATGTCGGAATGATGCAAGGCGCTATGCCGAGTCCGTTATCTCGGCAATGTTGTAACATCCATTGGTAATGCGTGGGCTCCGCCTCCACCGCTACCAATCGGGTTCGCTCTAGCCCAGCCGCAAACGCCGCCCGCACAGACCAGCGGCCATATCCGGCGCCCAGCTCCATGAACGTATAAATTTCGTTCGCGGCCTGCACGGATTCCAGTAGATCAATCCACTCAAAGTACTCTTCGTTGAACGCAGGGAGTCCCGCTACTCCTACGGCGTCCGGGCCTTCCCTCGTTGTCTGCGCGGTGAATTCCGCCCGCGAAACAGTTCCAAGGAAGCTGTCACTTAGAAAAACAGGATTGCCCCACATGCGTAGCGGAGCCATTTTTCGCGCGAAGTGAGAGAATACTGGATGATGTTCAGGCATTGTGTATCGGATCTCTGTCGGGTCTTCCGCATAGAGTACAATCGCCGTTAGCAGCCAGCAAAAAGCCTGCAAAACGATGGGGGGTAATCGTTTCGCGCTGAACTGGGGTTTCAGCGCGTTGAGCACTCATCCACTTACTGAGGGCCTTCGATGCGCAGGATTCAGAGCAGATGTGTTTTTCTACTGTGTCGTCACCCGCGTTTACAACCGTCGTATCCCATGGGATTAATATAAAGACATCGGCGATCAACAAGCTCGGCAGTTGCGCGTACGGCCTTAACCTCCACCAGTGATTCGATTCCTGCTTTTGCTTCCCGCACCCATCGCACGAGTAGACTTCGGCTTTCATTCCGCCGTCCGTCCTTTACAGAACTCGCGATGCTTTCCGTATCCGGGGTCTTGGCCCTGAAGTAACATCACTTCCACGCAATTACAGCACAGCCCCGCATGTTCATCGTTCGCGCCTGCACTCAGCAGCGCGCCGCACTTCCGGCAGTTGAGCGGCTCAAACAGCGGACGTAGACGCGTCCCCAGGTCCCTACAGAACCGAGAGAATTGAAACGGATCAGAAACAGCCAATCCCAAGCCAAGCAACGCGAGCAAGGGGAAGAACAACACCAGGCCGACGTAATTGAATGCGCGTCTCAAGCAGCGCCCCTCAACCGTGCGGCCAGCGCGGCGCGGTATCCGTACTCCGCGTCATGCAACCGTTTGCTGATCTGAAGGAAGCGGCGATAGCGAAGCCACACCGGAAGCTCGCACACCACGGCGATGCAAAGGATGGCAAGTATCAGAAGTGTGAGTGTCATGCGGCCCTCCGGCTCTTCCCCACGCCTGCGTTCACGTGGGCCAGCGCTGTTTTGAAAAGCTCATCAAAGGATTGCCCGTCTTTGCCAGCCGCGAGTACGGCTTCCTGCGCTTCAGCAAAAGGCACTTTTAGATTGCAGAGAGCAGAGAGCACATCTTGATGAACTGAAGAAAGCATTTCAACAGAGTTTACTACACTTCGGCATTTTCCGTTTCGTGCCGAATTGGGGTTTCGGCACGGTCGGAGTTCGTTCGTTGGTGAGCTGGGCCTCTCCGGTTTGGAGCCGAGAGTTTCCTCCGCCGATCTATTAAGGAGCCAGCTGTCAGGGCCTGGATCGATCCTTTGCCCGCAAGGGACCTTTACCAGCAGCTCCGCTCTATTACTCGGGACCCGGCATAACTGCTTTGCGCCACTACTCCAATGTGGCGCAAGACGAAAACTATCTAGGTAAGAAAAGAGCCGGGCAACCTTACTGCAACCGATTGCCCGGACAAGAAGCACATGCGAAATTACAGATACTCCAAAGCCTACCAGAAACATCCACCCAGGTAAAGAGCGAGTCGCAACCACACAGAGGGAAACCAGGGCGACACCGGCGAGGAAGCTGTAGGCGTGTTTCACTTTGACACCTCGGCATTTTGCTGAACTGAAGTTTCAGCGCGTCCAACATCCCCAGAGAACGGATCGTCAGGAAGGAGTTCTAGTTCGTTTAGCTCGAACGGTATCGCCCCGCCAAGCAGCATTTTGGGACCGAAGACCTCGAAGATATTCCAGAGCTGAGTTTCGATCAAGCCATCCCGCCAGCCGGAATAAACTGCGTCACAATATTCCCTTCCGTCCTGGATGTGGCCGAACACCACACGCGAATAGAAATTAACAAGGATGTTTTGCCCGTGCCTGTTGAGCTTCACCCGGACTCGTCGGTTAAGGTTGATCTTCATGATTTATTCTGTCCCAAAACCAGGCACAAAACAAGTAACCAAAGTACCATTCTTCACCTAGTACGAAATCCCTATGTGCTGCATTCCAGAGCAGCACAAGACGGGAATAATACTTCAGTCAACACCGCAGTTGCCGTAATTCACTATCCAAAGCGCCACGATCTTCTGCAAGAGCGAGAACCTTCCGTGTCCGATCGTAATCCGGCAAGTTCCGTATTCGTACGTCGTCGCCAGCAAGGGCAGTCCACAGATGAGCACACCACATGCGAGAATTCGTTTCATTTTGCCTCCTTTCTCCCCACGTTCACAATGTGAATTATATACTTGAGTACAGCACTTCATCTCTTCTTCGGGAGCTGATTTAACTGTTTTGTTTCTTTTCGAGGTTAGCGATCTCTTGCTTTTGTGCTGGAGTGCGCTGAGCTACTGGCACCTTCTCCAATTCAGCAAGACGAGCGGTTTCGGTCGGATTCAAAGGCATTGGTTGTTTTTTCTCCTTTCTTAGAAATTTTCAACAGCTTTAGTTGGCGTGCTGCACTCAAGTATATAATCCCTATAATAATCAACACTCCTACCCAAAGCATGGACGGCTCAGGAGTAATCGTCGGCGGCTGCACGTACGGCGGCGGCACGATTGTCTGTCCTGGAGGAATCACAGGCGGTATCACTGGAATGATCACGGCCTTGTACGCGGGCGGCTCCCACGTCTCAGCCTTCGGCGCGCACCATTGGATCGCTGGATTCAGGACCGAATCCGTACAGATAATCTTGTCCGTCCCATACCCCGGAAAGTAGACGACCGTGGTCCAGGCATCCTGCTGCAAGGTGGTCACGAGATCGCTGTAGGTAAACGGTGTCGTACCGTTCCCCATTGGCTGCTGAAGATTGACACTCATTAGCATTCCTCCGTCTCGCGCTGAACTGGGGTTTCAGCGCGTTGGGTTTTTCTCAGCTCCCCGAAATCAAGCGAGTGCCAACCGTCAGTCTCGCCGTTCAGCGCCGCGTCAATCCACTCTTTGATGAATCCCGGTTGGAAGAAATCCCTTTTAGACAATGAGCAACTGACTTCCCCACAGTTCATCAGATAAATCTTAACGCCACGGTAGGAAGGCAGTTCTTTAGCCAATCCGTGAGCACAGATGCCAACCCCGGTCAAGCGAGACCTCTGACCGTGCTGCTACTCCAGTGCAGCACGAAACGAAAACTATTCCTCATTCTTTGGCCATTTCGCCCGGTCAGTCTTTGGGTACTTTGCGTTCGACGTGAGCACTTCGTACGCAGCCATCCCGACCAGCCACGCGATCAGGAGAAAGCATCCAAGTGCGATCATGCGACCCTCCGTTGAATCAACCGATCTCTAAGGTATTCCCCGCAGACTCGGAAGGCGCAATCGAGCGAAGCCTTCAATCCTTGGCCGACCGGCAGCAGAGTGAACAGAGCATCCCGATACGCGGCGACGTACTTGATCTCAGGCGTCGGTCTTGACCAGTGATGGAAGCGCGCAATCTCCAGCCGCGGGCGTTCTCTCAACTCCCGTAAAATCTCCCGCACATCCAATTCGTAAGTCTGGATGAATCGCGGCCATCCGATCTGGTGTTGCTCGTCATGATGAATCAAACACATCGGAATCGCGCGGAAGTCGTCACGCTTCTGCCCCATTCCGCGCGCTTCGTCCCCCGCCAAGCGTGGCGTGTGGCACGGCTCTACGTTTCGCGTTCGTCCGCAGACACAGCACGGGAGTGTCTTGATGAAGTTCAGCCAGTCTCGGGAACGCGGAGGAGTCATGATTGTTCGCCTCTCTCCTTTAGGCGCCTACGGCAAACCAGCTCAACGCAATAACCTCGCTTGAGTATCCCGAGAAGCACATCTCCAAAACCTTCCGGCCAACCTTCTTCCGGTTCCCAGAATTTAGTGACAGCGTAACGGCAGTCTGCCATGCGTCAATTCTGCCTCAGCGCTGCGCACGCCGTCAAGACCCGGAAGTACTAGGACCGCCGGAGTTTCCCGGTTTCAATCCAGACACACAAAACCCTCACCAGTTGCTCAGTGCTCTTGCGAACATGGGAGCACGTCAACAGTCGGCTGATGTTCGCAGCGTACGTGGCCCCCCAAAGCCAACGCGCTAGTTGCGACATGGAGTACCCCCGCGCCATTAACTCCCGCAGCATCTGTTTAGTTTTCTCTGCGGGGACACCGCGACTCCGTTTGGTTTTGGCCTGTTTAACCTTCAATATCCGGCCAGAGACAAGCGCTCGGATGTTCGACCCCCCTGCCAGAACGCGTCTCAGTAAAGCCACATTCGTATCAGCTCTCAAAGCTATCTGGTTAAGGCTGTAGCCACGCGATACTAACCGCTCAAGGTGATGTTTCGCATCGCTTGCAGGAACAATGCCGTTGCCCTCGCCGCGCGCCCGCGCTAGCCTACGTTCTCTCTCATAAGCGGCAACGGCGAATCTACACTCAGCGCAGCGACATTTCCCCGAAACGTATCGCCCTAAGGTTCCGTGGTCTGCCGTTGCGGCGGTATCGGCCTGTAGGTCAATCAACCGCTGAATCATTCCAGTCTAAACACCGTCCCGTCAAACCAGATCGGATATTCCTGCCCTGGAACCAGTAGGTTCGCCGCTGGGTCGTTTTTGCCCGTCTTGTCTTTGATGTTCACCGGTCCTACGTTATCGATGTTCAGCGATGCCGCTCCGGTTGCGTTCGACACATCGGGCACTAGCCGCAAATGCATTCCTTTGGTGTACACCGTCAGAGCTTGGCAACCAGCCGGCCCGAACTGGTAGGTGTAGGCCGACGTCTTGTTGCTAGAAAACACCACATCGCAGACGCCGGATTGCACCGTGGCCTTCGTCAAGAGCGTTGAGGTATTGGCATCCACGAACCAGCCCGAGCCGGGCACGAAGTACTGAATCAGGTTCTTGCCGGTTTGGAGCGCCTGCGGTGGCTTAACAGTAGTGGTGGCGAGCGCAGCTACTACACAGCCGACCAGCGCGCCCAAAGTGAACATGCGGCTTAGTGGCGATACCATGCGACAAGTCCATCAGGCGTTGGAGTTGATTGAGGAATAGCGCCAGCGAGAAACGCGATCGTATTCCCGGACAGCGTGTAATCGATGCCAGCCGTTTGCAAGAGCCCGTTTCGGATCAGCATCAGGCTACCCACTGGCGACGGCGCCGCGGCAAGCGTAAACGTGGCATTCACACCGTTGATGATCCCGGCTGGCACTTCCTGGTCTGCGTAGTTCACGCCGCTTCCTGCCGGTCCCTGTGGGCCAGTGGGCCCCGTTGCCCCAGCCGCTCCGGCTGCACCTGCGGGCCCGGTCGCGCCAATAGTGCCGGCTGGCCCCTGCGCACCTGTGGCCCCGGTCGGTCCCGCAGGTCCAGCAATCGAACACCCCGTAGCCGCGGCGTTAAACGTAATCGTGCCGTGCGTCCCCGCCACTGTAGGATAGGTCACCACAATGCACGCGGATTTATTATCCAGCTCGACAATCGTCCCGGTTGGAGTTACCGCGATGACCGAGCCTGCTGGCACCGCTACCGTGGCTTTGCCTTGCTGTTCAAGACTCGGCCTCGTCTGTGCATGGAGAATGGCAATCTCCAGAAACCCGGCCGTCCCGATGCAAAAGAGAGCGCCAATGATGAGAACTCGTTTCATGCAGACAAGCTTACTCCAGTTCCCTAAATCGCGCAATACTACGCCAGCTCCGCAAGCAGGGTCAGTTTCGCTCCAAACGCCGGCTGAGTCGCCCAGGTCATCGCTATCAGGGTAGCCGAGAGCACGCCCAGGAAGACTCCTACAGCCGCAAGAGGCGCGACAACTGAAGCCAAGCCCGGCATCGCAATAATCCCAAACAGCACCAGTAACATGCTGATGAAAGAGCCGAGCGCGAGCCCAGCGATAAAGCCTTTGTGTTCGTTACTCATTTGTGTTCCTTCCCACGGCCTGATAGTATGGCTTGAAATTGAAGTTTGGAATGAACCAGAAGTACCGATTCACTCTTAGTACTTATGTGAGCTATTCTGCGTCTCGTGCTGCCCTGGAGTAGCAGCACGTTGGGATTTCTCTTCGCGCTGGTCCTTGCGACCGACGAAAAACCCGATGATAAACATCATAGTCCCCGCAACGTGCGTATGTCCGAGATCCACTAGTGCGCTAAACATGAGGCATGTCGCGAGGAAGATCAACGCCAAACGAAGCAGGGACATCATCGACCTCCGATTGCGCTGCTACTCCAGTGCAGCGCAAGACGCAGGATGTTCATAAGCTTTTCCATCCGTAGTTGTCTCTCGATCCGTGAATGTGCCGGGCGTGCCACTCCCGCCCCTTTGTATCGATCAACTCGCGCGGCAAAATCAGATCGTCCTTTAATGTATCGGCGGGCGGCAGGCTCTTCAAATATTCTACCGCTTGCGCCCGAAGCTCACGCCGAAGAAATTCAACCGGCGTGATTCCCTTGAAGTGATCCGGCACATCCCGGAGTGTTGAGCCACGCGAGAAGATGACAGGCTCCTGGTTCATCCCGGTACCGTCAGCCTCGGCACGAATATATCCGGCGTCGAATCGGTTTGGATTTCGCGCAACTGCTCGAGCGCATCCGTCAATTCCCAGACCGTGTTCGAATTCAGCAGCGTTTCGTCAATGTGGAATTCCGCCTGGTGAAGCTCTTCGTTCGCAGCGGTCAGTTTTTCTTTGCCTGGATCTTCCGGCCCTAGTTCGTGAATCAGCGCTTGCAGGTCGGCAGTTAGTAGCGCAGCGCTTGCGGAGATTCGGGCGAGACGGCGTACTCTGTCACGAGTCCAGTTCATTACCTTACACTTTCTTTCGTCTTGGCAGGGCACTGGGGTAGCCCTGCCCCTGCTTTTTCGTGCCGCTACTCCAGTGCAGCACAGGACGAATAATGCCCCAACTCTGCCTGTAAGTCAAGTACTGTAGGGTACCAGTCGGATGAAAACGCTTGAGATTTTTTCGGGGCGGGTGTAAACTTTTAACCGTGACTCCAAATTCCTCGACAGGCGAAAACCCCAATCTAAAAACGAAAGGCCGGATCTCCGCGTGAGAAAATCCGGCCCCGCCCTAAACCCGTCCACAGATCCCGCTAAGAACCAATGGAGGCTTCGACTTTTACATGCCCATTATACAACAGTCTGAACCTGCGTCAAGACCCAAATCTCATACCCGGTCTATCCAGATTTTCCCTTCCGACGAGCTAACCGACTTCTCGACATTCGGATTGACCAACGAGCAGATCGGCGTCCTCATCAAACTCAGACTTTGCGCCTGGCACCGTGGCGGAATCCCCAATACCGAAGAAGCTCTCTCTCAGATTCGGAAGCAACTCCTACAAATTTCCCCGCGAAAATTCGCCAAACTTTGGCCGATTCTAGCGGTTTTTTTCACCGAAATCGACGGATTTCTGCTGTTTTCAGCGGACGAAGAAAGGCGCGTCGAGTCAGAGCATAGATCCGCTAAGTTACAGGAAGCAGGCAGGAAAGGTGGTAAAAGTCATTGGGGAAGAAAGAACCAAGTCCCAGAAACGGACACAAGCCAGGCTATGTTTTCGAACATAGCTACCATCCCATCCCATCCCACCCCAATACAAACAGAAGCAGCAACAGCAGACAAAACTACGGGTATTGTGGAACTCAGCAAGGCGGTATCTGCTGATGCTGCTCAAACAACTGAATCAATTGAACGTAAACCACCAACACGGCAAGATACTGAGTTCCCCGAAGCCCAAAAGCTTATAGCATCCTGCAAAAAGTTCTCAGATGTGACGCCGGATTTTGTTGAAAAACTTGCAAATCTTGCTCGTGCTGTGGACCCAGACCTTGACGATGGAAGGCTTTGCGAAGCAATCCGCGCGACGTTCAAACGGGAGAAACAGGAAAGCGCTGGGCTTTGGCTTCACACTGTGCCGGCCTGGTTACAGAATCGAAGGCGGGCGGCTTCTGCATGACCCGGCTCGAAGAACTGACCCTGATGATCCGGCGCGGCTGGGGAGACATCCCACAGAAACGAATTCCGGATGACTGGCGAGAAACTTGGGGACCAGGGCAACACCACGCGGAAACGATGCGTGAGTACAGGGCTAGAATGCGGGCCGGGGTCCAGTTACGTGACACCGAGAAATGGAAAGCGCGGCGGGCGGAATATCTAACAGAAGCTTGTCCCTTCTCTCTTGGATCTCAGTTTCGTTTTCCGTTTTCGTTTTCTGAAACTGGCTGAGCAGATGAGTAGCGGGCCTTCTCTTCGATAGCGTCTCGCATTTCACAGAGCAGGATACACACTGCCTCTTCTAAAAACGGGCTGCGCAAAAGGGGTTTCCGGCTGCCTTCGTGCCGGTTGAAAACGTCGCGAACTCTTTCTCTGATCCGTTCGTCGCTCGGACTCGCTTCCTTTCGCGCGGTCAACTGATGGACGTTCCACCGCGTGAAGTCCGTCCCCAGCTTCTCTGCCGTCGCGCTGTCCATCTCAAAACACTTCGATACCATCAGGTAGCCTGCGAATTCACCGCCTGACATTTGCGCGTGCTGGATTGCATCGGGGTGGCTTTTTTGCAAGTGCTTCATCAGCGGATTTACCATGGCTGCTACTTGCTGAAGCTTTGCCTTAGGATTTGATCCGACGATAGCAGCTGAGCCGAGTAGATCAGATTTGAAGACGTGACCACAGAGAATGCATTTGGTCGGTTGGTGAATCAGAGTTGGGTTCATCGGTTTCCTTTTTTGTTGGCGCTCTCTTCGGCTGTCTCGACGGGTTGAGAGTTTTCCGCGTTCGCGCTCTGAAACTTCGGGAGCCCGCAAATAGGGCAGGTCACGTAACGCCCCGTCCGCTGCTTCAGCGCGCACACGCGGGGAGGGAACAGCCGACGAAAGAAAGCCGAGAAAAGCGCCAACATAAAAAACTCCTGCTAGAAATCTTTCGTTACTGCTTTACGTTCGTCTTCTGTCCCTGGTTGCTCTGGATCTTCATCTTCTTCTTCGGCTGGTTCATCCGAAAGGAACTGTAAGACAAAAGCCTGCACCTTCTCAGGCGGCTGAAGCTGTTGGAGTAACTGTTGAACATTGGGCGCCGCCACTTGCTTCCGAAGCTCGAAGAGAGCGAGAACTTTTTCCGGCCCGAGCTTTTTGGTTTCACGATACGAGAAATCTCCGTACTCATCCAGAAACCAATCTCGGAAGTGCATCCCTGTAGCTTTGTGAAACATGTCCACCATGTGGGGTGTCGCTATGTCAAGCATCGGCCCCATGGTCGCATTGATAAGTTCCAACTCCATAAACATGGCTTGTTGCTCCGGCGTGAAATTGGGATTCATTTGCTGAGGCTGCGGGTCAGGCGCGGCCGGTTCGGGAAGGGAATGGTCAGCCTGTACGGTAACGGGCGGGCGTGGTGGCGGCTTCTGCCCAGCGCGTGCGATGGCTACCTGTGCGACGGCTCCCCCAACTTCCAAAAGCTTCTGGACAACCGGGACAAGCACTCCAGCCCAATCTGTTCCGGAGCTGGCCGCGCTATTCCCTCGGAACATGCCGGCGATTTCTTTCACGTCCCCCAACTCTTCCTTGAGGGAGCGCCGCGGCTCGGCAGGTGGCGGCGTAAGGATTTTTTCGAGCAGGGTCCGGCTGTAGCGCTGTTCTTCGAGTAGGCGCGCGTTCAGGGATTCAATTTGAGATGTTACAAGCTGTAACACTCCGCTATCACCCTTGCCCATTCCTAAAATCTTATCAACTAACCCAAGGAACTGAGACGGATTCGACGCGGCAGTGATCATCTCCACCATGCGATCAGCGTTTTTTTCCATGGAGGCTATTACCTGGCCGGCAAGCGAGTGTTGTTCTTCTGGCGACTGATCCGGCCGTAATGTTTTCACGGCTGCTACCGCGGCCTGAAACATCTGGGTAGCCTGATCCATGCCGGTAACTCCCCCCATACCCTGCGCGTCGAGCACGCGGCGCTTCTGTTCGGCCTCTAGGAGCGGTTTAGCCCATGCCCACTTCTTATTACGTGGATCGTCCACCCATTCACCCATGGGAACCTGGGGAGGAAATTTCAAGTTCATGATTTCAAAGTAATGGCTGTAGACGGCGCGCCCCTGCCGGGTAGCTGGGTCCATAAAATTCAATATTGCAAGGTACTTACCGCTCCCCTCCTCTTCCATGATCAATTGCGGGTCCGTGGTCTGGAAGATCTTCTTGATGAAGATCTCCTTTCCCGTTATTCGCTTATCGGTGATAGGTTCGCACCTGTAAAGATAAAGACTGTACCCTTGCCGCCACTCTTCTGGCGTGATTGGCGCTAAGTTATCCCAAAAGCTGGCCCCAGCGTCTTCGCCAACGTCTGGAGCGCGGTTCTGGCGCTGCCTGCCGCCTTTCTTCTCATGTCCGGGCTGGAACTTGCCGGATGTTTCACGTGGAACGTCCGGAGTTCCCGGCTGGGCGTCGGGTGTTTCACGTGGAACATTCGGCTCTACTTCGGTTTTTGCCATCGCACCACTAACTATACGTAACGTACCAGCGTGCTGGCAAGTGCAAAATTTACCAGGTACACTTACGCTTCGTGGACTATCTCGACAGCGGCTCTATGTACGGGTCCTTAGATAGCGCTCCCCTTGCGCCTTCAGACGCGATGAATGGCGCGAATCCGCAATCGTTAACGCCGGCGAGCGCCGCGAAAACCGGGCCTATCATTAAAGAGAAGATCCCCGCGGCGCCCGACACCGACACATCGACCAAGCAGACCATTGCGAAGATGTGCGAGTACATCGCGGCCGGCGCGTCAGATGACGTGTGTAAGTTCTGGGCGCTTCAAGCCAAGGAACGCTGGGCGCAAGGTCCGGACCTGGCGCAACAATGTTGGGGCGTGTGGTGGCTCGTGAAACACGCCGTCAAGTTTGCGAAGGACGAACCGCGGCTGTTTCAGATAGGCGAGCCCGATGCGCTCGATTTACTGATAGCGCCCGCAGTACTCGTGCGCGAACAGGACCGCAAGGAAGATTGCGACGGCTTCACGATGCTGGTGTGTTGCCTGCTCAAGATCCTGGGTATCCCATCGGTAATCGTGACGGTAGCGGCCGATCCGTCCGATCCGGAACGTTGGTCGCACGTGTTCCCGATGGCGGAGGTGAACGGCGCGTATCTTCCAATGGACGCATCGCACGGGAAGTTCCCCGGTTGGATGGTGCCGCGCGATCACATATCGAGATGGCAGGCGTGGGATCTGAACGGTAATCCAGTGCAGGCGTTCCCGTCGCAAGCAAAGAACACGCTGCATGGATATCTTCCGCGTGGCGTGCCGATGCGTGTTGGGCGAGCGCGGCGGCGCGGGATGCGCGGGCTCGGCCAGGACCTTAGTGGCGAAGTTGCTACCCCAACCGACTACAACACGTACTCGACATCGAGTGGTGATTATCAAGCCTTCAGTGATGGCACGATTCTTGACCCGAACGGAAACTCAGTCTCATCGATTCCCGGTTACACTCCCCTCTCCGGACCATTGCAACCAGGACAGGCTCCTGCGTATGCGCCGATACCGAGTACTGCGGTAAGCACGCCCGCAACGCCAACTACCACCAGCGCGGCTGGAACCCCTACGAACTGGACCGGCATTATCAACAGTATCGTTTCAGGCGGATTGAAAGCCGCGCAGCTTGCGACGTTGCCACCAGGCTACGTGATTGGCGCGAATGGTCAGCCCGTGTACACAGGGCAGTCCGCGGCGAATGCTCAACTCACTTCGAGCTTTGCGAGTATCCTTCCGTGGTTAGCGATTGGATTGGTTGCGGCTGTAGTGGTCATTCCACTTCTTGGGAGCAAGCAGTGAATGTACGTCTCCTCAACTTCTTCCGTCTTGCGCTGCACTGGAGTAGCAGCACGGGGAACACTTCGCCGCGGGATGGGGTCCGAAGCGGCTTGGCAGCAGGGAGCCGGAATAGCGAATGCGCTATCAGTAGTCGCTGGTCCTGCGGCACCGTTCGTGCAAGCAGCCGCCCAACTGGTGAGCATCTTCGCTCAAATATTTTCTGGCTGTGGGACAAGCTGCACGCAAGCTACGACGTATGCAAACCAGGCCGGCGCACAGTTGGACACACTGAAGGCGCAGTACTTCGCGTTCCCAACTCCACGGCCGTACGAAGCTCAACAAGCGTTCTTGAGCGCGTGCAATCAGATTTTTGGTTGGCTCCAGCAGATGTGCGGGAATCCGGCGCTCGGCAACGCGGGGCAGCGCTGCATTGGAGAACGCCTTACGCGGCGACCTTGCCCGAGCACGCTGAACGATTCGAACATCGGCGGAGGGCAGATTGCATTCTGCGATTACTGGTCATACTTCTACGATCCGGTTGCAAACGATCCGGACGTGGCGCCGCCAGTGTCAGCGGTTTCTTCTGCAACGTCCGGAGTCACGTCCGCGCTTTCTTCGGTTCTGCCGGCTTCGGTCAGCAGTCTTTTGACCGGGAGCGTCTTTGGTCTTCCAGTGTGGCTGCTCGGCGCGGGCGCACTCGCGGCGTTGTGGGCGGTGAGCGAATGAGAGCGCTGCACTGGAGTAGCAGCGCATTAAGGCTTCGTTCCTTGAGGAAACATCGTGTTCCCAACGTTGCCCCATCGCTTAGATATCTCCTGAAGCGAGTCATCGGCGTATTGAGCCGCGTTGTCTGTATATGCAGTGGGAGATTTATTGAGCAGGTTAGTCCCGGTTCGGAGTTGACTGAAAAGGCAACCTTTGAAAATCTCTACCCACAGTTCTTTGTCCGTCATGCTCCCAAGTCTGGCGCTTTGATAGGACCGCGTCAAGACCCAGGAGTACCAAACCTCCGATGCCTGCGAAACCCCAGTTTGCAGGCAAACGGATACAATTACGCGGAGGTGCTGTGTTTCTAAAAGTACAAGCAGGTCTCTCCGGCATCGGCCAAACAGTTCTGATGCGTCAACCAGGCGGGCGCATGATCCGCGTCCGAATGCCGATCGTGTTGAATCGGCCTCGGGGGATGCGTGGCTTAGGCGTTACGTGTCCCACGGGCTTGGTGCAGGCTGCAAACGGCGGCTGCATTGATCCCGGTTACGCTCCCAACAAAAACGTAGCGGCGGCAAAGCCCAAAGCAGTGACCTACGCATCGGCTCCCGGCTGCAACGTGGTGAACCTCGCTAACAATCAGTGCATGCTGGATGACGGGACAGTCACTGGCTGCAACATCATCCAGGAGTGCGACTCGCTTACCGGGAATGCACGGTGTCAGTACGGGCCGTTCCCTGGGCAAGCTGCTGATCCAAGTTTGCCGTTCTGTTCGGGAAGCGGGCCGTCTGTTTCTTACACGCCGAATTCGAATCTCGCGACTCCAACCGGGCCGTCAACGCCGTTCACTCCCACAGCGCTTGCGCCGAATGCCGTTCCTGTGGGATCGACGCCTACCGCGAAACAAGTGCAGAGTTTGCTCGGCCAGACACCGTCGCCAGCAGCAGTGAGTTCTCCTGCATCGTCAACGCCAGCGAGTTCCCCTGCGGCATCGTCAACTTCGGCGAGCGGCGCCACTCAGCAGACAAATTTCCTTCAGCAACTTCTGGCCAGCGTGAATCCTCCAGCGGGCGGTGCAACTCCGACTACTACGGTAGTGTCTTCGGGCGGCGGGTTTTTCAGCGACTCAGCAGATATCTTCGGCGTGCAAATTCCTTACTGGCTCATCGGTGTTGTGGTCATTGGCGGCGGCTTCCTGTTGATGTCTGGAGGTAAGAAGTGATCGCTTATATGTTGGCGCTCTTCTCAGCCTTCGTTCGTTGGTTGCGGCTTTCCCGCGTTCGCGCTCTGAAGCAAGCCGAGCGTTTGAACGTCCACGTGCAGTTCGGCTATCCGGTCAATCTCTTCAATAGGCCAAGAAAAATCTTCCCCCGGCCTATCGCGGCAGATGCGGGCAGCCTTTTCTTTTGTGACTTGCCAAGCATTGAACAGATTACAAGTGTATCCATGGCCATCGACACGCCACCAGAGCGCGGAGTTCCCAACTGGAGAGCGAGCATTCTGGATGTAAAACAGTGGCGGCGCCTCCACTTTAGTAGCGCGTTTGCTCATGCTTTCGAGTCTGCCTCAGCGCGCGCACGCCGTCAAGGTACTGGCGTACTAGAACCCCGAGAAAAGCGCCAACAAACAAGCTGGCTGAAATGGAGGTACGTGTAATGGCCAAGCAAGACGGCACGATGGGCGAAGTAATCAAGTGGGTTCTGATTTTGGGTGGCGGGTATCTCGCTTACGAGTATTTCATTGCGCCGATGCTGGCCACGACTCTGGCGACGCCCACGACCGGCGTAACGCCAGCGGCTACAACCGTGGCGGGCGCGCCGGTATCGAGCACAAATACGACGCCGATCACTCCTGTCACTGTGACGCCTCCCACTGTGACACCTCCTCCATCTGGTCATGATTCCAGCGGGTCGCTATCCGCGCTCGCTACCAAAGTTTACGTTGCGGCTGGTTCCCCTGCGACTCTCACAGCGGATCAATGGAATTATTACTGGTCACAGGTAAGCGGAGTGCATCAGACCGCGGATCTGTTCCCAACGGGAAACCGCACCGCGCAAATGAACTTCGGCCAGTATCTCGCGGCGCGCGCTGCACAGAATCTCGGCGTGAGCGGGCTCGGCCAATTCCTCCGAGTAGGACGCAACACTTTACGGACAGGAGGGCGTCGACCGATGCCAACAGGATATGTGCGGGCAGGAACGCCCATGCGGAGGACCGGATGAGACTCTACAGAACTCCGATGCGTGGCTTTCGTGGATTAGGGCAGACGTATCAGACCGTCTCGACTGCTAATGGAGACTATCAAGTCGTCACGGATGCAAACGGACTTACCACCACATTTGATCCATCCGGCAACGTTGTGCCTGGGGGAGCTGCATCTGTGATGGTAGGGCCGCTCGCGCCTGGCGGATCTGCGGCGGTATTCACTGCCCAGTATGCACCAGGTGCAGCAACGTCGGCTCCGGCTTCACTCGCGTCCCTGTTTCCTGGGATGACTGGGAATACGAATATTGCTGGCGTGTCAGTTCCTTCGTGGCTCGTGCCGGTTGCTCTGATAGCGGGCGCGTTTTTCGTCTATAAGGCTTTTGGGAAATGAAGAATCCAGCTCCAGTTCCAACCCGCTTGAAAGACGCGGACCCGCGCGGGCGTATGGACGTAGCTGCGTTTCGCTTCGCTGAGAACATGGCGGAAAAAGCAGGCGCAAAAGATTTCTGGAATGCGGGCTTGGGTGATTTTGTCGAGACGGTGATTAACGGCACTGTGCCATCGCAGGCGATCACGGGGCAGGATGTCGCAAAGGCGCTGGGCTTAGGAGGCAGAAAGCGGTAATGCCTTATCTCCGTACAGGAGCACGGATGCGGCGCGGCGTCGGCCAAATTGCTACGGCTACGCTTGGGCCGGCCGGAACAGGCATCGCCCAATATGACGCGAGCGGCCGCTACCTGGGCGGTAGCACGCTGATGGATTGGTACTGCGGTTCATTCTCTGGACAATTGCTCAGCCCATCGACGTGCGGGATTCCCACTCCAGCTCAAATCACGACGGCGCAAACTGCGGAACTCGCGACTACTTCGGCGTCTCCGGAAGCACAGGCGGCCGCAATCGCGGCGGGCAACGCAGCAGTAGCGGCGGATGCGGCGGCGAATCCAGCAAATTACCAACAGCAGATTTCCGCGGCGAATTGGCCGCTCCTTTCATCGTTGATTGGTCCATCCGCGGTGGCTACGTTGTTTCCTGTCGATGTGACGGACCCAAACAACCCGGTCCCTCAAGTGCCCTGGCTTATGATCGCACTTGTAGTCGCGGGAGTATCGGCGCTCTACGCTTTCGGGGGACACCGATGAGCTACATCCAATACACTCGCCCGAAAGCTTCGCTCTCATGCAGCGCGGTGAATGCGCGTGGGATGGGGCAGGACACGACGGCCACGGATACCGTAACGGGTTTCTCGATTCCGAATCCGCTTACGATCTTCAGCAACCTGTTTTCGTCAACTGATTTCTCCACGTGGGGCATTGGCGAGTGGATCGTAATCGCGGGCGTCGGGTTTCTCGCGTTGAAACTTGTCACTGGCGTATTGTCGGCAGGCAGCGCAGTCAAGAGCACGGTTCGTAAGCGGCAGCGACGAAGCAAAAAGAAACAGGATTTGCTGGACAAATTGAGGGATCTATGAGACTACTGAATCGGCTGCAAGTCGGAATCAGGAAAACGCTGGCTTTCCAGGTCAACTTCCAGGCAGAAAGCATCGCTCACCGTCAAGCATTTGATGCTGTAAGGGCCAAGGAACGCGCTGAATCTGATTGCAGTTGGCTTCCCCAGTTCCTCTACCATTTTAAGCAAGTACTCTCGGGCCGCAGTTGCACGCTGTGGAGAAATTTCAGCATGTGCCAAAATTTCGGCCTCGGGGTCCAGCCCATCCAAAGCTTTTCGGAGTTCGCCTACGGTCATGCTTTCAGCCTACCTCATCAAGGGGGCCCGAAAGCTTCAACGCGCTGCTACTCCAGTGCAGCGCGAAACGGAGAATGTTCATGAGAGGATTCGGCAGCTACAGCAAAACTCCAACCCCATGGGGATGGGAATATTACCCCCCACCGTATCGCTTCGCATCACCTTCCACGGGGCCTGGCGGTGTAACGCCGGATTACGCGAGCGCGAAGTACATGGGGATGACGACGCGCGCGCTGAGTAACCAGGGCGGCGGGCTCGGATGCGCGGGCGGATGCGGTTGCGGCGGGAAGGGCGGCATGGGGCAAGGGGGTTTGTCCTTCTTGACGAATACATTCAC
>OCTA010000339.1_pt1 | contig 43439 bp, 32 predicted proteins | sample 1538991 | NCBI WGS metagenome assembly OCTA01 (sample SAMEA3539302, study PRJEB22396) | soil metagenome | biome: tundra; feature: field; material: soil | place: USA | collected 2010-05 | depth 0.15 m | reverse complement strand
GCGGGCCTCGGCAACGAGGTCGGGCCTGACTTCGGCCGTGACGATCTCGTCGGGCCCTGCCTGGGAGCGATGCAGACACTCTCCTCTCGTCTGAGAGCGCCCAGCGACGTCGGCCCCGACGCGTGAGTCGCGAGGTGCAAAACCTCCCCCCTCTGCGCCCTCTGCGGTTAATCTCCTCGCGTAGTTCGGGCGCGCTCGATGGCCCAGAAGACGGCTTCGGGGGTCGAGGGGCACGCGAGCTCGGTGACTCCGCCGGAGCCGAAGGCGGCGACGGCCTCGCGCAGGGCCTCGCGGGCGCTGATGGCGAGCATCAGCGGGGGCTCGCCCACGGCCTTGCTTCCGTGGACCACGCCGGGCTCGCCCGCCCGCTTCAGCAGCTCGACGCGAAAGTCGTCGGGGCACTCGCCGAGCGTCGGCAGCTTGTAAGTCGACGCGCCCGCCGTCTGCAGGGCTCCCTTGGCCGACCACACCAGCTCTTCGGTCGTCAGCCAGCCGAGCCCCTGGATGAACCCGCCCTCGACCTGACCGCGGTCGACGAGCGGTGACATCGAGTCGCCCACGTCGTGGAGGATGTCGACGCGCAAGAAGCGGTACTGCCCCGTCCACGCGTCGACCTCGACCTCGGTCGCCGCCGCGCCGAAGGCGAAATAGTGAAACGGCTTGCCGGTCCCCTTCTGCTTGTCGAAGTGGAGGTTCGGCGTCGCGTAGTGACCGGTCGCGAAGAGCGACACGCGCTCGAGATACGCCTGGGTGACCGCGTCGCCGAACGCCATCGACGCGCCGGTGTCGCCCCGGTAGATGCGGCCGTTACGGAACGTCAGCGCCTCCGGCTGGGTCCCGAAGGTCTCCGCCGCCACGGCCGCCAGTCGCCCGCGGAGCGTCTCGCACGCTACGCGTACAGCGGCTCCGTTGAGATCGGAGCCGCTCGACGCCGCCGTGGCCGACGTGTTCGGCACCTTGTCGGTGCGCGTCGGCATGATTCGAACGGCCGACAGTGGCAGACCGAGCGCCTCGGCGGCGATCTGCTGCACCTTGGTGTGGAGCCCCTGCCCCATCTCCGTGCCGCCGTGGTTCACCTGGACGCTCCCGTCCTTGTAGATCAGGACCAGCGCGCCGGCCTGGTTGTAGAAGGCCGTGGTGAACGAGATCCCGAACTTGACGGGCGTCATCGCAAGCGCGCGCTTCGTGTGAGGGCTGGCGGCGTTGAAGGCGGCGATCTCGCTCCTCCGCTGCACGAAGCGGCTGCTCTCTTTGAGCTCGCCCCAGATGCGCGCGATCCGTTCGGCGTCTTTGACCTCTTGCCCGTAGTGCGTCTCGTCGCCCGGCCGGTAGAAGTTCCTCTCCCGGACCGTGTGAGCCGGAACGCCGAGACGGCGCGCGACGCGATCGAGGATCTCCTCGACGACGACCATGCCCTGCGGCCCACCGAAGCCGCGGAACGCCGTATGCGACACGTGGTTCGTGCGGCAGGCGCGGCCGAGGATCTCGACGTTGCCGAGCAGGTAGCAATTGTCGGCGTGGAACATCGCCCGCGCCAGGATCGGCGCGCTCAGGTCGAGGCTCCAGCCGCCGTCGCAATAGAGCTCGAGCTTGAGGGCGCTCAGCACGCCCTCGTTCGAGAAGCCGACGCGGAATCGCCCGAGGAACGGGTGCCGCTTGCCGGTCATGGCCATGTCTTGCGCGCGCGTCAGGCGCACGCGGACGGGCCGCGAGAGCTTCTTCGCCGCGAGCGCGGCGACAGCGGCCCACGCGTTCGCCTGCGTCTCCTTGCCGCCGAATGCGCCCCCCATGCGCAAGCACTGGACGACGACCTCGTTCTTCGGGACGCCCAGCACCCGCGCGACGATCTCTTGCGTCTCGGTCGGGTGCTGGGTCGACGATTGTACGAAGAGCGCCTCGCTCTCGTCGACCCAGGCGAGCGCGGCCTGCGTCTCGAGGTAAAAGTGCTCCTGGCCGCCGATGAAGAGCTCTCCCTCGAGGCGGTTCGGGGCCGCGAGCATCGCCTCTTCGGGCTTGCCGCGGCGCATCCGCTCGACGTCGGTCAAGAAGCTCTGCTCGCGGATCGCGTGCTCGATCGACAAGACGGGCGGGAGCGGCTCGAAGGTCGCCCGCACGAGACTCGACGCCCGCCGGGCCTCGTCTTCGCTGTCGGCGATGACCCACGCGACGGGCTGCCCGTGGTAGCTCACCTCCGAAGGGAAGAGCGGCTCGTCGTGGCGCGCGGGGCCGGTGTCGTTCTCGCCGGTGACGTCGGCCGCCGTCAGCACGCACGAGACGCCCGCGGCGTTCTGCGCCGCCGACGCGTCGATGGAGACGACTCGCGCCCTCGCGTGGGGCGCGGTGACCGGCCAGGCGTGCGCCAGCCGCGGGAGCGACGGCCAGAGGTCGTCGACGTACCTGGCTCGTCCGGTCACATGCCCGTCGGCGGACTCGTGGCTCACGGCGCGGCCGACGACCGGCTCCCACTCTCCCTTGGCGCCCTCGGCGCGGCAACCGGCGTCGCTCACGGGCGAACCTCGGCGGCGCGCGGACCCTCGCTCGTCTCGAAGAAGAACCGCTCGAGGAGCTTGCCCGCCACGGCGCGACGGTAGGCGCCGCTCCCTCGATGGTCGGACATCGGCGTGCCCACGCCCTCGAGAACGCGGGCGAGGAGCGCGATCGTCTCGCCCGTCCACGGGCGCCCGACCGCCATGCGCTCGACCGCGCGTGCCCGGAGCGGGGTCGCCGCGATGCCGCCGTACGCGACGCGCAGGCGCTCGACCTTGCCGTCGCTGTCGCGATCGAGCGCGAACGCGCCGGCCACCGTGGAGATGTCGTCCATGACCCGCTTGCTCACCTTGTAGAAGCGCTGCCACCTCGGCGTCGGCCGCGGGAGGTGCACGCTGACGATGACGTCGCCAGAGCCGAGCACCGTCTTGCGGTAGTCGAGAAAGAACTCCGAGAGCGCGACGCGGCGGGAACCCGCGGCGCTCGCGATCGTGACGCTCGCGTCGAGCACCAGGAGCACGGGGGCCGAGTCGCCGATGGGCGAGGCGGTCGCCAGACCTCCCCCGAGAGTGGCGCGGTTTCGAATGAGCCGCGATGAGAACAGCGGCAAGAGCGCCTCGAGCGAGGCCAGTTCGCCGTGGTGCTTCGCGGCCAGGCGCTCTTCGATCTGCGAGAGCGCGACCCCCGCCCCGATGACGATCTCGCCGGGCGTCTCCTCGTAGCGCCCGAGCTCGGCGATGCCGTCGAGCGCGATCAGCATGGGCCAGCGCTCGTACCGCTGGTTCGCGTACACCATCAGGTCCGTGCCGCCGGCCATGAGCACCGCGCCCGGGCACTCGGCAAGGCACTCGAAGGCGCGCGTCAGCGTGAGCGGGCGCTCGAAGCGCGCGGGCCCCGGGGAGTCGTACGAGTCGACCGCCGCCGGTGGAAGCGGCGGCTCGCCGAGCGTCGCGAGCCACGGGTCGTCGGCCGGGGGATACGGGAGCGCGCGCGCCACGTCGGCGATGGGCCGGTAGCCCGTGCACCGGCACAGGTTGCCGCTGATCGACTCGGGGTCGTAGCCCGCGCGCCCCGGCCGGTAATACTCGCAAAAGAGACTGACCACGAAGCCTGGGGTGCAGTATCCGCATTGCGAGCCGCCGCGCTGCACCATCGCCTCCTGCACCGGGTGGAGCTCGCCGCCCGGGCCGGCGATCCCTTCGACCGTGACCACGTTGCGGCCGTTGACGGTCCAGAGAGGAACGAGGCAGCTGTTGACGGGCTCGAACCGCGCGCGCCCCTCGGCGTCGGCGCCCACGAAGGCCACCGCGCACGCGCCGCACTCGCCCTCGGCGCAGCCCTCTTTGCTCCCGGTTTTTCCAGAGGCGCGCAGCCACTGGAGCAGCGTCACGTGCGGGTCGAGGCCGGCGCCTGGGCGATCCGGACCCACTGTGACGGGCGCTCCATTGAGGACGAATCGAAGCGTCATCGTGCTCGGAGTATAGCGAGCCGACGCGCACCTGAACATTTCCGAATCGCGCGGCGGGGTGCCGGGATCGCCGCCGAAACGACAGCGAAACAGCGGTCGGCGGAAAACGATGGTGTATGGTTTTCTCAAACGCGTGCGTGACGTCGTCGAGGCCTTGCTTGGGGTGCTTGCCGGCCGCGAGCGAGGCGCGCTCGCGACCGTGGTGAAGACCTCCGGCTCCACGCCGCAGAAGGCGGGCGCGCGCATGCTCCTCCGGCCCGATGGCCGTTGCGTCGGGACCGTGGGCGGCGGCGCGATCGAGCAGGTCGTTCTCGAGGCGCTGCGGGCCACCCAGCGCGGCGGCGAAGCGCAGATGATCGCGCGAGACCTCAGCTACGACCTCGGAATGTGCTGCGGAGGACGCATGGAAGTGTTCGTCGAGCCCATCGAGTCCACGCCGCGCCTCGTGCTCGTCGGCGCCGGACACGTCGCGAAGCCCACCGCGGCGCTCGCTCGAAGCGTCGGGTTCGACGTGACGGTCGTCGACGATCGCGAGGAGCTCAACAGCGAAGAGCGCTTCCCCGGGTGCGCCCTCGAGGTCGAAGACCCGGCGAACTATCTCCGGCGCACGCACCTCGGCGCGATGGACTGGGTGCTGATCGTCACCCACGACCACGCCCTCGACGAGCGAGCCCTGGGGCTGTCGATGCAGAAGACCCCGCGCTACGTGGGGCTCGTGGCCAGCCGGCGGAAGGCCTTTCGACTCGTGCAACGCATCGCGGCGAAGGGCGGGACCGTCGATCTCGACCGCCTTTACGCTCCCGTCGGCCTCGACCTCGGCGGGGTTACGCCCGAAGAGCTGGCGGTGAGCATCGTCGGAGAGCTCATCGCGATCCGGCGCGGCAAAGAAGTGCCGCACCTCCGCGCCGTCGACGACCCGCGACTCTCGAGGAGCCTAGCGCGGACGCTCGAAGACCTCGAAGGCGAGGAGGAATCGTGAACGACTCGCTCGACCGCCTCGCGGAGCGCGTTCGCCGCGACCTCGATCTGCTCGAGTACCCCAAGCGACCGTGGCTCGAGCCGCGTCGCTCGGCCGAGGGCGAGCCCATGTACGACGTCATCATCGTCGGCGCGGGACAAGGCGGGCTCGCGGCGGCGTTCGGGCTGATGCGCGAGCGCCTCGGCAACCTGCTCGTGGTCGATCAGAACCCCCTCGACCGCGCGGGACCGTGGCTCAACTTCGCGCGGATGCACACGCTGCGTACGCCCAAGCACGTGACCGGTCCCGACCTCGGGGTTCCGAACCTCACCCCGCGCGCCTGGTACGAAGCGCAGCACGGCGACGGGAGCTGGGAGTCGCTGGGGCTCATTCCCCGCGAGAGCTGGGCGGCGTACCTCGCCTGGTACCGGAAGACGCTCGCCATCCCGGTGCAGGCGAACACGCGCGTCGGCGCCCTCGAGTGGGACGCGCGCGAGCGCGCGTGGCGGGTGCCCTGCGAGGCGACCGGCGAGGGCGGGTCGAACGCAACGCTTCGCGCGCGGCGGGTGGTGCTCGCCACGGGCATCGAAGGTTCCGGGCAGTGGCAGGTGCCGGCGATGATCCGCGCCCTCCCGGCCCATCTGTACGCCCACACGCGCGCCGACATCGACTTCGACGCGCTCCGGGGCAAACGCGTCGCCGTGCTGGGCGCGGGCGCGTCGTCGTTCGACAACGCGTCGACCGCGCTCGAGCGCGGCGCGAGCGAGGTCCGCCTGTTTTTCCGGCGCCCCGAGCTCGTGAAGGTCAACTCGTATCGCTGGGCCGAGTTCGTCGGCTTCTTGAAGCACTTCGGCGATCTCCCAGACGACGACAAATGGCGCTTCATTCTCCAGATCCAGCGCATGGGGCAGCTGCCCCCGGCCGACACGTACCGGCGAGCCCTCAGTAACCCCGGGTTTCATCTCCACCCGGGAACGGGGTGGAGGTCGCTCGAGGCGCGCGGCGACACGATCACGATCACGACCACGACCCTGCCGGGCGCGGCCGGGGCGACCGAGCCGCCCACCATCGACTGCGACTTCATCATCGCCGGCACGGGCTTCGTCACCGACCTGAGCCTGCGCCCGGAGCTCGCGAACTTCGAGGAGCACATCGCGCGCTGGTCCGATCGGTTCACGCCGCCCGAGGGCGACCGGCACGAAGACCTCGCGCGCCACCCGTATCTGGGCAACGGGTTCGAGTTCACCGAGCGCGAGCCCGGGGCCGCGCCTTACCTCGCCACCCTGCACAACTACACGTTCGGTGGACTCTTGAGCCTGGGCTTCGGCGGCGCGAGCATCTCGGGCATGAAGTACTCGATCCCGCGTCTCGTCTCCGGCGTCACGGGATCGCTCTTCCTCGAAGACCGCGCAGCGCACTTCGACAGCCTCCGCCGCTTCGCCGAGCGCGAGTTCTGACGGCGATGGCGACCCCGATGACGCCGACCCGGACCCGGACGACGACCCTCCGCGCGATCAAGAGCACGCGCGTCGTGCAGCCCAATGGCGTCGGGCCGGCCGTGGTGCTCATCGACGGCGGGGTCATCACCGGGGTCGTTCCCGAAGCGCCGGCCGGCCTCGACCAGGGCGCCGTCGTCGACGTGGGTCTGCTCGTCGTTTCGCCCGGCCTCGTCGACTGCCACGTGCACCTGAACGAGCCCGGGCGCACGGAGTGGGAGGGCTTCGAGACCGGCACACGCGCGGCGGCCGCAGGGGGCGTCACCACCGTCGTCGACATGCCGCTCAACAGCACGCCGGTCACCACGACGCGCGCCGCGCTCGACGCCAAGCTCGCGTCGGCCGGCGGTCGCTGCTTCGTCGACGTGGGCTTCTGGGGCGGCGTCGTGCCGGGAAACGCGCTCGATCTCCCGGGCCTCGCCGACGGCGGGGTCCTCGGGTGCAAGGCGTTCCTCGTCCACTCGGGGATCGACGACTTTCCCAACGCCACCGAGCGCGATCTGGCGGAGGCGATGCCCGTGCTGCGCGACCACGGGTTGCCGCTCCTCGCGCACGCCGAGCTCGATCTCGGCGTAGACGTCCCCGAGGCCGCCCGAGACTCGGCCGCCACGGCAACGAGCCCGCGCTCCTACCGCCGGTACCTCGAGTCGCGGCCGCCGGCCTGGGAAGACGAGGCCATCAAGCTGCTCGTCGGCCTGTGCCGGCGCACGCGCTGCGCGGTGCACATCGTTCATCTCTCGTCGGCGTCGTCGCTCGACACTTTGCGCCAGGCGCGAGACGAGGGCCTGCCGATCACCGTCGAGACATGCCCGCATTATCTCTGCCTCGACGCCGAGTCGATCCCCGACGGGGCGACGCTCTTCAAGTGCGCGCCTCCCATTCGCGGTCGCGCGAACCGCGAGGCGCTCTGGGCAGGTCTCTTCGACGGCGTCATCGATTTCATCATCACCGACCACAGCCCGTGCACGCCCGCGCTCAAGCTGCCCGACACCGGCGACTTCGAGCACGCCTGGGGCGGCATTGCCTCGCTGCAGCTCGGTCTCCCGAACGTGTGGACGGCGGCGAGGCGCCGCGGCGCGAGCCTCACGCAGCTCGCCGGGTGGCTGAGCACCCGGCCGGCCGCGTTCGCGGGGCTCGGCCATCGCAAGGGTCGCATCGCACCCGGCTTCGACGCCGACCTCGTCGTCTGGGATCCGGACGCCGCCTTCGTGCCCGCTCCGGGAGATCTCTTCTCGCGTCACCAGGTCTCGCCGTACCTGGGCGCCGCGCTTACCGGGCGCGTGCGGCAGACCCTCGTTCGAGGCATCTCCGTCTTCGACGGCACCGGCCACCCGGCCGGCCCCGTCGGGCGCTCTCTCTTGAAACGCGGGCTCCCCTGAGAGGCTTCATGATCGATCCCGCCGCGAGCTTCACGGGCCTCGTCGACCTCGCCTCAGCGTCCCTCGGGGGCCGCGGCGTGGGGACGAGCGACGACTTCTTCGCGGGCATCGAGAATCTGCTACTGCCCGGCCGCGGGGTCTTCGTCGAAGGGAAGTTCACCGAACGCGGCAAGTGGATGGACGGCTGGGAGAGCCGTCGCAAGCGCGTCCCCGGCCACGACTGGTGCGTCCTCGAACTCGGCGCGGCGGGTCGGGTCCTCGGGCTCGATATCGACACCAATCACTTCGTCGGCAACGCGCCGGCGTTCGCCTCGGCCGACGGCGTGCGCGCGCCGCGCGGGCTCCCGCTCGACGAGCTGCAGCGCCTGCCGTGGGTCGAGCTCCTCGCGCAGTCTCCGCTCCGGCCGGGTTCGCAGAATCTCTTCACCGCCGCCGCGGCGCTTGCCGCCGAGCCCGTGTCCCACGTCCGCCTCAACATCTTTCCCGACGGCGGCGTCGCGCGTTTTCGCGTCTTCGGGCGTGTGCAGGCCGACTGGGCGGCTCCGGAACTCGACGCCGAGACGGCCGCGCACGTCGAGCGCGGAATGGTCGATCTCGCGGCGGTCAAGAACGGGGGGCTCGCGCTCGCGTGCTCCGACGCGTTCTTCGGGCCCATGAACAACCTGCTCCTCCCGGGCCGCGCCGAGAACATGGGCGGCGGCTGGGAGACGCGGCGGCGGCGCGGCCCGGGGCACGACTGGATCTTGCTGCAGCTCGGCGCGCGCGGAGTGCCCGCGGTGGTCGAGCTCGACACAAGCTACTTCAAGGGCAACTACCCCGAGCGCGCGTCGCTCGAGTGGATCGACGCGCCCGGCGGTGCTGGTAGTGGTAGCGGTAGCGCGCGCATCACCGATCTCGTGGCGAGCTCGAAGTGGTCGCCGCTCCTGCCTGAGACGAAGCTCGAGGCGCACACGCGTCACTTCTTCAGAGAGGGGCTCGCGCCCGCGTCTCCGGCGACTCACGTGCGCGTGAACATCTTCCCCGACGGCGGCTTGAGTCGCGTACGCATCTGGGGCGCGCGCCCGTGACGACCGCCCACGATCCCATCAACGCCGCGACCGCCGAGCACGCCGCCGTGCTCCTGAAGCGATGCTGCGGCTCGACGCGCTGGGTCGAGCGTATGCTGGAGCATCGCCCCTTCGCCTCCGACGCCGCGCTCCACCACGCGGCCGACGTTACCTGGACCGACCTCGATCGCCGGGACTACCTGGAAGCCTTCACCCACCACCCGCGCCTCGGCGAAGACATGGCGAAGCTGCGCGAGCGCTTTGCCACGGCCGACTGGTCGGCGGGGGAGCAGTCGGGTGTCGCCGCCGCCGACGAGGCAACGCTCGAGGCCCTTCGCGCCGGCAACCTGGCCTATGAAGAGCGCTTCGGGTTCGTCTTTCTGCTCTGCGCCACGGGCAAGGGCGCGCACGAAGTGCTCGCGCAGCTCGAGGTCCGCATGGGCAACGATCCCGCCGTCGAGCTCCGGATCGCCGCCGCCGAGCAGGCCAAAATCACGCACCTTCGCCTCGCGCGGCTTGCCCCGTCCGGATAACCTCGGCTCATGAGCTCGATCAGCTCGCACGCGCTCGACACGGCCCTCGGTCGGCCCGCAAAGAACCTGCCCGTGCGCCTCGACCGGCTAGACGACGACGGGCAGTGGGAGACGCTGTCGCAGGCGCTCACCGACGACGACGGCCGTATCCGGCGCCTCGCGCCCGACGACGCGCTCGAGGCGGGCACCTACCGCGTGAGCTTCGACACGAAGACGTACTTCGGCGCATCCGACCGGCCGGTGTTCTACCCGCACGTCGACGTGATCTTCGTGGTCGAGGCCGACGAGCACTACCACGTGCCGCTGCTCCTCAGCCCCTTTGGCTACTCGACGTATCGCGGGACGTGACCGGACCCGACGTCATGAGCCGGTTTCTCCTCGACGACGACTGCGCCACCGAACTCGAAGCGCTGCGTGCGGCCAACGACGCGTTCGCGGCCAAGTACCCTGGCGAAGGCAGCGAACGCGGGGGACGGCCGCGCCGGCAGCCGGTGCACACGTTCTACGGAGGCGCTCAGTTCTACGCCGCGAGCGCGACGCGCGAGCTCGGCGAGCGGGCCCTCCGGGCGATGGAGCGTCACGGGCGCGACCCCGCAGACTTCGCGCGAGCCCTCGGCTGGGCCGACGTCGACCCCGCCCTCGCGGCGACCGTCTACTCGCGCGTCCGGGCGAAGCTGCGACGCGAGCCCGTCGAGGACTATCGAATCGACTTCGAAGACGGGTTCGGCACGCGGCCCGACGACGAAGAAGACCGCGCGGCGGTGACCGCCGCTCACCAGCTCGGGCGCTCGATGGCCGACGGAACGGCGCCCCCCTTCACGGGGATCCGGATCAAGAGCCTCGGCCCCGAGGGGACGCGTCGAGCCGCTCGGACCCTCGAGCTCTTCGTGGGCGCGCTGCTCGAAGAGCGTGACGGGGTCATGCCCGAGGGCTTCGTCGTGACGTTGCCGAAGGTCAACGTGCCCGAGCAGCCGGCCACCCTGGTTCGCTGGCTCGAGCGCCTAGAGACGCGCCATGGTCTGGCGCCGGGGACGCTTCGCTTCGAGATCATGGTCGAGACCACGCAGGCCTTCATGGGCGCCGACGGACGCTCCCCTCTGCCGAGCTTCCTCGACGCCTGCGAAGGCCGGTGCACCGGGGTCCACCTTGGCGTCTACGACTTCACGGCCTCGTGCGACGTCTCGCCGCTTTACCAGTCGATGGCTCATCCGATGTGCGAGCTCGCGCGAAACTCGATGCGCCTCGCCTACGGATGTCGCGGAGTGTTCCTCTCCGACGGGGGGACCCACGTCTTGCCGGTCGGTCCGCACGCGGGCGAGGAGCTCACCGAGACGCAGGACGCCGAGAACCGCCAGGCCGTCCATCACGCCTGGCGCCTCTCGTCGGCGCACATCCGACACTCGCTCGAAGGCGCGTTCTATCAAGGGTGGGATCTCCACCCCGCGCAGCTCCCGGTGCGTTTCGCGACGTGCTTTGCGTTCTTCCTCGAGGGCTTCGCGCCAGCCGCGGCGCGCCTCCGGGCGTTCGTGGCCCGCGCTGCAACGACGCAGATCGCCGACGAGCCGGCGACCGCGCGGGCCCTCTTGAGCTACGTGCAACGCGCGCTCGCGTGCGGCGCGGTCGACGCCGAAGACCTCGTGGCCACCGGGCTCACGCTCGATGAAGTCGCGATGCGCTCGGTGGGCGACATCCTCGCGTCGCGCGCCAGCGGCTGAGGTCACGAAGAGTTCACACACGAGGCGTACGGCCGAGCTGTGCGCGGCCCGGCTGCGCCGACCTTGTCCCCACGGGCAACACAATTCGAAACATGCTCGACTTGCATATCGGGGGCTTCGCTCGCAACTCATGATGGGAGATGCAAGTCCTCGGTGGCGGCGCGAGACGCTTGAGTTTGCGGTGTTCGAGCGTGAGTCGGCGCCTCCGATGGGCAGCGGCTGGCGCAGCCGTCGCACTCGCGTGGGTCGCTTCGACCACGAAAGCTCGAGCAGACGAACCGGTGCCCCCGCCCGAACGCCCCGCGCCGAGTGACCGCCCCGGCGAGGAGAGCGCGGGGCACCGGCCGCAATTCGGCGCCCTCGTGGGCCTGGGCTTCCCACGACCGCTCTCGATCGAGGGCATGGTCAAGATTGACGACTTCCTGTCGGTCGGGGCCGAGTACGGCGTCCTGCCGTCGATCACCGTCGACGGCGTGCAGACGAACCTCTGGTCGTTCGCGGGCGACGCGCGGGTGTTCCCGTTCCGAAACGCGTTTTTCATCGGGCTCCGCGCGGGGCGACAGCACGTGGGCGCGTCCACCACCGTGAACGTCGAGTCCGTCGGCTCGCTCCCGGAGACGCTCGCCCTCGACTCGTGGTTTCTCAACCCACGCATCGGCCTGCTCTGGACGGGATCGAGCGGGCTCACCGTCGGCGCGGAGCTCGGGATCCAGATTCCCATCGCGTCGGGCGTCACGAGCTCGCTCCCCCTGGCGCTCGCGCCCGACGCCGAGCGCACGGCGAGCACGCTCGGCAAGACGGTGCTGCCCACGATCAACTTGCTGCAGATCGGGATGCTCTTCTGACTCGGCCCGGCTCGGGCTCGGGCTCGGGAGAGAAGATTGGCCGCAGAGGCGCAGAGCAGTGAAGAGAGGGGTTCGGGGCGCTCGTGAGGGCGCGTCTCAACGCGGAGGGCGCACTACCACGGTCGCTCTTTCGAACGCCCGAACCGCGCGAAACGGCGCTGAAATTATCCACCTGTAACGTCGTCAACGGCTGGCGTCGCAGTGCCGCGGGCCATCCAGACGCCGGGGTGCCATGACTTCCCGCCTCACGCTGAAAGGAATCACCAAGCGCTATCCCGCGGTGATCGCCAACGACGGCGTCTCCCTCGAAGTGGCGCCGGGCGAGATTCACGCGGTGCTCGGCGAGAACGGCGCGGGCAAGTCGACGCTGATGAAAGTCATCTACGGGGCGGTTCGCCCCGACGAGGGCGAGATCCTCTGGAACGGGCAGCCGGTGTCGGTGCGCAATCCGCACGAAGCGCGGGCGCTCGGCATCGCGATGGTCTTCCAGCACTTCTCGCTGTTCGACACCCTGACCGCCGCCGAGAACGTGTGGCTCGGGCTCGACACGTCGACCACGCTCGCCGCGGTGACCCAGCGCATTCGCGCGGTCGCGGGCGAGTACGGGCTCGACGTCGATCCGCTGCGTCCCGTTCATTCGCTCTCGGTCGGCGAGCGGCAGCGCGTCGAGATCGTGCGCGCGCTGCTCACGAAGCCCCAGCTCCTCATCCTCGACGAGCCAACCAGCGTGCTCACCCCGCAGGCGGTGCAAAAGCTCTTCGACACGCTGCGGACGCTCGCGGCGGCGGGGTGCTCCATTCTCTACATCAGCCACAAGCTCGACGAGATCCGCGCGCTTTGCCACAAGTGCACGGTGCTCCGCGGCGGGCGCGTGACCGGCGAGGTCGACCCGCGCACCGAGACCAACGCGAGCCTCTCGCGCCGGATGATCGGCGCCGAACCGGCGCGCCTCGAGCGCCACCAGCCGACCCTCGGGGACGTGGCGCTGAAGGTCACCGGCCTCCGGCTACCGCGGCTCGACCAGTTCGGGGTGACGCTCGAGGACATCGATCTCGACGTGCGCGCCGGAGAAGTCGTCGGCATCGCCGGGGTCTCGGGCAACGGGCAGCCCGAGCTCATGGCGGCCATCTCCGGCGAAGACACGCGAGCGCCCGCCGGGAGCATCGCGCTCTTCGGTGCCGACATCGCAGCGGCATCGCCCGGCGTGCGCCGCCGCGCGGGCCTGCATTTCGTGCCCGAAGAGCGGCTCGGCCGCGGCGCGGTGCCGACCCTGTCGCTCGCGCAGAACACGCTGCTCACGCGCACGGCCTCCGTCGGCAGGCTCGGTCTCCTGCGCCTCTCGGCCGTGGTGCAGCTCGCCGCTTACCTGATTCGAAAGTACCGCGTGAAGGCCAAGGGGCCCGACGCGGCGGCCAAGAGCCTCTCGGGCGGCAACTTGCAGAAGTTCATCATGGGCCGCGAGCTCGACGCCAATCCCCGGCTGCTCGTCGTCTCGCAGCCCACCTGGGGCGTCGACGTGGGCGCGGCGGCCGACATTCGCGGTGAGATCCTGCGCCTTCGCGACGAGGGCGCCGCAATCCTCGTTGTGAGCGAGGAGCTCGACGAGCTGTTCGAGATCACCGACCGCCTGGTGGTCATGGCGCGCGGGCGCATGTCGCCGGGCGTGAACACCAGTCTTGCCACCGTCGAACAGGTCGGCATCTGGATGAGTGGCCTCTGGCCGGGCGCCGGTCCGCCCCCGGTCGCCGCGCCGACGATCGAGCACGCCGAGCACGCCGATGTTTAGGCTCGAGGCGAGGCCGGAGCCCTCGCGTCTCATGTCGGTCCTGTCGCCCGTCTTCGCGGTGGCCATCACCCTGCTGGTGGGCGTGGCCCTCTTCTCGATCCTGGGCAAAGACCCGCTCGACGGCCTCTTCGTCTTCTTCGTCGAACCCGTCAAGACCGCCTATGGGCTCTCCGAGCTCGCGGTGAAGGCCACGCCGCTCGTGCTCATCGCGCTCGGTCTCGCGGTCTGTTTTCGCTCCAACATCTGGAACATCGGAGCCGAGGGGCAGTTCATCCTGGGCGCGATCTTCGGGGGCGGCGTGGCCATTCACGCCACCGAGACCAGCAACAAGCTCGTGGTCGTCCTCATTCTGCTCGCGGGAATGCTCGGCGGCATGGTCTGGGCCGGCGTCGTTGCGGTGCTCCGCGATCGCTTCCACACGAGCGAGATCCTCGTGAGCTTGATGCTCGTCTACGTGGCCGACATGCTCCTCAGCTACCTCGTCTACGGCCCCTGGAAAGACCCGAACGGCTACAACTTCCCGCAGTCGATCACGTTCGCGTCGACGACGCAGATCCCCAAGCTCATCGCCGGCTACCGCACCGACATCGGCGTGCTGGTCGCGCTCGCGCTCGTGGGCGTGTTCTGGGTCTTCGTCTTTCGCACGTACGCGGGGTTCCAGCTGCAGGTCGGCGGGCTCGCTCCCGCGGCCGCGCGCTACGCGGGCTTCTCGGCGAGGCGCGCGATGTGGACCGCGCTCCTCGTCTCGGGCGGCATGGCAGGCCTCGCCGGCGCGCTCGAGGTCGCGGGGCCGCTCGGTCAGCTCACCCCTTACGTGCCCGCGGGGTACGGGTTCGCCGCGATCATCGTGGCGTTCGTGGGGCGCCTGCACCCAGTCGGCATCGTCTTGTCGGCCACCTTGATGAGCATGTTCTACATCGGCGGAGAGCTCGCGCAGTCGCGGCTAGGGCTCCCCAAGTCGGTGACCGGGGTCTTTCAGGGCCTCTTGCTCTTCGCGCTCCTCGCTTGCGACACGCTCGTTACGTACCGTGTCCGCTTCACGCGAACGCGCGCCGCGCGCGCCGGCGCCCCGCTCGTCGGAGCCGAAGCCGTGAAGTCGGAGGGGGGCACGGGATGAACGAGCTCGCCGTCATCATCGCCTCGACGCTCAACGCCGGAACGGCCCTCGCGCTGGCGGCGCTGGGCCTGCTCATCAACGAGCGCTCCGGCATCGTCAACCTGGGCGCCGAGGGCATGATGCTCGTGGCCGCCATCGCGGGGTTCGCGACCGGCGTGCAGACCGGCAGCGACAGCCTCGCGTTCGTTGCGGGCGCGGCCACCGGCGCGTTCATGGCCCTCTGCTTCGGCGTGATGGTCATCTGGCTGAACACCAACCAGTACGCGACCGGCCTCGCGCTGAGCCTCTTCGGAACAGGCTTCTCGGCGTTCGTCGGCGTCAAGTACACCCAGGAGAAGCTGTCGGAGCGGCACGGCTTCAAGCTCCCCGTCCTCGGCGACTTGCCGTTCGTCGGCCCCGCCTTCTTCCGCCAGCACCCGATGGTGTACATCGCCGTCGCGCTGGCCGTGGCGCTCGGCTGGTTCCTCTATCGGTCGCGCCGCGGTCTCGTGCTGCGCGCCATCGGCGAGTCGCCCGAGTCGGCGCACGCCCTCGGCTACCCGGTGCGGCGCATCCGCCTGCTCGCGGTGGTGACCGGAGGCGCGCTGTGCGGGCTCGCCGGAGCGTACCTGTCCGTCGTGTACACGCCGCTCTGGGTCGAGGGCATGGTGGCCGGGCGCGGCTGGATCGCGCTCGCGCTGACCACGTTCGCGACGTGGCGACCCGCCCGCGTGCTCTTCGGAGCGTATCTCTTCGGCGGCGTCACCATGCTGCAGTTCTTCTTGCAGGGCGAAGGCGTTCAGATCGCCAGCCAGTGGCTCACGATGTTGCCTTACGTGGCGACCATCGTGGTGCTCGTGCTCATGTCGCGCAAGCCCGAGTTCATTCGCATCAACATGCCCGCATCGCTGGGCAAACCGTTCTTCCCTGGTTCGTGAAGGGGGAATGCCATGCGCTTCTCGGTCTTGCACGAAAGCCACTACCGCTACAGCGCGCCCGTGCGGTTCGCGCCGCACCTCTTGCGGCTGAACCCGCGTCCGGCGAGCGTATGGATGATCTCGCGAGTGCTCACGGTGCGGCCGAAGCCGGTCGAGCTGGTCGACGTCTTCGACGCTCACGGCAACCTGATCACGCACGTGGCGTTCGAAGGGTTCGCGGAGGAGCTCTTCGTCGAGAGTCGCTTCGAGCTCGATACCCTCGGGGTGCCTGCGGACGACGCCGGCGATCTGGAGACGTACCGGCGTAACCGAGACAGCGACGAGTCGGTGCGCCTCTTCGCCGCCGAGGTGGCGGCCGGCGCCCAGCACGATCCCCTCGCGTTCCTCGGCGCGCTCACCGAGCGGCTCTACTCCATCATGGACCGGAACGTCCGCACAGCGGGGGCCGCGCGCTCCGCGGCGACGACCCTCGCCACCCGCGAGGGCGCCTGCCGCGACATCACCGTGCTCTTCCTCGCCGCCTGCCGCAGCCGGGGCCTGGCCGCGCGCTTCGTCAGCGGTTACCAGGCGCAATCGCAGACGCCCGACGGACAGCGCTACTTGCACGCCTGGGCGGAGGTCTTCGTGCCCGGCGCGGGCTGGTCTGCCTGGGACCCGACGCACGGCGTGCCGGTGACCGACGGTCACGTGGCGCTGTGCGCGGCGCCAGACCAGGCCGACACGATGCCCGTCGAGGGGAGCTATTACGGCCCGGCCCGAACCGCCACCCTCGACTTCTCGGTGCGGATCGCCACGACGTGAAGCGACGTCACTTCGAACCCGGCAGGTTCCCCTGCACGCCCTTCACGTAGAAGTTGATGCTGTGGAGGAACTTGTCGTCGGCGGCGTCGCCCGCCTTCAGGACCTCCTTGCCTGAAGAGTCGACGACGGGGCCCTTCCAGATGACGAACGAGCCGTCCTTGAGGCCCGCCTTGATCGTGTCGATCTTGGTCTTGGTGGGGGCCGGGACGCTGTCGGCCAGCGCGACGAGGTCGATCGCGCCCTCTTTCACGCCCCACCACGACTGGCCGGTCTTCCACGAGCCGTCGAGCACGTCGCCGATGGCCTTCTTGTAATACGGGGCCCAGTTGATGACGGCCGATCCGAGGTGCGCCTTGGGGCCGTACTTGCTCATGTCGGAGTCCCACCCGAAACCGTACTTGCCGGCCTTCTCGGCGGCCCCCAGAACGGCCGACGAGTCGGTGTTCTGCATCAAGACGTCGGCGCCCTGGTCCATCAGGCTCTGCGCCGCCTCGCCTTCCTTGGGCGGGTCGAACCATTTGTTGACCCAGACGACGCGCGTCGTCACCTTCGGGTTGACGCTCTGCGCCCCCAGGGTGAACGAATCGATGTTGCGAATGACCTCGGGGATCGGGATCGAGCCCACGACCCCGAGCATGTTCGACTTCGTCATCGCCCCGGCGACGACGCCGGCCATGTACGCGCCTTCGTAGGTCCTCGAGTCGTAGGTGCGCAGGTTGTCGGCCGTCTTGTATCCAGTCGCGTGCTCGAAGTGCACGTCCTTCTTGTCGGCGGCGACCTTGAGCATCGGATCCATGTACCCGAACGTCGTCCCGAAGATGAGCGTGTTGCCCTGCGAGACCACGTCGCGAAGCACGCGCTCGGCGTCGGCGGCCTCGGGCACGTTCTCGACGAACGACGTCTGCACTTTGCCGCCGAACGACGCCTCGGCTTCCTTGCGCGCTCGGTCGTGCGCGAAGGTCCACCCCGCGTCGCCCACAGGACCGACGTAGACGAACGAGACCTTCAACGGCCCGGGCGCCGCCGACGCCGTCGCCACCGGCGCCGACAACGACGTGGCCGGCGCCGTCGACGTCGACGCGTCGGGCTTGCTGCACGAGGTGAGCGTGGCGAGCGACGCCAGCGTGGTGAGGGCTCGCACGGCATGCGGCGCCAACGACCGCAGCGCCGAGCTCTGCAGCGAGAGGCCGGCCCGAGCGCGGGCGTTTCGACGAGGATCTTTCATGGCGGCTTTTTGGGTGATGACCACGGCAGACCTTCACCCACGACCGGTATCGACCTCGTTTCAGAAGATGTCTGCGTCGTTTCGAAGGTGCCGGCCCGGGACCTGCGCGGCTCGTGGGGCCGGAGGGGCGGCTCGGGCGCCGAGGTCGACATCTCGTCGGACCCCAGGAAACCTCGAGAATCGGGGCGTTCCCGTTCCGTCTACGCTTGTGAATCGCCCATGCGAATCGCTCATGCGAATCGCTCCCATGAATCGGAGAAGAGATCGCGTCCGGGGTAACTAGAGCGAGCGGCGGCTAAGCCAAACGGGTCCGGCTCGGCGGGCGCCGCGCGCAGCCGGACTTCCCGTCCGGCGAGCACGGCGAGCGCCGAGACGGGCCCGTTTCGCGACGCCGCCGCTCGCTCTAGGTGACTTCGTGCATTAGCCGCTTGAGCGGCCGGACGAGGAGCGTCAAGACGATCGCGCCGCCGATCGACGTCCAGACGAAGAGCATGAAGTACTCGGCCGGCGGGATGATGCCCCAGGTCTCTCCGATGCTCCCCCCCGCATACTGCGCGACCGAGCTCGCCAGCAGCCAGACGCCCATGAAGAGCGACGCGAAGCGCGCGGGCGCGAGCTTGGTGACCATGGAGAGGCCCACGGGCGACAGGCAGAGCTCGCCGAGCGTCGCGAAGAGGTAGCTCAGAAACAGCCACAGCCCGCTGACCCGCGCGGCGTCGCTCTTCTTCTCGAGCGCCGCGAGCGGATCCCGCCACGCGGGCGGGGCGCCGGCCGAGCCGAGATCCGCGAGCGTGGGCGATTCCATCCAGCGCGTGAAGGTCATGGTCGCCGGCGCGGGGTCCCAGGTCACCCCACGCTCGGCGGCCTCGGCGTCGTCGAAGGGGAAGGCGAAGCCGGCGGGGACGCTGGCGAGCGTCACGCGAACCGGCGTCTCCGGCGAGGCCTTGCGCGTCTTCGCCTCGAGCGATTCGATCTCGTCGGCGAAGGCCTTGGGCACCGTTCGCCGCAGCAGGTCGTTGACCACGTATCGCGGGAGCACGCCCCGCGCTTCGAGCTCGTGGGTCAAGGGCGTGAACGTCAGGCGCCCGGCGTCGTCGTCACCGATGACGACGCCACCGTCGGCCCGGGGCGTCTGGGGGATCCCGGGGGGAACGGCCTCGAGGCGCTGCGTCGTCGCCACGCCGTTCTCGACCCGGGCGCCGGCGACCATCGCGGCGAACGAGAGCGTCATGAGCACCATCGCCGCGAGCATCTTCACCGGCGTCGACGGCTCACGCCCTCGGTCGCCGAGCCACGTCCACACGCGAGCGAAGACGGGGGCGAACGCGACGATGAGGACCGCGTTGACCGACTGCCACCACTCGGCGGGATAGTGGAAGCTGCCGATGGACAGATCGGTGTGGAACTGCGCCCAGAGGTTGAGCGCGTTGCCTGCCTGCTCGAAGGCCATCCAGAAGAGGACCGCGAAGACGAAGAAGACGAAGATGACGACGCTCTTGTCCCGGGCGGCGCCGCGGATCCGGCCCAGCGTGAGCGCCATCCACCCCGAGATCGCTCCGAACGCGACCGGCATGATGACGTCGGTCCAGCCGGTGGCGCCGCGCGCCGCGCGCCACACGTAGTCGGCGGGGAGCGCCACAGCCACGACGAGCATGAAGCCGAGGAACGCCTTCGCGAAGCCCCCGGCGGCCCCACCGGCCGCGGGCACGTCACCCTCGCGCGCCTCGGGCGCGCTGCTCGAGGCCTTTGCCGCTCGCCGGGCCGCGACCTTCAGGTCGTTGCCAGCCGCCTCGACGTCGCGGAGGACCTGCCTCTGCGTACCGAGAAAGACCGCGAGCGCGACGAGCATGCCCACGGCCGCCACCGCGAAGCCGTAGCGAAAGCCGTAATGGACCCGAAGGTAGCCGCACGCGATCGGCGACAGCCCGGCGCCGAGGTTGATCCCCATGTAGAAGATCGTGAACGCGCGATCCCGGCGCGCGTCGAGGCGCCGGTACATCTTGCCGACGATGGTCGAAATGTTGGGCTTGAAGAAGCCGTTGCCCACGATCATGAAGCCGAGCCCGAGGTAGAACATCGGCAGCGCAGCGAACGTGAGCGACACCTCGCCGATCGCCATCAAGACGCCGCCGATGACGATGGAGGCGCGGAGGCCGAGCACGCGGTCGGCGAGGAGACCGCCGGCGAGCGGCGTCAGGTAGACGAGGCTCGTGTACCACTTGTAGATCGTCGACGCCTGACCGGGCTGCCAGCCGTGGTACTGGATGAGATAAAGAACCAGCAGCGCTCGCATCCCGTAGTAGCAAAAGCGCTCCCACATCTCCGTGAAGAAGAGGGCGTAGAGCCCACGCGGGTGGTGCTTGTCGTCCGTGGCTCTCGCTTCCATCGATGGGACGGGAGATTCACAGGAAGAGGCCCCGGCGGGAAGAGCCAATACAAAAGTGCGGCCAACCGAGGGGTTGGCCGCACTCTATTTACGCTCCAGCTTTTACGCTCCAGCCGTTCAGGCCGCCGCTTGAGGCACCAGCGAAGCCTCGTGGCCATCTCGCCACGGTCCCGCCTCGACCCGGCTCGACGTCTCGAAAGGAGACGCTTCCAGCGCTGCGTCGACCACTTCGCCGATCTTCGAGGCGAAGACGAACTCGAGTTCGCGCTTCACTTCGTCGGGAATCTCCTCGAGGTCGGCCGCATTCCGCTGCGGCGCGACGACGCGCTTGATGCCCGCCCGATGAGCGGCGAGCACCTTCTCCTTGAGGCCCCCGATGGGCAGGACGCGCCCCCGGAGGGTGATCTCGCCCGTCATGGCCACGTCGTGGCGCACGGGGCGACCGGTCAGCAGTGACACGAGAGCGGTCACGAGTGTGACGCCGGCGCTCGGTCCGTCCTTGGGTATCCCACCAGCGGGAAAGTGGATGTGAATGTCGCTCTTGTCGAGGAAGTCGCGAGCAATCCCCCACTGCGCATGGTTCGCTCGGACGTAGCTGAGAGCCGCCGCGGCGCTCTCTTTCATGACGTCGCCGAGCTGCCCTGTCAGCGTCAGCTTTCCGCTGCCAGGCATCCGGGTCGCCTCGACGAAGAGGATCTGCCCGCCGACGGGCGTCCAGGCGAGCCCGGTCGCGACGCCGGCCTCCGACAGGCGCTCGACGCGCTGATCGTCGTGGCGAGCCTGGCCGAGAAAGGCCCGGAGGTCGTCTTCACCCCGCACGACGACCGCTTCGTTGCGGCCTTCGGCGAAGCGCACGGCGACGCCGCGGGCGATGGTCGCGAGCTGCTTCTCGAGGGACCGCACGCCGGCCTCGCGGGTGTACCGATCGATGACGAGCGTCAGCGCCTCGTCGGTGATCGTGAGCTGCTCCGCGGTGATGCCGTGCTCCGAGAGCTGCTTCGGCACCAGGTGACGGCGCGCGATGGCGAGCTTCTCGAGCCGCGTGTAACCGGGCAGCTCGATGATCTCCATGCGGTCGCGCAGAGGCTCGGGGATGGTGTCGCCGACGTTCGCCGTCGCGATGAACATGACGTTCGACAGGTCGAACGGGATCTCGAGGTAGTGGTCGGCGAAGGTGTCGTTCTGCTCGGGGTCGAGCACCTCGAGGAGCGCCGAAGACGGGTCGCCCTGGTACCCGCCCTGCCCGAGCTTGTCGACCTCGTCGAGCATGAAGACCGGGTCGTTCACGCCGACCTTCTTGAGCCCGTGGATGATGTTGCCCGGCAGAGCGCCGACGTACGTCCGGCGGTGGCCGCGAATCGCGGCCTCGTCGTGGACGCCGCCGAGGGAGATGCGGTGGAACTTCCGGCCGAGCGCACCTGCGATGCTGCGACCGAGCGACGTCTTGCCGACGCCGGGCGGCCCGATGAGGCAGAGGATCGGTCCCTTCTTGTCGCTCTTCAGCTTGCGCACGGCGAGGTACTCGAGAATGCGCCGCTTGACCTTCTCGAGGCCGTAGTGGTCCGCGTCGAGCACGGCGCGCACGGCGGCGATGTCCGGGCTCTCGCCCGAGGCGCGAGTCCACGGGAGATCGACGATCCACTCGAGGTAGGTGCGCACGCTCGCGAGCTCGGGCGAGCCGCCCTGCATCGATCGGAGCCGCTTGATCTGCTTGTCGGCGACTGCGCGCGCCTCGTCCGGCAGGTTCGCTTCTTCGACGCGCTTCGCCAGCGCTTCGACGTCGTCGTCGCCGCCTTCGCCGTCGTCACCCTCGCCGAGCTCCTTCTCGATGGCCCTCATCTGCTCGCGCAGGATGTGCTCGCGCTGCTTCTTGCCCATGTCGTGCTGCACCTGGGCGTCGATGCTCTTCTTGACCTTGAGCACCTCGCCGCGGCGGATCACCCTCGTGAGCACCGCGTGGACGCGGGCCTTCACGTCGAGCGTCGCGAGCAACTCGGCCTTCTCGGCGGTCGTCGCTTCGAGGCGAGCGGCCACGAAGTCGGCGAGCGCTCCCGGCGTCTCGATCGCACCGACCTGAGCGGCGAGCTCCGCCGGCGCTCCGAGCTGGCCCATGACCTGACGCACGGCCTGGCGCAGGTTCGAAAAGAGGGCGTCGAGCTCGTCGCGCTCCTCGCCGATGGCCGGGACATCGTCGATTTTCTGGACGGAGGCCTTCACTAGCGGCCCCGTGACGATTCGCTCGAGCCGGGCGCGGGCCGCGCCTCGAAGCAGCACAACCGCGCCCGCGGGGTGCCTGACGAGGTGAATCACGTCGGCGATCGCGCCGACCGCGAAGAGATCGTCAGCCGACACGTCGCCGCTGCCCGCCGTCTTGCGCGTGAAGACCGCGACCGCAGCGTCGGGCTTGGATGCGAGCTCCTCGGCCAGCGTGGCGTTCCGAAGCTCGATCTGCACGACAGTCCCGGGGAAAAGGACCGCGTCGGGGACAGACAAAAGGAGCAGCTCTTCCGGACCATGGGGACCCGAAGGCTGCGTAGACTCGAGGGGCGTTTCGTTGGGCATGGTCTTCTTCCGCTTGAGAACGACGTCGACCCGTCCGGGGTGTGCATCAGCGCACGCCCCTTTGGCGTTCAGGCGGGAACACGAGCGCCGGGAGACTCGGCCACCCGAATCAGGTCCGTTTCGGCTCGTGCCACCTGGAGAATACGGTAATCACGGGTTCGAGGCGTGCCAGTGTCATGGTTCCGGCAGGCCCGAGCCCGGGGAGCAAGCGAGCCGACGCGGCGCTCGTTCCGGCCTGGAGCCAGCCTGGAACAAGCGCGCTCAGTGCGCGCTCTCGCCCACCGTGTCGTCGATTGCTGCCAGGGCTACCGCGAGCTCGCCCTCGTCGGTCGGGTCGGCTGCGCGCTGGATGGCGACCCGCACCTGGGGCGAGGCGATCCGCGCGGCGGCTTCTCGCAGGCGGGCGCGCTCCTCGGGCGTCGCCACGGCGCCGACCACGACGGCGGCGGCCGCGCGCTCGGACCCGGTCGCTCCCGGGTCATCCATGACTCGCCAGAGGGCGTCGCCGACGAGCCCGGCCACACGGTACGACCCGCGGCCCGCCAGGGCGCGAAGCCGCGCGAGCCACGCCTGGACGTTCGGCCCGTCGCGGCGGAGCTGTTGACGCACGGGCTCCGAGCGCACGCCGATCGACGCCATCGACGACTGGATCTGCTCGACCGCAGCCTCGGCCGCGGCGGGCCGAAGCCTGTGGATGATGGTGCCGTGCGTCCGCGTGCGCATCACCACCTTTCCGAGCTCCTCGACCACCGCCGATTCGATGTCGCAAAAGGGAACGAACCGGCTCCGCACTGGGCCGGCGAGCAGCACTCCGTCGGAGCCGATCGTCATCTCGAACCGGGTGATCAAGAAGAGGGTGGCCGCCGCCAGGAGCGACGTCGCGACGAACGGGAGGTCCGCGGGCCGCCCGTGGCCGAGGAGACCGTGCGCCATGAGCTGCCCCGCGACGCCGCCGCCGATGAGAGCCGCGTGCGACGCCGACGAGAAGCGAACGAGCGCCTGCGACGGGTCGCGCGACAGCGCTCGAAGGAGCGCGTGGGCCTCGGTGTCATCGCGCGCTTCGAGACGTACGGCCGGACGAAGCCCGCGGTCGAGGTACACGGTGCTCCCTTCGGGACCGCGCTCGATCCAGCCCGATCGGATGGTGTCGCCGGGAGCGACGATCTCGCCGCCGGCGCGAACGCCGACCGCGTCGAGCGAGGCCGACACCCGGCACACGCTGCCTTCGAGGCCGAGGAGCGCGAGCGCCCCGCCGACGGTCACGAGCCCCACGAACCAGAGGAGGCGCGCGTCGCCGTGGCTGGCGACGGCGATCGCAAACCCCGCGAGCGCGATGCCGACCCCCACGTTCCGCATGACGTGCGAGCGGCGGAGGAGAACCGCGTCGACTCGCTCCGGAACGCCCATACCTCCTAGTCTTAGCCCTCGGACGACGCCGGGCTACCCATCTCGCGGCCGACTGCCGTCGCCGGCGCCGGCCTCTCGCGTCGCGGGCGGGCTAAGGCCACGAAACGAAGTGGATCGTCTCCTCGTCGAGGCCACGCGTCACGATGTCTTGCCCGCCGGTCTTGACGTGCTCGCGAACATCTACGGAATGCATCGGCGGCCCGAGTATTTCCCGGAACCGGAGCGATGCGTTCCCGAGCGGTTCGAGCCCGCGGCGGTGTGAAGAAGCTCCCTCGAGGCGCCTGCCTTCCGTTCGGGGCCGGCGCACGCATCTGCATCGGCAGCAGCTCGCGCTCATGGAAGGGCAGCTCATTCTCGCGACCCTGGCGCAGCGCGTCGAGCTCGCCCTCGACACCGCCGAGCCCATCGCCGCGGATCCTCTGGTCACGTTGCGCCCGAGGGGGGGCGTGCCGATGCGCGTCTCGAGGCGCGCGGTCGCGCCCGCGACCGCTGACTAGCGGCGGCGCAGCCGTCCGCGTCCTGGCTAGCGGCGGCGCAGCCGTCCGCGTCCTGGGAAATCACGACGGAGGCGGTCGCGCTATGCGCGACCGCCTCCTCTAGCCCGCGCCGCCGACGCGCTCGAACGGCGTGGTCATGCGAGAAACCACGTACCCCACGGCCGTCAGCCCGTTCCGTAGGCGACCAGCACGACGAGAACGACGACAGCGAGCGTGCCCACCAGCCCGAACGTCGCGTGGCGGGCCTTTCGCGCCGCGATCTCTTCGCCCGCGGCGTCGCCTCGCGCCGCGCGCGCCTTCACGATCTTGCGCGCGTTGAACATCTCGGCGTGCGTGAGCCCGAGGAGCACGACGACGCACGTCAGCTTGCCGTGCAGCCACCCTTGCGTGAGCCAGGTGGGCGTCATCGCGATGAACACGACGCCCGTGACGATCTGCACGAAGAGCGCCGGGAGCTCGAACCGGGTCAGGATCGACGCGGCGAGCCTCTCGTATTCGTCGCGCACCGCGGCGGCGAGACCCGTTGCGCGCGAGCGGCCCATGAACTGCTGCTGGGCGAAGCCCGCGCCCAGATAGGTCGCGAAGCCGACCAGGTGCAGGAGGATGAGAACTTTGTGGACGATTGGCGCCATTCAGGAACCCCACGTAGCAGAAGGCTCCGGTGCTGGGCAGGCGATCCGCGCGGCGGAGGCTGCCGGACGTCGCGCCGGGGGTCACTCGGTCTACATCAAGCGGGCTCGAGTACCTCTTCCATCTGCGGGGATTGACGGGCCTCGAGCAGAGGGCCACCGTTCCTGGCAGGGTGCGCAACGAAGCGCTTCCCTACTGAAAGGACGTCGGAATGAAGGCGCCGAGCAAACCGCGGAAGTCGCTTCAACGACGCGACGCCACCGGTCATCTCAATCCGAAGTACGCGGCCGATCTGCGCCAGCGCAGTCTCGCGAGTGGCCATCACGACGCCGACGTCGCCTTCTTCGGGCGAGCCAAGAGCTCGGACTCGCTCGCCGAGTCGCTCGGCGAGGAATTCGTCGCGTCGGCGACCGCGGGCGAAGGCGGCGCGACGGACGCCCACAACCAGTCGGTCCCCGAAGACACGGGCGGCCCGTTCATCATCACGAGAGCGCGCGACGAGTTCGCCCAGGGCCCCGACCCCTCGAACCCCCTCGAGGCCACCCGCGAGCCGTTCCCCACCTCCCAGTCCGCCGAAGACGATCCCGAGCCGTAGCCGTCCGGCGAAAAGGGCCCAGAAGGGCGGGGCCCGCTCGGATGACCTGCGCGTCGCGGCGCGATGGGCTAGAGTACGCGCCGTCAAACTTTGGCGCGCGGCGTCCGCGTGCAAAAAAACGAACAGAGGTAAGGCTTGGCAACGAATGTACCCGGACCGAGCGATCGAGACTTCCTCGTCCTCGAGGGAGTCGTCACGAAGTGCAGTCGAGGGGGCTTTTACACGGTCGAATACCAGTCAGGCGCGCACCGGGGCACTGTCCTGGCGAAGCGTAGCGGCCGGCTGAGCGTCCACCACATCCGCATCACCGAGGGTGATCGCGTGCGTGTCGAGATTTCGCCCTACGACACCGCTCGCGGGCGGATCACGCGGCGACTCTGATTGGCGCGATCGCCGTCGAGCGGTCGCCCTGTCAGCCGAACGATTGGACGACTTCGAACGTGTCCTCGAGGCCGTCGGTCGACACGCAGGGCGCCGGCAAGGGCCCGCCGAGACCTGCGAGTACGACCGTGATGTTGTCGAAGCCTCCGCGAGCCTTCGCGAGGTTCACCAGGCGGTCGCAGGCGACGCTCAGGTCCGGCGCCGAGAGCACCACGCCGCGGATGTCTTCGGCCGAGAGGTGGGTGGTGAGGCCGTCGGAGCAGAGCACGAAGCAGTCGCGCGATCGGAGCTCGAGGCGACCCAGCGCCACCGCCACGTCTTCCTGGTGGCCCATGGCCTGCAGAATCACGCTCCGATAGGGCGAGTGCGCCGCGTCTTCGGGCGTGACGGCGCCTGCATCGAGTAGCTTCTGCACGAGGCTCTGGTCCTTGGTCAGCTGATTGATCCTGCCGGCCCGGATCAGGTAGGCGCGCGAATCGCCGACCTCGGCGATCCAGGCGACGTTGCCCTGCACGTACACGGCGGTGAGGGTCGCGCCCATGCGGATCCCCTCGTCTCGCGCGGTGGTCCACACCTTCTCGTGGGCCTGCTGCACGCCCACGCGCAATCGCTCGTCGTCGGGCGCGCTCGCACGTCCGTTGCGCATCGCCTTCGGCAGCGTCTCGATAACGAGCGCGCTGGCGACCTCGCCGGCCTTGAGCCCGCCCATCCCGTCGGACACGGCGAGGAGCACGCCGCGCTCGCCCACTTCGAACCGACCGCTCGAGCCGTCGGGCCCGATGAGCGCGGTGCCGCTCAGGTCGGCCACGACGAACGAGTCTTCATTGTTCTTGCGGACGTTGCCCACATCGGTTAGGCCGACGACGCGTAGGTAGATCGAGTTCATGGAGTCATTGCAGCGGTTGCAGCCCGCGTGCCGCCCACCTGGTGCGCAGAATACTGCACCCAAAGGCCCCTTCTTTGAGGCGGTCGTGCGCAGCGCGTGTCGTTCTGTCGCGGAATGGCTGAGACGTCCGAGCCCGCCGAGCCCGGCGGCGTGCGCCATCGCGCGCGCTATCGGAGAGCCCGAGCCTGCGAAGAGAGCGACACGGCCTGTGGTCTACACGAATTTCGCGACGGCCGTTATCGCGCGGAGCGACCCTCGGGAGGGCTCAGAAGACGGTTCGAACGTGGGGCTCGCGCTCCCAGACGCGGCCTTTCTTGGCCTGCGACACGAACGCGGCGTCGCCGCGCGGCCCGTCGATCGCGACCAGCCCGCGGTCGGCCTCGGAGACCTCGATGCCCGCCCTGGCGAGCAAGGGGCGCGCGGCGGCCGTGAAGCCGATGACCTTGAGGTGACCGAAGGCGTCGCGAACGAAGTCGACGGCAGCCGACTCTTTCGTGAGTTCGGCGACGCCGCCCGCCTTGGGCGCGATGATGCGGAGCTGAGCGCCCGCCGCCTCGACGGCCTTTCGAAGACCGTCGACGACGCCCGCGTCGGCGCCATCGCTGACGAGGCAGCCAACGATCCGCGTCTGGAGGGTCTCGTGCGCCTTCGCGACCAGGCTGAGAGCCGGCGACGGCTCCCCCACCCTCTTCGGCTGCGCGGCCGCGGGCGCCGCCGGCGGCACTCGGGCATTCCGAGCCCGTCGGCGACGCGCCGGGCGAGCTTGGCGTCGACGTTCACGAGCTGGCTCACCATCCGCGTCCGAATCTCGAGCGTCTCGACCTTTCCCAGCTCCGCGTGACAAACGACCGCGACGCGATCGCAGGGCCGATCGCGGCGCGACGGATTTGTGTCGGCCGGCGGCCGCGAGACACAAATGCCCGCATCGACTACGTTCGGCGCCGATGGTCTGGGATCCTTCGCGCATCGCGCCGGCGTCGTGGCCGGGTGCGCTCGAGTTCTATCGACACATCGAGGACCGCAACCACGACTTCGGGGCGCTCCGGCAGCTCGTCGAGCACATCGGCGCGCAAGCGTACGTGAGCTCGATTCACTGCGCGACGTCGGGCACGTCGTTGCTCGTCGCCCGACGGCCCGACGGCGAGTGGGCCAGCGACTCGCTCCGCATCGACCTCGACCTCAGCGGCGCGATCCGGTTCGTGCACTCCGACCCGCGCCTGCTCAAGCCGCAGATCTTCACCTGCGAGGGCCCGGCGATCGTGGGCGCCTTCGAGCGGTTCCTCGGTCGCGCACGGTGGGCCGCCGCCATCGCCACCGGCGGCGACGCGCCGGGCGCCTCCGGCCGCCGCTTGTGAGCGCTCAGCTCGTCCGGCTCGTTCGGCGCGCTCAGCGAGCCCGGCGCGCGCGCCGCCGCACGATTCCGTCGTAGGCGCGCTTGACGGCCATGAAGGCGGCGGGATCGCCCCCGTGATCGGGGTGGTGCTCGAGGGCCTTGCGCCGGAAGGCGGCCTTCACCGCGTCGAGCGGCGCGCCGGGCACGATCCCCAGGATCGCGTGCGGCCCGTCCGGCGGCGCGGGGCGGGGCGCGCGCGCCGGACGCGGGGCGAACGGCGGCAAGCCGGCCTGCACGCGAACCCACGCGCCCGCCCAGCGTCCCTCGACCGGGGACAGGGAGGCTCCCGCCGCGCGCTCCGCCAGCGCCCGGGCCTCTTCGGCCGTCCGCGCGCCGCCGCTCCAGGCGTCGGGGGGCCGGAAAGGCTCCTCGGTGGGCTCCCCCGTCCACCACGCGCACCACAAGAAGCGACGACGCTTCGTGCGAGTGACGCTATAGACACCGCGGAAAAGTGTAGCCACGGCAGGCCTAGGAAGGCCCTCTCCCATGATCGACGTTGCAAAGCTCGCGAAATCGTACGGCGCGCGGACGCTCTTCGAGGACGTCTCGCTCAAGCTCGTGGCGGGCTCGCGGTACGGCCTCGTCGGAGCGAACGGCTCGGGCAAGACGACCTTCCTCGAGATCGTGGCGGGCGACGAGCAGGCCACCGACGGAAACGTCACGATCGCGAAGACCGCCCGCGTCGGCGTGCTCCGGCAGGACCGCTTTCTTCGCGACGAAGACCCCATCCTCGAAGTGGCCATGGCGGGCGACGCGCTCGTGTCGGAAGCTCAAGCCGAGCAGCGCCGCCTCGTGGCCGACGGCGTTCCCGACGCGGCCCGGCTCGCCGAGCTCGAGGACCGCATCGCGGCCCACGACGGCTACACGCTCGAGGCCCGCGCCAGCGCCATCCTCGAGGGGCTGGGCATTCCGGTGCCGTCGCACCACCGGGCGCTCGCCACGCTCTCGGGCGGCTTCAAGCTGCGCGTGCTCCTCGCGCAGGTGCTCCTCGGGGGGCCCGACGTTCTCCTCCTCGACGAGCCCACCAACCACCTCGACATCCTCTCGATTCGCTGGCTCGAGCAGTTCTTGAGCGGGTACCAGGGCTGCGCGGTCGTCATCTCGCACGACGAGCGCTTCCTCGACACCGTCGCGACGCACATCCTCGACGTCGACTACGGGACGATCACGCCCTACACCGGCAACTACCGGGCGTTCGCGATCGAGAAGGCCGCGGTCTACGAGCGGCGCGCGGCGGAGATCGCGCGCGCACAGGCGATCGTCGCCGAGAAGCGCGCGTGGGTCGAGCGCTTCGGGGCGAAGGCGACCAAGGCGAGGCAAGCACAGAGCCGGTTGAAGCAGATCGAGAAGATCGAGGTCGGCGAGCTCGAGGCGAGCTCGCGCAGGGCGCCCGCGTTCGGGTTCTCGCCGCTGCGGCCGAGCGGTCGCGAGGTCTTGACGATCGACGCGGTGTCGAAGGCATACGGCGAGAAGCGCGTCCTCGAGAGGGTGTCGATGACGGTGCGCCGGGGCGAGCGCGTCGCCATTCTGGGCCCCAACGGCCTCGGGAAATCGACGCTCCTCAAGATCGCGACCGGCAACCTCGAGGCCGACGCGGGCTCGGTGAAGTGGGGACACGAGACGCGGGTCGGCTATTTCCCCCAGGACCATCACGAGCTCCTCGTCGACGGCGACGCGACCCCGATCGACGTCGTGTGGAACGTCGTGCCCGCCGAGAGCACGAGCTACGTTCGCGGCCAGCTCGGTCGCTTGCTCTTCTCCGGCGACGACGTGAAAAAGAGGGTCGGCTCGCTGTCGGGAGGCGAGGCCGCCCGCCTCGTCTTCTGCACGATCGCGGTCCAGCGCCCCAACGTCCTCGTCCTCGACGAGCCGACGAACCATCTCGACCTCGAGTCGATCCACGCCCTCGTCGCGTCGCTCAAGGCGTTCGAGGGCGCGCTGATCTTCGTGTCGCACGATCGCGCCTTCGTGTCGTCGCTCGCCACGCGAATCCTCGAGGTGACCGAGGGCGGCTTTCGCGACTTCCCCGGCACCTACGACGAGTACCTCGCGAGACGAGGCGACGACCACCTCGACGCCGACACCGTCGTCCTCAAGGCCAAGAAGCAACAGGCGACCGCCGCGCCCGCGAAGGCGCCACCGAGCACGCTGTCGTGGGAAGAGCAGAAGCGACGAAAGAACCGGAAAAAGCAGCTCCCCGCCCTCCGCGACGCCGCCGTGCAGTCGATCGAGGCCGCCGAAGCGCGCAAGGCCGCCATCCACGCCCTCTGGTGCGAGCCGGGCTTCTTCGACCGCACGCCGGCCGCCTCCGTCTCCCAGCTCGAAGCCGAAGAGAAATCCCTCGCCCCCCGCATCGAGAAGCTCACGGCCGAGTGGGAATCCCTCGAAAAGGAACTCGACACCCTCGCCGACTAATCTAACCACGTCGCCTCGCTCCAAGAGAGGATTTTCCCTCTCCCCGCGACTAGCGCGCGGGTTTGAAGAAGACGGCGCCCAGGGGGGGCAGGGTGACGTTGATCGACTGGCGGCGGCCGTTCCAGGGGATGGGGCGGGAGTCGAGGCCGCCGAAGTTGCCCTGGCCGCTGCCGCCGAGTTCCTTGGCGTCGCTGTTCATGATCTCGCTCCAGTGCCCGGCTCGGGGGACGCCGATGCGGTAACGGAACCGGGGGACGGGCGTGAAGTTGAGCGCCACGAGAACGACGTCGTGCTCGTGATCGCCGCGGCGCAGGAACGTGAGCACGCTGTCTCGCGCGTTGCTTCCGTCGATCCACTCGAATCCGTGCGAGAGGGCGTCGCCCCGGTGGAGCGCGGGCTCGGTCTTGTAAAGGTGGTTGAGCGTACCCACGAGGCGCGAGAGCTGGCCGTGCTTCGGGACGTCGACCAGGTGCCAGTCGAGGCTCCCGTCGTGGTTCCATTCGCTCCATTGCCCGAACTCCCCGCCCATGAAGAGCAGCTTCTTGCCGGGCGAGGCCCACATGTACGAGAAGAGCAGGCGCAGCGAGGCGAACTTCTGCCACTCGTCGCCCGGCATCTTGCGAAGGAGCGACCCTTTTCCGTAGACGACCTCGTCGTGCGAGAGCGGCAAGACGAAGTTCTCGGTGAACGCGTACATCGAGCGGAACGTGAGGTCGTTGTGGTGGTGCGAGCGGAACACCGGATCGAGCTCCATGTACCGGAGCGTGTCGTGCATCCAGCCCATGTCCCACTTGAGGCCGAAGCCGAGGCCGCCCTCGCCGATCGGCTTCGACACCAGCGGCCACGAGGTCGACTCCTCGGCGATCATCTGCACGTCGGGGTGGTCGCGATACACGGTGGTGTTCAGCTCGCGCAAGAAGTCGACGGCGGCGAGGTTCTCGCGGCCGCCGTTCGTGTTCGGAATCCACTCCCCGGGGCGGCGCGCGTAGTCGAGATAGAGCATCGAAGACACGCCGTCGACGCGAATGCCGTCGGCGTGAAAGCGATCGAGCCAGAACATCGCGCTCGAGAGGAGGAAGCTCCGCACCTCGCTTCGCTCGTAGTTGAAGATGAAGCTATGCCACTCGGGGTGAAAGCCCTGGCGTGGGTCGGCGTGCTCGTAGAGGTGCGTTCCGTCGAAGAAGCCGAGGCTGTGCCCGTCGGTCGGGAAGTGCGCCGGCACCCAGTCGAGGATGACGCCGATGCCGCGGGCGTGAAGGGCGTCGACCAGGAACATGAAGTCGTCGTCGGTTCCGTAGCGGTGCGACGGCGCGAAGTACCCCGAGACCTGGTAGCCCCACGATCCGAAGAAGGGATGCTCCATGACCGGCATGAGCTCGACGTGCGTGAACCCCAGACGCGCGACGTACTCGGGCAGCTGGTCGGCGAGCTCGCGGTAGTTCAGCGACCGGAACCCGTCGTCGGGGACGCGCTTCCACGACCCGGCGTGCACTTCGTAGACCGAGAAGGGCGCGTCGAGCGCGTCTCGCTCTTTGCGGGTGGTGAGCCACGCCGCGTCGCTCCACACGTACCCGTTCTTCGTGACGATCGACCCCGTCCGCGGGGGCATCTCGTGGAGGAAGCCGTAGGGGTCGGCCTTCTCCGAGACGAAGCCGCCGACGCGCGAGACGACGCGGTACTTGTAGACGTGCCCGGGGCGCGCCTCGGCGACCACGCCGTGCCACACGCCCGTGCCCTCGATCAATCGCAACGGCGAGGCGTCCGGCGCCCATCCGTTCCAGTCGCCGATGACGCTGACGCGCTCGGCGTTCGGGGCCCAGACCGCGAAGGCCACGCCCCCGGCGACCGGGTGAGCCCCGAGCTTCTCGTAGGCGCGCGCGTCGTGCCCGGCGTTGAAGCCGGAGAGATCGAGGGCGCTCAACTGGTCAATCCGCATCAGGAACCCTCGAGGATGCTTTCGAGCCCGAAGACGGGGATGGTGACCCAGTCGGGACGGTTATTGAGCTCGTAGTGGAGCTCGTACACGCACTTCTCCAGCAAGTAGAACCGCAGCAGCACGTCGCTCGCGGCCTCGTCGGCCGGAAGGACGGTGCGAGCGCGCGCGGCCTCGACGTAGGCGCGCAGGAACTCGCGCCGAGCCGCCTCGTGCCACGCCTCCGCGAGCGATCGAGGCTGCGGGGGCGACGACGAAGACGATGGCGAACGTGACCACGATGACGACGCGGAAGCGGCGTCCGCCGCTCGCCAGGCCGCGACCGACGCGTAGTGCAAGGAGCGGAGCATCCCGGCCACGTCGACGAACGGCGAGCGCTTGGCCTTACGCGCCGCGAGCGGGCGCGCGGGCTCGCCTTCGAAGTCGATGAGGACGAAATCGTGACCCGAAACCAGGACCTGACCCAGGTGCAGGTCGCCGTGCACGCGCGTCTTGACGGCGGGGCCCGCGCCGTCGACGAACCGCGCGATGCAGTCGCGGTAGGCCTTGCCGCGGGCGCGCAGGGCGTGAAGGCGATCGATCGCCTCGGCGGGGAGGCGGGCGGCCCGCTCGTCGGCGAGGGCCCAGGCCCGCGCGATCGAGGCCTCGACGGCTAGCCCCAGGGCTTCACGCTCGGCCTTCGCGATCGGCTCGGGCGAAAAGCGCGGGTCGGGCGCGGGCGACGCGAGCACCGCGTGCAGCTCGGCGACCCTCCGGGCCAGGGGCCCGACGAAGGCCCACGCACGGTCGCCGCTGGCCGGCACGGTCCAGGAGCGGGCGATCGTGGCGAGGGCGAAGGTCCACGCGTCGCCCTCGTTGGGAACGAACGCGTGCGCCGCGCCGACCGTGCCCGGCTCGGCGCCTTGCCTCACGAGCTCGATCGCCGCGAGCAGGCGCGGCGTGCTCGCATAGCCGGCGCGCGTCAAGAACTCGCCCATCTCGAGGTCGGGCGCGGCCCCCTCTTCGAGCTTGCGCACGATCTTCACGATGCACGACTCGCCGTAGACGATGCTCGTGTTGCTCTGCTCCGATTCGATGGGGCGAGGCTCGACAGGCGTCGGATCGAGCCCGCCGGGCCCGTCGACCACCGGACGGAACCTGAGGACGCACCCGTCGCCCTCGATCGTGACCCCGCGCGCCACCAGACCGAAGAGGCCCTCGAGAGCGTGGCGTTCGCCGAGCGCGTCGATCAACCACCGCGGGCGCTCTTCGCCGCTCACGGTCACCGCGCCGACGACGAGGTGCGGCCGCGTCCGGGCGAGGTGATCCCCGGCGTCGCCCTTCACCCAGGTGAGCGGCAAGACGTACTGCTCGCCGGGCCCCTCGTCGAACCGCACGCCAACGACCGTCAGCACCATCTCTCTCCCCTCGACGGGAAGGGAAACGACGTGGTCGAGCGAGGTCGCCGCAATGGCGCGCGCCTTCGAGCGAAACCACCGGCGCGGCTCGATGTAGTCGCGGAGCCGCGCTTCGAGCTCGCCGCGCGACGCTCCCGAGAACAGCTCGTCGAAAGATCCCTGGCTATGCACGGGCCGGCCTCACAAGAAGTAGTCGAAGTCCTGCTCGGTCCGCAGGCGGCGGCGCACGAGGAACACCGACGCCGGCAAGACGTGGGGATCGAGCTCGACGTACGCCCTGCCGCCTTCCCAGCGGTAGCGGGCGTCGGCGAGCAGATCGTGGACCTGGAAGGCCTCGCCGGGCGGCAAACCCAGCGCCTCGAGATCGAGGTCGACGTTCGCGGCGTGCGTGTGGTGCGGGTCGAGGTTCACCACGACGAGAACGACGCTCGCCCCGTCGGGGCTGCGCTTGCTGAACGCGAGCATGTTCTCGTCGTCGGTCGGGTGGAACGCAATGAGGTTGTGCTGGAGCGCGGGCTGCTCGCGACGGACGCGGTTGACGAGCGCGATGACGTCGCGGAGGCTGTCGTCGCGGTCGAGCTCCCACGCGCGCAGCTGGAACTTCTCGTTGTCGACGTACTCTTCGCTGTCGGCGCGCGCGACGTGCTCCATGAGCTCGAACGCCGGCCCGTAGATGCCGTAGTTGCTCGACAGCGTCGCGGCGAGCATGAGCCGCAGCACGAACCCGGAGCGGCCGCCGAACTGCAGGTTCTCGGGCAAGATGTCGGGCGTGTTCGGCCAGAAGTTGGGCCGGTAGAAGTCGACCACGGGCGGTCGCGTGAGCTCCTGCAGGTACTCGGTGAACTCCCCCTTCGAGTGCCGCCACGCGAAGTACGTGTACGACTGCGTGAAGCCCCCCTTGGCCAGGGCGTACATCAGCTTCGGTCGCGTGAACGCCTCGGCGAGGAAGATCGTCTCGGGGTAGCGGGCCTTGACCTCGGCGATGCACCACTGCCAGAAGCGGAGCGGCTTCGTGTGGGGGTTGTCGACGCGAAAGACGCGCAGCCCTTGCTCGCACCAGAAGAAGAAGATGCTCGCGAGCTCGGCCCAGAGGCTCTCCCAGGCCTCGCACTCGAAGTCGAAGGGGTAGACGTCCTGGTACTTCTTCGGCGGGTTCTCCGCGTACTGGATCGTCCCGTCGGAGCGGTGGCGAAACCACTCGGGGTGCTCCGTGACGTACGGATGATCCGGCGACGCCTGCAGCGCGATGTCGATGGCGACCTCGATGCCCAGGGCGCGGGCCTCGAGCACGAGCCGGCGAAGATCGTCGAGGGTCCCGAGCTCGGGGTGCACCGACTTGTGGCCGCCCTCGGGCGCGCCGATCGCCCAGGGGCTCCCGACGTCGTTCGGGCCGGCCTCGAGGGCGTTGTTCGGCCCCTTGCGGAACGAACGGCCGATGGGATGAATCGGCGGCAAGTAGAGGACGTCGAAGCCCATCTCGGCCACGTAGGGCAGGCGCCGCGCGCAGTCGGCGAGCGTGCCGTGCTTGCCCGCGGGCCCGGCCGAGCGAGGGAACATCTCGTACCAGGCGCTGAACCGCGCGCGCTCGGGGTCGACCACCACCTGGCTCGCCGGGCCGAACGTCGCGTCGGAGCGATCGGGGTGGCGCGAGGCCGCGGCGGTCACCGCGGCCGACGTGGCCTCGGCGAAGCGCGCCGCCTGCGGGACGGAGCTTCGCGCGAGACCCGCGGCGGCTTCGCGAAGTCTCGACGGGCCGGCGCGATCGTCGCTTGCGCCGCGAGCCGCCGTGGCCTCGAGCAAGCGTGCGCCGGTGGCGAGGTCGAGCTCGACGTCCTGGCCGGCGGCGAGCTTTCGCCCGGTGCCAGCGCGCCACGTGGCGAACGCGTCGACCCAGGCCTCGACGACGAACTCCCAGACGCCGAGCTCCGTGGCGGCGAACGAGGCCGCGAAGCGATCGTTGCCGAGCGGCGCGAGCGGCTCACGCCGCCACTCGGACGCGACCGCGCCAGGCGAGCCGGCCGCGCCAGGCGAGCCGGCCGCGCCAGGCGAGCCGGGCGACGAGCAGGAGACGCCCGAGGCGCGATAGAGCAGCGCGCCCGCGACCACGTCGTGCCCGTCGCAAACGAGGTCGCATGACACGACGACCCGATCGCCGAGCACGCGCTTGGCCGGATAGAGGCCGCAGTCGACCTGCGGGGTCACGGCTTCGATGAGAACGCGCCTTCGGGCTGTGCGGTCGGGTGCCATGCCTGGCAAATCTAGGGGTACGCATGCCTATAAGACGCACTAGTCTCGACCGGAAGCTCCCATGAACGAATCGAGGGTCGTTTCGTCGCGAGACCTCGCGCACGACGCGCGGCGCGCGCTCGGCATCGACGACCTCGTTCTCGCGGTTCACGACGCGAGCTTTCCGAGCGAGCCCGGCGAAGACGTGGGCCGAGGGACGCCGTACTCGCGCGGGGCGCAGCGCCTCCTCGACTTCGCGGACGGGCTCGGCTTCACCGGCTTGCAGCTCGGACCGCAAGGCGTGACGACGCGCGTCAATCGCTCGCCCTACGACGGATCGGTGTTCTCGCGCAACCCGCTGTCGATCTCGCTCGACGCGCTCCGGCGCGACCCCCTCTGGGTGGGGCTCATCGACGACGCGATCCTCGAGGCGGCCACGTCGAAGACGCCGGCCGGGCGCGGGCGCGCACATCACGCCGTCGCCGACGAGGCCCAGGCGACCGCTCTCGACGCCATGTTCGAGCGCTTCGTCCAGGCATCGAACGCGGGTCGGTTCGGGGGCCTCGGTGACCTGCGCGGGCGCTTCGAGGCCTTCCGGCGCGAGGCGGCCTGGTGGCTCGAACACGACGCCGAGTTCGAGGCCCGCGCCGCCGAAGCGGGCTCTGACGACCCCTCGCGCTGGCCCGTCGACCTCGCGCCCGGCCCCGCGGCGCGACGGTGCGCGGAGCGATACGTCTTCGCCCAGTTCGTCGTCCACGCGCAGCACGCCGCCTTCCGCTCGCGCCTGCAGGCCCTCGGGTGGAAGGTGTTCGGCGACATGCAGATCGGGCTCTCGCCGCGCGACCGGTGGCGACGCGAGGCGCTCTTTCTCGAGAGGTACGCGCTGGGGGCTCCGCCGAGCCGGACCGATCCGCTGGGGCAGCCGTGGGGATACGGCGTCCTCCGGCCCGACTCGCGCGAGGCCCGCGCGTTCTTTCGCGGGCGTATCCACAAGATGGCGCGCGAATACGACGGCGTCCGGATCGACCACCCGCACGGCCTCGTCTGCCCCTGGGTCTACGACCGCACGGTGTCCGACGCGCTCCGCGCCGTGGGTCAGGGGGCGCGCCTCCACGAGTCGCCCGACCTGCCCTATCACCGCGCGCTCTCGCGCTACGCCATCGCGCGGCCCGAGCAGATCGATCGCAGCGTTCCCCGGCACGCCGACCTCTGGGTTCGCGCCCTCGACCCCGATCAGGTCGAGCGTTACGCCGAGAACATCGCCGTCGTGGTCGACGAGCTGGCGGCCGCCGGCAGCCACGACATCGCGTGCGAGGTCCTGAGCACCGCCCCCTTCCCGCTCGTCGAGGTGCTCCGCCGCTACGCCCTCGGTCGCTTCCGCGTCACGCAGAAGGCCGATCTCGCCAACCCGCGCGACGGCTACCGCAGCGAGAACGCGGAGCCGCGCGACTGGATCATGGTCGGCACCCACGACACCGCCCCGCTCGCCCGGGTCGTCGACGGCTGGCTCGGCTCGGGCACGGCGGGCGCGCGCGCCGCCTACCTGGCCGAGCGCCTCGTGCGCGGCGGGACCGAGGCCGCGCCCGACGCGCCGGAGAGGACCGCGTTCGCCGGCGCGCTCGCGCGGGATCGAGGCTCGCTCGTGCGCGCCATGTTCGCCGACCTCTTCGCTAGCCCTGCGCGCCACGTGCTCGTCTTCATGTCCGATCTCTTCGGGCTCGTCGACGTCTACAACACGCCCGGGAGCGTCAGCGAAGCGAACTGGAGCCTCCGCATCCCCAACGACTTCGAGTCGGCGTACCGCGCCGGGCTCGCCGCGGGCACGGCCATGGACGTCTTCGGCGCGCTGGCCCTCGCGCTCCGGGCGCGCGAGCCGTCGAGCACACACGCGCATCTCGTGTCGGAGCTCGAACGCCGGGTCCGAGCACCTTGAGATAGGGGCGGCGGGCCGGCGCGGCCGGCGCGGCCGGCGCGGCCGGCGTGCGAGGGCAGCGCGCAGGCAATCGACGGTTGAGCTTCGCGTTGCGATTGACGCGATCGTCCCATCGGCTTCACTGGCAATCATGGCGATCAGCGCGCTCGATGCCCCCGCCGGGACAGCGACCAAGGACACCGCCCGAACCGGCTCGAAAACCTCACGGTCGACCGGCCTCGCCGAGGATCCCCTCTGGTACAAGGACGCGATCATCTACGAGCTCCGCACCCGCTCGTTTTACGACTCGAACGGCGACGGCATCGGCGACCTGCTCGGCCTGGCTGCGAAGCTCGATTACATCAAAGACCTCGGCGTCACCGCCATCTGGCTGCTCCCGCTCTGCCCTTCTCCGAGCAAGGACGACGGCTACGACATCGCCGACTACATGGACGTCCACCCGGACGTGGGCACGATCGCCGACCTGAAGGTCGTCATCGACGAAGCGCGCCGCCGGGGCATCCGGATCATCACCGAGCTGGTGATGAACCACACCTCGGACCAGCACCCGTGGTTCCAGCGAGCGCGGCGCGCCCCGCCCGGCAGCCCGGAGCGTGACTTCTACGTCTGGAGCGACACGCCCGACCGGTACCGCGAGGCGCGCATCATCTTCAAGGACTTCGAGCCCTCGAACTGGACGTGGGACCGCACCGCCAACGCGTATTTCTGGCATCGGTTCTTCGCCCACCAGCCCGATCTCAACTTCGAGAACCCCGCCGTTCACGCGGCGATGTTCGAGGTCGTCGACTTCTGGTTCGGGCTTGGGGTCGACGGGCTTCGCCTCGACGCCGTGCCGTACCTCTTCGAGGCCGAGGACACCAACTGCGAGAACCTCCCGCAGACCCACGCCTTCCTCCGGAAGCTCCGCGCGCACATCGACGCGAAGTGGCAGAGCAAGATGCTACTCGCCGAAGCGAATCAGTGGCCCGAAGACGCCGCGGCCTATTTCGGCCAGGGCGACGAGTGCCACATGAACTTCCACTTCCCGATCATGCCGCGGATGTTCATGTCGATCCAGATGGAGGACCGGTTCCCCATCATCGACATCCTCGCGCAGACGCCGCCGGTTCCGCCGGGCTGCCAGTGGGCGATGTTCCTCCGCAACCACGACGAGCTGACGCTCGAGATGGTGACCGACGAAGAGCGCGACTACATGTACCGCGTCTACGCCGCTGAGCCGGCGATGCGCCTGAACGTCGGGATTCGCCGGAGGCTCGCGCCGCTCGTCGGCAACGACCGGCGCAAGATGGAGCTCCTCAACGGCCTGCTCTTCTCGCTCCCGGGCACGCCGGTGCTCTATTACGGCGACGAGATCGGAATGGGCGACAACGTCTATCTCGGCGATCGCAACGGCGTCCGCACGCCGATGCAATGGAACTCCGACCGGAACGCGGGTTTCTCGCGGGCGAACCCGCAGCGCCTCATCTTGCCGGTCATCATCGATCCCGAGTACCACTTCGAGGCCATCAACGTCGAAGCGCAGCAGAACAACACGCACTCGCTCTTGTGGTGGACCAAGCGCCTGATCGCGCTGCGAAAGCAGCACCGGGCGTTCGGCCGCGGCTCCATCGACTTTCTGAACCCCGACAACTCGCGCGTCCTCGCCTTCTTGCGCGAGTTCGAGGGCGAGACCATCCTCGTCGTCGCGAACCTGTCGCGGTTCGTGCAGTACGTCGAGCTCGATCTCTCGAAGTACCAGGGGTCGGCGCCCACGGAGCTCTTCGGCCGCACGCGCATGCCGCCGATCACCGAGCGGCCGTACTTCTTGACGCTCGGGAGCTACGCGTTCTACTGGATGGCGCTCGAGCGGCCGCCGGAAAACGAGGCGCAGATCCGGCTCGAGAGCTACGAGATTCCCACGATCGAGGCGGCGTCGCTGGAGGTGCTGACCGCAGGCGACGAACGGCACCTCCTCGAAGAGGCCCTCCCCGCGTTCCTGCACACCCGCCCGTGGTTTCTCGGCCGGCTCCGCATGCTGGCTTCGACGCGGATCACGGACGCGGTCCGCCTCGGCCAAGGAGACAGCGCGCTCGTCGCCATGCTCGTGGCCACGGAGTACGGATCGGGCGAGTCGGAGACGTACGTCGTGCCCCTCGCGTTCGTTCCCAAGACGCCAGCGCGGATCCCGTCGAGCGACGTCGTCTTCGCCAACGCCCGCATCGGCGGGGTCGACGGCGTGCTCGTCGACGCCCTCGACGACGCCGCCTCGGCGCACCCGCTCCTCGACGCGCTGCTCGGCAGCGTGCATGTCGCAGGGACCGTCGGGCAGCTCGTGGGCACGGCGTTCGAGCCGGGCCTCGAGCGCGAAGCCGGCGACGGGAAGTCCCAGGGGGCGAAGCACTGGAACGCCGCGATCCAGTTCGGCAGCCGGTACCTGCTGAAGGTCTACCGGCGGCTCGAGCCCGGTCGCAACCAGGAGCTCGACGCGGGTCGCCTCCTCTCGAAGTACGCGCCCGGCCTCGCGCCGCAGTTCGTCGGCTCGCTCGACTACCGCTCCGGCCGGGCCGAGCCGAGCACCGTCGCGGTCCTCCAGCGGTTCGTGTCGAACGAGGGCACCGCCTGGGATCACGCCCGCGCCGAGGTCGGTCGCTTCTACGAGCGCATCCTCGCCTCGCACGACGCGCCCGAGCTCCCGCCGTCGCCGCACGGCCCGCTCGCGTCGCACGCCGCGCAGCCTCTCCCGGCCGGCCTGGTCGAGACGATGAACGCCTACTACGAGATCGCGCGGCTGCTCGGCAGCAAGACCGCCGACATGCACATCGCGTTCGCGTCGAGCGACGACCCGGCCTTCGTCCCCGAGCCCTTCTCGTCGTTCGATCGCCGCTCGGTCTACCAGTCGTTCCGGAACCTCATCGGGCGCGTCGTCCGCGAGCTCCGGGTTCGCCGCGGCGATCTCCCCGCGCACACGCTCACCCTGGCCAAGGAGGTCGCCGATCGCGAGCGCGCGATCCTCGACCGCATCGCGCCGCTCCTCACCGGGGGAGCGGGCGGCCTCCGCGTGCGCATTCACGGCGACTACCACCTCGGCCAGGTGCTCCACACCGGCAAGGACTTCGTCATCGTCGACTTCGACGGCGACGCGCGGAGCACGCCGGCCGAGCGGAGGCGCAAGCGGTCGGCCCTCCGCGACGTGTCCCAGATGGTCCGCTCGTTCCGCTACGCGGCGCACGCGGCGCGAACCGGCGGCGTCGTGCGCGAAGAAGATCAGGCGCGGCTCAAGCCCTGGGAGCAGCTCTGGGCCGACTGGACCGCGGCCGCGTTCGTGCGCGGCTACTTCGAGCGCGCGCCAAAGCACACGTTCTTGCCGGCCACGGACGAAGCGCTCGCGATGCTCCTCGACCGGCACGTCTTCGCGCGCGCCCTCCACGAGCTTCAAGACTGGGCGGCGGGCGGCGAGGCGGCGATCGACGTCCCGCTGGCCGACATTCTGCGCATGCTGGGCGAGTAGGGGCCTCTCCGTCCGGCCGTGATCGCCGTCACCACGCGTATTTCTTGAAGAACGACCACTCGAGCTGCGTGGCGCTCGCATACGTGGCGCCCGAGCCGATGCAGCTCGGACAGACGGGCGCACCCGCCCAGGCGTGACTCATGTTCGTGAACGTGCAGAGCTCGACCTGCCCGTCGGCGGGGCAGCCGTCGTAGAGGTAACACTGTCCGTCGCCACCCGCCGTGCCGTTCGCCGGCGTGGTCACGTACGTGGCCTTGCAGCCGTTCTTCTGCGCCCAGAGCGTGGCCGACGGCGGAAAGCCCAATTGAGCGGGGCTGTTCGGGTCGTCGCAACCGGGCGCGATGAGCGGGTCCGCGGTTCCGTGAAAGATGATGATGGGAACGTGCCCCGTCTTGCACGCGCCCAGGCTCGCGAGCGTGCCCCCCGAGTGCGGCGCGGCCGCCCTGATGTCAGTGCGGTCGCACGCAATGTGGTGCGTGAAGTAGCCGCCCATCGAAAAGCCGGTAGCGAACGTGTGCTGCGCGTCCAGGCACTGGTCCTGCACCACGTCCGCCCTGATGGCGTCCATGAACACGAAGTCCACGGCGTTCGGATTGCTCACGAGGCTGCCCGCGCCGCAAACGGCCGCCCCGTTGTCCGACACGCTCCACGGGTTGAGCGCAGTCGTCGACGTGGCAGAGGTCGTGCCCTGCCCGTCCGGAAATACGACGGCGATTCCCTCGCTGTCGGCCAGCGTGGAGTATTGCGTCATGTCGAAGAGCTCCGAGCCGTCTTGGTTGGCGCCGTGAAATACGTAGACAAACGGCATGGCCGTGGTCGCGCTGGCCGACTGCGGCAGATACGCGATGTACGAGCGACTCGAGCCGCCCACCATCAGGGTCCGCGTCGTCTTGCCGCGCTTCCCGGAGCGCGTCCCGCAGGCGCCACCACCGGCGTCCCCCGTTGCGCCGCCGCCTCCTTCGCTCCCGCCGGGGCCGCTGGAGCCACCGGAGGCGTCCCCGCCCATGGCTCCGCCGCCTCCCGAGGATGTCGAGCCCGTTGCACCCGAGCTCGAGGCGCTCGAACCGCCTCCGTTTTCGGAGGAGCCGCTCATGGCGCCCGAGGAGCTCCCCGACGGACCTCCGCCCAGACTCCCGTCGCCCGGGGAGCCAGCGCAGTGAGCGCAGACGAGGGACACGGCCAATAGCCAGCGGGCATCGAAGCGCACGCGCGAGGTCGGGGAGCCAGGCGCACGCAGACTCTCAGAGGTGATCGGCATAAAGGGTCTGGACCTCGGTGGCGCTCAATGCGCGGTCGTCGATGCGAAAGTTGTCGAGCCGTCCGTTCAGGTAGGGATCGCCTGCGAACGCCCGAGCTAGTTCTGTGTGGTGGTCCCCAGACTCGCCGGATTGAGCGTCATGCTCGTGTTCTGCGCGACCTGAACCCCGTTAGCGTACAAGGTCCCGGTGTTTGCGACCAGGGTCACCGCGACCTGCTGCCAGCTTCCCGGGACAGCGAGATGACCATGCAAACGCCGAAGACCTCAGCATGAGGGTGCT
>OCTA010000338.1_pt1 | contig 43446 bp, 46 predicted proteins | sample 1538991 | NCBI WGS metagenome assembly OCTA01 (sample SAMEA3539302, study PRJEB22396) | soil metagenome | biome: tundra; feature: field; material: soil | place: USA | collected 2010-05 | depth 0.15 m | reverse complement strand
TCAGCTCGCCGTCACAGCACAGCAGGGTCTCCACGAACAGCGGGTTGCCCTCGGACCGGTGGTACAGCTCGGCGGCCAGCTCGCTGGCCGGCGGCCTGCCGAGGATGCGCACGGCCAGCTCGGCGGTGTCATGCCTGCTCAGCCGGGGAAGTTCGATTCGTTCCACCCAGCCGATCCGGTCCAGGGAGGCGAGCAGCGGACGCAGCGGGTGGGTGCGGTGCAGTTCGTCGGAGCGGAACGTGACGACGATCAGCAGCCCGCTGATGGCCCGCTGGTTGCCGATCAGGAAGGTCAGCAGGTCCCGGCTGGACCGGTCGGCCCAGTGCGCGTCCTCGATCACCAGCACCACCGGCGAGAGCTGAGCCAGGTGCTCGAGCGCGCCGAGCACCTCCTCGAACAACCGGGCCCGCGCCTCGCCCGGGTCGCTGCTGACGTCAGGCTCGCCTAGCTCGGGCAGCAGCCGGGCCAGCCCTCGGGTGGTCCGGCCGGGCAGCAGCGCGGCCACCGCGTCCGCGCCCAGCTCATGCACCAGGTCCCGCAGCACGGCGGTGAACGGCGCGAACGGCAGCCCGTCGGTCCCCAGCTCCAGGCAGCCGCCGGTCAGCACCCGGCCGCCCGCCGCTACCGCCGCGGCGCCGAACTCGCCGACCAGCCGGGACTTGCCGACGCCAGCTTCCCCGCCGAGCAGCACAGCCGACGGCCCGCCCTGACGCACGCTGGCGAAAGCGGCGTCCAGGGCGGCCATCTGCTCGTCCCGTCCGACCAGGACGGGACTGGCTGCTCGCCCGCTCATCTCAAGGGTTAGCATGCCACGCGGGTCTGACATTCCGGAAAGCTCACCGATGCGGACGGTGCTGGTCATGATCGCCTCAGGCGGCGCGCCTGCCGCTGGGCACCCGGTCGTCAGCCGGCCCGGCCAGGAACGAGCCGTCCACGTAGTCAGGGATGGCGGGAACGGTGAACTCGTCAGCGTCGCCGGACCCGCTCAGCCCGCGCCACCTGGCCCGCCGGGCCTTGCTCGCCGTCCGGACGAGCAGGGCGTGCTGCGCCCGGTCCCGCATCTCGCGGCCGCGCTGTGCGGCCAGTTCACGGAGAATCTCGGGATGCATGGTGCCTCCTCGGCCCCGGGGAACCTCGTCTGGTTCCCACATCTTCAAGATTCGCCGTAAGGCCCCGCCCCCGGCATCGGGCGGATGCCTTATCTTCCGCGGCCCAGACGGCTTAGCCCCGGCTAAGCCCCACCCCGCCCACCTAAGCCGTCTAAGCCCAGCTCAGGATGGACCGCGAGGCTCCGGGGGGGCTAAGGATCTGGCACCGTCGAAGGCATATCGAGCTCATCAAAATGATCAAGATAAATATACGGACGAACGAACCCGGGCTCCTGCGCAGGCGCGGGGATCGCCCTGAATACATCGACGTTCGACAACGTGAGCATCTCCTCGCCGTAGCCTGCGGGCGCGCAGAGCCGGTCACGCCAGCCCGTCGGAGGGAGCTGCCCGTGAACCCGGTGCGCTGGGGACTGCTAGCCACCGCGAGCATCGGCCGGGTGATGGTCGAGGCGGCCCGCCGGTTGACGGCGGCCCGTTTCGTCGCGGTGGCGAGCCGGGACGGCGACCGGGCGCGCCAGTTCGCGGCGGGCCTCGGTCTGGACCGGGCCTTCGCGTCCTATGAGGCCTTGCTCGAATACGACGGCGTGGATGCGATCTATGTCGCGCTGCCGATCTCGATGCACACCGAGTGGACCGTCAAGGCGCTGCGGGCGGGCAAACATGTCCTGTGCGAGAAGCCGTTCGCGCTCAGCCCGGCCGATGCCGCCTCCGCTTTCGATGCGGCCGCTGATGCCCGGCGGGTGTGCGCGGAAGGCTTCATGTACCGGTACCATCCGCAGACCGTTCTCGTCCAGCGGCTGGTCAGGCAGGGCCAGATCGGTACGTTGCGGCACGTCCGGTCGGCTTTGAGCGTGAGCGTTCCGGCCGGGGACATCCGTCGCAACCGCGCCCTCGGCGGCGGCGCGTACCTGGATCTCGGCAGTTACCGCGTGAGCGCGGCGCGGCTGTTCGCGGGCCCTCCGCAGCGGCCGTCTCCGCGGCTATCGCCGGGCTGCCGTTCGGCCGTGAGGATGCGGTCGACCAGGCTCGGGCCCTCGAGGCGCTCGTCAGGTCCAGCGAGACCGCCGCGCCCGTGCTGTGGGGCTGACGGAGGTGAACAGCAGAGATTCAGGGGCACCGGCTGGTGGTGCTTCGCTGGGCGAGGTAAGGGGAAATGAGGATGTCATTCCCAGCGGGGCCATTGCGGTCAAGTCTGGCCACGGCACAGTCCACCGCACGGCGGGCTATTGCCTGCGTATCTTGTCCGACGGTGGTGAGGTCGATGAAAGGCAGGGCCGCCATACTCGCGTCGTCGTAGCCGACGATACTGATGTCTCCGGGGACGGCTAGGCCGGCCCGGCGAAATTCGAACATGAGGCCCACGGCGCATCGGTCGTTGAAGGCGATGATGGCGGTGGGCAGCTGGCCCGAGCTGAGCAGCTCCCCAGCGGCTGCTTTCCCGGCAGCTTCGGTGAAGCCGCCGGTGATGACACGGGTGCTGGCCGGCAGGCCGTGCCGGCGCATCAGGACACGGTAGCTGCGGCGCCGGTCAGCTGCACCGGCGATGCGAGCTCCGTCAACGTGGGCGACGTCCTGGTGCCCCAGGGCCAGCAAGTGATTCAGGGCGGTGGACACCACCTCGTAGTCGGCGGTGCGGACTAGGTCGAGGCCGGCCTGGCGGATCCGGCGGGTCACCACGATCGTCGGGGACCGGGAGCTCAGTGTCGCCAGCCACGCCGCGGGTGCCTGGGGTCCGATGAGAATGAGCGCCTCGCACCGGTCGTTCAGCAGCGCTTCGGCGGCATGCTTCTCGTCCCGGTCGGGGGTAGTGGCGCTGAGCGTGAGGTCGAAGCCGGCCGCGGCCGCCGCAGGATAGAGCGCCTCGACCAGGTCAGAGTGAAAGGCATCCTGCACCTGGAACAGGACGCCCAGTAGCTTGGTCCGGCTGCGGCGGAGCATACGCGCTCGGTTGTCCATCCGGTAGCCAAGGTCGGCCGCGGCTTGCAGGACGCGCTGCCGGGTTTGTGGTCCGGCCCCGGGTACCCCGCGAAACACCGTGGAGACGAGCGCGCGGGACACCCCGGCACGCGTCGCGACGTCGACCATCGTGGGTGTCTTGGCAGCCCCTGGGCCAGGTCTCTCACGCAACGCAACCTCCGCGGCTAATCATCGAGCGCGGCTGACCATCGCTCCATGCCAGATCGATCCATACTAGATCGATCTATAAAGGGAGTCGGCATGGCCAGCGCCTCCACGCTCTCGGAGTACGACCCGTTCAGCCCTGAGTTCCAGGCCGATCCGTTCTCGGTGTACCGCTGGATGCTTGACGAGACGCCGGTGTACTACAGCGAGAAGTGGAACTGGTGGGCACTGTCGCGCTTCGCGGACGTGCGGGCCAACGCGCGTCCATGGCTTTTCTCGATGAACTAGCCCGCTACGGAGGTAAGGTGTCGATTCGCCCGCAGGACGAAACCGGCCTGCTCGACCTCGACACGCTGCTCGGCACCACGCAACCCGGCACTCTGGTCTACTGCTGCGGCCCCGAGCCACTTCTAGCCGCGATTGAACAGCGCTCCGCTGGCTGGCCGGCCGGCTCGCTGCACGTCGAGCGGTTCGTCCCCAGAGAACTGACTGAGCCGGTGCGCTCCAGCGCGTTCGAGGTCGTCCTCGCCCGAAGCGGCCTGACCCTCACCGTCCCGCCGGGAAGGACCATCCTCCAGGTCGTCCAGGAAGCCGGCTTTGACGCGCTCTCCTCTTGTTCCGAAGGCATCTGCGGAACGTGCGAAACGGCAGTCCTCGGCGGCATCCCCGATCACCGCGACTCAGTGCTGGGCCAGGACGAACGCGAAGCCAGCGACTGCGTCATGATCTGTGTCTCCCGCTCGTGTACCCCGCGCCTCATCCTCGACCTATGACCCTGAGCGCGGGAAGCCGGGACCCATCCTCGGGTCTCACACCGCCTCGGTGTCGTTCGGCAGGAACGATGGCAGGGTGCCGAGGAGTCGCTCGTACCAGGCCGCCGCCGCGGTGTAATCGCGGACGGGGATGCCCGCGAACAGATCCAAGGTCATCATGTCAGGGCACCTTGAGTTTGGGTGTGTAGATCAAGACCAGCACCCCGCTCGCGAAGCGCCTGACGTCCGAGAGGGACAGGTGCGGAGCGCCCTGGATCTCCTCGAACAGGTGCTGGCCTGACCCGGCCGCGACCGGTGTCAGGAGAAGGTGGAACTCGTCGATCAGGTTGCTCGCCATGAGGACCTGGTCCAGCGGGCCGTTGCCGTACTTCACGATGCTGCCGCCCGGGCGGCGCTTGAGGTCTGCGACGAAGCCGGCCACGTCGCCGGGGATGATGGTGGCGTTCCAGGTGGCCTCGGTCAGTGTCCTGGACGCTACGAACTTGGGGATCGAGTTCATCCGGTCCACGAAGGGGCTGGAGGCCATAGCCGGGTAGGCGGCAGACAGTCCTTCGTAGGTCCGGCGGCCCAGCAGCAGGGCGTCGGCGCTGTCCAGCAGTTCGGTGGCGTAGCGCGTGTGGTCGTCGTCCAGGTAGGGGAACGCCCAGTCCAGCGGGCTGATCTCCCCGCCGAGGGCGACGTGGGTGGACTCGATCAGCTTCCTCATGGTTTTTGTCCTTCCCGTGGTGGCGGCGCGAGCGGTGTGAGCAGCTCGTCGAGGCGTTCGTGGCACTGGGCCAGCCCCCGCTCAGCGCCTGCGGCGGCGTATAGTTCCCGCGCCTGGAAGGTGGGGAAGGTCGTTCGTCCGGTGACCAGGGTGGTGCCGCCGTTGTCTTCGAAGGTGACCTCGTCGAGCACCTCGGTCTCGGGCGCGGCCTCGTACGTGAACGTCGACACGAGCCGGCCGGGCCGCTCGATCTGCCGGCTCGGCCCCGGCCGCGCCCGCTGCTCCGGTCGTCGTGACCAGGAACGAGCCGTCCGCGAAGTCGGGAATGGCGGGAACGGCGAACTCGTCCGCCTCGCCCGGTGCGGGCAGCCCGCGCCGCCTGGCCCGCAGTATCCTGCTCGCCGTCCGGGCCAGCAGGATCCGGTGTGCCCGGTCCCGCATCTCAGCGCCACGCTGCGAGGACAGTTCACGGAGAATCTCGGGATGCATGGTCCCTCCTCGGGCCCCGGGGGAACCTCGTCTGCTCCCCACATCCTCAAGACTCGCCGTAAGGCCCCGCCCCCGACATCGGACGGATGCCTTATCTTCCGCACCCCGAACTCCCATACCCCCGCCTAAGCCACGGTCCGCCCACCTAAGCCGTCTAAGCCCAGGTCAGGGCGATGCTCTCGGACGGACGCTCCGCTCAGCCCAGCCGTCCCAACCCCTGCTGCCTCCCGCCCGCGATAATTAAACGCGAGCACAAGCGAGGGATGTGCCGTGAACCCGGTGCGCTGGGGACTGCTCTCTACCGCGAGCATTGGCCGGGTGATGGTCGAGGCGTCCCGGCGGTCTACGACGGCTCGCTTTGTCGCGGTAGCGAGCCGGGACGGCGGCCGGGCGCGCCAGTTCGCGGCGGACCTCGGTCTGGACCGGGCCTTCGCGTCCTATGAGGCCTTGCTCGCCTACGACGGCGTGGATGCGATCTACGTCGCGCTGCCGATCTCGATGCACACCGAGTGGACCGTCAAGGCGCTGCGGGCGGGCAAGCATGTCCTGTGCGAGAAGCCGTTCGCGCTCAGCCCGGCCGATGCCGCCCGCGCTTTCGATGCGGCCGCCGATACCCGGCGGGTGTGCGCCGAGGGCTTCATGTACCGGTTCCACCCGCAGACCGTTCTCGTCCAGCGGCTGGTCCGGCAGGGCCAGATCGGCACGTTGCGGCACGTCAGATCCGCCCTGAGCGTGCGGGTCCCCGAGGGTGACATCAGGCGTGACCGCGCCCTCGGCGGCGGCGCGTACCTGGACCTCGGCTGTTACTGCGTGAGCGCGTCGCGGCTGTTCGGCGGCAACCCGCGGCGGCTCTACGCCGAGACCGTCCGCGATGCGGGCGGCGTGGACCTGCGCCTGGCGGCGACCATGCGGCTGGAAAACGATGTGCTGGCCCAGTTTGACGTGGGACTGGATCTTCCGCGCCGCGACGAGCTTGAGCTCATCGGCAGTGAGGGCACGATCGTGATATCCGATCCGTGGCTCTGCCGGGCAGACACGATCGAACTCCGCCGCGATGGACGCTGCGAGCAGTTGCCCGTCGACCCCGAGGGAACCTACGCGCTTGCGCATGATGACTACGACGTGTACCGGATCGAGCTTGACGCCGTTTCCGGGACGATCGCGGTAGGCACCGGGTTGCCTTATGGCCGTGAGGATGCCATCCAGCAGGCTCGGGTCCTTCAGGCGCTCATCAGCTCAGCCGAGGTCACCGTGCCCGTTTCGCTGAGCTAACCCCGCGGCCGGATGACCGGCGGGCGGAGCCGTCGTCCCCCGCACGACCAGATGAGGGGTGAGGACGACCTCGCGCGCCGCGGTCCGGCTACTCTCGAGCCGCTCTACGGCCAGCGCGACCGCCTGCCCGGCCTGCTGGCGCGCATCCTGGCTGACGGTGGTGAGATCCACGTGGGCGAGACGCGACAGCATGCTGTCGTCATATCCCACGACAGAAAGGAAATCGGGAACCTTCAGGCCCAGCCGGAGGAGAGCGTCGATGAGCCCGACGGCGCAGCGGTCGTTGGACGCTATCACCGCGGTGGGCAAGCTGCGGCCGGCCAGTAGCGTCGCGGCGGCGCGGATGCCTGCGTCCTCGGTGTGGTCGCCAGGGATAATCCGTATCTGGCTGGCGAAACCATGCCGGCGCATGGCGTGCCGGTAACCCCGGAGGCGGTCTGACGCGATAGTGCCAGGGCCGCCGTCGACGAAGGTTATGGCGTGATGGCCCAGAGCCGCGAGGTGGTCGACCGCCAGGGCGACGCCCTGGTCATCTGCCGCCCGTACCACGTCGACGGCAGCGGCCGGGATCCGGCGCCCGATCACCACGACGGGAAGCTGCCGGCCGAGTGCATTGAGCCGTCCGGCTGGGTCACCGGGGCCGAGAAGGATGAGCGCCTCACAGCGGAAGTCAAGCAGCACCTCGGCGGCGCTGCGCTCGTCACGGGTGGGCGTCACGGTGCTGAGCAGCAGGTCGTATCCGCTCCGGGCGGCGGCCGCATCGAGTTCCGCGACGAGGTCGGCATGGAAGGTATTGCGTACGTCCATCATCACGCCGAGGTGGTGGCTCCGCCGCCTAGCCAGCAGGCTGGCCGTCCGGTCGGCCCGGTAACCCAACTGCTTGGCGACCTCCAGGACCCGGGTTCTGGTCGGTGCGCTCGGCCCTGGCTGGTTTCTGAGCACGAGCGATACCAGCCCGGAGGAAACCCCGGCCCGGGCCGCGACATCGGCCAGCCGCGGGCGGCGACCCGCCGCCCGCGGTGCCTCGGAATCTGGACCCGTCATCCAGCCCTCGCATCGCCATGCCCTTGACACATCGTCCGAGTTCGGATACTAACCATCTTAAAGCGCTTTAAAACCCAGCTTTAAACACATCAGATGCGGCGGGAAGGAGAGGCGTTGAGCATGTCATCGATCGGGGTGGCGGTGATCGGGGCCGGGATGGCCGGCCGCGCGCACGCCAGCGGCTACCGGTCTGCTCCGGCCGTGTTCACCCCTGACCTGCCGGAAGTGAGGCTGGTGGCCATCGCCGATGCCTATGAGCCTTTCGCCATCGATACCGCGCGGCGGTACGGCTACGAGCGCGCCGAGACGAGCTGGGAAGCGATAGCCGAGGCCGCCGACATCGACGCGGTCAGCGTCGTAGTCGCGAACTACCTGCACCGCGAGATCGTCGAGGCGTTGCTCGACGCGGGCAAGCATGTGCTGTGCGAGAAGCCGCTGGCTCCGTCGGTAGCGGACGGGCAGGCCATGGCTGACCGGGCCGGGAAGTCAGACCGTGTCGCAGCGGTCGGTTTCACGTTCCGCTGGTCGCCGGCCATCAACGCGATCCGCCAGCAGATAACCGAGGGCGTTCTCGGCCCGGCCGCCCATTTCCACGGGCATTACTGGTGTGACTACGGTTTCGACGCTGATGCCCCGATGAGCTGGCGCTACCGCGGCGGCCCCGGATCGGGGGCTCTCGCGGACATCGGCAGCCACCTCGTCGATGTCGGCGAGTTCCTGTGCGGCCCGGTCGACAGCGTGCGCGGCACGGTCTTGTCGACCATGGTCCCTGACCGCCCGGTCGCCCTGGGCGCAACGGTCGGGCACGCCGCCGGCATAGCCGTCAGTGACGTCAGGGAGCCGGTCGAGAACGAAGATATCGCCACCTTCACCACGACCTTCGCCGACGGCGCTACCGGCACCTTCTCGGTTTCCCGCGTCGCCTACGGCATGGCGAACGCGCTCGGCCTCGAAGTTTTCTGTCAGCGCGGCGCGGCCGCGTTCGACCTGGCCCGGGCGTCCGAGTTCACGATCGCTGACCCGACGCCCGGCCGCGCGGTGAATGGATACCGCCAGGTGCATATCGGCCCGGCCCATCCTTACATCACCAGAGGCCTCCCGATGGACTTCCCTAGCGTCGGTCATGGCCAGAACGAATTCTTCACCTTCCAGGCGCGCGCCTTCCTTGACGAGATCGCCGGGCTGAACGGGCTGCCCCGCTGTCCTCGCCTATCCGAAGGGCTGCACAACCTGCGCGTGCTCGAGGCGGTCATGGCGGCCGCGCGCGGGGACGGCCAGGCGGCCAGGGTCCGGCCGTGAGCCGTCAAACCTCGCCGAGAGAGGAACAACCATGAAGCTAGGCGCCTACACGGCATGCCTGCATGACCGGTCCCTGCCGGAAACGCTCAAGATCCTGGGGGAGATGGGCCTGACCAGCGCCGAGATCAATGCGGGCGGGTTCATCCCGGCGCCGCACCTGCCGATCGAGCAGCTGCTATCGGGTACCGCGGGGCGGCAGGAGTACCTGGGCCAGTTTGAGCAGGCCGGGATCACGCTGACCGGATTGAACGTCAACGGCAATCCGCTCAACCCGGACCCCGAGGTGGGCCCCAAGCATGCCGAGGACCTGCGCCGGGCGATCACCATCGCCGGCCTGCTCGGCGTCAAGCGCATCGTCGCCATGTCCGGGCTGCCGGCCGCGTACGCGGGCGGTAAGGCCGAGTCGTGGGTCGTCAATCCCTGGGACAGCCAGTTCCTCGACACGCTGGAATACCAGTGGCGCGACGTTGCCATCCCGTTCTGGAGGGACATCGAATCGCGGGCGCGCGACGCCGGCGTGAAGGTGTGCATCGAGATGCATCCGCACAACATCGTCTTCAACCCCGGCACGATGGAGCGGCTGGCCACCGAGATCAACGCCACGCACGTGGGTGCCGAGATGGATCCCAGCCACCTGTTCTGGCAGGGCATCGACCCCATCGCGGCGATCGGGCACCTGGGTGATCTCGTCTATCACGCGGCCGCGAAGGACACGCGCATCAACGAGCAGAACTGCCGCGTCTACGGCGTGCTTGACGACCGCTTCCAGCGTGTCCCGGCGGAGGAGAACCCCCTTGCGATCGGCGGCCGGAACACGCTGAACCGATGGCCCGCGGACGCCTCCTGGCAGTTCGTCGCGGTCGGGCGCGGCCACGACCAGGAATTCTGGGCTCGGTTCCTGCGGGCGCTGAGCGCGGTCGATCCCGGCATCGCCGTCAACATCGAACATGAGGACGCCGAACTTGACCAGATCGAAGGTCTCCGGCTGGCCGCGGAGAACCTGACGGCCGCGGCGGCGGCGGCCGGGATCGACATGACCTGACCGCTCACAAGCCGCCGGGGTGCGAGCGGCGGGCTCACCAGCCGGTCAGGGTGAGGTCGAAACTGTATCTCGAGGCCCGGTAGATGTGGCTGCCGTGCTCGACCGCGCGTCCGTGGTCGTCGTAGGCCGCGCGCTCCATCGTCAGCAGCGGCGTTCCCCTGGTTTCGCCTAGCGCGCGGGCCTCGGCGGCGGTGCTGGCCCGCGCGCCGATTGACTGCTTGGCGATCCTGAGGTTGATGCCGTTGGCGCGGAGCAGGCTGTAGAGGCCCTGTACCTCAAGATCTTCGGCAGACAGGCGCAGCAGGCTCGCCGGAACGTAGTTGTGCATCAGCGCGAGCTGCTCCGCCTCGGCGTAACGCAGCCGCCGGAAGACGTAGGCCGGTGTTCCCTCCTCGAGGCCGAGTTCGAGCGCGACCGCGTCCGGAACGGGCTCGATCGCGAAGCTGAGCACCTGCGTGCGCGGATTCCGCCTGGTCTTGGCCAGGTCGTCATAGAGGCTGGTCAGCTCGACTTGGCGGCGCACCTTGGCGTGCACGACCTGGGTCCCTACGCCGCGCTTGCGGACCAGCAGTCCGCGGTCGACGAGGTACCCGATGGCCCGGCGCATGGTCTGCCGGGAAAGGCCGAGCTGGCCGGCCAGGTCGGTCTCGTTCTCGAGCCGTGTTCCCGTCGCCAGGTCGCCGGACTCGATCATGTGCTCGAGGTGCTGCGCAACCTGGAAGTAGAGGGGGACCGGACTGTTTCGGTCCACCCGGATGGGCATGGTGGTTCGGTTCACGGCCATCTCTCTCGCGGCGGCAGGTCACAGACGCCTTTCATTATGACACCGGGTCAGCAGTCATCATGACAGCAGGCCGACAGGTTGTCAGAAGATCCCTACGTAAATATGTCCGGACATACTATTGACCAGCCAGAAACACAGGCGTAAAAAGTTAGCAACTTATCGTATTCCTGACGGAACGTCCAGGGAGACAGCGCCGATGCACACCAGGCCGGCCAGGGTCCGGCGAACTGCCACCTACGCTGCGACTTCGCCGCGGCCGCGGCCGCGGCCGCGGAGCGCCGGATGCCCGGGGTCCCGGTGGTGAGCGCCTTCGAGGTTCTCACCATGGGCCGGGTCGGCGTCGACCTGTACCCGCTGCAGGCAGGCGTCCGGCTCGAAGACGTCCAGACCTTCGCGAAGTATCTCGGCGGCAGCGCGACCAACGTCGCCGTCGCTGCCGCCCGGTACCAGCGGCGCACCGCGGTCATCACCCGCACCGGCGACGACCCGTTCGGCCGGTTCGTGCACACGGCGCTGCGGGCGTACGGCATCGACGACCGGTACGTCACGTCGGTGCCGGCGCTGCCGACGCCGGTGACGTTCTGTGAGATCTTCCCGCCGGATGACTTCCCGCTCTACTTCTACCGCTGGCCGAAAGCGCCTGACCTGGAGATACACAGCGATGAACTGGATTTGGACGCCATCCGCGCGGCGGGGGTGTTCTGGGTGACCGGGACCGGGCTCTGCGACGAGCCGAGCCGCACCGCGACCCTGGACGCCCTGGCGGCCCGGGCCGGACGGGAGATCACGGTCCTCGACCTGGACTACCGGGCCCAGTTCTGGGCGTCGCGGGAGCAGGCCCGCCAGTGGATGCAGCAGGCGCTGCCCTACGTGAGCGTCGCGGTCGGCAACCTCGACGAGTGCGACACGGCGGTCGGCGAGCGGGAGCCGCTGGCCGCGGCGCAGGCGCTGCATGAATTCGGCGTCGGCCTCGCGATCGTCAAGCAGGGCCCCAAGGGCGTGCTCGCGCACGACCTGCCCCCGCGTGGGGGTCTGGGAGGGTCGTCTCCCCGGGCCAGCGCTACGGCGGTCGAGGTACCGCCGCTGCCGGTCACGGTCCTCAACGGTCTCGGTGCCGGGGACGCGTTCGGCGGGGCCCTGTGCCATGGGCTGCTGGCCGGCTGGGACATCGAGCGGGTGATGCGCTTCGCCAATGCCGCCGGGGCCATCGTGGCGGCGCGGCTGGCCTGCTCGGATGCCATGCCGACCGCCGCCGAGGTCACCGAGCTCCTGGATTCCGGACCACGGGAGGGCATCCATGCGTGACCGGCTGAAGGCCATCCTCGACGTGCGCACGCGGCACCCGCAGGCCATTGCGGAGGCGGCCGCGCAGCGCAAGCGCCGTGCGGCGCTGCTCGGTGACGGCGGTCAGCTCTTCATCATCGCCGCTGACCACCCGGCGCGCGGCGCGCTGCGGGCGGGGGACCGGCCGATGGCGCTGGCCGACCGGGCGGACCTGCTGAGGCGGATGTCGCTCGCGCTGTCCCGGCCCGGTGTCGACGGCGTCCTGGGTACCGCGGACATCATCGAAGACCTGCTGCTGCTCGGGGTCCTGGATGACAAGGTGGTCATCGGCTCGATGAACCGCGGCGGCCTGGCCGGAACCGTCTTCGAGATTGATGACCGGTTCACCGGGTACGACGCCGCCGCGATCGCCCGGATGGGGTTCGAGGGCGGCAAGATGCTCTTCCGCATCGACCCGGACGATCCCGCCACCGCCCGGACCATGGAATCGTGCGCCCGGGCGGTCAGCGACCTCGCGGCCCACGGCTTGATGGCCATGATCGAGCCGTTCATCTCGCGCCGGGTCGACGGACGGGTCCGTAACGACCTGTCGCCTGAGGCGGTGACCCGCTCCATCGTGGTCGCCGCGGGACTCGGCACCACGTCGGCCTATACCTGGCTCAAGGTGCCGGTCGTGCACGACATGGAGCGGGTGCTGGCCGCCTCGACGCTGCCCGCGCTGCTGCTCGGCGGCGAGGTCAGCGCCGACCAGGATGCCGTCTTCACCCAGTGGCGCAAGGCTCTGCAGATCCCGTCCGTGCGCGGGCTGGTGGTCGGCCGGACGCTGCTCTTCCCGCCCGACGACGACGTGGCCGGCGCGGTCGACGCCGCCGTCGGGCTGATGCGGGGGTGACCGAGGTGGACGACAAGCTCTATCTTCCGGCCGGATCAGCCGGCCGCGGCGCCTTCCGCGTCGTCCTGACGCCCGAGCGCGCCGGATGGGCCTACTGCGGGCTCCGGGTGCTGGAGCTGCCGCCCGGCGGGACGCACACCTGGGCGACGGGCGACGACGAACTGCTCGTCCTGCCCTTGGCCGGCGCCGCCATGGTGACCTGCGACGGCGAGACCTTCGAGCTGCAAGGCCGTCGCGACGTATTCGATCGCGTCAGCGACTTCTGCTACGCCCCGCGCGAGGCGACGGTCACGCTGACCACGGCCGACGGCGGTGTGTTCGCCGTTCCCTCGGCCCGGTGCACCCGCCGCCTGCCGCCGCGCTACGGACCCGCCGAAGACGTCCCGGTCGAACTGCGCGGTGCGGGCCAGGCCAGCCGGCAGGTCAACAACTTCTGCGCGCCCGAGGCGTTCGAATGCGACAAGCTCATCGCGGTCGAGGTGCTCACGCCGGGCGGTAACTGGTCGTCCTACCCGCCGCACAAGCACGACCAGGCGCGCGACGGTGAGGCCGAACTCGAGGAGATCTACTACTTCGAGACGGCCGGGCTCGCCTATCAGCGGGTCTACGGCACGCCCGGTCGTCCCATCGACGTGCTGGCCGAGGTCTCCTCCGGCGACGTCGTGCTCATCCCGCACGGCTGGCACGGCCCGTCGATCGCCGCCCCCGGTTACGACCTGTACTACCTCAACGTCATGGCCGGGCCGGCCGGCGAGCGCGCCTGGCGCTTCTGCGACGACCCGGCCCACGCCTGGATCCGCGGCACCTGGCCCGACCAGGACATCGATCCCCGGCTGCCCCTGACCTCCGCGACCGGCAGAGCCTCCGCGACCGGCAGGAAGGGATGAACGTGAGCACCGTCCGCCTTACCGTCGCCCAGGCTCTGGTGCGGTTCCTTGGCCGCCAGCACAGCGCGCGCGACGGCGTGCAGCAGCGGCTCATCCCGGGCTGCTTCGGCATCTTCGGGCACGGCAACGTGGCGGGCGTCGGCCAGGCGCTGCTCCAGGCCCACGAAGCCGGCGAGGCGGACCTGCGGTATTACCTGGCCCGCAACGAGCAGGCGATGGTGCACGCGTCGGTCGGCTTCGCCCGGATGAGGAACCGGCTGCAGGCGTTCGCGTGCACGGCCTCTATCGGCCCGGGCTCGACCAATATGGTGACCGGAGCCGCGCTCGCGACGATCAACCGCATCCCGGTGCTGCTGCTGCCCAGCGACTTCTTCGCCACCCGCGCCGCCAGCCCGGTGCTGCAGGAGCTCGAGGACCCGCGGTCCTACGACGTAAGCGTCAACGACGCGTTCAAGCCGGTGTCGAAGTTCTGGGACCGGGTCAACCGCCCGGAGCAGCTGCCGTCGGCACTGCTGGCCGCGATGCGGGTGCTCACCGATCCGGCAGAAACCGGCGCGGTGACGCTGGCGCTGCCGCAGGACGTGCAGGCCGAAGCCTTCGACTGGCCGGAAGACCTGTTCAGGGAACGGGTCTGGCACGTGCCGCGCCCGGTGCCCGAGCCCGCCGCGCTGGCCCGCGCCGTACAGGTCCTGCAGGGAGCGCGCCAGCCGCTCATCGTGGCCGGCGGCGGCGTCATTTACTCCGAGGCCAGCCAGGCGCTGCTCCGCCTCGCCGAGGCGACGGGCATCCCGGTCGCGGACACTCAGGCGGGCAAGGGCGCGCTGGCCTGGGATCACCCCTGCGCCGTCGGCGGCGTCGGCGCCACCGGCTCACCTGTCGCGAACGCGCTGGCGCGCGAGGCCGACGTCGTGCTCGGCATCGGCACCCGCTACAGCGATTTCACCACCGCGTCCCGCACCGCCTTCCAGCACCCCGACCTGCGGTTCGTCAACCTCAACATCGCGGCGTTCGACGCGGGCAAGCATGCGGGCACCGCGGTCATAGCCGACGCCAGGGCCGGGCTGGAGGCCCTGGCCGAGCGGCTAAAGGGCTACCGGGTCGACGAGGCGTACACCACCCGGGTGCGAGAAGAAAACGCCAGCTGGCAGCAAACCGTGGACCACGCCTACCACCTCGGCCACCGGCCGCTTCCGGCGCAGACGGAGATCATCGGCGCGCTCAACGGGTTCATGGCCGACCGGGACGTCGTGGTGCAGGCGGCCGGGAGCATGCCCGGGGACCTGCAGATGCTGTGGCGGGCCCGCGACCCCAAGCAGTACCACGTCGAGTACGGCTACTCCTGCATGGGCTATGAGATCGCGGGCGGCCTCGGCGCCAAGCTGGCCGACCCCGGGCGCGAGGTCTTCGTGCTCGTCGGCGACGGGTCGTACCTGATGATGGCGACCGAGATCGTCACCGCGGTCGCCGAGCGGATCAAGCTCACCATCATCCTGGTCGACAACCACGGCTTCGCCTCGATCGGCTCGCTGTCGGAGTCGCTGGGTTCGCAGCGGTTCGGCACCAGCTACCGCTACCGCGACCCGCGAACCGGCCGGCTCGACGGCGACCTGCTGCCCGTCGACCTGGCGGCGAACGCGGCCAGCCTCGGCGCCGACGTGCTGAGGACGAGCACCGTAAAGGAATTCACCCAAGCCCTCGAGCAGGCCAGGGCGTCGGACCGGACCACGGTCATCCACATCGAAACCGACCCGCTCGCCCCCGTCCCGTCCTCGCAGAGCTGGTGGGACGTGCCCGTATCGCAGACCTCCGCGCTGGAGAGCACGCAGCAGGCCCGTGCGGCCTACGAGGCGGCCAAGCGCGATCAGCGAGTGTACCTGTGACAAGGAGCCCGTAAAAGTTATGCGCACCATCCAGCACTGGATCGCCGGCTCGCAGACGTCCGGGGCGTCGACGCGGTTCGGCACGGTCTACAACCCCGCCACCGGGACGGAGCAGGCCCAGGTCGCGCTGGCCGAGCCGGCCGACGTCGACGCCGCCGTGGCGGCGGCCAGCAAGGCGTGGCAGGAGTGGCGCGACGTCTCGCTCATCCGCCGGGCGCGCGTCATGTTCGCTCTGCGCGACCTCATCGAGCGGCACCTGGACGAGCTGTCCGAGCTCGTCGCCGACGAGCACGGCAAGGTCGTCTCCGACGCCAAGGGCGAGGTCATCCGCGGCCTGGAGGTGGTGGAATACGCGTGCGGCATCCCGACCCTGCTCAAGGGCGAGTACTCCGAACAAGTGTCCACCGATGTGGACGCCTACTCGTTCCGGCAGCCGCTCGGCGTCTGCGCAGGGATCACGCCCTTCAACTTCCCCGTCATGGTGCCCATGTGGATGCATCCCGTCGCGATCGCGGCCGGGAACACCTTCATCCTCAAGCCGAGCGAGCGTGACCCGTCCGCGTCGAACTTCATCGCCCGCCTCTACGCCGACGCCGGGCTCCCCGAGGGGGTCTTCAACGTGGTGCACGGGGATAAGGTCGCCGTCGACGCGATCCTGGATCACCCGGGCATCGCGGCGGTGTCGTTCGTCGGCTCGACGCCGATCGCCAGGTACGTGCACCAGCGGGCGTCGGCCAACGGCAAGCGCGTGCAGGCCCTCGGCGGCGCGAAGAACCACGCCGTGGTGCTGCCCGACGCGGACATGGAGTTCGCCGCCAACCACATCACGGCGGCGGGCTACGGATCCGCCGGCCAGCGGTGCATGGCGATCTCCGCGGTCGTCGCCGTGGGCGACGCGGGCGACGCCCTGGTCGCAAAGCTGAAGCAGAAGGCCGAGGACACCAAGGTCGGCCCGGGCCGGGACCAATCCTCGGAGATGGGCCCGGTCGTCACGCCGGAGGCCAGGGACCGCGTCGTCGGCTACGTCGACCGCGGCGCGGCGGCGGGCGCCACGCTCGTCGTCGACGGCCGCGGCCTGGCCGTGCCGGGCCACGAGGACGGCTTCTTCGTGGGTCCGTGCCTGTTCGACCACGTCACCACCGGCATGGACATCTACACCGACGAGATCTTCGGCCCGGTGCTTGTCATCCTCCGGGCCGAGACGCATCGCGAGGCCATCGACATCGTCAACGCCAACCCCTACGGCAACGGCGCCGCGATCTTCACCTCCAGCGGGCAGGCGGCGAAGAAATTCCAGCGCGAGGTCCAGGTCGGGATGATCGGCATCAACGTCCCGATCCCGGTGCCGATGGCCTTCTACTCCTTCGGCGGGTGGAAGGACTCGCTGTTCGGCGACACCCACGTGCACGGCCCGGAAGGCATCCGCTTCTACACCCGCGCCAAGGCCATCACCAGTCGCTGGCCTGACCACGAATACCAAGAGCACCACCGTACGCACATGCATTTCCCGACCGCCACCTGACCGGACCGGCCAGGTCCACCCAGCAAACCAGGCAGATCATCCTCACCCGGAGGTATCGCAGATGCTCAGATCAAGAAAGCGGGCCGCGGGCGCGGCCCTGCTCATGGCCGCAATCCTCGTCCTGGCCGCGTGCAGCAGCACCGGTGGCAAGAAGGCCACCGAGACCAGCAATAGCAATGTCGGGGCGGGTCACGCCAACACCCCCCGCTACACGTTCGCGATGATCACCCACGCCGCACCGGGCGACACCTTCTGGGACATCATCCGGGCCGGCGCGAGCGCCGCGTCCGCCAAGGACAACATCACGCTCAAGTACTCCAACAACCAGGACCCCACCCAGCAGGCCCAGCTGATCCAGGATGCGATCAACAGCCACGTCAACGGCATCGCGGTCACCGACCCCGATCCGGCGGCCATCTGCCCGTCGATCCAGAAGGCCAGGGCGGCCGGGATCCCCGTGGTCATGTTCAACGCGGGCGTCCTCAACTGGCAGCAGTGCGGCGGGATGGAGTACTTCGGGCAGGATGAGGCCATCGCGGGGGTCGCGGCGGGCAAGCGGCTCGCGGCGGCCGGCGCCAAGAATGTGCTCTGCGTCCTGCAGACCCAGGGGCAGGTCCAGCTCGAGGCCCGGTGCTCGGGCGTGAAGCAGGGCCTCGGCTCCGAGGGCACGATGAGCAAGCTCTACGTGAACGGCACCGACTCCTCGGCCGTGCTGTCTTCCATCACGGCCGAGCTCACCAGGAACAAGAGCATCGACGCCGTCATCACCCTCGGCGCGCCGATCGCGCTCATCGCCATCCAGGCGATCCAGTCGGCGAAGAGCAGCACCAAGCTCTACACCTTCGACACCAACGCCGCGGAGATCGCCAAGATCAAGTCCGGGGCGGTGCAGTGGGCGGTGGACCAGCAGCCGTACTTGCAGGGCTATGAGTCGGTCGACTCGCTGTGGCTGTACCTGACCAACGCCAACGTCCTCGGCGGCGGCCAGACCGTGCTGACCGGCCCGTCGTTCATCGACAGCAGCAACGTCGCCCAGGTGGCTACGTACGCAGCGCGGGGCACCCGCTAACGGATGTCGTGCGGGGGGTCACCCGCCCCTTCGGGTGACCCCCCGCGCAGAAAGAGAGGTTTTCATGACTCAGACAGCGGAACCCGTTGTCACCCCGCCGCCGATCCGCGATGAGCGGGTGGGGCGGAAGTCGGTCCTGGCCCGCCTGCTGGCCCGTCCCGAGGCCGGCGCGCTGGTCGGCGCGATCGTCATCTACATCTTCTTCTTCATCATCGCGCCGCCGTTCCGCAGCGCGTCCTCGTTCTCGAGCGTCCTGTACGTCACCTCGACCTACGGGCTGATGGCCACGCCGGTCGCACTGCTGATGATCGGCGGCGAGTTCGACCTGTCGGCGGGCGTCGCCGTCACCAGCTCGGCGCTGTGCGCGTCGCTGTTCAGCTACGAGTTCACCACCAATGTGTGGGTCGGGGTGCTGGTCGGGTTGGTCCTGGCCCTGTTTATCGGGTTCCTGAACGGCTGGATCGTGGTCAAGACCGGCATCCCGTCCTTCCTGGTCACGCTGGGCACCTTCTTCATGCTCCAGGGGCTGAACATCGCCCTGACCCAGACCATCACCAACCAGGTGGCCAGCCCCGACATCTCTACCCTGCAGGGCTTCGGCTCCGCGCAGAAGGTGTTCGCAGGCAGCTTCACCGTGGGCGGGGTGAACATCCGGACCTCGGTGCTCTACTGGATCGTCTTCTGCGCGATCGCGACCTATATCTTGCTGAGGACCAAGGTGGGGAACTGGATCTTCTCCGTCGGCGGCTCCGCGCCGTCCGCCCGGGCGGTGGGCGTGCCGGTGGGGAAGATGAAGATCGGCCTGTTCATGGCGGTGGGGCTGATGGCCTGGTTCACCGGCATGCACACCCTGTTCCTGTTCAACACCATCCAGTCCGGCCAGGGCGTCGGCAACGAGTTCGTCTACATCATCGCGGCGGTCGTCGGCGGTTGCCTGCTCACTGGCGGTTACGGGTCGGCGGTCGGCGCCGCGATCGGCGCGCTCATCTTCGGCATGGTCAACCAGGGCATCGTCTACGCCGGGTGGAACCCTGACTGGTTCCAGTTCTTCGTCGGCCTGCTGCTGCTCGGCGCGATCCTGCTGAACACCTTCATCCGGCGTCGCGCGGAGGCAGCGGCATGACCACCCCACAGAACACTCCGGCCGGCAAGCACGCGGCCCAGGCTCCGCAGACCTCCCAGCAGGGCCCCCCGGCCGGCCAGGGCGTCGGCAACGGCGGCGCGCCGCTGGTCCGGCTGGTCAACGCCGGGAAACGCTATGGCGCGGTGATCGCGCTATCCGATATCACGATGGAGGTGGGGGTCGGCGAAGTCACCTGCGTGCTGGGTGACAACGGTGCCGGGAAATCCACCCTGATCAAGATCATCGCCGGGCTGCACCGGCCGTCCTCGGGCAGCTACGAGGTCGACGGCGTCGAGGTCGCCTTCGACTCCCCCCGCCAGGCGCTGGAGCACGGCATCGCCACCGTCTACCAGGACCTCGCCGTGGTCCCGCTGATGCCGGTCTGGCGGAACTTCTTCCTCGGCAACGAGGTCCGCAAGGGCCTCCGGATGGACATCGGGTTCATGAAGAAGACCTGCAAGGACGAGCTGATGGCGATGGGCATCGACCTGCGGGACGTCGACCAGCCCATCGGCACGCTGTCCGGCGGGGAACGCCAGTGCGTGGCGATCTCCCGCGCGGTCTACTTCGGCGCCAAGGTCCTGATCCTGGACGAGCCGACCGCCGCGCTGGGGGTCAAGCAATCCGGGGTGGTGCTGAAGTACGTCATCCAGGCCCGCGAACGCGGCCTTGGCGTCATCTTCATCACCCATAACCCGCATCACGCCTACCCGGTCGGAGACCGGTTCCTGCTGCTGAACCGCGGCCACAGCATCGGCTACTTCGAGAAAAGCCAGATCACCAGGGACGAGCTCACCGGCCTGATGGCCGGCGGCTCCGAACTGGAGCAGCTCAGCCACGAACTGGAAAGCGCCGGCGGTGCCGCCGCCGATCTCGGCCACGTCCTTGGAGAAGACGTACAAGAACTCGGCATCTCCCACCGGCCAGGCGGCGGCACGGACGCCCGCGTCCGCCACGACTAGGCGAGAAAGGATCGTCTCCGCGATGAACACGACCGGCTCGAGTACCGGGACGGAGGCGCGCGGCCCCGCGCGCCTCCGGCTCGGCACCTGCCCTGACTCCTGGGGGGTGTGGTTCGCCGATGACCCGCTCCAGACGCCATGGGAGCGGTTCCTCGATGAGGTCGCCGAGGTGGGTTACCAGTGGCTCGAACTCGGGCCGTTCGGCTACCTGCCCACGGACGCGGTTCGGCTGGCCGAGGAACTGGCCCGGCGCGGGCTCAAGGTGGCCGGCGGAACCGTCCACGGGTTCAGCGGGCTGCACCGGCCCGGCGAGTGGCCGGATATCGTCCGGATCACCCGCCAGGTCGCCGGGCTGACCGCCGCGGTGGGCGGGCGGCACGTGATCTTCGTCCCGGTGCCCGGGTACCGCGACGACAAGACCGGCGCCTTCCTCGAGGCCGCCGAACTCGACCCCGGCGAGTGGCAGACCCTGGTCCGGGCCACCAGCGAGCTGGGCAAGATGGTGTCGCAGGAGTACGGCCTACGGCTGGAATTCCACCCCCACGCGGACAGCCACGTGGAGACCCAGCCGCAGACCGAACGGTTCCTGGACCAGACCGACCCCCGCTACGTCTCGCTCTGCCTGGACACCGGGCACCTGGCCTACCGCCACGCGGACAACGTGGCCGTCATCCGCGGCTATCCAGAACGGATCGGCTACGTGCACATCAAGCAGATGGATCCGGCCATCGTGGAAGTCGCCGACCGCGACGGCCTCGCCTTCGGGCAGGCCGTCGCGATGGGCGCCAGCTGCGAGCCGCCCGCGGGCGAGCCCGAGATCGAGGAGGTCGCCAAGGCCCTGCTCGGACTCGACCGGGATCTCTTCGTGGTCGTCGAGCAGGACATGTACCCCACCGCCTTCGACAAACCTAAGCCGATCGCTCAGCGCACCTACGACTACCTGCGCGGCGTCGGCATCGGGACCGGAGGTGAGCCGTCATGACGGTCCGGGTCGGCGTCATCGGCGCCGGCATGATGGGCCAGGACCACATCCGCCGGATTTCCCGGGTCCTCACCGGCGGAGCCGTGGTGGCGGTCAACGACGTCGACGCGGCCCGGGCCGGCCAGGTGGCCGCTGGCCTGCCCGGCGCGGCCGTGCACGCGACGGCCCAGGACCTCATCGGGGACGGCGATGTCGACGCGGTGCTGGTCGCGTCCTGGGGCCCCGCCCACGAGGAGCAGGTCCTCGCGGCGATCGGGGCCGGCAAGCCGGTGTTCTGCGAGAAACCGCTCGCGCCGTCCTCCGGCGCCTGCCTGCGGATCGTCGACGCCGAGGTGGCGCAGGGCCGCAGGTGCGTCCAGGTCGGCTTCATGCGCCGGTACGACGCGGGCTACCAGGCGATGAAGGCGGCGCTAGAAGACGGCAGCATCGGTGCGCCGCTGCTGATGCACTGCGCGCACCGCAATCCGTCGGTGCCGCCGTACGGCTTCACCACGGAAATGATCATCAGCGACTCGGCGGTGCACGAGATCGACCTGGTCCGGTGGCTGTTCGGCGAGGAGGTCGTGGCCGCGAGGATCTTCAAGCCCCGCCGCAGCGGCAAGGCCGCCGCCGGGCTGCACGATCCGCTGATCGTCCAGCTCGAGATGGCCAGCGGCGTGCTCGTCGACGACGAGGTGTTCGTCAACGCGGGCTACGGCTACGACGTCCGCGGCGAGGTCGTCTGCGAGAGCGGAACCGTGGCGCTGGCCGACGTCGGCGAGGTGACGCTGTCGGCGAGCGGCCGGCGCGGCGGCCGCGTTCCTGTCGACTGGCGAGACCGGTTCGTCCGTGCCTACGACGCGGAGTTGCAAGACTGGCTCACGGCGGTGGCCGCCGGCACGTCGACCGGTCCGAGCGCCTGGGACGGCCTTGCGGCCGCCGCGGTCACCGACAGCTGCCTCCAGGCGCTGCGGACGGACCAGCGCACCCCGGTGTCCCTACCGGAACGTCCCGATTTCTACGCGAAGGCACAGTCATGAAGATCGCGCTGGACCCCTACATGTTCCGCCGCGTTCCGCTGGCCGAACTCCCCGGGCTCGTCGCGGACCTCGGCTACTCCCGCATCGAGCTGTCCCCGCGCGAGGACTTCCTGCCGTTCTTCACCCACCCGCGGGCCGGCCGGACCCAGATCGCGCAGTTCTCCAAGGCCCTGGATGCGGCCGGCGTAGAAATCTCCTCGGTGCTGCCCCTGTACCGGTGGTCCGGCCCGGACGAGGCCGAACGCCAGGCGGCGGTCCGCTACTGGAAGCGGGCCATCCAGATCACCGTGGACCTCGGCGCGACCGTGATGAACTCCGAGTTCAACGGGCGCCCCGAGGCGCCGGCGGCCAGCGAGGCACAGTTCTGGCGCTCGCTGGAGGAACTCGCCCCGGTCTTCGAGCGGGAGGGGATCCGGCTGGTGCTCGAACCGCACCCGGACGACTTCGTCGAGGACGGCCGGGCCGGCGTCGACCTGGTCCGCGGCATCGACAGGGACTGGGTGTCGTTCCTGTACTGCGCGCCGCACACGTTCCACCAGGGCGGCGACATCGAGCAGATCATAAGGTACGCCGGGCCGCTGCTGACCCACGTGCACATCGCGGACTCCTTCGACCACCGGGCCTCGTCTGGCCTGCGCTACATCGTGAACCCGCCCGGCTCGGCGGCCCGCGTCCACCAGCACCTCGATATCGGCCAGGGCGACGTGGACTGGGACGTCTTTTTCGCCACCCTCGCCGAGACCGGCTTCGACGGCATCGCCACCGTGTGCGTCTTCGCCTGGGAGGAACGAGCCCGCGAGTCCTCCCGCCACAACCTCGCCCAGATCCGCCGCTACCTGGCCAAACACCAAAAATAAAGCCATAATCCCGAACGGCCCTCGGTGCGCGCCCGCAGCCACCTGCGTCCGTTAGCTCTGCCGCCGCTAGCTCTGCCGCCGCGCGGTCCAGGCGGTGAGCCCGGTCTCCAGCTGTTGCCGGGACCAGCCTTCGGTGACGGCCTGGGCGAGGATCTCGGCCTGGGTGGGCGGAGCGAGGCCGCCGACGGGTGAGTCGAGGTCGAGGTTGGTAGGGAACGAATAGCCCTCGGCACAGGCCGCGATCGCGTTCGCGATGGCCGACGGCGCCGCCCCGGCCTCGGCCATGGCCCGCAGCGCCGGGAACACGGCCGCCGCCATCGCGGCCCGGTCGACGGTTTCCATCGCCCGGCCGAACGCCGACGAGACCTGCAGCAAGTTGGCCATCCGCCGGACGTCGGTGGTGCGGTTGGTGCCGGCCGCGTGGAACAGGGCCGGGTTGAAGAACACCGCGTCCCCCTGACGCAGCGGCAGCTGCACGTAGCTGGCGTCGAAGTACTCGCGGAACTCGGGCTGGTGCCAGGCCAGGTAACCCGGCAGGTACTTCTGCGAGTGCGGCAGGTACATCGTCGGGCCGGTCTCCACTGGCATATCGCAGTGCGCCACCGCGCCCTGCAAGGTGAGCACGGGCGAGAGCCGGTGCACGTGCGCCGGGAACTGCGCGGCGCGTGCGCTGGACGCGAAGCCCAGGTGGTAGTCGCGGTGCACGGTCTGCGCCGCGCCGCCGGGGTTGACCACGTTGACCTGGGAGGTGACCTGGTAGCCGGGCCCGAGCCAGCCGCGGCACACGGCCGCCAGGATGTCGTTGGCGTAGTAGGCCGCGAACACCTCAGGTGCCCGCCGGGCCAGCTTTTCCAGCGCGTTCCAGATCCGGTCGTTCTGCCCGGCCTGGGCGAAGTGATCCCCGGCCGGCCCTCCGGCCGCCCGCTGGCCGGCGATGATCGCCTTGAACTCATCGGTGGCCCGGCCGATGACGGACCGGCCGGCAAAGGCCCCGGTGAGCACCACGATGCCGGGGCCGTCGTGCAGGGCACGGGCCAGTTCGGCTTCCACCGCCGTACGGCCCGCCGGGCGGCTGAGTTCCTCCCGGACGCTCGCGCTGTCGTACACGAGCACGTTCTGCTCGACCTCGCTGGCGTGCGGGTAGCCGTCCAGGTCCGTCTTCGTGCTCACCAGGTCGATGAGATCGGCCAGCCGGCCGTCGTCCTCGGACAGGTAGCCAGGCGCCGGGCCCGGGCCGTTCGTCATCTGTTCTCTCCTCGGTGTTCCGCGGGGACACCTTCAGCCTAGAAATATAATGACCTCAGTCAACCGCAAAAACCCGTCAAAAACCCATCACCGGAATCACCAGGAACGCCATGCCCTCTCATCCGTTCCGGATCCGCGAGATCGCCGTTCAGGCGGGCCTGTCCGAGGCCACGGTCGACCGGGTGCTCAACGGCCGGGGCGGGGTCCGCGCCAGCACGGTCCGCGAGGTCCAGTCCGCGCTCGCCGACCTGGAACGCCAGCGCGACCAGGTCCGGCTGGCTGGCCGCACGTTTCTCATCGACGTCGTCATGCAGGCGCCCGCCCGGTTCTCGGGCGCGGTCCGCCTGGCGCTGGAAGCCGAGCTCCCGCTGCTTCGTCCCGCCGTCATCCTGGCCCGCTTCCACTTCCGCGAGACCGGGCCGGCCGGGGCCCTGATCGAGACGCTCGACGGCCTCGGCCTCAGCCGTCAGGGAACACCGGCCGTCTACTCCATCGGCGGCGGGAATGCGGCCATCCTGGACGCGTTCGCCGCGGCCGGCCGCCCGGCGCCGCTGCTGGTCGCGCACGACCTGGACGATGACAACATCCGGCTGCTGCGCGGCGGCCAGCTCGCCGCCGTGCTGCATCACGACCTCAGGCTGGACATGCGCCGGGCCTGCCAGGTCATCATGTCGGCCAGGAACGGGCTGCCTGACTTCGCGGTGGCCTCCTCTGCGATCCAGGTCGTGACGCCCTTCAACATCCCCTGAGCACGCACCGCGGACCGTTCGGGCCAGGAGGACCGTGCGTTCAATAGAATGGAAGCTGCCATCCGGTCGGGTGACAGCTCACGAACGCCGAACGAACGAGACCCGCGCATGCCCGTACAGCACCAGACCGCGAGTACCGACGACGTCATCGCGACCAGGGACGACCTGCGTAACGTCGCCATCGTCGCGCACGTGGACCACGGCAAGACCACGCTGGTCGACGCGATGCTGTGGCAGTCAGGCGCGTTCCGCGCGAACGCGCACGTGGCCGAGCGGGTGATGGACTCCGGTGACCTGGAGCGGGAAAAGGGCATCACGATCCTGGCCAAGAACACCGCGGTCAGCCACGGCGGGCTGACCATCAACATCGTGGACACGCCGGGCCACGCCGATTTCGGCGGCGAGGTGGAGCGCGGCCTGTCCATGGTGGATGGCGTCCTGCTGCTCGTCGACGCGAGCGAGGGGCCGCTGCCGCAGACCAGGTTCGTGCTGCGCAAGACGCTGGAGGCCGGGCTGCCGGTGATCCTCGTGGTCAACAAGGTGGACCGGCCGGACGCGCGGATCGCCGAGGTGGTGGACGCCTGCTACGAGCTGTTCATCGACCTGGACGCGAGCGAGGAGCAGATCGAGTTCCCGATCGTGTACGCCTCGGCCCGGGCCGGGCGGGCCTCGCTGACCCGGCCCGCCGACGGCGAGATGCCCGATTCGCCGGACCTGGAGCCGTTGTTCGAGACGCTGAAGGCCACCGTCCCGGCCCCGGCGTACGAGGTCGGCGCGCCGCTGCAGGCTCACGTGACCAACCTGGACGCCTCGTCCTACCTGGGCCGCATCGCGCTGTGCCGGATCCGCAACGGCACGATCTCGCGTGGCCAGCAGGCCGCCTGGTGCCGCCGGGACGGATCGATACAACGGGTCAAGATCTCCGAGCTCTACCTGACGGACGCGCTCGAGCGGGTCCAGGCCGACTCCGCGGGGCCCGGCGACATCGTGGCGATCGCCGGCATCCCGGACATCATGATCGGGGAAACCCTGGCCGACCTGGACGACCCGCGGCCGCTGCCGCTTATCACGGTGGACGAGCCGGCCATCTCGATGACGATCGGCGTGAACACCGCCCCGCTGTCCGGGCAGACGCCGGGGTCCAAGGTCACCGCGCGGCTGGTGCGAGACCGGCTGAACCGCGAGCTGGTCGGTAACGTGTCCCTCGACGTGCTGCCCACCGAGCGGCCGGACACCTGGGAGGTCCGCGGCCGCGGCGAGCTGGCGCTGGCCGTGCTGGTGGAGACGATGCGGCGGGAGCACTATGAGCTCACGGTGGGACGGCCCTCCGCCGTCACCCGCGAGGTGGACGGGGCCGTCTGGGAGCCGATAGAACGGCTTTCTGTGGACGTGCCCGAGGAGTACCTGGGCACGGCTACCTCGCTGATCTCGGTGCGGCGGGGCCGGATGGAGTCGATGACCAACCACGGCACCGGCTGGGTCAGGCTCGAGTTCATCGTGCCCGCCCGGGGGCTGATCGGCTTCCGTACCCAGTTCCTCACCGAGACCCGCGGCACCGGGATCGCGCACCACGTGTTCGAGGGCTACGAGCCGTGGGCCGGGGCCATCCGCGGCCGGGCCAACGGTTCGCTGGTCGCGGACCGGTCCGGCCCCGCGGCCGCGTACGCGATGTTCAACCTGCAGGAACGCGGCTCGCTGTTCGTCACCCCCGGCACCCATGTGTACGAGGGCATGATCGTCGGGGAGAACTCAAGGACCGACGACATGGACGTCAACATCTGCCGCGAGCGCAAGGTCACCAACGTGCGCCAGTCCACCAGCGAGGAGCTCGAGCGGCTCGTCCCGCCGCGGCTGCTCAGCCTGGAGCAGGCGCTGGAGTTCTGTGCCGACGACGAGTGCGTGGAGGTCACGGCCTCGGCCGTCCGCCTGCGCAAGACCATCCTGGACGCCAGGGAACGCGGCCGCGCCCGCGGCCCCCGCGGCCGCGCCTCCCGCGCCACCTGACCCGCCGGTGCAGAATTGCCTGGTGACAACCGGCCCGAGGTTACAGATCCCGGTCGCGGCGCAGTCGCTCGATGACGGGTGCTGAATCCTCGGAGCTGACCCGGATCATGGCCCGGACCGCGTCCGCCAGTGAGACCCGCGGCACGTCGAGCGTCACCGCGGCCGAGTCTGCCCACTGGGTCAGCTGCCGGTAGAGCTCCGGACTCAGGTCCAGGGTGATCCTGACCGGCTTCGACCGGATCGCCGTGCGGCCTGCCGGGCCCGCGTCAGGTCCCGCCCGCCTGGCCGCCGCCGCCGCCATCTGCGCTTTCCGCTGTTCCCGCTGCGTGGTCACGACCGCACCTTAGTCAGCGGAGCGCACCGCTCGATGAGGTCGCGGGCCACCTGGCGCCACACCTCGCAGCCCGTCTGCCTGATCGGCAGGCCGAAGCTCTGGGCGTAGACCTCCAGCCGCGGCACCGCCGTCCCCAGCACGTCGTAGCCGAGACCCTCAAGCGCCTCCCGCGCGTCGGCGGTGGAGTGCGCGCGAGCGATGCAGCGGTTCAGCAGCACGGCCGACCGGACCGGCACCTCGCGGACCGACTGGATCTCGGCGATCTCGTCCCGCACCGGTGAGGTGCGGTTGATTTCTATCGGGCTGGGCGCGCACGGAACCAAGATTTCGTCGACGTACCGCAGCGCCGATCTGGCGATGCCGGCGTGGTCCTCGATCTGCGGCGTGTCGATGATCACCACGTCCTCGGCCTCGGCGATCTCGGGCAGGCGGCGGTGCAGTTCCCGGGACGGCAGGGCCACGATCCGGAACGGGAAGGCCGCCTGCGGCGACGCCAGCCGCGGGTCCATGGCGGCTAGGTCGGACCACTCAAGCGCGCTGCCGGACGGGTCCGCGTCCACGAGCAGCACGCTATTTCCGGCCTGCGCAAAAACATGCGCCAGCCAGACCGCGGAAGTGGTCTTACCGGTGCCCGGCTTGAGGTTGGCCAGGGCAAGGCTCAGCCCTGTCATCCAGGCATTATCGCAGCGCCCGTGCCGTTTCGGTAGCAAGTCGCCGACATAGGAGTCAGTCAGCCGCCGAGGACAACCCCAGGCACCCCCGCCGAGAACCCCGCTGAACCTCCGCCGTAATGCAGTATTTACTGCATTGCGGCAGCCGGTTCCCAGTGCCCGCACGCCCACTCACCGGCCGACGCCCTCCAGCCCAGCCGACGCCCATCATCGCGGATAGAAACCGTCGTCAGGCGAAGGTTTGGATCCACGATGTTGCCTCCGCGCCTATCCGGTTGGGAGAAGGCGCGGGCGCCTCGTGCGGATGACAGCGGTTTGAGGATCGGGGAAAGGCGCCGGGGCGCTGGTACTCACGCGGGCGTGAGACCGCGGGCCCGGACTGTGGATAACTTTCCGGGCTCGGGCCAGGTCTGACGAGTTTATCCACAGCATGTGGATAAACTCGCGGAGCCGCGGCCGGGCTCGCGGGTCAGCTGATCGTGGCCCGGCCGGCGGCGGGAACGCGTTGCCGATTTGCCGGTACCGAGCGGTCTTGCCCCCGCTGAACTGCCAGCCCCAGTTGTCCTGCCAGCCCTGCAGCCGGGTCACCATCTCGCAGGTGAGCCGGGGCGGGGCGGCCGGGTCCGCGTCAGGTGCTGGCGCGGCGTCGGCGATCCCGATGCCGTCCACGCCGAGTTCGGCCCAGGCCCGCTTGGCCCGGGTGGGTCCGAGGTCGGCGCCGCCGTGTTTCTTCGAGCCGCCGACGATCCTCGGCGCGATCCGGCTGGCTCGCCGCGCTCCGATGCCTGCAGCAGCCGCCAGCCCGGAACTTACCCGAGCTCACGCAGCCGGTCCAGCACATGCTGCCGGTAAGGGGGGACCCATCCCCCCGGACCCTCCTTGGCGGGCGTGCCGCGGGGAGCGCCCGCGCTTGCGGACCGGGGCCTGCTTCCTGGCCAGTTCCTCGGGCAGCGGCAGCAACGGGTTGGACGCGCTGTCCACCACGTTCTCCGCGATCTCGATGACCCGTCGGCCGCCGGACCTGGCCACCTTCCTGAGCAGGTCGAACGCTTGCCGGGGCCGCAGCCGGTGCCGTTCGGCGAGCACGCCGATGGCCTGCTCGACGCGGACCCGCGCGGTCAGCGCGTGCTCAAGCTGGGCCACCGTAACCGCGAGCCGGGCCGCCTCGCCTTCCTCGCTGACCGGCTCCGACCTGGGCGGACCGGCGGGCGGTACTGGGGTCGGGGCTGGTGACCCGAGCTCGGCGGCGAGCAGGTCGGCCAGCACCATGGCGCTGGTCAGGTCGGCCGCTTGCTCGTCCCCGACCTGCCAGCCCGGCCCGGAACGGCGCACCACCAGCCCGCTGTTGTCCGCGCTCTCGCTCGACGTCTCCCCGGTCACTGTGTCACCTGTCTTGTTAGTCGCACCACGGGCCGTTCGGAAAATTCTTTGATCCCTAACGATCCGTGGTATCACCCCTACCCAAGAAGTATCACCCGGTGCTGGCGGCCAGCTGCGCCTTGACCTGGGCCGCCGAGGGATTGACCAGCGCGGTGCCGTCGGGGAATACCACCGTGGGCACGGTCTGGTTGCCGCCGTTGACCGACATGACGAACTCCGCCGCGGCTGGGTCGCGCTCGATGTCGACCTCAGCGATCTCGATGCCGGCCCGTCCCAGCTGGCTCTTGAGGTTCCGGCAGAAGCCGCACCAGGACGTGGTGTACATCGTCAGCTGACCGGACACCCGCGATGCCTCCTTGAAATCGTTGATATGGCCTGGTTCCTGTAACACCGGCGAGGACCATGGCCTTCCCGCGGTCCTGATGCGGCAGGATGAGGCAGATGGCGGACGCGGTGCTCGGGACCTCAGACGCGCTGCTGGCCGGGCTTGATCCGGAGCAGCGCGAGGTGGCCCTGGCCACCCGCGGGCCGGTGTGCGTGCTGGCGGGCGCGGGCACAGGCAAGACCCGGGCCATCACCTACCGGATCGCGTACGCGGCCGCGGCCGGCATCGTCAACCCGGCGCATGTGCTGGCGCTGACCTTTACCGTCCGGGCGGCGGGGGAGCTGCGCGGCCGGCTCAGGCAGCTGGGGCTGGCCGGGGGGAGCGGGGGCCAGGGCGGCCCCGGCGGCCCCGGCGGGCTGGGCACCGGGCTGGTGCGGGCGTCCACCTTCCACGCGGCCGCGCTGCGCCAGCTCAGGTACTTCTGGCCGCGGGTGATCGGCGGCCGGCCGCCGCAGCTGATCGACGCCAAGGCCGCCCTGGTGCGCGAGGCGGCGAAGCTGGCGCACGTTCGGCTGGAGGGCGGCCCGGGTAAGGGCGCCGGCCTGGCCGACGCGGCCGCCGAGATTGAGTGGGCCAAGGTGACCCAGGTCCGCCCGGACGGCTACCCGCAGGCCGCGGCGGCGGCGGGCCGGTCGCCCGCAGCGGGGGCCGCGGACCTGGCCGCGGTCTACGCCGCCTATGAGCAGCTGCGGCGGGACCGGCAGCTGATCGACTTCGAGTCCGTGCTCGAGCTGACCGCCGCCATCTTGGCCGAGGACCGGGCCGCGGCGGATCAGGTGCGCGATATCTTCAGGTACTTCGTGGTGGATGAGTACCAGGACGTGAACCCGCTGCAGAAACTGCTGCTCGACGCCTGGCTCGGTGACCGCGACGAGCTGTGCGTGGTCGGCGACCCGAACCAGGTGATCTACTCCTTCACCGGGGCCACGCCGTCGTACCTGACCGGTTTCGCCGCGGAGTTCCCCGGCGCGACCGTGGTCCGGCTGCTGCGCGACTACCGGTCCACGCCGCAGGTGGTGGCGGTGGCTAACCAGCTTGTCCGGCCGGGGGCGGCGCTGATCGCGCAGCGGCCGCCGGGACCGCGCCCGGTGCTCACCCAGTACCGGGACGACACCGATGAGGCCGCCGCGCTCGCGGTCCAGGTCCAGGCGCTGACCGCGCTGGGCGTTCCAGTCAGGGAGATCGCGGTGCTGGTCCGGATCAACGCCGACACCGAGCGGTTCGAGCTGGCGCTGGCGCAGGCCGGGGTGCCGTACGTGGTGCGGGGCGCCGAGCGGTTCTACGAGCGGCCGGTGGTGCGCCAGGCGCTGGTGCTGCTGCGCGGCGCCGCGCGGGGCGAGGCGGCCGGCGTCGGGCGGGACGAGACGGCCGGCCCGGGGGCTTCCGGCGGCGACCGGCTGCCGTCCTCGGTCCGGCATGTGCTGACCGGCATGGGCCTGAACCCCAATGCCGCCGGGCCGCCCGGGGGCGGCGCGGCGGCGCGTGAACGCTGGGAGTCGCTCGCGGCGATCGCTCAGCTCGCCGACGACCTGCACGCGCGGCGGCCGGAGGCGACGCTGAGCGACTTCTCCGCCGAGCTGGCCCAGCGCGCCGAGCTGGGGCAGGCGCCGGCCATCGACGGGGTGACGCTCGCCTCGATGCACGCGGCCAAGGGACTTGAGTGGGACGCGGTGCTGCTGCCTGGCCTGGTCGAGGGGCTCATGCCCATCGTGCACGCCCGGACGCCGGACGCGATCGAGGAGGAAAGGCGGCTGCTCTACGTGGCGGTGACCAGGGCCCGCGAGCACCTGTACCTGTCCTGGTCCCCGGCCCGCGCGCCGGGCGGCCCGCCGGGCCGGGCGCGGTCCCGCTTCCTGGATGACGTGCGCCTGCGCTGACCGGCACTGCGCTGACCGGCACTGCGCTGACCGGCACTGCGCTGACCGGCACTGCGCTGATGCGAGATACTGCGCCGGTGACAGATTCCGCGCCGGTGACAGATTCCGTGCCGCGCTCGCTCGCGCTCGAGCGGCTCCTGGCGCTGCTCGACCTGGAACAGATCGAGCTGAACATCTTCCGCGGCCGCAGTCCCTCAGAGCGGGTGCAGCGGGTGTTCGGCGGTCAGGTGGCCGGGCAGGCGCTGGTCGCGGCCGGCCGGACCGTGCCCGCGGACCGTCCGGTGCACTCCCTGCACGCGTATTTCATCCGGCCCGGTGACCCGGCGGTGCCGATCGTGTACACCGTCGACCGGGTCAGGGACGGCCGGTCCTTCACCACCCGCCGGGTGACCGCGATCCAGCACGGCAAGATCATCTTCACCCTGTCCGCATCCTTCCACCAGGCCGAACCGGGGGCGGAGCACGCCGACCCGATGCCAGCGGCGCCTGCCCCCGAGGCGGTCGAGCGGACCTCCGAGCGGCTGCGCCGGGTAGTCGGGGAAGCGCACGCCCAGCTGTACGATCATCCCATCGAGCTGCGGTCGGTGGGCCCGCTGTCCATCGAGGCGGCGCAGGACCCGGCGCTGCGCACCAACCAGAACCTGGTCTGGCTGCGGGTGGACGGCGACCTTCCCGACGACCCGCTGCTGCACGTCTGCCTGATGACCTACGCCTCGGACATGACGCTGCTCGACTCGGCGCTGACCGCGCACGGGATGTCCTGGACCGACGGCCGCACCTCGGGCGCCAGCCTGGATCACGCCATGTGGTTCCACCGGCCGTTCCGGGCCGACCGGTGGCTGCTGTACGCGCAGGAATCGCCGGTCGCCTACGGGGCCAGGGGGCTGGCCCGCGGCCAGGTGTTCACCGCAGCCGGGGACCTGGTGGTGTCGGTCATGCAGGAGGGCCTGATCCGCACCGTCCCTTCATGATCATAAAATCCCAGGTCAAAAAAGTGTTGCCCCCTTCAGGGGGCAGCACTTAGGCTTCTCGCATGTCCGTGGGCTAGTTGTCGACCACTCCTGGAGGGAGGTGCCCGACGTGACGTACATCAACTCAGACGCATCGGCCGATCTGACCTGGGCTTCGCGCTTGGGTGCTTCCAGCCCGCGTGCGGTCAGCTTCCCGGGGATCAGTGTGCCCGCTGCCACTGGTGGCACTGGGCCGTGCACTGTCCTGTCCAGCTCGGTTGTCGTCCACGCCGTTCCGCGGGTCCGGGTCAAGGCTGCGTTCGCGGCCAGGCCGGCCCAGGCGGACGTCGTCGCGACGCTGCTTGGTCAGACGAATATCCACAACTACACGACTCGCGCTTACGCCACCGGCGAGGGCGCGTCGGGTCCGCCGCCAGAGCCTCCGAAGAGGAAACCGGTCTAAGCCAAGACCGGCCGAGTTCCCCTTGAGGCCGCGGACCCGCACACAGGGTCCGCGGTCTTAGTCATTTCAAGGCCTAGGTCCCACTCAGGGGCGAGAAATCGTCGTGACGACAACTAGGACCGGCAAGTGAGAGGGGATGGCACCGATGCAGTGGCGCGATGCCACCGTCGGCGGGACGGACGCAACGGGGTTCGACGCGTCCAGACGTCAGGCGGCGCGGCAGGAGCCAGAGGTCAGGCAGGCATTCGACCCGGTCGGCTCCGGCCAAGTCGGCGGGACGAATCAGTTCGTGGTGGCCGGGTCGGCGACCGCGCTCCCGGTCGGGTTCGATCTTCCGTGCGCGGAAGACCCTGAGCTGTTCTTCGCCGAGTCTCCCGAGGACGTGGAGACGGCGAAGGCGATGTGCCGGGGGTGCAGGGTCAGGCTGGCCTGCCTGACCGGTGCACTCGAGCGCAGGGAGCCCTGGGGTGTCTGGGGCGGCGAGTTGCTGATGCGCGGCGCGATCGTGCCGCGTAAGCGCCCACGGGGGCGTCCTCGCAAGACCGAAGTGGCCGCCTAGCCCCGGCCACGACCACGAGATGCCGGCCAGGCACACAATTCACGCAATGGAGTGTTCAGCGATGCATGCCATGGAACAGCTCGCGAGTGAGCGAACTCGCGACAGCAGAGAACTGGCGGAGCAACTGCGCCCTGTACGCAGGCTGCGGACGCTCCGCCGGGCCCGCCGGATGGAGCACAAAGCGGAACGCCGGATGATCGCCGCCTGGCGCCGTTCCGCCGACCTGGAATCCCTCAACTACTAAGCCTGCCACCCGTGATCGTGGATCCTTACTATCCCCAGGGGGAGGTAGCGATCCACGATCACGCTGGCGGCCGCTTGGTCTGCGCGGCCGGGCCGGCGGTCTTGGCTGACGGCGCCACCGAGTGTGAACATCGCGGCGCTCATGCTCCGCCTGGTGGTGGGGGGCACCATGCTCGCGCATGGCTGGAACCACGCTTTCGGCGGCGGCAAGCTGCCCGGGTTCAGCGTGCACGGGTGGGCCGGACTGGCCATCGCGGCGCTCGCGGGCACGGGCGGCGGCGGGCTGCTGCTGGCCACCTCCTGGCGGCCCGGTCCGTCAACTCAAGTAGCCGGAGCCCGGCTGCAGGCCGACGTTGGTCAATCAGTAAAAAAGGTTATATGATTTTGCTCATGTCGATACTATCGCCGGAGGACTGAGATGACCGGGCTGGAATACGGGCTGTTCGACTGCGACACCCACTGCCACGAGACCGGCGGCAAGCTGACCGAGCGGTGGTCTCCGGCGGCGCCGGTGAGCAGGGGATTGGCGCGCAGCGAGGCGAGCAGTGCGGCCGCGTCGCGGTCGGTCAGCGGCGTGACGCCAGTGGCCACGTCGCCGAAGAGTTCGCTAGGAGTGAGCCCCCGAACGTGCCGCTTCCACCTCGAGCAGAACGTCCGCCAGCTTGTGCTTGATCGCCTGGAATGACCCGATCGGACGGCCGAACTGGGTCCGCAGCAGTGCGTAGTCGCGGGCCATGTCCGGGGCCCGCTCGGCCACGCCGACCTGCTCGCAGGCCAGCGTCACGCACCCCCGGTCGTAGACGCGCGCGAGCGCCGATGCGGGGCCGTCGGCCGGGCCGACCAGCGTCGCCGGGGTGGCCGCGAAATGCAGCCGCGCGCATTTACGGGTCGCGTCGAAAGCAGGCAACAGCGTCCTGGCCAGCCCCGGAGCGGTGCCGCAGACCGAGAACAGGGACGTCCCCTCGCCGGTCGCGGCGGGCACCAGGACGAGATCAGCGACATGGCCGTCCAGGACGAACTCCGCGGTGCCGTCCAGGACCCAGCCACCGCCCGCATCCAGGTGCGGCCCGGCTGCGCGCCGCGCCGCCACCTCCCGCGCCGCCACCTCCGAGGCAGGCGGCCCGGCTGGTCTGGCATCGGGGCCATCGCCGGGCGCCAGGACGCGGAGCGGTTCGCGGCGCAGCCTGGCAGAGGCGCCTGTCCGGCGGCACAAGCGGCTCGTCACAGGAAACGCCCGCACGCAATTGCGTAGCGCGTCTCCGCGGAGACGCGCGGACCCGCGCCTGGCACCGCCCGGCGTTACCGGAGGCACGGCCTGACGGGTACGCCCGGACAGCGGCAATGAGGGCGATGCCCGGAGTGTTACAGTCCGGCGCCCGGCTCGGGGAAGGGCTCATCGCTCCATCGCCACCAGGCGTCGTCCCGTCGATGTGGAGCAGGAACTCAGCCACCGGCCGTCCGCCCGGTGCCAGCAGGCGGACGGCCTGCCGGATACGGTCATAAGCGGCCTGCCATGGGGCGGGATCCTCATCGAGGTGATCCAGCTGCCGGAGCTCATCCTCAAACAGCGGCCGGACATCGGCAAACCCGGCTACTGGCCGGACCTGGGCATTGAGCCAGGGAAAGTCCCCGCCCGTCACCACGAGCCCGGCGAGAAGCTCATCACCACGCACGAGCTGCCACACCCGGTTTTCCTGGCTCATAAAGACTGATCCTGTCACTACCCGCATACCGTGCCCGACTCGCGGCATGAGAGGGCGTCGCGGAAACGCCACATGCAGTTGCGCTAGGCATTTGCCAAAAGCGTTTCTGCGGAAACGCCGGGGTAGCGCCACCACCGCCCGGTCTGCGGCAGAAGCGGATACGTACTTGGTAGTGAGCGGCCAGATGAGGGCGGCAAGCAAGTCGTTGAGAGCTTTGAGACGGTCGGGGTGGTGCAGGGCGTAGGTCTGGGCCGCCCGGTGACGGTATTCGGGTACCTCCATGACGGCCAGGGTTGCAGCATTCTCACGGATGCCGTGGAGCCGGATCTCTCCGGTTAGCCATTCGCTGATGAGCAGCTCATCGCGCGCTTGAGAGGCGAACATACGGCGTGCATCGCCAAGCGCGGCCACGGATAGCGCACGTGAAGGCGGCTGATGCAATCCTGCCCCGAGGAAGTCCATGATTGCGTCGCGACGGCAGCGTAGGGCGGCTACCTGCGCAGCCGGGAGCACGGGATGGTGATCGTGCTGTTCCCCCACGTCCAGGTAGTGATCTCGCCGCTGGTGCTGTGCTCGCAGGCGGCCAGCATCCGCTCCGCCACGGGCTTCCAGTGACCCCAGTAGTTGTGCCCCCCGCTGAGGTACCGGTAGTCGGAGACCCAGCCGAACGCCAGCACGCAGGCTAGGACGGCGACGGCGATGACCGCCCTGGGAGATCGGCGGACGAGCGGAATCCTGCCGTCGCCCTCGGCACTGGCCTGGCGGCGCAGGTAGGCATCGACCGCGACCGCGGCGGCGGCCGTCATCGCCATGATCGGCATGGCCGAGTACCGCGAGCCGCCTTCGAAGTCATAGGCGTACTTCTGGTAGATCACGTACGGAACCACGGTGGCGGCGAAGACCGTCTGCACGAACCCCATGATCAGCGCGACGGCGACGAACACCCGGACGTGTCGGCTGCCCGTGACCAGCGCCCAGCCGAACACGGCCGCAAGGATGACGCAGACGATGACCGTCGCGCCGTTGAAGCCGGCGATCTCGACGAGGCGCAGGGACACCCGCCAGCCGAAGGCGCGCAGCGCGACGTTGTGGAAGTAGAACCCGAGCGCCTGGACGGGCCTCGCCAGCTTGGTCACGCGCTGGGTGTGCTGGGCGTAGCTCTCCAGCACCACTGGCACCTGCACCAGCATGCCCGCCAGCCAGCCGGCTGTCACCGCCTGCTCGCGCCACCGGGGCAGCGCGATCACCCGGAGGAGCACCAGCGGCGCGTAGATGAGGGCGAGGATCTCCGAGGAGGAGGCGGCGAACGCGATGAGGGCTACGGCCGTCATCCCGGCCCAGCCCTTCGGCCGCCACAGCAGGCCAAAGAACATCGCGACCAGCATGTACCAGGGACTGCCGACGGTGCAGTCGGCGATCTCGATCGGTGCCAGCGGCAGGAGTATCAGGGCCGCGCCGACCAGTGCCCGCAGCCAGGGGGACCGGATCCACCCGTCCAGGGCGTGGTAGATGAACAGCGCGCACAGCGCGGCGATGCCGGCCCCGGCCAGCGCGTAGGGCACCGCGACGTCCACCAGCGGCAGGTAGGAGACCAGCTGGCCGATGAGGCGGGGCACGAGCTCCTCGTAGCCGCCGTAGGGCACGATCAGGTGCCACGGGTGCGCCAATGCGTCGACCAGGTACACGCCCTGATCTTCGGCGTAGACAGAGTCCCAGGCCGGGACGCCGGCGAGGCGCAGCAGCAGTACGACGGTCCCGGCGCACACGGCGGCCACCTGGATCGCGACGTAGATAGCCCGCCGTCCTCCGGACCTGGCCGCGTCCGCGTGCCCCGGCGCGGGCTGGGGCTGGAGCGTCCCGCGTCCGGGCGTCTCGGGGAAGAGCACGACCAGGGCCGCGCGCACCCTGCGCACCCTGCCGTCGGCCGGCTGGGGCGCCGGACCCGGCTGCGCGGACCCCGGCTGCCTGGACCCCGGCTGCCTGGACCCCGGCTGCGCGGACCCCGGCTGCCTGGACCTGTATGCCAATATGACCTCCTCGCCAGGTCGCCACGGGCTGGCCGCAGCCTCCCAAAGCTACTAGCAGAAACCAGCCCCAGGGTAATCAGCAGCGAGCAAGAAAACGCCTGTGCTGCCTCGCCAGCGGCACCAGGCTAAAGGCCGATCCGTAGCTACAAAAGGCTGTCCGGCGGCACTCGCCGTCTTAACACTGTAGCGTTGGCTGAACAACGAGTAAGTATGCAGATCGGCACATAATATACGTTTAGGCAACGCCCTCATTTCGGCATGTGAGTTAGACGCCACAAGCCTTGGAGAAACGGGAGCGCCGACAGGGACTGGCTCACGCGCCCACGTCAGGGTGACTGTTATGCGCGGCCTCGGTGGCACGCGCGGAGTCCGCCGAGGCATAAGCAGCAGGAACTCTTCGCCCTCCGCTGCGCAAGGTGGCAACTGGACACCCTCAGGCCGGTCGCGGCACCGTGGGCAGGCCGAGCACCCGCTCGCCGATGATGTTCCGCTGGATCTGGCTGCTGCCTCCGTAGATCGTCTCGGCCCGGGACAGCAGGAAGGCCCGCTGCAGCGGCTCGAGCGCGTAGCCGTCACCGGTCACGGTCGCCTCCTCGGCGAGCAGTTCGGTGGCCAGCTCGAGCAGCCGCTGGTGCTGGACCGAGGCGTACAGCTTGGCGGTGGCCGCCTGGGCCCCCGGCGCGCGGCCCGCGACCAGCTCGCCGATCGTGAGCAGCGCGGTGACGCGCATCAGCCGGACCGCGATCCAGGCGTCCACCAGCCGGTGGCCGGCCGCCCGAGTTCCGCACCGCGGCCAGGACCATCACAGAGACCGACGTGATCACCTTCGTCACCTGGAGCGGCTTCAACAAGGCGCTGTTCCTTGACGCCGCGCACGCGGCCGCGGGCGGGTACGCCGGGCGGCTGGTCCCCGGCGCCCTGGTCTACTGCCTCGGCGAAGGACTGGTCATCCAGACCAACGTGATCAACGGGACCGGCCTGGCGTTCATGTCCATGGACCTGACGATCAAGCGGCCCGCCTACGTCGGGGACACCATTCACGTGGTCGTCGAGGTCACCCAGGCGCGGGCCGCGAGCACCGGCCAGCGGGGCGTGGTGACCACCAGCAACAGCGTCCGCAACGCCCAAGGCGAGGACCTGCTGATCTACACCCCGGTCCGGCTGATCCGCGGCCGCGGCTACCAGGCCCCGGAGGAAGCCCCATGATTGAAGATCAAAAACCATTTTTCCGAACGGACCGTGGCTCACCCGCCCCGGACAGCCCCACCGCTTGGCAAGCAAAATTATTTAGCTGATTCTAGAGGTATGAGACGCTCCAGCAGGAGCCGGTGGCTGGCCCGGCTGCGCCGGTCACTCGGGCCCCCGGCCCCGCCCGCCCGGCGCTACTTCTCCTCCCGCTGCTGGCCCTCCGCCCGCGGCCTGGCCGGCCGGGGCGGACTCCCTAGGTAAGCGGCCTGCTGACGGCCTGATCACGAGCGGGGCGCCGCCGCTGATGACCGTGATCGAGCGATGCGCGCCGGGGTCGGTGGCGATCCCCACCGACTGCGGGCCGCCGTCGTTTTCTGCGATCAGCGCGTAGGGGCCGCCGGGCACGGCCAGCTGCGCGGAACCACCGTCGGTGCTCAGCGTCACCGTGTCCGGTGCCGCCGAGAAGGCCATCCACGCGTCGCCGCTGTCCGTGGTGACCGTGGCGGTCGCGGAGGCGACGTCCTGGGCGGTCAGGGACCCGCCGCCGGTGTCAGCGAGCAGCGGGCCGGTCAGCCCGTCCACCATCAGCGACCCGCCGTCAGTGATGACGGTGAGCGGTCCGCCGATCTCAGTGGCGCGCACCGGGCCGCCCCCGGAGTCCAGGTTCGCCCCGGCGATCCCGGACACCGTCACCGGGCCGCCCTCGGTCGACACGGTGGCGGTGACCTCCGGTGGCACGGTCAGCGCGAAGCTGACGCTGCAGCCGGAGGTGGCACACGCGGGGGCGCTCAGGCTGAGGCGGCCGCCGGACACCGACTGCACCACGGCGGGCATACCGCTCAGGGGGCTGGCGGGCGCCGGCTGCGGCCCCGCGGGCGGATCGCTGACGGGGCTGGCGGGCGCCGGCTGCGGTACCGCGGACAGATTGCCGGCCTGCGAGTCGTACATGATGGTTTCGGTGATCTGAACGCGGCGGACCGGCCCGGCCGTGATCTGGACCGGGGCACCGTAGCTTTGCACGGTCAGGCTGGTGACCGGTTGCGTCACCGTCACCGTCCGGGTCACGGTGGCCTGCGGCTGCGCGTTCTCGGCCTGCCCGCCCGAGGTGATGAGGCGGATGCCTGGGAGGGCGAGGGCGACCATCGTGACCAGGCCGGACAGGCCCCAGATCCAGCGGCCGGGGGTGGCTACCGCGCGCATGGCAGGTCCACCGTGAGCAGGGTCGGCCCGCCGGGCGGGCTGACGATCTCGAGGGTTCCGTCGACCGACGCGGCCCGCTTGGCCAGGCCGGCCAGGCCGGTGCCGAGGGCCGGGTCGGCGCCGCCCACGCCGTCGTCGCTGACGATGACGTGCAGCCGGTCGTTAGTGCGTTGCACGAACACCTCCGCCTGGCTCGCCTGAGCGTGCTTGGCGATGTTGGTGAGGCCCTCGGAGACCACGAAGTAGGCGACCGCCTCGATGGTGGGCGACGGCCGGCCGGGCACGTCTACGGTCAGCCGGACCGGGATCGGCAGCCGCGCCGCCACGCCGGACAGCGCCGCGTCCAGGCCGCGGTCCTCGAGCACAGCCGGGTGCAGGCCGCGGACCAGCTGGCGGAGCTCGGCCAGGGCGGCCTTGGCTTCCTCGTGGGCCTCCGCGATGACCTGGTGCGCCTGGGCCGCGTCGGGGTGTTCGGCCCGGGCCATGCCCAGCCGCATCGCGAGCGAGACCAGCCGCTGCTGGGTGCCGTCGTGCAGGTCCCGTTCCAGGCGCCGCCGCTCGGCGTCGGCGGCGTCCACCACGCCGGCCCTGGTCTGGGCCAGGCGTTCCACCCGGTGTTCCAGTTCCTCGGCGCGGCTCGAGCCCAGCAGCGCCCGGGCGGCCCTGACGTCCAGCTCCGCGATCGCGGCGGTGAGCCAAGGCGCGGCGGCCAGCAGGGCGATCCCGCAGACGGTCAGGTAGGCGTCCATCGGGAAATAGGAGAAGGGCGGCAGGTGCCCGGGGAGCGGCGAGGACTGGCCGCGCCGGAGCAGGGTCCCCGGGGGAAGCGTCCACGCGTAGCCGTACACCAGGGTGTAAAGGACTCCCGCCAGCCACACCCCGAACACGGTGACGGCCGCCGCGGCCAGGGCCGGCCCGGCCAGCAGGTGGTAAACGAGCTGGCGCCAGGTGGCCCGCGCGCGGGCCATCGCGACGATCCCGGTTGCGCTCAGCCGGTCGGGTATGACCGGCTGCGGCGGTATCAGCACCCCGGCCGTGGCGCGCAGCCGGTGCCGCTGGATCCCGGTGAACACCGGCACCGCGAGGAACACGATCATCAGGAGGAGCAGCGGTACCGGCCACACCTTCCCCCAGCTCCGGTGCCCAAGGAAATCGCCCCATGACGGGATGGTGAACGACCACCACGGGAGCACCACGATGAGCAGCGCGAAGAGCTGCGCCGGGATGCCCCCGGCCAGGTACAGGGCCTGGCTCCAGGCCCGCGGCGACCACGGGACGCGGCGGTACCGCCGGGTCGGCGCGCCGCGATACGGGACGGAGGTGGCCATGACCCCCACGGTACGCGTGCGGGCCGGGGCCTCCCATCCCGCTGAGTTCACGATCGGGGGTAGGGCTAGCACCACCCCCGATTCGGGGTTTTACGCCAGTGCGCGCGGCCACCCGGACGTGCCACCGTGGCCCCATGAGACAGCAAAGCGTGCCCGTCGCCGGCGGCGACGTGATCCGGCTTGCCGACGTGACCAAGACCTACCAGGCCGGCGCCCTGCCGGCGCTGGCGGAGGTCAGCCTGGACGTGGCGGCCGGGGAGGTGGCGGCCGTGATGGGCCCCTCGGGCAGCGGGAAATCCACGCTGCTCAACCTCATCGCCGGGCTTGACCGGCCCACCTCCGGCTCGGTCACCGTGGCGGGGCAGCGGATCGACAAGCTCGGCGAGAGCGCCCTAGCCAGATTCCGGGCCCGGCACGTCGGGATCGTCTTCCAGTTCTTCAACCTGCTGGACGACCTCACGGTGGAGGACAACGTGCTGCTGCCCGCCCAGCTGGCGGGCGCCGGGCGGAAGCAGGCGCGGGCCCGGGCCGGCGAGCTGCTGGCGCGGATGGGCATCGATCAGCACAAGAACGCCTACCCGGCGCGGCTGTCGGGCGGAGAGCGGCAACGGGTGGCGATCGCGCGAGCGCTGGTGAACGACCCGGAGCTGCTGCTGGCCGACGAGCCGACCGGGGCGCTGGACACCGCCACCGGACTGGAGATCGGCCGGCTGCTGCGGCAGCTCAATGCGGGCGGGCAGACGCTGGTGCTAGTCACCCACGACCCGGCCCTGGCCGACCGGTACGCCGCCCGCACGATACGCCTCGTGGACGGCCGGCTGGCCGGCGCGGCCGCGGGCGTACCGGCCGGAGGTCGGGCATGAGCTGGCTGGGGCCGATCAGGACCGCCAGCGGCGGCCTGCTGCGGCACAAGGTGCAGGCGGTCGTGCTCGGCATGGTGCTGCTGGTCTCCACCGCCTCGGCCACGCTCGGCTTCGCCCTGCTGGCGGCCACCAACGCGCCGTTCAACCACGCGTTCGGCACCCAGCGCGGCGCGGACGTGACCGTCACCGTGAACGCGGCGCACACCAGCTCGGCAAAGCTGGCCGCCACCGGTCACCTCAGCGGGGTGACCGCGGCGGCCGGGCCGTTCGGCGAGGCCACGGTCCAGGTGCAGGCCGGCGGCCAGCCGTTCGGGCAGCTCGCGCTGGCCGGACGCGCCTCGCCCGGGGGAGCGGTCGATGACCTGGTGCTGAACGCCGGGCACTGGCCGGACGGCCCAGGCCAGGTGGTGCTGGACAACAGCCCGACCTCGGGTCAGGGGTACGGTACGCCGATCGGCAGCACTCTCTCGGTCACCGGGGTACCGGGAGCTCCTGCCCTGGTCGTCGTGGGTTTCGCCAACTCGATCACGAACACGGCCGACGGCTGGGTCACTCCCGGCGAGATCGCCCGGCTGCGGGCACCGGGCACGCCGGCCAGCGCGCAGCTGCTGTACCGGTTCACCGGCGCCGGCAGCTACGCCCAGGTCCGCGCCGACGTGGCCGAGGTCACCAGGGCGCTGCCGCCGGGCACGGTGACCGGCACGGGTTCCTGGCTCGCCGCGCAGGACGCGGCGACGGGTAACGGGGCGATCATGGAGCCGTTCGTGGTCGCGTTCGCGCTGATCGGCCTGGTGATGGCGGTGCTCATCGTCGGCAACGTGGTCAGCGGCGCGGTCGTCGCCGGGTACCACCGGATTGGCGTGCTGAAGAGCCTCGGCCTGACCCCGGCCCAGGTCGTGGTGGTGTACCTGAGCCGGGTCGGCTGGCCGGCCGTGGCCGGCTGCCTGGCCGGGGTGGTGGCGGGCAACCTGCTCGCGGTCTCGGTGCTGCGCCAGTCGTCCGCTGCCTACGGGGTGGGCAGCCAGCAGGTGCCGTGGTGGGCTTCGGTCGCCGCCCCGGCCGGGATGATCGCGCTGACGGCGCTGGCCGCGCTCGGGCCCGCGCTGCGCGCGGGACGGCTGTCCGCCGCGGAGGCGATCGCGGCCGGCCGCGATCGCCTCC